>Ga0105104_10002923_pt1 | contig 12312 bp, 9 predicted proteins | sample PPLLaktember2015_3_FD_87034 | JGI IMG/M metagenome (GOLD analysis project Ga0105104, IMG submission 87034) | Freshwater sediment microbial communities from Prairie Pothole Lake near Jamestown, North Dakota, USA - PPLs Lake P7 Core (6) Depth... | ecosystem: Environmental > Aquatic > Freshwater >...
ACCGACGGATCATCCGTGTCATGGATCGCATCCGGGTAATGAACTTCATGATCCGAGAGAGGCGTGCCGCAACGCGGGCAGTAAGGTACGACTTTATAACCCTTGAACAGCAGGTCCTTGTCCCAGAAGTTTTTCAAGATCCACCAGACCGACTCGATGTAGTCGTTGGTATAGGTCACGTACGCGTCTTCCAGGTCGACCCAGAAGGCAATGCGGTCGGTAAGCCTCTCCCAATCCTGAATATAAGTAAAGACGGACTTTTTGCAAAGTTCGTTAAATTTATCGATACCGTATTCCTCGATCTGGTGCTTGCTATTGAAACCCAGTTGTTTTTCCACTTCGATCTCAACGGGCAGTCCATGCGTATCCCAGCCGCCCCGGCGCGAGCAATGATAGCCACGCATGATCTTGTAGCGCGGGAACATGTCCTTGAAGGCGCGCGCCAGCACATGGTGCACGCCGGGCTTTCCATTCGCCGTCGGAGGTCCTTCGTAAAACACATACTCCGGCGCACCCTGACGCTGCTCAACGGTCTTCTTGAAGATCTGAGCTTGCTTCCAAAACTTCAGCACGTTCTCTTCCATCGAGGTGACGTTGAGTTTCGAGGATACAGGTTTGAACATTCATGCCTCCAAAAACAAAAAATCTCGTCTCAACAGAGACGAGAAAATTCTCGCGGTACCACTCTGATTCCCCGCCAAAGGCGGGGCGCTCGGTGGACGACTACCATCGTCCTGTCCTGATAACGAAGAACAACTTCGGCTCGCTTACTGATCCATGATGTTCGGCTCGCGGCTCTGAGATGATTTTCGACTTGCCTGCCTGATGTGGCTTTCACTATTTCCACACTCGCTGACAGTTTCAGCAAATCTACTCGTTCTCTTCACTGCCTTTATGTGCTCGGATTATGCCACAGTTCAATTTGACCGTCAACAAAACCATGGGGCCGACATGTGGCTTTCTTAGAGTCTGGCAAAGATACACTTTGTCCGCTAATCTGCGCGAATTTACGCTAATCTATAAACAATTCGCGATGATTAGCGCAATTTCGCGGAGTCTTTTCGGCATTGAAAAGACCAGAGGGCAGACCTCTGCACAGACTCCGGCGTTGGCAATCCGTCTTACTTGCGGGATAATCACATCCATGCCAACATCACACCTTAACCTGGATTCCCTGCCCCGAGCCTTTGACTCACAAATTGTCAGCGCTCCTTCTCTCCACCTGACCCTGCCTCAGCCTCCGAGGCGCTTTTTCCGCCACGGATGGCAATCCTGGTCCCTGGCCGCCTGGACTGACCTCACTCCCCGGCCCATTCAGCAACCGAAACTCCTCCATCCCATGCAGGTTGACCCTGCTTACGCGGACGAAATATCTCCGCACAGTTCCTGGGTCGCCGCAGTCGAGATGGCAGAGAACGACATCCTGTTGCTCGGTGCGCTGGGACTCGACGCACATATCAGATTAGATGCTGACCAGCTGCAAGGTCAATATGAAACGGGCGAAGGCGAATGGTTCCTTGGGCGCGGTGACGAAGCAACTGTTTTTGCCAGATATGTGAATGAACTCAGCAAACGCCTCGGGAAAAAGTCAGACCGCCCCGCGCCGCGCATATGGTGCTCATGGTACAGCCTGTACACCGCCATCGATGAAGCAACCCTACATTCTGTCTTTGACGGCCTGGGCGATTTGCCTTTCGACGTCCTGCAGGTGGATGATGGCTGGCAGATCTCCATCGGTGACTGGGAGCCGAACACGAGGTTCCCGTCTGGCATGAAGGCGCTGGCGGAGAAGATCAAATCCACGGGACGCAGGGCTGGGCTTTGGCTTGCACCACTGATTGCAGTGGAATCGTCGCGCCTCTTCCGCGCACATTCCGATTGGTTCCTGCGCGATGCCCGGGGAAAATTCGTCTCCGCGGGGTTCAACTGGGGCGAAAGACTCTTTGCACTGGACACAACTCATCCCACCGTCCTCGAATGGCTTGCCGCACTGATGAAACAAGTCCGCGCCTGGGGATTCGATTACCTGAAGCTGGACTTCCTTTACGCAGGCGCATTGCCCGGCAAACGTCATGCGGACATGCCGCGCGAAGCCGCCTGCCGCCAGGGGTTGAAAATGATGCGTGAAGCGATGGGCGCCGAGGCGTTCTTCCTGACCTGCGGTGCGCCGATCCTGCCATCGCTGGGTCTGTGTGACGCGCTACGCGTAGGACCCGATGTCTCGGGCAAATGGGAAGACCCGCGCGACGCGGTCCTGCTCTACAATCCCACCACACCCGGCACCAGGAACGCCATCCGCACAACCGTGAATCGCCTGTGGCTCCAACCGCTTGTCATGACCGATCCGGATGTGGCATATTTTGTGGAAAGAGAAAATTCTCTTTCGCCAGAACAGAAACAGCTGTTGCAGGATCTGGCCTTGGTCTGCAATTTCAAAGCCACTTCCGACCTGCCGCAATGGCTCACGCCTGCACAACGCGAATCCCTGCACAAGTTTTTGAATTTGAATCCCACGGTGCAACGCTTGAGTCACTCAAAATTCCAAATCGAGGATCGTGTCGTGGATTTCTCCTCGGCGCTCCCTCTGCCCGATCCACCCACCGGCGCGACCAAAATCCGGGCGGCGTTGATCAGCTGGCTGGGGAATCAGCCACTGGCATTGAAAATGCTCAAGCATATGGACGACTTATCACTGCACCGACGAAAGAAGGATTTGGGAAATAAAGAGTAAAAGTGGGCGATCGCTCTAGAGGTCCTGATCGAGGACAAATATTGTGATCTCTGGCCGGCAGTTGAATCGAACTGCCAGTCTGTTCATTCCCACACCTCGGTTTGTATATTGAAACATATTCCGGACCTTATAAAGCCCGGTGTGATATTTCTGACCCAGATAAGGCAGGATGGGAGGTCCCAGGAAGGGAATCACAACTTGTCCGCCATGAGTATGACCGGAAACCTGCAAGTCGAATTTGCCTGTCGCGGCACTGATATCAGCGTAATCCGGCTCGTGAGCCAGCAGGATCGCCACGTTATCGTCCTTCAACTGAGCAATCACATCCTCCAGACGCACATCACCATCCCAGACATCATCCACGCCACATAGATGCAGGTTGTCATTGCCGCGCGTCAGTGTAAAAACCGTATTTGTTAGTTCGATAACGCCGCTCAAAGAGAGCATTTTGCGGACAGCTTCGGCATCTACCCAGTAATCATGATTGCCAAGCACTGCAAAAGAAGGGATCGATTCTGCCAGAGGAGATAATACTTTGGTTAGATCATCCAGAGCCTGCTTTATATCATCTGTGAATCGATGACCGAGGAGGAAGTCCCCGGTGATCAGCAGGATATCAGGCTTCTCCGCGACGACCAGGTCGGCCACTTGCTGAAAGCGGTCCAGGTTCATCCAGCCGCCCATATGAATATCGCTGATTTGCGCGACGCGCATGCCTAAAAATGATTTGGGGAGTTTCTTCAACTTAAGCCGTACTGTCTCAACGGAAAACAAGCTGGGCTCCACGAAAACACTGTAGCCAACTCCACCGGCTGCTAGCAACGTAGAACCGAGGAAGCCATGCCATAGAAACTTAAGAAAATCGCGGCGCGTTAACTTTTTCCGGTCATCCATCATTAACTGCTTACCAGTTCAAAAACAGTAACTTCCGGTGGACAATTAAACCGGATGGGGAAGCTATCCACGCCTACACCGCGGTTTGTATATTGAAACATGGTTCCGACTTTATAGAGCCCGCTGGGATATTTGCGCGCCGTCCGAGGCAGAACCGGAGGTCCATAAAAGGGAATGACGATTTGACCGCCATGGCTATGCCCCGAGACCTGCAGGTCGAACTTTCCTGTCCCCGCGCTCGTGTCGGCAAAATCCGGTTCGTGAACCAGCAGGATCGCAGCACTGTTATCACTCAGTTGAGCAACAACCTTATCCAGGCGAATGACACCTTCCTTCATGTCATCCACACCGCACAGGTGCAAATGTTCGCCGGCGCGCGTCAATGTAAAAACAGCATTCGTTAGATCTGTGACCCCGGATAGGCACAGCATTTCACGGACCGCCCTCGGATCTGTCCAGTAGTCGTGATTGCCAAGCACAGCAAAGGAAGGAATGGATGCAGCCAGCGGCGACAACACTTTTATCAGATCGTCAATCCACTGCCTGGCGGCATCCGGGAAACTACGCCCCATGAGAAAATCCCCCGTGATGAATAATGCATCTGGTTCCTGGGCAGCGATCAGATCCGCCACGCGCTGAAAGCGGGCAAGGTTCATCCAGCCACCCATGTGGATATCGCTGATGAGTGCAATGCGAAAACCAGAAAACAGGCGCGGAAGCCGCGTCAATTCCAGGCGTACCGTTTCAACCTTCAACCCATTTGGGTTCATCAAAAAATGAAAACTCATAGGAAGGTTTCATCCGTTTTTGCAGCCATGATGAAGTCGTTTTTATGCAAACCGCCGATCTTATGCGTCCACCAGTTGATCGTGACCCTTCCCCATTCGGTGATAAGCAAGGGATGGTGGTTTTCCTCTTCAGCGATGGCACCGACCTTGTTCGTGAATTCCAACGCCTGGGCAAAGTTCTTGAATTTGAAGACCTTTTCCAGGCGCTTCATGCCATCCACTTCTCTGACCTGCCATTGGTGAACGTGGAGTAACAAGTCCTCGATCTCGGCATCGGTTAAGATCGGTTCATCACCGCGGCAGGCCACACATTTTCCAGCAGCTAGATTAATCACGGTACACTTCCTTTCTAAAGTATCACTAAATCCAGGACAAACTACCAACAGAAAAAGAGGTGAAAGCCGGCGAAACTCAGGTTCAGATTCTGCCGGCTTTCACCTAGACATTCAGGTTTATTTCCGCAACTGTCACGCCAGGGCTTGGATGATCTTTTGGACGTCCCTGTTGCTGGAAAGATGGATACGCAGCACTTTTTTGTCAGCATCGATCAGCGCTTCGTAATCTCCCAGCGCCTGGGCACGGATGAGCGTCCCAAAGGTCAAGCCTTCGGTGGGGATATCCATGTCATTTTCGGGGTCAGCCGTAATTTGGATAAACAGCGCATTCTTCGGCCCGCCTTTGTGGAACTGGCCCGTCGAATGCTGGAAGCGCGGACCGAAGCCAGCGGTAACCGCATTGCCTGTCTTCGCCCGGATGCCGACGCGCATGGCTTGCAAGGCGTCGATCATTTCGCCATTGCGCGGCAGATAGGCATTGATAGCAACATAGCCGCCCGGTTTTGCTTTCTTCAGGAAACCGTTCAAAACCGTTTTCAACGTGGCGCCGCTCACACTCGCAGAAGCGAACACCTTGACGTCATCTTTTTTCCAGGCGGGCTTGCCTTCCTTCAACTTGCCCTTCTCTTGATAGTCGGCGATCTTCTGCTTGGTGATCTTCTTGCTGGTTTCCACATTCGGCTGGTCAAAGGCATTCACACCCAGGATCGAACACGCCACCACGGTCGCGATCTCCCAGCGATACATCTCCGCGCCGATTTCATAGACATCCGGGATTCGAAACTCCACGACGGGCTGGCCGGCATCACGCAACGCCTTCATCCGCTCATCGAATACGCCCGTCTGTCGCAAATAGATAAATATCCTGTCTTTTCCATATTCCTTCACATTTCCCAGGGGTTCAAGCGGCACAGGCAGGATGCCTTTCCCCTGCTTGCCGCTGGACTCGGCGACGATCTGCTCGATCCAGAATGCGAATGACGACAACGGCGCGTCGCTCAGGACCGTCAGCTTGTCGCGGCCCCGCAATGCGGCTTCGCCGATCACGGCTCCCAGCGCCAAACCCGGATTGCGCGCCGCAGGGACCTGTTCTACTGACTGACTCTTCATCCAGTCGGCGCGGCCCAACAGGCGCTGCAGATCCATCTTCAGCAGCGCGGCCGGCACGAGCCCAAAGTCTGTCAACGCGGAGTAGCGTCCGCCCACACTTGGGTCCGCGGAAAAGACCTTTCTGAATTTGCGTTTGCTCGCCAGCGCTTCCAGAGACGTGCCGGGATCGGTAATGGCGATAAAACGCGAACCATCCTTCTTACTCTTCTTCCAGAAATAATCCAGCGCGGCATTCACCTCTGCAGTGCCGCCTGATTTGCTGGAAACAATATAAAGGCTTCGGTCAGCCGGATAGCCCTCACCCGCCTTTGCCACCTGTTCCGGGTCGGTGGAATCAAGAATGCCAAGGCAGACATCGCCCTCCGGCGCTTTTTCCATTTTCTCTGAAGCCGGAGACGCATTGTCCAGCAGGGAGGCGAACACCTCCGCCGTCAGGGAAGAGCCGCCCATGCCCAACACGAGGACCCGATCGATCTTTTCTTTTTTGAGGATTTGATCTGCAAAGGATTGATATTCGTCCAGGCGTGCACGCGACTTCTCGGGCGAATCCAGCCAGCCCATGCGTTTCTGGACCTCCGCCTGCCCTTCCGGATCGGTTGCCCATAAGGTGGGATCATGTCTCCACAGGCGGGCGGGCACGGAATCGGCCTCGAGCTGGGCAATCCGCTTGGAAACGGGACCCGCCAGCGGCCCCAGAGAAGAAACGCTGTTCTGCCTTCTCTCATCAATTGTTTTTAGCAGCTGCGTGAACGCCTCTTCGAAGGCTTTGACTCCCTCATCTTCCAGTTCCTGGGTGACCACATCCATCGAAATGCCCGCGGCTTCGATCTGCTCGATGGCATCCCGAGCCTGATCGAGGTCACGCGTCAGAGTGATCTCTGCGATACCGTGGTCGCGCACCGCTTCGAGCGTGGCGGGCGGAACGGTGTTGATCGTTTCAGGACCGATCAGGTTGTCCACGTAAATCGTGTCGCGATAGGCCGGGTTCTTCGTGCTGGTGCTCGCCCACAACGGACGCTGGACCCGCGCTCCCTTGATTTTAAGCTTTTCCCAGCGATGACTTGTAAATGCATTCTGATACTGGTCGTACGCAAGCTTGGCATTCGCAACCGCAGCTTTGCCGCGCAGGGGGGACCCTTCGGGCAGCCTGGGATCGATCTTTGTATCGACGCGCGAGACAAAGAACGAGGCGACTGAAGCAATGTGATCGATCGGATGTCCCGCCGCGATGCGGTCTTCGAGACCGCTGAGATAAGCTTCCATCACCTCGGCATATAGCTTGAGTGAAAAGATCAGCGTAATATTGATGTTGATGCCCATGGCAATGGACTTGCGGATGGCCGGTATGCCCTGTTTCGTGGCAGGGATCTTGACCATGAGGTTCGGGCGGCGGACGCGCGCCCAGAGCTGTTCCACCTGGGCGATGGTCGCCTCGGTGTCATGAGCGCGGTCCGGGCTGACCTCGATGCTCACATATCCATCGCCGCCATTAGTCTCTTCGTACAGGGGATGGAACAAATCACACGCGGCGCGAATATCTTCAATGGCAAGCTGCCAGAAGATCTTTTCCGCATCCCAGCCTGCCCATGCCAGAGGCACGAGAGCAGAATCATAATCCGTTGTTTTTGCAATCGCGTTGTTGAAGATCGTCGGATTGGACGTCATGCCGCGGATATCCCCGCGCTCGATCATGGCTTTGAGTTCGCCATTTTCCAGCCAGCTGCGCTGGATGTTATCCATCCAAAGAGACTGGCCAAGTTGTGTAAGTTTTTCAATCGTGTTCATTGTTCCTCAGAATTGGTTGAAATTTAACCACAGATGAAAGAGATGAAAAGGCTTCTCAATATTTGATCAAAAAAAACAGCGTTTATCCGTGTTCATCCGTGGTGGATCTGAAATTGGGATTTTGCTTCATACAATAAATCTTTACCGGTTCATCCTTGCCGCCTACCTGCACCCCCGGGATCATCTGTGCCTCGAGCTGTATTTTATCGCAGGACTGGAAATACGCCTTCGACTTGAGGAGAAGGTCGTGAGGAGTTCCTTGCTCATAGCTTGCAAACGAGCAGCCAGATTGACTATATCACCAACTACAGTATATTCGATGCGCTCTTTTCCACGAAAATTACCTGCGAAACGGTTCTATCATCCTGCTTGTTCCAGTTTCCTCATCTTTTCGACACGTCTTGCGAGTCTCTCTCCGCCCGGTTCATTCCCAATGTAATGCGCTGACAAAAACGCCTTGATCAGTTCCACCGCAAGTTCGGGCCCGATCACGCGCGCACCCAGGCACAGCACGTTCATATCATCGTGCTGGACTCCCTGTGCGGCTGAATACGTGTCGTGGCAAAGACCGGCAAAAACGCCTTTTACTTTATTTGCGGCAATACACGCGCCCACCCCTGAACCGCAGACCAGGATGCCGCGCTCGGCGTCGCCGCTTTGGACAGCCCGTCCAACCTTCTCGCTGTAATCCGGGAAGTCCACAGGTTCAGCGCTGTTCGTCCCCAGATCGATCGCTTCATGTCCCGCCGCCCGGACGGTTTCAAGCACGATTCTCTTCAATGGAAAACCGGCATGGTCGAATCCAACTGCTACTTTCATGTTACCTCATACGGTGGTCGAGTAGTGTCGAGCGGTAGCGAGACACATATCGAGACCACAACGTTCGCAAGTAATATCTTGTTTTCATGTCACTTGTTGGTCTCGATCCAGGCGAGAGTTGCACTCGCCTGGATCGACCAACGGAGCATTTATAAAAGTTCTTTCGCCCTCGCAACCACATTCTCGACCGTAAACCCAAACTTCTCGAAGATGACTTTGTACGGAGCGGAGGCGCCGTAGTGGTCGAGCCCAATGACAGACGTTGCATAGCGTTCCCAGCCGAGCGTTGCTCCCGCTTCGACGGCGAGCCGCCTCGTGACGTTTTTCGGCAGCACGGACTCGCGATAGGCTGCATCCTGCCTCTCGAACAGATCCCAGCTCGGGAAGGACACGACGCGCACAGCGGTGCCTTCTGCGAATAGTTTTTCCGCGGCGCCGTAGATCAGGCTCACTTCCGAACCGGAAGCCATCAGGATCAATTGCGGATTCTCGCCGAAATCTTTCAGCACATATGCGCCTTTGCTCAACATTCCACGATCTGTGCCTTCGAGCGTCGGCACATTTTGACGGGTCAACGCCAGCGCCGTCGGCCGATTCGTCTGGGTCAGGGCAACTTTCCAGGCTTCGACGACCTCGTTCGCGTCCGCCGGGCGGATCAGGCTCAGACCCGGGACCGCCCGCAGGGCCGCTAGATGCTCGATCGGCTGGTGCGTAGGTCCGTCTTCCCCCAGTCCAACGCTGTCGTGCGTAAACACAAAAACGGATGGAATGCCTGATATCGCCGCGATGCGGATGGCTGGCTTCATGTAATCGGAAAAGACCATGAAGGTCCCGCCGTAAGCAATGACACCGCCAAAGAGATTGATTCCGTTCAAGGCTGCGCCCATGCCATGCTCGCGCACACCAAAGCGAAGGTAGCGTCCAGACGGGTTGTCCTTTTGGAAATCGCCGGCTTTCTCGAACAATGTGTTGTTCGAGGGAGTTAGATCTGCCGAGCCGCCGATCAGTTCCGGGAGCTTTGCCGCCAGCACATTCAGCGTTTTCCCTGAAGAGACTCGCGTTGCCATCCCTTTTGTATCGGCAGGGAAGGTAGGCAGGTCAGCATCCCAGCCCGCGGGGAACTGGCGGTCCAGGCGTCGTTGCAGCTCAGAACCTAGTGCCGGATGGATTTTCTTGTAAGCATCCAAACGCATCTTCCAGTCGTATTCGTGTTCGCGACCATGCTCTATGGCTTCGCGGTAGAACTCCAGCACATCGCCGGGGATCATAAAGCGCGGCTCCACAGGCCAGCCGAGATTTTCCTTGGCGGCGGCCAGTTCCTCGTCGCCAAGTGGCTCGCCATGTGCTTTGGATGTGCCCTGCTTCTTTGGCGCGCCAAACCCAATCGTCGTGCGGACCGCGATCAGCGAGGGGCGCGGGTCGACTTTCGCAGCTTTGATGGCGGCATCGATCGCTTCCACATCGTTCCCATCCGCGACGGTTTGCACGTGCCAGCCGTAGGCTGCGAAGCGCCCGCCGCGATCTTCGGTGAAAGACAGATCGGTGGAGCCGTCGATCGAGATGTGATTGTCGTCGTAGAGATAGATGATCCTTCCAAGCTGCAAGTGGCCCGCCAGCGAGGCGGCTTCGCTTGACACACCCTCCATCAAATCGCCGTCGGTGACGATTCCGTAAATATACGATTGGATGATCTCATGTCCGGGCCTGTTGAACTCCGCGGCAAGATGCGTGGCGGCAATCGCCATACCCACGCCCTGACCAAAGCCCTGCCCGAGCGGACCGGTGGTTGTTTCCACGCCGGGTGTCAATCCAAATTCAGGGTGGCCAGGCGTCTTGCTCTCGAACTGGCGGAAGTTTTTGATCTCTTCGAGAGAGAGATCGTAGCCCGTCAGATGCAGCAGGGAATAAAGCAACATGGAACCATGCCCGCCCGAAAGGATGAAACGGTCGCGCCCCGCCCACTTCGGGTTGCGCGGATTGTGTCGCAGATGACGCGTCCACAACGTGAACGCCATGGATGCCCCACCCATCGGAAGCCCCGGGTGACCGGAGTTAGCTTGTTGAACTGCATCCGCGGCAAGAAAGCGGATGGTATTGATTGCACGAATTTGAAGATCATTTGGTGTCATTATAGATTCCTGAGAAAGAGATTATCCTCCATTTTACCAAACGAATAGCGAATATCGCTGCAAGTGGCGCCCGAAATGTTGGACCAGCTTCCTGTTAACGGATAAAGTTTATCGAGAAGCATCCATTTGCGATTTGATCCTCCCCCAAAATGAATTGGCATCCTGTAAAATCAGAACCATGATCAACCTCACCATTCTCCATATCAACGACTTGCATGGGCGCATTGTGCAGCTCAGCCGGATTGCCACACTGGTCCGCAAAATACGCCAGGAAGTGGACGCCGCGGGCGGAAACTGTATCTTCGTCGACGCGGGCGATTCCGAAGATACGACGCTTCTTGAAAGCAGCCTCACCAAAGGCAGCGCCATGGAGGCGATCCTGCGCGCCACAGGTTGTGACTATGTTGCGTTGGGAAATGCCATCCCAATCCGCTACGGGCAGCAGGCAGTTGCTAATCTTGCAAAGAGTTTTGGTCGTCCGCTGCTCTGTGCGAACATGAAGGATGCAGATGGCATTCTGGTTGAGGGACTTGAACCATTCTCAAGAAAGACATTGCGTTCGCTACATCTGGGGCTGATCGGTTTGACCGCGCCGATGGAATCCTATATGATCTTCAAGCTAAGGATGGAGCAGCCGGAAGCGGTTTTGCCAGGATTGATTGAAAAGGTTAAAGGGCAGGGCGGGAACACAATTGTGCTCCTTTCGCATCTGGGTTCCAAGGCAGATGAGTCGGTGGCGGAAAAGGTCGAGGGCATCGACGTGATCATCGGCGCACATGACCATCGGGAACTCGATCCGCCACTTTATGTGAAGAACACGATCATAGCGCAGGCAGGCGACTTTGGTCGCTTCCTCGGGCGATTGGACCTGAAGATCGATCCTGACACCGGGAAGGTGCTTCGACACGAAGGCAGGCTCATCCCCATCACGGAGGACATCCCTCTTGACCTGCAAACACAGCAAGCCTTCGAAGCTGAGCAAAAGCGTGCACACGCGCTCATGGACCGCGAGATCGGGTCCCTGAGCGATCCCATCGAACTATTCGACAATCGCGAATGCTCGGCGGGAAACCTGCTGGCAGACGCACTGCTCGAGCGGGCAAAAAAGGCGGAGCTTGCGCTGGTTTTGACAGGTCATTGGGAGACCGGACTGGAAGCTGGGGCGCTGACTCAGGGAGCCCTTTTTACGGCGATCCGGTCTGCTGCCAATCCCGGGACAACTGGATTGACCGGTGATCAGATCCTGGAATTTCTGCGCGCGGCGCTCAAACCTGAAAACGCAGCTCGCCAGCCGCGTGAGTTGCGTGGGCGGCCAGTGGGTGCGCCGCATGTAGCCGGAGCGCGCGTCTGTTACAGGGATGATCTCGAACGGATCGAAGTGGAGATCAATGGCAAGCCGCTCGAAAAAGGTCGCCGGTATATCGTTGCTTCGACAGATGTGGAGCTTTCAGACTATACCAATTATCTGGACATTCCAGTCGGGGAAATCGAATTTGAAGTCCCGACGATCATGCCGGAAGTGCTGGAGGATCACATCAAAAAGCATTCTCCGGTCCGGGCGCCGGAAGTTGGCAGAATCGTTCTCAAGCAATGAGCAGCATGCCTGAACAACTTTTCTCACTAACCCCTTTTCCTGCGCCAGCTATTCCGGAGATCACCATCACCGGGAATATTTCCCGTCAGAACAATTTGCTTGCTTTGCATTATTCTCTCGACGGGAA
>Ga0105104_10002926_pt1 | contig 12311 bp, 12 predicted proteins | sample PPLLaktember2015_3_FD_87034 | JGI IMG/M metagenome (GOLD analysis project Ga0105104, IMG submission 87034) | Freshwater sediment microbial communities from Prairie Pothole Lake near Jamestown, North Dakota, USA - PPLs Lake P7 Core (6) Depth... | ecosystem: Environmental > Aquatic > Freshwater >...
GTATGGGGCGAGATAAGCGGCATGGCTTACTTTAGGCTTCTCATTTTATATAACACAACTGAAAAATTTCAGCTAAACATACTTACCAAGGGAAAGACCGAAACAAGCATCGGTGATATTACTTGTGATGGACCTTTAAAAGGAATTTCCGCCAAAAACGTGAATCTGCGGGGCAATTTAACCGTAAATGACACGCTTGGAACGTTGATTCTCAACGACGCGACCAACTCCACGATATCTATCGGCCCATCCGCAAATCTGAAAGCAGCCGTAACAATGAAGTTTGACCGGGTCAGCAACCTGACTATAAACAGCGTTATGCCTGTCAAATCCGTTACAGCAACCGCATGGCACGACGGCTTTCTCCTGGCCCCATCGGTAGGCAGTATCACGGCTAAAGGCGATAAAAAAAGAGGCATACTGGGAGATTTGTATGTTGACGTTGATGTGGCCGGCGGAATCGGGGCTGTAAAAGCCAAAGACACTATATTCGGCGATTGGATATGCAATTCCATAAAAAGCATCTCAGCTAATGAGTTCTATACAACCAATATAACCTTAAATCAATTACCGGATGCGAAAATACCGGCCCTCGGTAAATTAACCGCCGGCTATATGTATAATAGCAGAATACGGTCGAAGGGCAATATGGGGAGCGTTAAGACCGGGACAATGATTAACTCAAGCTGTTTTGCCGGTATTGCGGAAGGTATTACCGGCCTGCCTGAAGCCGCAGATTCCAGTTTCATCCAAAAAGCGACAATAAAAAGTATCGCGATTAAGGGAATTAAATACGAGGAGTATTGCTGTATTAACAGTAATATCGCCGCGGCAAATATTTTAAGCGCGACAATTGCTTATCCGCAAAACGACAACGGCGGCGTGCCATTCGGAATAACCGCCGATTATATCAAGAAACTGACTATCAAAGACGCGGATGGCAGCGTTTCGCTTAAGGAACTTGACAAGCCCGGCGACGGCGGAGGGCCATATGGAAACGCCCAAATCCGGCTGTATTAAAAATAACAGACACTAACTGCCAGCGTGGCAGGGAATGCTTATAAAAAGCGGGTTTTGGCAGGCCCAATCGCGGCAAAGAGCTATACGCAACTCTTTTAACAACAAGCACTTGCGCCCATAAGGCGGTTTAATTTCTTATTGGCACAGGCTTTGCATATTCTCCTATCGCTATGGTTGCCGAAACATTACAACCTGAGGATATTAGTTTACTGACGACCCGGCAGGACTGGGGCTGGCCGACGGCGGTACGGGATATTTTTCAGCCCAGGGGCGTAAACCTGCTCGTAGCGGACGGCGTTGACCAGTTCGTGAACGTATTGCGGCACCGCAGGGTTCAGGCCACCATCGTCGATACCGACCCTGCTTTGCCATCGGCTACGCAAGGCAGGCCAGCCGGGCTTTGGACGCTTCGGATAATTCGCATTGAATATCCGCTTATGCCGTGTATATTATTAGCCAGTAACGCAAGCGAGAATATGCTCGAAGAGGCGTTGCAGCTTGACGCTTTCAGCGTGATTGACAAGCCCGTTGATATGGAGATTTTGAAAGACCAGTTGGATCGGCTGTTCGTCAAAAGGTACGGCAGCCATATTTTTTCGATATAAAAACGTAACCACCAAGACACAAAGAAAAATGTAGGGTGGGGTTTACCCCACCAAAACGGCGGGGCAAGCCCCGCCCTACAAGAAAAGAAAGGAGCAAGAAGGAAATGAAGTTAAGACCATTGGCAGACAAGGTATTGGTTCAGAGAGTGGAGGCGGAGAGCAAAACAGCGGGCGGAATCGTGCTACCCGATACCGCCAAGGAAAAACCGCAAAGGGGCAAAATCATTGCGGTCGGCGAAGGAAGAATGCTCGAAGACGGCACAAGGCAGAAACCGCAGGTCAAAAAGGGCGATACGGTATTGTTTACAAGCTACGCCGGCAGCGAGATAAAAATGGACGGCAAGGAATATTTGATTATGACAGAATCGGATATTATGGCGGTAATCGAAGAATAAAACAGAGGACGGAAGACAGAGGACTGAGGACAGAAGTCGGAAAATCAGTGTAATCTCGAAATACGTGATTAAATAGGAGAAATGAAAAATGGCGGCAAAAATGATAGCATTCGGAACCGAGGCGTGGGCGGCGATAAGAGAAGGCGTTAAGAAGCTCGCGGCAGCGGTCAAGATAACCTTAGGACCCTGCGGAAGGGTCGTCGTACTGGAAAAAACCTTCGGCTCGCCTACCGTCACAAAAGACGGCGTATCGGTCGCCAAGGAAATCGAGCTTGAAGACCCGTTCGAGAATATGGGCGCTCAAATGGTCAAGGAAGTCGCGTCAAAGACATCGACCGTCGCGGGCGACGGCACGACAACGGCGACGATTCTCGCGGAATCAATTTTCGATGAGGGATTGAAAAATATCACCGCGGGAGCGAATCCTTTGCAGGTAAAACGCGGAATCGATTCGGCGGTTAACGCAATCGTAAAAGAATTACAAAAAATGAGTATCCCGGTCGCTTCAGGCAAGCAAATCGAGCAGGTGGCGACCTGTTCGGCGAACCAGGACGCGGAAATCGGCAAGAAGCTGGCGGAGGCGATGGACAAGGTCGGAAAAGACGGCGTCATAACCGTCGAAGAGGGCCAATCACTGGAAACCGTTGTCGAGCTGGTAGAGGGAATGCAGTTCGATAAGGGTTACTTAAGCCCGCATTTCATCAACAATCTTGAGAATATGACCGTTGTTTTAGATAAGCCGTTTATTCTCATCCAGGAGAAAAAAATCAGCTCGATTAAGTCGATTGTGCCGCTTCTCGAACACGTCGCCAAACAGGGTAAGCCCCTGCTGATTATCGCCGAAGATGTTGAGGGCGAGGCCCTTGCGACTTTGGTCGTAAACAAGCTTCGCGGCGTGCTTCAGTGCGCTGCGGTAAAGTCGCCGGGTTTCGGTGACAGGCGTAAAGCCCTGTTAAGCGATATAGCGGTGCTTACGGGCGGGCAGGCCGTATTCGAGGACCTCGGCATCGACCTCGAAAACCTCAAGCCGGATATGTTAGGCAGGGCAAAGCAGGTTACTATCGATAAGGACAACACTACGATTATCGAAGGCGCAGGCAAGACCGACGAAATCAAGGGCAGGATTGAGCAGATTAAAGCGGAAATCGAAAAATCCACGAGCGATTACGATATCGAAAAACTCCAGGAACGCCTTGCCAAATTATCAGGCGGCGTCGCACAGATTAAAGTAGGCGCTGCAACCGAGGCGGAAATGAAAGAGAAAAAGGCCCGCGTTGAAGACGCTTTGCACGCTTGCAGGGCAGCGGTTGAGGAAGGTATTCTGGCAGGCGGCGGAGTCGCGATGCTGCGAGCGCTTCCGGCTTTGGATAAAATCAAGGCGCAAGGCGACGAGAAGGTCGGCGTCGATATTGTCCGTCGGGCTGTCATCGCTCCCATCAAGCAAATCGCCGTAAACGCCGGCTTGGACGGCTCAATCGTGGCGCAGAAAGTTATGGAAAGCGACGACCTGAACTTCGGCTACGACGCGCTGCGGAAAGAGTACGGCAATATGATTGATTTCGGCGTGATTGTGCCGACAAAGGTCGAACGCATAGCGCTGCAAAACGGCGCATCAATCGCGTCTCTGCTTTTGACAACAGACGCCATAGTAAGCGAGATTCCCGAAAAGAAGGAAGCCCCCGCAATGCCCCAGGGCGGCGGAATGTATTAAGAAGAAATAATAGCGTGGAGCGTAGAGCGTATAGCGGATAGAAAAAACTAAACGCTATACGCTACCCGCTATCCGCTAATTAAAATGTCTTTTCAATTTTATACAAACCTGATTAGCCAGACATCACGGGCGTTCGCCCGGTGGCTGTTTATTATCGGATTGATGCTGGTAGGTTTCGGCCTGCTTGTTTACTGGCTGCGAGACATATTCGCCTTTATAGCCGCCGGCTTATTCGTATTCGCAGGCATCGGCTGCGCAGTCACAGCGATAAAAATATACTTCTCGCAAAGACGGTTCGATAAAATGAATCGCCCCAGCGATGAGCACCGCGAAAACGTCAGAGTCCGATTTGAAGAACATTACGACGTCGACCGCGATCAATAAGTACTATTGGCTTTAGTAGCTATAAATCCTATCTTGGATAATTAACTTTGTTATAGCAGTGTTACCGGAAGCATCAACTTTCACTTCGACTTTTGCGTTCCGTGAGTTTTTTCGTAGATCCTGTGCGATTTTTTCCCTTGCGTCTTCGGGAATAAAATACGTCTCAATGCCATACTCGATTCTCCAGCGTTGCGCCTTGCCCTTGATAACGACTTCTCCAGCGGAAACGGCCGGCTTTTTATCATGAGCGGAAACGGCATTCCAGAGGCCATTAGAATCCGCTTTCAGTATAACCCATACCGGTGCTCCTTCCGTCAGCTTTCTCCAGTCAAAAGAAACTTCCGGGCTCGATATCTCGTAACCGAGGGTCACATAATAACCGCTCATTATTGAGTATGGGTCCACCGGGGCGGTCTTAAGAAGGACAGTTTTACCCGTTGTCCGCGTATAGATTTTCTGGGCAGGGACCGCAGCGAGGATTAACAATTGAGCGGCAATAGCCGCGATAAACCATAACGCTTTATGATTCATTGGCAATTCTCCTTCGTTTCAAATAATTTTCAAACCCGACACCCGCCAGTATCAATATAATTCCACAGGTCACAAACACGACCGCTTTTGTAAGCAACTCTGTTTCGTACTCGAGAAACCGGCTGGTTATTACAAGCGCCGAAAAAAGAACGCCTGCCCAGAAAACCCGCCTGTCGAGAAGTAAAAATCCGTTTGCGACAAGGGTCGCCGCAAGAATCACGCAGGCGACGTTGGCGGAAACCACGCACCAGAAAGAATCGGATAAACCCATCGAGGCAGCGGTTATCAAAATTGGCGCTGTTACCAAAACACAGGCTGCGAGCAAGCCCATTGAAATCCAGCGAACCTGAAAATCGGCTAAAACATATTTAAAGGCGAACAGCCATGCCGCAAGGGCGAGGAGGTAAACGGGAATTGCCTGTATAAGCCAGAGACGCTCAGTGAACAATTCTGTAAATCGCATATCGTAAGAATGAAAAGATGAAATATATGCGCCAAATGCAATGAATATAGCGGCAATGACCATTGAAATTGAACTAAACGCGCCGAAATCAGCGGTGCGTTTTAATAATATTGCCGTTGCGAGCAAAAGCAGGGCGATGCCCGGAGCTGTCACACCGGAGGAGATGAAAAAATCGGCCCCCTCGATTGTATGAATAACAATCGCGATTCCCGTCGCCAACATAGACGCCGCAAAAACAAATCCCGAGCGGTTAAAATAAGCGAAAGGCAGGAAAACAGCAGCAGCGATAAAAGGATAAAAGGCGAATATCTGTTCCTGCGAGTCAAAAAGCCCGCCGCAAAAACCTATGAACCAGACAAGTACGGCTAAAGCAGCGTTTGGCGCACTTTGCAGGGCATAAGCCATTATGATTGCCCCGATCGCCCAAGCGAAAAAACCGTTGTAAAAATTGGATTTGATATGAAAAATTTGCGCCATTAAACCGATATTTGCGCCAAAAACCAGCGTGCCGAGCAGCACCATTGCGTGGCCCAGCCGGGCGTTTGCACCGGAAATCTGCCAAAGGTAATACCCGATAAAATGGCCGACAAGCATAAAGGCGACAATCATCGACACTTTCACAAAAACAGGAATCGTTTCCCAGTGCGCCGCAACGAAGCTTATGACGCCTCCGCCAATCAGGACTGCCCCGATGATATAAATAGCGGATATCATCAGGTGCGAGGATTCTTTTCGCATCTGGTCAAGCTGATATTTCTGTGAAATGACAGCAGATTGCTCAGTGGAAATAACGCCGTCGGTCTGCCAGATTTGAATCTCCTGTTTTAACAATTCCCTGAACCGATTAGATATCTTGCTATTTTTCCTCATCGTTTCCTCTTCTATAATATGTCGTTTTAATCTATCATAATCCCCTGTTCTATAGTCCTTATTATATTTATCGGCGCAAAAACCGGTCAATAACAAAGTATTTTTAAATAATTGCGACTTATAAAAAGCCATTCAGCCGTGCCGTGTATATTATTCCTCGAACATTTCTTTGTATAATTCGGGGCTGTAAAGGTGGAAGCCGAAGTCGCGGATGTATTCGACGGGGCCGGCTTTTTTTATTATGTCGATTTCGGCGCTGATTTGTCTTTGGGAGCGGAAAGCGGCGATGGCGTCTAATTTTTTTTGCAATAATTCGGGCGAGGTCCTGATTTGAAGATGAGGCGGGGTCGGGAAATTGCAGTAGCAGGCGATTTCGTGTACGGCGGGAACTTTTTCGACTGGAGCGCCTAATTCGGGCCAGATTGAGCCGGCGGCGTGGAAAATACTGATTAACAATTCCTCGTGCACGAATTTGTGGTCGGGGTGCAGGTCGTTGGATGTCGGCAAAAAGCACTGCGTGGGTTTTACTTTTCTTATGAAGTGAGTAAAGCTGTTTTGCATTCCGACAAAATCCTCAATAGCCATCGCTTCGTTGGCCTTAGCTGGTCTTCTGCCCCGGTAATAATTCAATCGGCAATCAGGGAAGCCCAGCCAGACGATATTTTCTTTGGGGATACCTAAGGACTGGTAACAATCGAAGGTTTCCTTTCGCCTGATTTGGGCGATATTGTCTTTTTCCTCGGCGCTGCAATAGCCCATACTGCCATCGGTAACAACAAGGATATGAACGGGGACGTTTTCCTTCCTGGCAAGCTGGACGAGCAATCCCGCGCCGATAACAACGTCGTCGTCGTGCGGGCTTATGAAAAGAAAGCTCTCGTTTTTACCCTGCCAGTGCTTAGATACACCCGAAAGAGTCGAGGCGACCCTGCGTTCTTTTCCTACAAGCCGAACAATCGTAAAGTCCTCTGCCATAATATCTGCCTTCAATCCTTGAATGCTTTTAACTTTTCAACCGCTGACTTTATATCTTTAAGCCGGTCGTCGCCCGCCTCGCGCTCGATAGACAGGGCGCCGTTATACTTTACGCTTTTCAATGCCTTCAAAAACTCGGTTTCACCAACCTCACCTGTTCCCCACGGGACGTCTAATCCCCAGGTTCCCGGTTTCTTGGTCCGCAACGCGTCTTTGATATGAATGTGCTTAATCCAGGGGGCGAGAATTCCCACGGCCTCGATGGGGTCGCCCTTGTTATAAAGAATCACGTTGGCGGGGTCGAAATTTACGCCTAAGGCGGGGTGATTGAGCTTTTCGAGAAATTCCCGAAGCTCCGTAGCTGATTCCTGGCCGGTTTCCATTAAAAGCGTAACATTATGCTCGGCTGCCGAATCGGCAAGAATCCTGGTTCTTTCAATCAGCTTAGTCGCCTTATCGGGGTCAGCCATATCGATGAAGCCGAAGTGCATTGACAAAAATTTGACCGCAAACTCGTCGGTCAATTCGATTGCCTTTAAGGCCGTCTGGCGATTCTCCCACCAGCAGTCATCGGGCACAATTCCGCCGGTTGTTTTTATGGATTCGAGAGTTGTGTAGTCCTCCTGGGAAAAACTAATCATCGTCGCCGAAATCGCCAGGTTACTTTCGACAACATGGGCAAGATAATCTTCGCTCTTTTCGCCAAGGGCTGGCGCGACAGCGAGATGAACACAACCAACACCGCAGGCGGCTATTTTGTCAAAATCGTTTCCGAGCGACCAGGTGCAGACGCCAATCGGCCAATCGAGGCATTTAATCATATCAGCCGGACCTCCTTTTTCATTTCAGCCGAGCGTTTCTCGGCCAGAACGATTTTTATAGCATTGAGCGAATCGAGAGGCGTGATTATATCGGGCATTTTTTTGCCTGAGATTTTTTTTACGAAATGCGCGATTTCAAACAACCAGCCATCGCCTGATTCGACCTTGGGCGTAACGCATCCCCCCTTGGCAAGATATAATTGAAAGGCGGGGGTTTTCGTGCAATCGTAAAGGATGGTTGCTTTTTCGAGGGAGATAATGAATCCCATTTCGAATTTGAAGCCGGGCGAGGTTACGAAGCCGCCCTCGGCGACCACGACTTTGGGGTCTTTATAAACATATTGCGTCGAGACGTAATCGGATCCGCCGCTGGGGCCAATTGCGGCCTGCGAGCGGACGCTTTGCGGCAATCCGAACAAGTACTGAATGTAATCGGTATCGTGAATGTGCAGGTCCAAAATCGCCCCGCCGCTTCGGTTTGAGTGAATGAGCCAGTTTTTCCAGCTCCAGTCGGGAGGGGCGGCGATTCGACGGAAATTAGCCGAAATAACTTTGCCGTATTTGCCGGAATCGACAATTTGCTTTGCTTTTACATATTCAGGCCAAAAACGGATGCAATGGCCGATTTGAAGCGTCTTCTTGTTTACCTTTGCCGCGGCGAGCATTTGCTGACACTGGCTGACGCTCATCGCCATCGGTTTTTCGCATAAAACGTGCAGGCCCGCTTTGAGCGCTTTTACGGTGAAATCCCTGTGCATAAACGTGGGCAGGGTAATCGAGACGGCGTCTAATCGCTGTTCATCGAGCATTTTGACGAAATCGGTATAAAGGGCGATATCATCAAGATTCGTTGATTTACCGGTTTGGCCTATGTTTCCCGATGTTTTATTTGCAATAAACCGGCCTTTGTCGCTGTCGCAAATGGCGACTACCTTGACGCCGGGGAGTTGGCGATAGCAGCGCAAATGGGTTTTACCCATAAAGCCGAATCCGATTATGCCGATTCGCAGCATTTTTAAGCTCCGTTACCCTTTGAATATCGCAATCATTACGATAATCGATATAAGCATAATAACCGCGGGCACCATAAAAACCGCACGCCAGTTGAATTTGTCCTGCTTTTTGAAAAGGTCCATAACGATGCCGGCAAACTGCGTCCCGAAAAACAGGCCCACGCCGGTGGTAACGGCGAATAAAAGGGCCTGCACGGAACTGCGAATCTCAGGCGGCGACGCTATATTGGCAAATATCTGGCCTGCGATTATGAACAGGACGTATGCCAGGCCGTGAAGCGATTGAGCGATAACTATCAGGGCCTTGGGTTTTGAAATGATATAAACAACATATAACAGCATCCAGGAGGTGATACCTATTGTCAGCGTCCATTTATAGCCGAGCGATTCGATAAACCGGTTAAGCAGGTAGAACGTTGCCACCGCCTGCACCGCCTGGGCGATTGCCATAGAAGCGGGGACGTTTTTGGCGAGGATTCCCGTATCCATCATAAAACGGGCGCTGCACAAGAAGTAAAACTGCATCAGGCCGCCGACTACCAGCGAAACGAGGATAAAGACGAGGAAATTGGAATCCTGCAGCATAGTAAGCGCTTTGAGGATAGGCATTTCCTCACCGGCCAGAGGCGTCGGAGGCGTGGCGGGAAGGGCAAAGCAAACCGCGCCCATAATCACTGAAAGGACGGCCGCTAAGAAAAGGCAATCCCTGCCCTTTTCGGCGGTCTTGAAAGTCCATCGCCAGCCGGTGAGAAAATAACCGACGATGGCCCAGGCGATAGGCGCCCACATAAAGACCTTGCCCTGAGAGGCGGCATCGGCGACGTTAGCGAAAAGCACGGCGTTGACCAATGGAAGGGTCGCGGCGTAAAAAATGGAATACAAAAACATAACGATAAATAACGGCGAGAATTTTGTCTGGAAGGCCGCAATCAAAAGTAAAACAGCACCAATCAAATGCGAGCCGGCGAGAATCCATTCGGCGTTGAGGTGTTTATCCGCGAGATAGCCGGCGACCAGGGGCGAGAAGACGCAGGCAAGGGGCAAAGTTGCGTAAATCCAGCCCGTTTGCTTTCCGCTGAATTTCAAAGGCCCCAAAAGCCGAGCCGCAAGCACGGGCAGCCATGCCCCCCAAACCGCGAACTCCAAAGACATCACCGCGCTGAGCCGGACGTATAAAGACGTATCCATAGTTGGCTCCTTCCATTTATCAATTGTTACTATTGTCGGGCCAAACACCCACGCAAACCTGTATAATCTTACAACAAGCGGGCGAAAAAATCTTGTGCAATTCCTGAAATTTCTGGTTAAAATACTGACCTATGAAAATGCCTAAACTTGAAAAGCCGGATAGATACGTTGGCCTGTATGTGGTCAATTTTGGCGACTCTACGGGGGTGGGATTCACTGCGCAGGAAGTCGCTGAACTGTTTGAGAGCGAAAAGTATAAAGATTGCAAGGCATATAAGATTCACAGGGCATATCCCGACGGCCGGCTGGAATTGAGAGGCGTCAATAGCCGGATTTTCCAGCTCGAGGCGGGTATGTTCTTTTATTCAGCCGATTCACAGACCGCCCGTGATGATTACAAGCGATTAGTCAAGATTGGCGTCGAAAAGGATTTTCCCTGCAAGGCGAAAATCCAACTTGCCGGATACAGTGAAGACAAGTTCGCGGTCGCCCTGATTTATCCTGCCGAATACGATGACGAGATAAGCGGCTGGTTATTGGAGCATAACTATAAGACAACAGGGGCGGTAGAGGCGGGCATTGAAGCCGTTTCGAGATACTACAATGATAATCCGGAAATTTTAGAAAGACACCAGCTTTGGGGCAAATCATCAATCGAAAGCCGCACGGTCGAAGAGCTTTTAGCAAATATAAAAGTGGCTGTTCAAAGATGACGAGAAAAACTACCGTTCTGGGCTTCATAGCGGGGATTTTGGGGAACGCTTTCGGCTCACGAGCCGCAAAACCAACTACTCAGGACCTCAAAAATGCCGATTTTCCCGCGAGCACTCAACGACTTGGTTTACGCTTCACTGAACGCATAAGAGACGTCTTTAGATTCAAATGGATTGGAAAACGATAACACCCGTAAGGTCTTGTCGTATAAAGAATTAGAGATAAATTATGCCAGACGTAAATAGCCATATTGTTGAAGCGGCGGGTGATGAGCCGGTGTTGAGCGAGAACGCAAAAACGGTGCTGGAGAGCCGGTATTTGATTAAGGATGAGCAGGGGAAAATCATTGAGACACCGGGGCAGCTTTTCAGCAGGGTGGCGAAACTCGTCGCGTCAATCGAGGCAAATTACGGGGGAGGCGAACACGAAATCAGGCAATGGCACAGGAAATTTTATGATTTAATGGCGTCGCTGAAATTTTTGCCAAATTCGCCGACGCTTATGAACGCGGGCAGGCCATCCGGGATGTTAAGCGCCTGCTTTGTTTTACCCATCGAAGACAGTATCGAGGAAATTTTCGAGACGATAAAGCATACCGCACTGATACAAAAAGCCGGGGGCGGGACGGGGTTTTCGTTGGACCATTTACGCCCCACCGGCGACCGTGTCGCGTCGAGCGGCGGAACAACCTCAGGGCCTATTTCGTTCTGGCGGGTTTTCTCACATACCACAGATGCAATCCAGCAGGGAGCTTTTCGCAGAGGGGCGAATATGGGAATGATGAGCGTAACGCATCCCGATATTCTGCGATTCCTTCACGCCAAACAGGACCTCAAGGCCTTTACTAACTTCAACATATCGGTAAAAGTAACAGATGAATGGATGAACACACTCGAAAAGGCCCCCCAAACATTGCAGATAGTCATAAATCCGCGCACGGGCCAGAAATACCTGCTTCCCCGTAAAATCGACATCAATAATTACTCGATACAGGACTTGTATAAGATTACAGATAATTACGCCGCCGTGCCGGCGACGGCTAAACAATTCTTCACCGTCGGCGATTTATGGGAAATGATAATAACCTGCGCCCACAAGACGGGCGACCCTGGACTGGCTTTCATCGATAAAATCAATGCAGATAATCCCACGCCTGGACTTGGCAGTATAGAAGCAACGAATCCCTGCGGCGAGCAGCCATTATTACCTTACGAGGCCTGCACATTAGGCAGTATAAATCTCGCAAAATTCGTGTGTCGCGGGCTTCCAGCCCGCGATTGCGCGGCCAATCCGCAGGACGCCTTACGGCGGATGGCCGCGCCACAAATCGACTGGGACGACCTTGCCAAAACAACCAAGCTCAGTGTGCGGTTCCTCGATAACATTCTCGACGCCTGCACTTATCCGGTTACCCAGACAGCCGAAATCGCCCACGCCAACCGCAAAATCGGTCTGGGCGTTATGGGTTTCGCGGATTGTCTTTTTCTTATGGGTATCCCTTATGACAGCCGGCAGGGAGTTGACTTCGGCCAGAAGATTATGAAATTCATCAATGACTCAGCCCGACAGGCAAGCTGTGAGCTGGAGGAAAAAAGCAGCCCCTTTCCCAAATGGGAAACGA
>Ga0105104_10002927_pt1 | contig 12306 bp, 8 predicted proteins | sample PPLLaktember2015_3_FD_87034 | JGI IMG/M metagenome (GOLD analysis project Ga0105104, IMG submission 87034) | Freshwater sediment microbial communities from Prairie Pothole Lake near Jamestown, North Dakota, USA - PPLs Lake P7 Core (6) Depth... | ecosystem: Environmental > Aquatic > Freshwater >...
AAGACCGTTTTAACCGATAACGCCCTGCGATTAGTCGCGGCCAAGAGCTTCGAGGCGGTAACCGGCGGCGCGGTTTATACCAGTATGTGGCAGGGAGGCGAGGAATTCGAAATCGGGCATATCAGCTTGGCCGACTGGGCCGACGTTTTTGTCGTTGCGCCTGCGACGGCCAATATAATCGGGAAGGCCGCCAACGGCGTCTGCGACGATTTACTAAGCACGATGCTTTGCGCCTGCTGGGCAGGTCCGCTTGTTTTTGCGCCGGCGATGAACGATAAAATGTGGAATAACCCCGCGGTGCAGAAAAATGTAAAAGCCCTTGTTGCGACGGGCGTGGAATTTATCGGGCCGCACAGCGGCCGGTTGGCCTGCGGGACAGAAGGTATCGGCAGAATGGCTGAGCCGAAGGATATTCTCGAAGCGGTCGTCAAAATCGCCGCTGGATTAAAACGCAAAAGCAAATAATCGTAGCCGAAAATGCGAGCACAGCGAGCACGAAAGCAAAGGCGCCGACTCAAATTCCTGATTACAGCGGGAGGAACACGCGAATTTATTGACCCCGTGCGGTTCATTTCAAACGCCAGCAGCGGCAGGATGGGTTATGAGCTTGCCAGGGCAGCCATCGAGGCGGGTCATAACGTAACATTGGTAACGGCTCCGACAAACCTGGCCTTCGCCGGCGGCGTAAAAGCAGTCGAGGTCGTATCGGCAGACGATATGTTTGAAGAGGTCAAGAGGCGATTGGGAAAAAGTGATTGCCTGATTATGGCAGCGGCGGTTTCGGATTACACGCCCCTGAAGAAAGCCCGGCGGAAAATAAAAAAAAGCGCAAAAGCGATTACACTGAAGCTGAAACCAACTCCGGATATTCTGAAATGGGCGGCCGGCCATAAAAAGCATAATCAGGTAGTCGTGGGATTTGCCCTTGAGGACAGCAACGTTCGGGCCAACGCCGAAAAGAAACTGCGGGAAAAAAATCTCGATATGATTATCGCCAACAGGCCTGATGTGATTGGAAAACCCGATGCGGCAGTTGAGATAAAAATCGCAAAAGGCCGATGGCTCGGCTTTCGGCGGGCAGGGAAAAGGGTAATAGCCAAAAAGATAATTCGGCTGATAGAAAAAATTTAGCCAAAGCAAGAGAAAGGGACGGTATGCAGCAGGAAATCAGCGAAACGAAAGACGGATTACTTGCGACGGGGCAGGCGGGAGATAAAAAGTTGCTTGCCGGACTGATTGTCGGTGTTTGCCTGATAGTAACAGCGGTTTACTGGCCGGCGCTTTCGACCAGGGCGTTATGTTTCGACGATAACCGCTACCTCGTCGAGAACGTCCTTGTGAGAAACCCGAGTTTCGATTCCGCGTGGCGTTTCCTTTCGGAGGTCCTCGAGCCATCGACAATAGGCGGATACTATCAGCCGCTGACGATGATTTCGTTGATGCTCGATTACGCGATGGGAGGCAGGCCCGATGATTTGATGGTCTTTCACCGGACAAGCATACTGCTTCATGCCGCCAATACCGCGCTGATAATAATTCTCCTGTATATGCTTTTAGGCAAACCCGTGGTGGCCGCGGCGGTTGGTTTGCTGTTTGGTGTGCATCCCCTGACCGTCGAGCCGATACCCTGGACCGGCGAACGAAAGACGCTGCTGGCGGCGTTTTTCGCGATATCCTGCTTAGTGATTTATGTAACCTTTGCGAGAAAAAACAACCGCAAATTGTTTTGGGGCTGCCTGGCGGCTTATGTTCTTGCGTTAATGTCCAAGCCCACGAGCACGCCGCTTCCGGTGGTAATGCTTTTGATGGATTTCTGGCCTTTGAAGCGATTAAGCAAACGCTCGCTATGGGAAAAAGTCCCGTTTTTTGTCGTGGGCGGCATATCGGGAATCATAACTTATATTTCGCAGGCCCGCACGGCGTCGGTAATAACGCCCGAAGAGTATGGGCTTTTACGTATTCCTTTTGTATTTTGTCACAACATTATTTTTTATCTCTATAAAATGGTCTGGCCCGTTGACCTTTCGCCTCACTATGCTTTTCCCAGGGATATCGGCCTGTCGAATCCCGCGATTTTGGCCGGGGTCATAGGAACGTGCGTGCTGATTCCGACGCTTTTTATTTTGCTTCGCCGGACAAGGTCGGCCCTTACCGGCTGGCTGATTTTCTTTTTGATGGTGCTTCCTACGATGCAGGCGCTTCAGTTCAGCGACGTAATCGCCTCCGATAAGTTTGTTTACCTGCCTTCACTGGGAATTCTTTTAATACTGGCTTGTTTTCTAAGCTGGCTTTGGGCAAAGTCAGGCCTCAGAGCGGTGTTGATAATCGTGGTGCTGGTGTTGGCGGTCGCCGAGGCAGGCGCTACTCGAAAACAGATCGGGCACTGGCAGGACACAATCTCACTGTACGCTCATATGGTCGATGTAGAACCCGACGCCATTTCACCGCGTAACAACCTCGGCGTTGCTTACGCTGAAGCCAACGATATCCCCAGGGCAATGGAGCAGTTCGAGATAGCGCTGAGGATGGACTCCAACGACGAACAGGCGACTTTCAATGTCGCCAGGGTCCTCGAAGAGCATGGCAGGATAGATGAGGCCCTGATCGGATACAGGAGCGTTCTCGAAAGATGGCCTAATAATATTACGTCGGCCTGCAGCGCATATAGCGCCATCGGCCGGATACTGAAGATAAAAGGCGATTTCGAAGGGGCTATTGCTACATATCGCGAAGGGATTAAATTCCGGTTCGACAACGGTGAATTACATTCAGGCCTGGCTTCGACGCTGTTCGAGATGGGCCGGCTGGAAGAAGCGATACCGGAATATCGCACAGCTATTCAATTTGTGCCGGATTCCAAACTGTATAATAATCTCGGGCTTGCCCTTGCGGCTACCGGGGATATCGATGGGGCGATAAGCAGTTATAAAGACGCGATTCGCCACGACCCCCGCAATGCCGAGGCGCATTATAATTACGGTAATATGCTGCTTACGATGGGAAAACCCGCCCAGGCCGCAGGCGAGTTCGAAAAAGCGATTAAATTAAAACCGGACTACGTCAAGGCCCTCGGCAACCTGGCCGTCGCTTTCGCGCAGTTAGGCAAGGCAGATGAGGCGATTGAGAACTTTCTCCTGGTTATCGAGCTGGACCCGAATGACCCCGCCGCGTATTTCAACCTCGCAAGCATCCTCGAAGGTCAGGGCAAGCTCGACGAAGCGATAGAAAACCTTCGCAAGGTAACTGAGCTTGCGCCCTCCGACGTCGGCGCCCGCAGCGAGCTGGGAAGGTTGCTGTTACAGCAGGGTAAGGTCGATGAGGCGCTTGTGGAATTCACCACCGCGCTTAAATTTGACCCGATGTATAAAGACGCCGTTGACGGGATGAAAAAGGCCCTGGAAATAAAGGCAGGAAAAGAACAGCCGGCGTCAAAACCGGCTAATCCCTGATGCCTAAGCCGTCCTCCTGAATCTTTCTTTCTCCCGTGCGGACATTTTTTCGGTGGCATACTGGTATATTTTGCGGGGGGCCGTATCCTTCCATTTCAGCAGGAAACTTTCAGTTTCCTTTCTTTTGATTTTCCATGCCTCCCGCAAAAACCATCCCAGGCCCTGCTGCACTTTTTCTTCTTCGTCGGTCATCAGCGGCTCTATAAAAACGAACAGCGGTTCGTAGTTTTCGGTCGTTTTTAATAGTGCGAGCATTGCAACCGGAACAGCGCGTCGCTGGTATTTATTTTTTGCCGAACGCCATTTCGAGAGATCTTTTAATGATATGACTTTTTTCTCAAAAAACCGGGAAAGCACAAGTCCGCAGAATATATCGGTATGGGCCCAGTTATTGATGCCCGTTTGAAACCATTTTTCAACTGCCTTGAACGTCGCGGCGTCAAAATTCTTCCAGAATTCCTTCAAAAGGCAAATGGCAAAACTTGTTTCCTCGTATTTTCCGCTTTTAACAAGTAAATTTCCGGCCTCGATGACTAATTTCAAATTGACGCTTTTGTCTTTTAAAATCGCGCCCGCCTTTTCATTAAATTTTTCGGTAGTCAGTCCGTATGCGTCATACCCTTCCTTGAAATATCTCGCGTATTTTTTTACAACAGCTTCGCTGGCATTAGCCAGGCAATACCGGCGGATATCTTCACACAATTGGGCCGACTTCATTATTAATCCTTGATGCCTAAGTCATCCTTGGTTAAAAGCGAGTCGAATTTGTAGCCGGCGGATATGATATTTTCGCTTGCGCCCTGTTTTCGGTCAATGACCGCGACGATTTTTTTGACCGTTGCCCCCGCCTCGGTAATAACCTTCGCTGCCTCAAGGACCTGGCCTCCCGTCGTGGCGATATCCTCGACAAGAAGCACGACGTCGCCTTTATTGAGCTTTCCCTCGATGAGCTTTCCCGTGCCGTAGCCCTTTTTGCTGTTCCGGATAATTACCCAGTTCTTGCCGCTCTCCATAGCCGTCGCCGCCGCAAGCGCAACGCCGCCCAATTCAGCCCCCGCGATAAGCGTAACGTCGGGTGTTATATGTTTGGCGAATTCCCCCCCAAGCGCCTTCAAAATATCCGGGCAGGTCTCGAACAGATACTTATCGAGATAATATTTGCTTCGTTTGCCGCTTCTCAAAATAAAATCCCCTTCGAGATACGCGGTTTCCTTTATGCGTTTAATCAGTTCGTCTCTTTTCACTTGTTGTTCCTTTATACGTGGAGGTCAACTTTTCTATTGAGCTTGTTTTTATATCTTCTTATGGCAGGCGTTACAACCTGTTTTACGAATTCATCGACCTGCTTAGGCGCACGGCCGACGTAATCTTTAGGATTCAGGACCTTTTTGAAATCGACTTTCGCGAAGACCGGGTCGGTTTTAAGCCGGTCGATGAGGTCGTTGGATTGACCTAATTGTTTTACCTGGGCCGCTGCCGCGTGTGAGTGTTGCCTGATTATTTCGTGCATTGCCTGCCTGTTGCCGCCTGCCTTGACCGCCGCCATAAGTATATTTTCCGTTGCCATGAAGGGAAGCTCCGCCGCGACGTGCGAGGCGATAACTTTCGGATATACGACTAAACCATCGAGGACGTTGGTCAGGATTTCGAGTATGCCGTCAACCGCCAGAAACGCCTCCGGGATAACGATTCTGCGATTAGCTGAATCGTCCAAAGTGCGCTCGAACCATTGCTGCGAGGCGGTCATAGCGGGACTTGTTGCCAGCGAAAGGACGAATCTCGATAGCGCAGTTACCCTTTCGCATCGCATCGGGTTTCGTTTATAAGCCATAGCCGATGAGCCCACCTGTGATTTCTCGAATGGCTCCTCGATTTCTTTGAGGTTTGCCAGTAATCGAAGGTCGGTGCATAACTTCTGGGCGGATTGCGCTATTGAGGCAAGACAGTTAATCGCGAGGGTATCGATTTTCCGCTGATACGTCTGGCCCGTAACAGCGCAGATGTTTTTGAAACCGAAAGCCGCTGCGACCATTTTATCTAATCGGTCAACCTTGCCGTGATTGCCGTCGAATAACTCAAGAAATGACGCCTGCGTTCCCGTCGTGCCTTTGATACCCCGGAAAGGCAACGTATCGAGCCGATGCTCGACCTCGTTTAAGTCCATCACGAATTCATAAGCCCAAAGCGTCGCGCGTTTACCAACGGTGGTTAATTGAGCTGGCTGATAATGAGTGAAGCCCAGCGTTGGCATCGTCTTGTATTTTTTGGCAAACCGGGCAAGAAGATTGATTACGGCCGCAAGCTTGCCTGCTGTGATTTGTAAACCCTCGCGAATGATTATCAAATCGGCGTTATCGGCGATATCGCAGCTTGTCGCGCCTAAGTGAATAATCGGCGCCGCCTTGGGCGCGGCCTCGGCGAATGTGTGAATATGCGCCATAACGTCGTGGCGAACTTTCTTTTCGTATTGGGCGGCCTTTTTGAAATTGATATCGTCCAGATGTCGGGCCATATCGCTTATTTGCGCCTGTGAGATTTTCAAGCCCAGTTTCCTCTGCGCCTTAGCCAGCTCAAGCCATACTCGCCTCCAGGTGCCAAATTTCTTCTGCGGCCCGAAAAGCTCCGCCATTTCCTTCGACGCGTTTCTCTCCACTAACGGGCTTGTGTAAATGCTTGCTTGATTAGGCATTTTCATATCCTTACAAATTTACCTGTTTAATTTAGCGTCACGTTCGGCCAGCATTATTTCGATTTCGGCGATTTCGCCTTGGGAAAGGTTCCAGTCGGCAGCGGGGGCGGTCTCGGCGATTTGGGATGGTTTCCTTGCCCCGACGATTGCCGCGGTTATTTCGGGTTTTCGCAAAACCCATGCGATAGCAAGCTGGGCAACGGTCTTTCTGGCCTTTTGAGCTATGGGTTTTAATTTTTCGACGAATTCAAGATTTACGGACAACATCGGCTCACGGAATTCCCCGCTTTGCAGCCGATGGTCGTCGATAGCCAGCGTCGCTAAGTGTTTTCTGCTGAATTTACCCGTGAGCAGCCCTCTCGACATCGGGCTGTAAGCTACGACGCCGATTTTATTTTTTGCGCAGTAAGGTAAAAGTTCCTTTTCAGCATCGCGGCGAATCATGCTATAAGGCGGCTGAAGCGAGGCAATCGGGACAACCTTGCGGATGCGTTCAATCTGTGCGATTGAAAAGTTCGATAGGCCGATATACCTGATTTTGCCCTGCTTATGCAGACGTGTCAGCTCTTCACCTGCCCGCTCGATATCGTTATCCGGTTCCGGCCAATGAATCTGGTAAAGGTCGATTGTGTCGATGCCTAAGCGTTTCAAGCTGTCGTGGCATTCGTTGCGGATACTTTCGGGCTTGAGGCAGTTTACCTTTTCCCTTTTTTCGTTCCAGAGCAGGCCGCACTTTGTCGCGACGATAGGCCTGATGCTGGTTTGTTTGAGGGCCTTACCCACAAGCTCTTCAGAATGCCCGCAGCCGTAAATCGCCGCGGTATCAATCCAGTTGATGCCCAGGTCAATCGCCTTGAGAACCGCGGCCACCGCCTCGTTATCATCCTGAGGCCCCCAGCCAAATTGCCACGGCCCGCCGATAGCCCATGTTCCCAGGCCTACCGTCGTCAGCCGCAATTCCGTATCGCCTAATTTTCTCGTCTGCATAGATATATAGGATATTGCGTTTGGGCTGTTTTAGCAACCATATTGGCCGGTTTTTCCGATGTGTTTGAGCCCTCGTTTGTGCTGGTATTGACCCGAAAATCGGTTATACTTATGCACTCTCAGGGTCGTTTACCCTCAATATTATATCAAAAAGCGAGTTTTTGAATGCAGCAAGAGCCGGACATAAGGCAGACGTTGAAAAATCTGGTCCTCGGTAAATCCCGAAGCCCGCGGGATAAGCACATTTTTCATAAGCTTTCGCTTATAGCGTTTTTCGCCTGGGTGGGATTGGGCGCAGACCCCTTATCGAGCTCCTGTTACGGCCCGCAGGAAGCGTTTTTGGCGCTGGGCCAGCATACGTATCTCGCAATTTTCGTGGCGATTGCCTCGGCCCTGACAATTTTCGTTATCAGCGCCAGTTATTCGCAGATTGTCGAGCTTTTCCCCACCGGCGGCGGGGGTTATCTTGTCGCCAGTAAATTACTGTCGCCGGGACTGGGGATGCTTTCCGGCTGTGCCCTGCTAATCGACTATGTGCTTACAATCTCCGTTTCAATCGCAAGCGGCGCCGACGCTATATGCAGCTTGCTTCCTATTGAGTGGCACGCGTATCGTCTTTACTTCGCCGTCGGCGTCGTGGGCGTTATGACGATTTTGAATATGAGGGGCGTAAAGGAATCAATCCTTCCGTTAGTGCCGGTATTTCTCGCGTTTTTAGTTACACACGCCTTTGTAATCCTGTACGCGATTTTCACGCACCTGCCCAATTTAAGCGGGGTGGCGGCTTCGGTCAACGCGGATATGCAAAGCGGTATTTCCGAACTTGGTTTCTGGGGGACGATTTTTCTGATAGTGCGGGCGTATAGCATGGGCGCGGGAACCTTCACCGGTATCGAAGCCGTCAGCAACGGAATTACAATTTTGCGGGAACCGAGGGTTGAAACAGCCAGGCGAACGATGCGCTATATGGCTTTTTCGCTGGCGTTTGTAGTCCTCGGACTGACTCTCGGATATCTGCTTTACGGCCTGTCGCTTGAGCCGGGCAAAACCCTCAACGCGGTTCTTTTTGAAAAGGCCACGCATGGCTGGAACACAAACCTCGCGGTGATTCTTATATTTATAGCCCTGCTTTCAGAGGCAAGCTTACTTTTTGTAGCCGCTCAGAGCGGCTTTCTGAGCGGCCCCGGAGTGCTTGCCAATATGGCCCTGGACAGGTGGTTTCCAACCAGGTTCTCGGCGCTTAGCGACCGGCTGGTGATTCAAAGGGGAATCCTGATAATGGGCGGATTAGCCGCGGCGATAATGGTTTTCACGAAGGGTTCAGTGAAATTACTGGTCGTGCTTTACAGTATCAATGTTTTTATTACCTTTGTCCTTTCGCAGTCAGGTATGGTCCGGCACTGGTGGCATGTGCGTCGTGAGGTCAGGGGCTGGTACAGGAAGCTGCTTATTAACGGGATAGGCCTGTTTTTGTGCGCATCTATTCTGACGTTTATGTTAGTTTTCAAATTTTTCGAGGGCGGCTGGATAACGATTTTGATTACGGGAACGCTTATTTTGCTGGCGGTTCTTGTTAAGCGTCATTATAAGGGCGTCGGCGTTCTTCTTCGCCGGCTCGATTCGCTTGTCAATACACCTGAGTTCTCAGCCGCCGGCTTATCTCCCGAAGCTATCGCGACAGCAGTTCCTGAACCCAAATTTGACCCCAATGGAAGAACCGCGGTATTGCTTGTCAGCGGCTTTAACGGGATGGGCCTGCATACTCTTTTCGCTATCTTGAGATTGTTCGGCGGAGTATTCAAGAATTTCGTTTTTGTGCAGGTAGGCGTTCTGGACGTGGGCAACTTCAAAGGGGTGCAGGAAGTCGGCAATCTCGAAACGCAGATAAAATGCGACGTTGACCGGTACGTCGGGCTTATGAAAAGAAATGGCTTTCATGCCGAGGGTATTTGCGAGATTGGCGTCGATGTCATTGACGAGGTTATGAAAATCACGCCTAAGATTATCGAGCGATTCCCCCAGGCGATGTTCTTCGGCGGTCAGCTCGTATTCGAAAAGGACTCTTTTATCCATCGCCTGCTTCATAACTATATCGTTTTCGCGCTCCAGCGAAAACTTTATCACCAGGGCATCCCCTTCGTAATTCTGCCCATCAGGGTTTATTAAAGGATAGCAGATGAATAAGAAAGCGGTTTTGGTGATAACAATGATGACTGCTTGTATTGCTAATGGTCAATCAAGAAGCGTCACAGCGGTAAACGATGATTGGAAATTCATCAGGTCAGACGTAAACGAAGCCCAGACCCCGGCGTTTGATGATTCCAAATGGACTGAGGTTTCGATTCCGCACACCTGGAATGCTCAAGATACGCCAAAAGGCGGCAATTATTATCGCGGCCCCGGCTGGTATCGAAAAAAAATCGTTATTCAGCAATCTGCTAAAGACCAGCGCGTCTTCATACGCTTCGAGGCGGCCAGTTTAGTGTCAGATGTCTATTTCAACGGCGTTCATTTGGGCCAGCACAAAGGCGGTTTCACGGCATTTTGCTATGAACTCACGCCTCATATTAATTGGGACGGCGACAATATCCTGGCAGTCCGGGTTAATAACGCTTATTTCGACGACGTCTCGCCTTTGAGTGGTGATTTTAACATCTTCGGCGGAATCTATCGCCCCGTATGGCTGATTTTCAAAGATAAAGTCTGCATCTCGCCTCTCGATTACGGCTCCGATGGAATCTATATAAAACAAACTTCGATAACCAAAGAAGAAGCAATAATTGATGTCACCGCCATAATTTCAAATGGACTTGATAAAACAGTTTCAGTTGGGGTCTTTATTGAATATGGCGATGTCAAAACGGGTTTCAACGCAATGAGCAATGGCGGAAAAGATATCAAAATAGAGGCAGGAAAAACAATAGTTTTTAGAGATCAAATAAAAATTAAAAATCCTCATTTATGGAACGGTATAAAAGATCCTCATAAGTATGGGGCAATTATCTCCATATATGCAGATGAAAATAGCACAGATACAGAAATGGAATTGTTCGGCCTTAGATATTTCAGCGTTGACCCGAATAAAGGATTTTTCCTCAACGGCCAATCGTATCCGCTTCACGGCGTGAATCATCATCAGGATAGACCCGGTAAGGGCTGGGCGATAAGCGAAGCGGATCAGGCTGAGGACGCAAATATAATTAGTCAGTTAGGGGCTACTTGCGTTCGACTGGCACATTATCCGCACAGTGATTATTTTTATTCGCTTTGCGATACGTATGGCTTTGTCGTCTGGGCGGAGCTGCCCCAGGTAAACCAGATATTGGATACGCCGGCTTTCAGGGAAAACGCAAAGCAGCAATTGACCGAGCTTATCCGCCAGCGATATAACCACCCGTCGATATTTTTCTGGAGCTTATATAACGAGCTTGGTAACTCAGGCAAATGCGACGACCCGCGGCCTTTATTGACCGAATTAAACGCTCTTGCTAAGCGGGAAGACCCCACGCGATTGACCGTGGCCGCCTCGAACGACCCGAGTAACCGTTGGCCTGGCGTGCGACAGATTCAGGATTTAATCGCCTGGAACACCTACCCCGGCTGGTATCGGGGCAATCCCGCTCAAATACGTGAGGATATCGATAAATACAAAAAAGACGCAAATGATAAACCAATAGCCATAAGCGAATACGGAGCGGGGGCAAGTATCAATCAGCACGAGCAGAATATGAAAAAGCCGCCCGTTACGGCGGGCAAGTGGCATCCTGAAGAATGGCAGGGAAAAGTCCACGAGGAAAATTACGCCGCGATGGAACAAAGGCCCTATCTTTGGGGAACGTATGTCTGGGTAATGTTCGATTTCGCAAGCGCTTGGCGAAAAGAAGGCGACGCCAATGGTATTAACGATAAAGGCCTCGTAACGGCTGATAGAAAAACCAGGAAAGACGCGTTCTATTTCTACAAAGCCAAATGGACCAAAGAACCCCTTGTTTATATCACCAGCCGGCGTCATATCGAACGAACCGACCCCAATACCCCCGTTAAAGTTTACTCGAATTGCGATTCCGTAGAGCTGAAGGTCAACGGTAAGAGTTTCGGCAGTATTAAAAACACGAACTGTGTTTTCAAATGGCGGGATATCCCGCTTCAAGAAGGCCAAAATACCGTCGAGGCAATCGCTGCCAAAGACGGTAAGACATACACTGACAACTGCGTTTGGCAGCTCCGCTAAGGGTTGTTTTATTCTTCGAAAAAACCCTTCTTTTTGAGGAATTGATACAGGTACGATACCGCGACCAGCGTTACGCCAGTTGCTAAAAAGGCCATAATTCTGTAAATCGTGCTTACGCCGCTCATATCGACAACGAATGCCTTCAATAACAGCGCGCCAAGGATGCCCAGGCCGAGGTATCGCAGCGTTCTGAGCTTACGCCAGAAGCCGCTGGCCAGGAGAAGCAGTCCGTAAATCGCCCAGGCCACCGACATCCACATATTGGCGATGAATTTCCAGTTGTCTATGTCTTTGACGTAAAGGTCCCGGCACCGCCAAAATTCGTATATCTCCTCGCTCAACGTAATCCATAATACGGCTATAGCAAGCAAGCTCAGACAGATGCTATATTCGCGGCCTTGTTCCGGTTTTCGGTTCAGCAGATATGCGGATAAAAACAATGCCGCGATAAAAACGCCGGCTGCGGCAAAAGTAGGATTGGCGAAAACAAAAAAGGCCTGCTGATGCGTCTGTGAATATAAAATCACGGTAAATAAAGAGCCGACTATGGCCAGACCCGTTGCCCATACCCTCGAAACGGTTCCCGGCGGGCAAATCGGCCTTACGACAAACGCGCAAACCGCCGCGGCAAAAACGAGTATCTGCCCCCTGACAAGCTGCGGGCTGATTCCCGAAACGCCGAGATTATAAACGCAGTGCCAGTACCACTCAGCCGCGATGGCCGCGAGAAATAAAAGTCCCGTTGCGCCGTAAAGCGCCTGCGATAAAACGCCGCTTTCGCTTTCCTCGGATTTGGCCGCGAGCCGGTATTTGATTTGACAGCACAGCATCGACATAACGTAAATAAAAACAACGGCGAAATCCCAGTTGACGAAAATAAGAAACTCTCCGGTATGAAGACGGAAAAGCGAAAAGACGATAAATGCCGCGCCTGCCGTTAAAGTAATAAT
>Ga0105104_10002928_pt1 | contig 12305 bp, 9 predicted proteins | sample PPLLaktember2015_3_FD_87034 | JGI IMG/M metagenome (GOLD analysis project Ga0105104, IMG submission 87034) | Freshwater sediment microbial communities from Prairie Pothole Lake near Jamestown, North Dakota, USA - PPLs Lake P7 Core (6) Depth... | ecosystem: Environmental > Aquatic > Freshwater >...
ACTCACGCTCCACGTCGTGGCCGATCTCACCGTAGAGCGACGCGAGGACGTCGCCGAGAACGGCCTGTCGACCGTGACCCACGGTTAGCGGGCCGGTGGGGTTCGAACTCACGAACTCGACCTGGGTCTTTCGGTGTGCGCCGCGATCGGAACGCCCGTACGCGTCGCCCGCCCGAAGCGCCCCGCGGAGGGCTTCGTGGATGCGGCGCGGGGAGACGGAGAAGTTCACGAATCCGGGTCCGGCGACCTCCGCGCGGACGTCGTCCGGCGGCACCCGCTTGGCGAAGGCGGAAGCCAAATCCTCCGCCAGCTTGCGCGGCGGCGTCCCGCAGGCTCGCGCAGCGAGCAGGGCGAGGTTCGAAGAGTAGTCGCCGAATTCGGGACGGTCCGTAGGCTGGACCTCGACGCCGGAGGGTAGCGGGACGCGCTGGAGCGCTCTATACGCCTCCAGCAACTCGGCAAAGAGGTAACTCCTGAGGTAGGCGTTCGACGTCGTGGCCATGCCGAAATCTTACGCCATGCGCGCCGGTCTCTCGACGATGAACCTCATCCCCGTACGGAGTTCCCCGTCAATCTGGAGTTCCATGAACCCCGGGATGACCCGTAGGGGAGGATCCCCTTCCTTCTCGAGCAGGCGGCGCGAGATGGCGATGGCCTTGACGGTTTGATTGACGGCGCCCGCGCCGATGGCGTGTAGCTCGACTACGCCGTCCTTCTCCAGCGCGCCGGCGATGGCCCCCGAGACCGAGTTGGGATTCGACCGGGATGCGACCTTCAGGATGTCCATCGGCGAGCCCTCCGTGACGTCTGCTGCACCCGAGAGCGTCCCCTAGCGTGACGCAGTATAGCGATGGGCTTTGGACGGGTCAATTGCGCCGTGAGCGGTGGGCGAAAGGCGCCGTTGTGGGGTGGGGATGTGTCGAGTAGTATGGGATTCCATTCGATCTGGATTAGGGAAGAGCGAATCCGTGGACATGTCGGGGCCGGCTGCGGCGGAGGGAGAGGCATGAAGAAGAGGGCGCTGTGGGGTTCCGTCGGGATGCTGGTGCTGCTGGTGGGGCTGGCCGCCCACGGCGCGGAGGCGCCCGCCGACGCGAAGGTCCTTCCTCTGGGCGAGGCGGGAACACCCTGGGCGGATCTGAAGCCGGGCGTGCGCGGCGGGACCTTCCACATGGCGTCGTTCGGGAACCCGCAGAAATGGAACCCCATCACGGCGATCGAGACAGGGACGACCGTGATCACGAACCACCTCTATCACGGGCTCGTGACGCTGAACCCGCTGAGCGCGGCGGTCGAGCCCGCGCTCGCGAGGAGTTGGGAGGTGTCGGACGACGGCTGCGTCATCACGTTCCGCCTGCGGCGAGACCTGCGTTGGTCGGACGGCGAGCCCCTCACGTCGGCGGACGTGGTCTTCACGTTCAACGATCTCATCCTGAACCCGGACGTGCTGTCGACGGCGCGCGATAGCCTCCTCCTCCCCGACGGGACGTTCCCGCGGGTCGAGGCGATCGACGATTGGACCGTGCGGGTCACGACGCCGATGCCCTTCCGTCCGCTCCTTCTCTCGATGGGAAAGAGGCTCCTTCCGCGACACAAGTGGGCTCACACCGTGCGCACGCAGAATCCCGACGCCGAGTCGGGGGCGTTCAACACCGCTCTCGGGCTCGACACCGCGCCTGCCGACGTCGTCGGCAGCGGCCCGTACGTCTTGCAGGAGTTCGTGGCCGACCAGTACGTCATCCTCGCGCGGAATCCGTACTACTACGTCTACGACGCTCAGGGGACCCAACTCCCGTACTACGATCGACGCGTGATCCACATCGTCGCGGACGCCGACCTCGCGCTCCTTCAGTTCCTCAATCGAGAGCTGGACGCCCTCGACCCGCGCGCGAGCGACCTCGCCGTTCTCGCGGCCCGGGCGGCGTCGGAGGGGTTCACTCTACGGGTCGACCCCGAGGTTCCGATGTACGGCAGCGCGTGGCTTTCGTTCAATCAGGATATCGGTCTGCGCGAGGGGCGCGACGAGGTGAAGCGGGCCCTGTACCGCGACGCGGGCTTCCGACAGGCGTTCGCCCGTCTTGTGGACAAGGGGGCCATGATCGAGGCCGTCTTCCACGGGCTGGCCGTGCTGCAGTGGAGTCCGGTCAGCCTCGGTTCCCCGTTCTACGCGGGCCGTGGCGGGTACGGGAGCGACATCACCGGCGCAGATCCGACGGGTCTCTCGTACGACATGGTCCTCGCGATGCGGGGTCTCGACGATCTCAGCGTCGTCGATCGGGATGGGGACGGCTGGAGGGACCTTCCGGATGGATCGCCGCTCGAGATCCGGCTCTCGACGGCGGCGGGGCTGTCCGAGTATGAGAGCGAGTGCCTGATCATCGCCGACCGCGCCCGCCTGGCGGGCCTCGACGTCCGCTTCGAGCCGCTCGAGACGTCGCTCATGCTCGATCGTCTGTTCTCGGGGGCGTTCGATGCCGCCGTGCTTGGGTTCACCGGAGGGATCGACCCGAACAGCCTGGCGGGGGTCTACGCTCCGTGCGGCCGACTCCACTTCTGGCACCTCTCGGGCTGCCAGGAACCGACGCAGACGGAGACCGAGCTCGTCTCGCTGTTCGCGCGCGGCACGGCGACCCTCGACGTGAACGAGGCGTTCGGGATCTACCAAACGCTGCAGAGCCTCGCAGCCCGCGACGCCGGGCTGATCTACACGGTCTACCCCGCGTTCCGGTACGCGTACTACGCTCACGTGGGGAACGGGGAAATGGCCAACCCCAACGGGCACCCGACGGGGGAGAATGCTCTTGCCGCCGACCTCGTCTTCGACACGCGTCTCGCGCCGTAGAAGGCCCGCCCGCTGGGGCTCCGATCGCGGCCTTCCCGTGTACGTCGCCTCTCGGGTTGCGGCGGTCGTTCCCCTCATCCTGGCCGTGACGTTCGTCTGTTTCCTGCTTGTCCACATGGCTCCCGGCGACGCGTGGACGCGCCTCGAGGCGAACCCGGACGTCTCCCGCTCGACGCTCGAGGCGTTCCGCGCCCGTTTCGGGCTGGATCGCCCCATCCTCGTCCAGTACGGACTCTGGCTGCGGAACGTCGTCCTGCGAGGCGACTTCGGGCTCTCGTTTGAGTCGGCGCTTCCGGCCTTTGACGCCCTGTTCCTGTCCGGTCGGCTCGCGTGGACGGTCCTCGTCGCCGGCTCCACGATGCTTGTGGCGCTCGCCTTCGCCATCCCGCTTGGCGTGTGGACGGCGGCAAGGCCGCGCGGAGTCGTCGATCGACTGGGCGCCGCCCTTGAATTCGTTCTCTTGTCCGTCCCGGCATTCCTGCTTGGGCTTCTTCTCCTCTGGCTTCTCGTCGCCGTGAGGGTGGGCGATCTCGGACTGGGAGTCGGAGGGTTGTTCGACCCTCGCTACCTTGGAGCGCCGTGGTCGTGGGAAAAGGTCGGGAACCTCCTGTGGCATCTGTGGCCCGTGTGGGCGGCGGCCGGAGCCGCGGAGGGGATCGGTTGGGCTCGCCAGACGCGGGGAAGTCTCCAGGAGGCGCTCGCGGACCCGTACGTCGTCACGGCCCGGTCGAAGGGGCTGGCGGAGCGATCGGTGATCTGGAAGCACGCTCTGCGGAACGCCGCGAACCCGCTTGTGAGCATGGCGGGGCTCTCGCTCCCGCGGCTTGTGTCGGGATCTCTCGTCGCGGCGGTCGTGTTCAATCTTCCCACCGTGGAGCGGGCCTTCTGGCAGGCCGTCCAGGCCCAGGATCGGTACGTCGTGCTTGCAGGATTGTCGTTCTTCACGGTGTTCCTCGCGGTCGGGAACTTGACGGCCGACCTGCTGCTCGTCGCCCTCGACCCACGGATCCGGAGGGACGCGTGACCTGCGGGAGGACGCGAACCGTATTCGCCGCGAGGCGCGGGGCAACGGTCGTCCTCGCGATCCTCGCGGCGGCGTGCGCCCTGGCGGAGTTCCTCGCTCCGTATCCGTACGACGAGCAGAGGAACGAGCACGCCTTCTCGCCTCCGACGAGCATCCGTTTCCACGACGCGGCGGGTTGGTCGGCGCGCCCGTTCGTTCATCCGTTCCGTATGGAGAATGACCCGCGCACGTACGAGCGGAGGATCGTGGAAGACCAATCCCGGAGGGTGTACCTCCGGTTCTTCGCACACGGCGCCCCGTATCGGCTGCTCGGCGTCTTCCCCGCCGACGTGCACCTGTTCGAACTCGGCGACGCCGAGAGCGGCGCGCGGGTCTACCTGTTCGGAGCGGATGCCTTGGGGCGAGACCTCTTCGCGCGCGTCCTGGTGGGGGGGCGGGTCTCCCTTGTTGTCGGTCCCTACGTTCTCCTGCTCCTGATTCCTCTCGCGGCCCTCTTGGGCGGGCTCTCCGGGTACTGCGGCGGGTGGATCGATTTCGTCTTGCAGCGGCTGGGGGAAGTCGCCGTCGCGCTCCCGGGGCTCCCTGTTCTCCTGGTCGTGGGGGCGGCTCTGGCGGCGCGGCACGCGTCCCCCATCGTGAGCCTCGCCGCAGTCCTTGGAGCGCTCGTCGCGATCGGGTGGGGAGGGATGGCTCGGGTCGTCCGCGGCCAGATCCTATCGATCCGCCAGCGTGACTTCATCCTGGCCGCCAGGGCCTCGGGAGCCGGACACGCCCGCATCCTATGCCGGCACGTTCTGCCCCACGTCGCGTCGTACCTTGCCGTCTCGGCAACGCTCCTTGTCCCCGGGACCATGCTGATGGAGGCGTCTCTCAGCTTCCTGGGCCTCGGGGTTCGGGAGCCGATGACGAGTTGGGGCGCGCTGCTGGCCGGAGCGCGGAGCCTGGCCGCGGTTGAGCGCTCTCCGTGGCTGCTCATTCCGGGAGGGTTCCTTGCCGCTTCCGTCCTCGCCTTTGCGTGCCTTGGGGAAGCGGTCCGGGAGGTCGAGGCCGGCCGGGCCTCTGGGCGGGGGAGCGCGCGTCGCTCACGGGCCCGCGCAATCCCCGACTGAAGGCGAGGGACTGACGCGCTGCTTGTTTCGACCCGGCTCCTTCCGTATACTCGGGCTTACTCTCTACTAGATGGCACAGGCGCTGAGGGATCCGCAACGTTGCGATCCTGTTGCTTCTGTGTGAGGCGAACAATAAAGGAGGCTCCGTAGTGATGAAGAGATTGGCCATTGGTCTTCTGCTTACGTCACTGTTGCTCGGCGCAGCGCTAACCGTGGGAGCCAGCCCGGTGTTTGAGGACCCGAACGTTGTATGGTCCACGACGCTGGATGGCACGGTTGGGTATCTGCTCCTCGTGAATACGGGCTCGGACATGTTCAACACCGTCATCCTAGTAGCCAGCACGCCGATCGCCCTCGTGGACGCGGAGTGCTACATCTACTCGGGTGGCCAGATTGTCGTGAGCGGGCTCGACGATTACATGGGACAGCTTGCGGACACGTATTTCCGCATCAATCTCCCTCAGTCCGTCGGCTTCATGGATTTCGTTATCCTGAAGATCACCTCGACGAACGACCAGGCGATTAAGCTGTTCCAGGCGATGTTCAAGTACTACTAGGAGGAGCGCGTCGACCGAAGGGGACGAGTTTGTGCCGGGCGTGGAAGTGCGTAGCCGCTTGAGCACGGTCATCTCCGATCGACTAACCAAAGCGCTAGTGACCTAGAACGGTAGTGGGAGAGGTCATCCTCTCCGCACGACCCTAGAGGAGGGAAGCGAATTGAGACTACGCGGTGTGCTTAGTGTAGTTCTTCTCATCGGTGCCCTGACGAGCGTCCTCGGCCTTGCGGAGCAAGGGCCGTTCGCGGACTCGATCATCTTCGACGTGCGCATGCAGGAAGAGATCGCTCTGCAGGACGTCGCGGCGGGCAACATCGACATCTTCCAATACACGACGTCGGGGAACGTCATCTTCGGGCTTGACCAGGCGACCCTCGACCAACTCGAGCTGTACGTGGTTCCGTCCTCGTCGGACAGCTTCATCTTCAACAACTACCCGAACGTGGCCCCGTACATCGCGGTCACCACGAACGGCGAGGAGTTCTTCAACCCGTTCGCCGTCCGCGAGATCCGCTTCGCGATGCACCTGCTCGTGAACCGGCAGCAGATCGTGGACGAGGTCCTGCAGGGCGCAGGAGCTCCCTCGATCATCTCCGTCGGTCCGAATGAGCCGGGCGCCTACAAGCTGTACCTCGAGGCGAGCAAGCTCGGTCTGACGAACGAAGGCGACGAGGCCCGCGCCATCGAAATGGTCACGGCCGCCATGGAAGCTGCAGCGAAGCTGCCCGAGAACGTCGGCCGGCTCGCCCGCGGTGGAGACGGTTTCTGGACCTTCGACGGCAAGCCGGTCACGATGAAGTTCTTGATCCGCGTCGACGACCCGAACGTCCGCCTGCCGATTGGGCGGTACTTCGCCGACCAGGTCGAGAAGTGCGGCATCAAGTGCGACCGCATCGAGCGCGACCGAACCTACTGCATTCGCACGGCGTACCTGACCGACCCCAAGGACTATCTGTGGAACCTCTACACGGAAGGCTGGGGTGCGGGCGGCACGTCGCTCTACAAGGACGTGAACATCACGCAGATGTACGCGCCTTGGTACACGAACATGCCGGGCGGCGGCGAGGCGACGTGGTGGAACTACCAGAGCGCCGACCTCGATGCCTGGACGCAGAAGATCATCTACGGTCAGTTCGCGACCCTCGACGAGTACTGGACCCTCATGACGAAGTCCACCGCCGAGGGGCTGAAGGAAGCCGTCCGCGTCTACTTGGTCGAGCAGAGCAGCTACTTTGCCGTCAACAAGGGCGCGTTCGAGACCCGGTTCCTGTACGGCCTCGGCGACGGTATCAACAACTTCTCGATGTACTCGATGGCCCCGGTGAACAAGGACCGGCCGGTGCGCGTGACGCAGTACTCGGCGCGCGGATCGCTCTTCCTGAACGCCTGGGACCCGATCGGCACGCAGGGCTTCAATGACATGTACGCTGCGAACATCATCCAGCAGGTCACGGAAGCCACCACGAACAACGCACCCGGCTCGGCGGCCTACACGCCGATCCTCGTGAGTTGGAAGAACATGAACGTCCAGGTCGATTTCGCCGCGGACGGCACGGCGGTCGGCAAGATCAAGGTGCCGGCGGCCGCTGTTGAGTGGAACTCGACGCAGAAGGCGTGGGTTTCGACCGGCGGCGAGGTCGCGTGGGCCGAGGGCGACTACAGCTCTCACTTCCCGAAGTCGCACGACGGCAGCGAGATGTCGCTCCTTGACTACGCTGCGGCGGAAGGCTTCGCCACCGACTGGGCGACCGAGGACGTCCCCGGCGATGTGTACTACGATTCCGCCTACTCTTCATCGGTAGCCCCGGGATTCGCCTACACGCACGGGTCCGTCTGGAACTTCAAGGACGGCACGCTCCACACCTACTTCGACAACAACTTCCCGCCCGACATCGACCGCGTCGGCGCGTCGGGTGTCCCGGCGCTCTATCCGCGCGCGGCCAACCACGCCCAGGGCATCAAGTGGACCGTGGTTGAGGCCCTCGGGAAACTCGTCGCCGAAGGCAGCGCTTCGGGGACCGTCTACTCGTTCACGCAGCAGAGCGGCGTGACCGAGGTCGACATCCTCGTTCCGGCCATCGTCGCCGACATCCGCGCGAAGCTCGTCGAGATGAAGGCCGCCAAGTTCGTCCCGGCGTACCTCGTCCCGCTGCTCCCCGCGGCCGGCAAGACGGTCGATGACATCGTCGCGATGTACCAGCAGGCGATCGACTTCATCGATGCGCACGGCCACGCGTACATCGGCAACGGCGGCTTCTACATCGATTCGTTCGACCCTGCCAACAGCCAGATGACCCTCAAGGCGTACCGCGATGCGAGCTATCCGTTCTCGGGCCAGTACTGGCTCGACACGATGGAAGTCGGCGTGGCGCGCGTTGACCAGGTCATCCTTCCGAACTCCGCGAAGGCTGGGGCCGACGTGGCGATCACGGTGAAGGCAAGCGAAGGCCGCTATCCGTACGACGTCTTCGAGCCGGCCAGCCAGGCCGTGGTCTCGCTGGTGCTCGTGACGGACGCGGGCGAGACGACGATTGCGGCGAAGCTGACGCAGGCCGGAACGTACGCGGCTGTCATCCCGGGTAGCCTGACGAAGGGTCTGGCCGCCGGGGCGTACACGGTCGTCGCGATCGCTTCCCCCGCGAACGGTCTTCCGTCCGCGACGGGCGCTACGCTGCTGCTCCAGTAGGATCGGAGGACGCAGAGGTAGATAGGCCTAGAGAAGGCAACTAGATCGGGCGGTGTCGGATGCGCCTCGGCGCGGACACCGCCCGTTTTCTTGCGCGGGACGGAAAGGAGAGGCAAGCGACATGTACTGGAAGTACGCGATCCGTCGCGTGATCTACGCCTTCATCATGTTCGCCGTGATCGTGTTCATCTTCTCTGCGATCTTTAACTCCGTGGCCGACAGGGTCATGCGGGCGCAGATCCAGGAGACGGTGAACGGCGAGTCGAGGGCGTGGCTCCGCCAGGGACAGCAGCGCAGCCAGGACCAGTTCCTCGTGTGGAAAGCGCAACGTCACGATGAGCTCACGAGGATGTACCATTTGGATGAGCCGCTCATGGGCCGAATCTTCTGGCGAAGCATCGACACCATCACCTTCCGTCTTGGCCAATCAACGATCATCCGCTCGCAGCAGGGCTCGCAGAACGTGATGACGATCGTGACCGAGCGAATCCCACGGACGCTCCTTCTGTTCGGGACCGTCACGGTGATTGACATCGTCCTGGGTGTGTGGCTCGGAATGCGCAAGGCGCGGAAGGCCGGCGGTCTGATGGACAAGACGACGTCGGTCGGAACGATGATCGTCTACGGCATGCCGGCGTGGTGGCTCGGAATGTTGTTCATCATGTTCTTCGCGTTCACGATGCCGTTGTTCCCATCGGGGGCCATGCACTCCACGCCGCCCCCTGAGGGCATCGGCTACGTCCTGGACCTCGTCTATCACATGGTCCTGCCGGTCCTCACCCTCGTCTTCCTCGGGTTCTGGGGAACGGCGTACATCACGCGGAACATCGTCCTCGGGACGATGCAGGAGGACTTCATCATGTCCGCGCGGGCGCGCGGAATTTCCGAGCGGAGGGTCCTGTTCGGCCACACGCTGCGCGCCTCGGCTCCCCCGATCGTGACGTTCTCGGTGCTCTCGCTTCTGGGGGCGTTCTTTGGAGCGATCATCTACGAAGGGATCTTCAGTTGGCCCGGAATGGGGAGCCTCTATTGGCAGTCCGTTCAGCAGAACGACATCCCGGTCCTGATGGGGAACCTGTCGATGACCACGGGGCTTTACATTGCCGGGCTTGCGTTTCTTGATCTGATCTACGGCTTTCTCGATCCCCGCGTGAAGGTGGGTGGCAAGGCATGAAGCGCGACAGACTAGCACAGCTCCGCTCCTTCTGGGGCGAGTTTCGGCAGGTTCGTTTCGGCATGGTCGGCGTCGCGCTGCTCGTCGTCTTCCTGGTGCTGGTTTTCTTCGAGCGGCCTCTTCTCACGTACCGAGACGTGAATTCGCGGTGGCGGGACATGATGTACTGGACGGACTCCCCGCGCTACGCGCTGCCGGTTTGGGTGAACTGGTTCACGAGCAAGGACTACGCCAAGTCGGCGGTGATCACGGCGCAGAACGTTCAGGAAGCGGAGGGCGTCCGCAGGACGACGATGGAGTTCCCGTACGAGTTCAAGGCGGGTCGGCCGCCGAGCGACGTGCTCCTGCAACTGGCTCTGACCGGACAGGTTTCGCTCACGATGGACATCGTGCGTCCCGATGGCCGCAGCGTGACCTACCAGAAGAACACGTCGAGCAGCGGATCCCAGGTTCTTCGCATCTCGGTGGACCAGAACCTGCGTGAGCGCGTGTTCCAGATGGTGGCGTCGGCCGAAGATCCGGCCGTGGCGTCGTCCCGAAACCCAAAGCAGATCAACTCGGTCGGCGTCCTGTTTGGCAAAGCTCAGCCTGGAGTGCTCTCCAACCCGCAGATCCTGAACGGGACGTACACGATCAAGTTGGACGTGACGTGCGTCGGAGCCACAGCGAAACTGGACAGCGCCAAGGTCATTGTTGCGGGCGGAGTCTCGGGGATTCTCGGGACGGACGCCCAGAAGCGCGACCTGTGGAGCGGCCTCGTCGCGGGAACCAAGTGGGCTCTCATCATCGGGCTCCTGACGTCGGTGATTGCCGTCGTCGTCGGGGTGATCTACGGAGTCGCCTCCGGGTACTTCGGAGGCTGGGTGGACTCGCTCATGAACCGTGTCTACGAGATCTTCGTGAGCATCCCGCTCCTTCCGATCCTCATCGTGCTCAGCGCGGTGTTCAAGCCGAGCATCTGGATCATGATCACCATGATGTGCGTCTTCTTCTGGGTCGGCCCGGTGAAGACCGTCCGGTCGATCGCACTCCAGCTGAAGGAGAACGCGTACATCGAGGCGGCGCACGGACTTGGGGCGTCGCACCGGAGGATCCTGTTCAAGCACATGATCCCGCAGCTCGTTCCGTATGCGTTCGCTTCGATGGCCCTCGCTGTTCCGGGCGCGATCACGTACGAAGCCAGCATCAGCCTGATCGGGCTCGGCGACGCGACCGTCGTCACGTGGGGGCAGATTCTGTTCGACGCGTACTCGAGCGGTGCGGTGCTGCAGGGGATCTGGTGGTGGATTGTTCCGCCGGGTCTCGCGATCGCCCTCATGGGCATGACCTTCGCGTTCATCGGATTCGCGATGGATACGATTCTGAACCCCAAGCTGAAGACGAGATAGGGAGTAGGGAATGGAGAAGGAACGAGTCCTGGAAGTCCAAGACCTCGAGCTGCACTACTTCACCCGCAAGGGGGTCGTCAGGGCGGTCGACAAGCTCTCGTTCTTCCTGCGGAAGGGCGAGACGCTGGGGGTCGTGGGCGAGTCCGGGTGCGGCAAAACCACCATGGGCACGGCGCTCTTGAACATGCCGACGCCGCCGGGGCGGATCGTCGCCGGGAGGATCCTGTTGGACGGGCAGGACATCCTCAAGCTGTCCGAGAACGAACTGCGACGTCGGGTGCGCTGGGAGACCATCGCGATGGTGTTCCAGGGGGCGATGAACTGCCTCACCCCGGTGTACACGATCGAGAAGCAGATGCGGGAAACGCTGCAGCAGCACCGAACGATGGAGAAGGCGGAGGCCAAGGAGAGGATGAGGAACTACCTCAACTTGGTCGGCCTCTCCGACGACGTGCTGCGCCGGTACCCGCACGAGCTCTCGGGGGGAATGAAGCAGCGGGTGGTCATTGCGACCGCCCTCTTCCTCGAGCCGAAGGTCATCATCTGCGACGAGCCGACGACGGCGCTCGACGTCGTGGTCCAGGCCCAGATCATCAACCTCCTGAAGGACCTGAAGGAGCAGGTCGGCGTGTCGTTCATCTTCATCACCCACGACCTGTCGATCGAAGCGGAGGTCTCGGACCGAATCCTGGTGATGTACGCGGGCCGGATCGCCGAGCTCGGAACGAATGCGCAGATCTACGGACCGCAGGGGCCGGCGCATCCGTACACCCAGCGGCTTCTCGGCGCGACGCCTCGCCTCCACGAGGAAGTGGAGGAGCTTGCGTTCATCCCGGGAACGCCGCCCGACCTCATCGCGCCCCCGGAGGGCTGCCGGTTCCACCCACGGTGCCCCGTCGTCCTGGAGCGGTGCGCGCACGACGATGTCCCGTTGCGGGAGATCGAACCCGATCACATGGTGGCCTGCTGGAGGTGCTTCGATGAGTGAGCCGATCCTCGTGGCGGAGAACCTGACGAAGTGGTTCCCGGTGAAACGGAGCCTCACGCAGGTCGCGCGGCGTGAGCGCACGTGGGTCCGCGCCGTGGACGGGGTCTCCTTCTCCGTGGAGAAGGGCGAGATCTTCGGTCTCGTCGGAGAATCCGGATGCGGGAAGACGACGACCGGCAAGCTGGTCATGAAGCTGCTCGACATCACGGACGGGACGCTGAAGCTGCAGGGCGAGGACGTGACCCACATCAAGGGAGCGGCGCTCGCGCAGCACCGGCGGCACGTCCAGATGATCTTCCAGGACCCGTACGCGTCGATGAATCCTCGGTTCACCGTCGAGGACGTGCTGATGGAGCCGCTCGAGATCCATAACGTCGGCAAGGACAAGGCCGAGCGTGACGTGTGGGTCCGCGAGATCCTCGAGGAGGTCAAGCTTTCGCCGCCGGACGAGTTCCTCGTGCGCTATCCGCACATCCTGAGCGGCGGGCAGCGCCAGCGGGCCGCCACGGCGAGAACGCTGATGTTGAACCCGAGCCT
>Ga0105104_10002929_pt1 | contig 12305 bp, 10 predicted proteins | sample PPLLaktember2015_3_FD_87034 | JGI IMG/M metagenome (GOLD analysis project Ga0105104, IMG submission 87034) | Freshwater sediment microbial communities from Prairie Pothole Lake near Jamestown, North Dakota, USA - PPLs Lake P7 Core (6) Depth... | ecosystem: Environmental > Aquatic > Freshwater >...
CTTCGCGCCGGGCAGGGTCCACCGTCAGGTCGCCGAGATGGATGGGAGCGGCATCCTCCATCTTCGCAGAGCGTTCGCCCCGCCGTAAAATCGCTTTGACCCGCGCTACCAGTTCACGCGGATTGAACGGCTTGGTCAGGTAATCATCGGCGCCGAGTTCCAGCCCAAGGATCTTATCGATATCCTCGTCCCGGGCGGTGAGCATTAGAATGGCAGTTGAGCTTTGTGAGGCGCGCAAACGGCGACAGACCTCGAAGCCATCCAGTTTTGGGAGCATGACATCCAGCACGACCAGGGCGGGGTGCCCACGCGCAGCTTGATCCAGCGCGGCTTCACCATCGCTCGCAGACTCAATCCGGAAACCTTCGCGCTCGAGATACATACGCGCCAGTTGCACGATGGAGGGTTCGTCGTCGACGAGAAGGATGAGGTCGTTGGACATTTTAGCTGTTAGCTTTTAGCGGTTCACTGTCGTTGGTTAGTCGCCGTGGGCGGGCTTGAGCAGCGCAACACATTCAATTTCGACCAGTGCGCCTTTCGGCAAAGCCGCCACCTGGACGGTGCTGCGTGCCGGAGGGTTTTCCGGGAAGAACTCGGCATAGACCGCATTCATTCTGGCGAAATCACCCATATCCTGCAAAAAGACGGTAGTCTTGATGACAAAATTCAAGCCCGAGTCGGCTGTTTCCAACACATGCCTGAGATTGGTCAGCACCTGGCGGGTCTGCGCTTCGATGCCGCCCTCGACAAGCTCCATCGTAGCCGGGTCAAGCCCCACCTGCCCGGCAGTGAACACCAGGTCTTCTGTGAGAATCGCCTGCGAATACGGTCCGATGGCTTTTGGCGCTTTTTCGGTGGAAACAATTTTCTTGCCTTCAGTCGTGTACATTCTTGTCCTCACATGTTTTAATAGATGAACGGTGAGGTGATTGTACTTCTGATTGCAGGATTGAGGGAAGTCTGCATACAGGATTGAAAATTTGAAGTGCGACATTTATGTCACAGTCTTAATACAAGGCGATATAAATGTCGCACTACTTTCATTTTCAGATGTGAATTACTCGGCTGTAGGAGTTGGCTGTGGTCGCGGGTTGGCTTGGCGGAAGGCTCGGATCGCCTCGCGCAACGCCTTGCCTGTGCCGTTCATGGCATCTTTGATCTCCTTGAATTTTCCGCGCATGGCATTGACCGTTTCCTGCGCCTTGGCAGCATCGGTCACCTTGCCGTGCTCATCAAAGCCCTGATGAGAATTGACAATACCCTTGGCACTCTCGTAAATGGGATGCGCGTCCTGCAGGGCGGCTTCAAACGCATCCAACGCGGCTTGTACGGCGGAGACATCCTTGCCATTCTCCTTGGCGCGGTCGATCAACTTCTGGATTCTCTCAATGAACGCCTCGTCACGTTCGAAACGATTTCCCAGGCGCTCATAGATGCCGAGTTGACGCGCCCAGATCCGCTCCAGTCTCTCGTCCGAGATCTGCCTCTGCCCCGGAACGGGCGGATCATACATCTCCGCCGCGGAGGCGCTGACGAATGGCAGGCTCGCCACTCCCAGCGCGGCGATGAGCGCGAACAAAATGGTTTTTCTGAATAACATTGTCATCGTAAGCCTCCTTTGTAGGTTACGATGACAATTGTAGATTGCGGGAATTATGCAGGTATGACGGGGTTGTAAAATCTTTGTAAAATGTTTTTGAACGACATGCCGCGATTCTTGAGTGAAATAACTGTCAAGCTCGAGCTACTTTCGCAACCAATTTTATTAATAAATAGAAGAGAGCAAACCATATCACAATTTCAGCAAGATAAGGGAATGAAACATCTGATGGACAGAGCTCCGGGCAGTAAAACCTCAGCATGTACCGAAATCTAAAATATGTTATGGATATTGACGCCGAGAATATAAGCATCGTGGCCAACGCTGGGTGAGGCCGACGCAACCATTTGAGAAGCGCCCAGATTGCCCATGAGAAGATCAACAAAAAGCCCGTTAAAAAGGGTGGATAATCAAAAAGACTGATCAAGACTCGAATATATTGCATATAGATACCCTACCTTTTATTGTGTCAACGAAATGCGCATCAAAACTGGTCCCACTCAGCGAGCATAACCTCCCCCACTTTCAACTCCCAGACTATCGCACTACCCAGCTATCACACCCTCCTCAATACCAGCATCGTCAGGTCGTCGGCGGGCGGCATATCCTGCACAAAGTTCAGCAGCGATTTTTCCACCGCATCCAACAGGTCAGAGGCGGAGGAACAGTCGATGGAGCGGATCGCTTCCAGGAGGCGTGCTTCCCCGTAAAATTCATTTTCGAGATTAAATGATTCGGTCAAGCCATCGGTGTAGAGGAACAGGTTGTCACAACTTTCTAATTTTATGGTGCGTTGTTCGACGGGTTCACCTGTCACCACACCCAGGGCAATCGCGGTACGCGTGAGTTTTTCGATACTGCCATCCTGTTTCATCCATAACGGCGGGTTATGCCCGGCGTTGACATAAGTCAGCTCGTTGGCTTCCATATCGAGCACGGCATAGACGGCTGTGACAAACATGCCCTGACGGGTATCGGGAATCAAGAGATCGTTGACGCGTTTCATCGCCTCCGCCGGAGAGGTGTCCTCGATCACGGCCGCCCGGACGAGGGTCCGCGTGAGCGCCATGAAGAGCGCCGCCGGGACGCCCTTGTCTGCGACATCCGCGATGAAGAGTCCGAGCCGTCCGTCCGGCAGGTCGAAGACATCGTAGAAATCGCCGCCCACCTGGCGGGCCGTCTTCCAGCGTGCGGCGAGCTCCCAATCTTTGAATTGCGGCAGGGATTCGGGGATGAACGTCTGCTGGATCTGGCGCGCCAACTGCACTTCGGTTTCGAGGCGTTCGCGTACGACCATCTCTTTTTGCAGGAGATCGTTTTGGATAGCAAGTGCCGCCTGCTGTGCAATACCGGTGATGATCTCGAGCCGGCGGGCACGGAAACGTAACCCGCCCGGCGCCTCTTCGATCAGCATCACGCCATAGAGAACATCCTTCACCGCGATGGGGACCGCGAACAGGAACGCACCGGGGTTGCCAAGGTTGACCTCCTGATTCGGGTCCAATGAAATCCAGGCTTGCAGACCTCGCTGTTCATCCAATTGGCAGGCACACAACCCGGTTTCGTTACGGCAGGAATCCAAAAATGCAAATTCGCCGGGTGCAAAGGAACGATTCCAGAAGATCTTTTCCTCCTCCTCGCTCAAGCCATACTGTTGCGAGGGGTGAAAGAGGTCTTTTTCAACATCCCATTGATATAGCGCGGCGCGCCCCACACCCACCAGGATAGGCATGATGCGGATGATCGTCCCCAGGATCTCATCCAGGTCGTTCAGGCTCACCACGGCCTGTGCCACCTGCAATAACGCGGCTGAGGCATAGGCCTGTTCCTGCGCCGTATCGTAGAGGCGCGTGTTCTCGATCGCGACTGCGGCATAACTCGCAAATGTGGCGGTCATTGCCTGCGCTTCATGACCATACCGGCCGGGTGTGCTATGAGAAAGCGTCATCACACCATAGGGCTGATCGCCCACGCGTAAAGGCACTGCCAGACCCGAATAGTCCTGCTCATACCCGGACGTCAGGCCTGTGATCCAGATCGGGTCAGATGTCTTTCTGATGACAGGCTCATCGGCATAGAGCGCGTTCATCAACCTTTCATAGGCATCCGGTGAATTATAAAGTGCCTGCTCGAGCACATCTTCATCGCAATTATGGCAGGCAGCCAAATATAACTCGTCATCCTCCAATAACCAGATCGCCGAAATATCCACGGCAAGGTTGCGATCCAGTTCTGAGAGGATGGCTTCCAGCACATCGTCCACACTTGCATCGGCAGAGACCAAGCCTGCCACTTCACGCAGACCGTCCGCGATCTGCCGCCGCCATTGTTCGGTACGATACAAATCCGCGTTGTGGATGGCGGTAGCGATGTTATCGGCAACGGCTTCGAAGATCAGGCGATCATCTTCGGTGAACGCATTGCGTTTGTCAGACTGAATATCGAGCACACCCACCACTTCATCACTGTAAAGGAGTGGAATGCCCAGTTCTGAATTCGTATCCTCAGGCGGGAACTGCGAAGGCCGATAACGTTCATCTTTTTTTACTTCGTTGGCAAGAATTGTCTGTCCTTCGCGCGCCACCCAGGAAATAATCCCTTCGGGATCATCGAGAGACAACGTGTATCCCACCAGATCCCGGCTGTGTGCCCCACTCCCTGCTTCATATTGGATCAGCCGCCGATTGCCATGCACACTGAACAGGTGAACGTAGAGATAGCCAAACCGTTCATGGATCAGCGCGGCGACATTGTTCATCAACGTTTTCAGTTCCAGGGATGAACTAACGCTCCGGCTGACCTCCGCGACCAGCCCCAGTTGGTCGGCGCGGCGGCGCAAGTCACTGTACAGCCGCGCCGCCTCCACGGCACGAGCGATCGTATCTGCCAGAGAGCCGAGGATCAGCAAATCGTTGGGATGGAAGGCCTGCGGCTGATCACTTTGCACGTCCAGCACGCCCAATACGCGGTCCTCGATCTTGAGCGGGAGGACGACTTCCGAGCAGGTCTCCGGCAGGCTGTCGATGAAGCGGAAGCGAGAATCCTGCTTGACATCATCGACAATGATCCGTTCGCCCTCCGCCGCAGCCTGACCGATCAACCCCTGGCCGATCTCCACCTGCAGAGCAACTGTCCCGCCGGACGCGGTATCCCTGGCGGTCCTGTGTTTGCCTTTGCGAGGAGCCAGGGCACTGGAACGGAAATGCAGGGCGCTCGAACCCTCCTGAAGCGTGAACATGGCAACATAGTAATAATGGAATGTTTTCTGGATCAGCTCGGTCACGCGGCTGGCGAGTTGATCCAAGTCCAAAACATTGGCGATCTGCGCGCTGACTTCGCGCACCAGGCTCAGCTGATTCAGCCGGAAGCGTTCCACCGCGACCCGATGGGAGGCGACCAGGCTCACTGCCACCGCGCCGGCGAGTCGCTCGAGCAACTCCAGCTCGCGTTGTTTGAATTCGGGACCATCCTTGCGGGTGACTTGAATCGCTCCCAGTGCCAGCCCTTGCTCGATCAACGGGACCGCGGCCCAGGCGGCGCGCTGAGCGTGTCGACGGGCAGCGCGTGAAGCACTTCTTTCGGCGCCCTTCGCAGGCTGCTGCTTTGTTTGCAGTTGTCCGGCTTTCAGGGCGCGCTGCATCCCCGGTAACTCGGGCTCGTCTGGAAAAACATTCTGTTCTTCGAGGATGGGGAGGCGGAAGGCTTTTTCGTCAAGCCAGACCTCCACATCCCCTGTGACCAGGCGCGAGGTCATGGCAACGATATAGTCGCGCTGAGCAACAAGGGAGGTCGCATTGGCGATCTGTTCCCCCAGGCTGACAATGTCACGCCAATCTGACGAAACAGGAGAACGTGAAGCGACTGGCATGCCGATCACCTCTTACGTTTGGTCATGGTCAGGACGTTACTCTTATTCGACCCTGGCTTGTAGTCAATTTCATCCATCAATTTGCGCATGAGGAAGATGCCCAGTCCTCCAATTTTGCGGTCAGAGAGATCAGCCTTCAGATCGGGCAGAGGCACTTCGGAGGGATCGAAGGATTCGCCATAATCCGTCAAAATAATCGTAATGACATCACCCTTCATCCCACAGGCTAAATCCAAAACTTTATCGGGACTGTTTTGATAGGCGTGCTCGATGATATTCGAGGCGGCTTCATCTGTGGCAAGCTGGATGTTATAAACATCCTTATCACTAAAGCCGCCTTTCCGGGCGATATTCCCTACGAATTCCCGGATCTCATCAAGATTTTCAAACTTGGCGGCGAATTGGACAGTCTTCATACGGCAAAATTAAAAGCCGCCTCAGCGTACAATAACTGAAGGCAGCTTCCTTCCATGGTAATAGTTAAACGACTCCGGCCTGGCAGACAAAAACCTAAAAATGTCCCACGGCTTGGAGAGGGTCATCGAAGGTCTTGAAAAGTTCTGTAAAACCAGCCAGTTCCAACGCTTCACGAATCCGCTCGGGGACTGAGGCAAGGACCACCTCACCGCGATTATAGCGTTTGCAATTGCGTTGTGCAGCCAAGAGGGCACGAAAGCCTGCGCTGGACATGTATTCCAATTCGCTCATGTTGACAACAATTTTGTACTTGCCTCCATCATTGGCGGCTTCAAGCGCCTGCGCCAACTGCGGGGCCGTCGAACTGTCTACACGCCCTTTGACCGCGATCATGTCACAATGCCTGAACTCTTGAACGGTAATGTCCATAAAACTCCTCCAGGTTGAAAGTACTGTGCTGATTAAAAGAAATTATATCATGAGAAATTAAGCAGCTAATTGGCGAGCAATGGAGGGCAACACAGCACCCACCTCCTATAAACCTCTTTCAAGCTTTCAATTTTATTGTCGAATCACGCCAAAATCCAAAATGCTGCTAAAATCAGAACACATCGCAGCACCTTAAGGAGAAAACATGATTGGCGAACCAATCCTCGTCATGCTTATCGAAGATAATATAGATCACGCGGAACTGGTCATGCGCACCCTGGAGGAACATCGCATTGCCAATACAGTGCGTCATTTCCTGGATGGGCAATCAGCGCTGGACTATCTTTTTCGTCGAGGAGAGTTCTCCGACGCTGCAACTCAACTCCCCCATGTCATTTTACTGGATCTGCGCCTCCCGCGCGTCGATGGCATTGATGTCCTCAGAGCGATCAAGGAAGATCCTGGTTTAAAAAGCATTCCGGTTGTCGTACTGACCACCTCAGAAGCCGAAAAGGATGTCGCCAAAGCCTACTACAACCATGCCAACAGTTATCTGGTGAAACCCGTGGGGTTCGAAGATTTCAAGAAGCTTATGGATGACCTTGGATTCTACTGGCTGGGATGGAATGTCAATCCTCAGATCAGAGAGTAAAACGAACTTTTTCTCACATACATTGAAAACAGGCCAGCGTGGCAGGTGCCACGCTGGTTTTCATTTGTTCGGAGTCCAGGATGGAAATACGCTTCCATCCAACCCCCTGGTCTGCTAAAAACCCCAAACGAATATTTCAAATATCACTTTGGATAGCCTATTTGACATCGCTCCTCAGTTCGATTATCCTTATCCGTGTCCGGGCAGGCCCGGCGCGGCAGAGCCTTTCAAACCCCGCCAGGGTCGAGAGACAGCAACGGTACGGAAGTGTCTCTGGGTGCCGCCGGTCACCTGCCCGGGCATTCTTTCTATGACAACAAACCGCTCCCGTTGGGTCTTCATCATTCTTGCACTGATTGCCGGCGTTGGCATCGGCCTGGCATATGGTTGGGTCTTCGATCCGGTTGATTTCTTCGACCTGACCCCGGATACACTCCGGACAGACTACAAAGCCGATTATGTCCTTATGACCGCGGAAGCGTACCGCGTCGAACAGGACCCGGGCCTGGCTGCCCGCCGGTTAGCTATCTTCGGCACTCAATCGCCTGCTGCCATCGCGGCCGAAGGCCTCGACTACGCGCGTGCAAACGGATTCTCCGATGCGGACGTCACACTGATGCAGGAACTTGTGACCGCGTTGCAGGCCTGGAGCGGGATCCGATGAAACGCATTCCCTGGGACATTGTGCTTGCGCTGCTCGCGGGGCTTGGGCTGGGTCTCGTTTATTCGTGGATGATCTCCCCTCCGCGCATTGTCGACGCGGAGCCGGTGGCTCTCCGTGCTGATTTCAAGGATCAGTATCGTTCGGCTGTCGCGGCGGCCTACAATGCGACCGGCAACCGGCCGCGCGCCCGGGCGCGTCTTTCGTTATTGGGCGATGCGGATCCGGTGGAAGCATTGAACGCACAGGCACAACGTATGCTTGCCAGCTCGGCTGGCGGAGTGAGTGGAGAGCAGTTCGGACATGCAGATCAGGTTGCCGCGCTTGCCCTGGCGTTGGACGACGACCCTGATCATGCACTCATTTCGACACCCACGGCTGAAATCATAAACAATGCTGGTAACATCTCCACCGCCACCTCTCCCCCGCCTCCACCTGACGTTCCCATTGCATTGACAGAAACGCCTGAGATCATTGAAACTCAATCTACAATCATTGTTGGTGCAGTCACTCCCCGGCCAACACGCACATCGGTTCCAACACTCGGCGCGCCGTTTGCCTTGACGGGCCAGGAGTCTCTCTGCGATTCCAACCTTCCGGATGGATTATTACAAGTATTGGTGTTAAATTCAAATCGCAGGCAACTGGCTGGGGTGGAAGTCGTTGTCACCTGGGATGGCGGCAAGGAACAATTTTTTACGGGGCTCAAGACCGAACTGGGCAATGGCTACGCGGATTACATCATGACACCAGAGGTAACGTATGCAATTCAACTCGCGCGTGGCAGCGATGTCGCCCTCGGCATCGTGGCACCCACCTGCCAAACTTCCAGCGGCGAAACCTTCTTTGGCGGGATAAAGCTTACATTCCAACAGCCCTGATGATTCCCATTTAAGTACAATTAAATAAGGAAGTTAACCCAGCCTGGAGGCAAATGCTCCTGCGTTATAATTTGTCGACTCTACGCCCGAAGGCTTTTCAATGAAGAGATTTTTTACCTACCTCCATCCCTTTCTTTTCGCACTTTATCCCATTTTCGAATTACGGAATCACAACATCACTTATGTGGATGCTACTGCCCTTATTCGCCCGATCCTCTTATCCATCCTACTGACAGCCTCAATCTGGATCGTTTTGAGACTGCTTTTCAGGGACTGGAAAAAATCAGGCATCCTCACAACCCTGGTCATGATTGCCTTCTTCACGTATGGACATGTATTTATCGAGATTGAATCGGCTTTTGGAATATTGATCCGGCACCGCTATTTGGCGCTCATCTATGCTGCCATTCTTCTGCTTTCAGCGATTTTCATCCTTTGGAAAGTCAGGAATCCCGAGACCCTCATCAATTTTCTTACGGTGACAGGCGGTGTTCTGATCGTTTTTTCAATGATCCGGACCCTGCAATATGACCTTGCGATTTATCGGTCCGCCCAGCTTTCAAACGACGCTCAAAGTTCGCTCATACAGACTGTCAGTGATACCCAGGGGGCACAAAAACCCGATATTTACTTGATTGTTTTGGATGCGCACACAAGCATTCGCACCTTGCAGGAGGAGTTCAACTATGACGCATCAGCTTTTCGGCAACAATTGGAAGGACTGGGCTTCTATGTAGCAGAATGTGCGCAGAGCAATTATCCGATCACCAAGCTCTCCATCACCTCCACTTTTTATGCAAATTATCATCAGGAACCTACCCTCTACCCTGTTTACTCCAGTCTGGTGATGGAAACGCTTCGTTCAGAGGGGTATCGGGTGATCACCTTCGAGAACAGGTCAAGTGGTCATTTTGATATTGGAGAGGATATGCGCCTCTCCCGCAATCAAAGGCTGCTCAGTGGCGCGGACCTGACCGGAGGCTTGAGCGAATTTGAGGTCATGCTTTGGAGAACATCCTTTGCAAGGGTTGCATACGACATGCCTCAACTGGTCCCCGCCTTTAACGTGCAAAGCCTGCATGAGTGGGAATATTACGAGCACTACCAACAAACTTATTTCATGCTGGACGAATTGAAACGCCTGCCTGAAACAGAGGGTCCGAAATTTGTCTTTGTGCACTTTTTGGTCCCACACCCACCATTTATCTTCGCGCCAAACGGTGAATTCGCCTGGGCAGATGGCAAAGCCGAAGGGTATGTTTCGAATGTACAGTTCATCGATTCTCAGATCGTGCCTGTCTTCGCAGAAATTATCAGGAAGTCAAAGACTCCACCGGTGATCATTATGATGGGCGACCATGGAGCAACCGGAATTCCGGAGTTGGAGACACCACAATGGCGCATGTCCATATTAAACGCCTACTATGTCAACGATCAGGCTAAGAAGGACTTATACGAAACGATCTCCCCCGTCAACAGCTTTCGGCTTGTGTTCAACAATTATTTCGGAACCGACTATCCGCTCTTGGAAGATCTGAGTTATCATTCCTCCAATATGGAAAAATTTACTGATGAATTTCTAATTAAGAATGAGTGCAAAGCCTCACCCTAAATGGTTTTGGAAACCTGTATTCAAAAAACAGCCGCAGAATCTTCTGCGGCTGTCAGGTTTAAAACAATACTTTATTATCTTTGTCGTTTCGGGCGGAAAGAACCCCATGGAAACTTAGGGCATCGAATTGCTATTCGCCCAATCATTTCCCAATCTCACCTCCACATCCACGCTGGACGTGGGATCAGGCTGGATCCAGATGCGCGCACTATCGCCAACGCCGAACACGGTCTGCAAATATTTCAACGTATAGAGCTTGGGCGAGTACAGGACGATCACCGTCCCATTGTATGCGCCGTCTGCCGGCCCTGCTTCCGTCACTGGAACGCCCAGAGTCTGAAGGTAATTCCCGGTCGTGATCTCCAACCCTCCTGTAAAGGAACCGTTCAGCACGCGCACCCGCGCCGCGTCTTCACGCATCAAAGCGGCTGGATCATTCTGCGCTGCCAGGGGGCTTAAGGCTCCGGCCGAGGTAAAGACCTGATCGCGCAGCTCACGGATCTTATCCGGAAGGGGTTTCATAATGCTGGCAGGCTCTCCGCCGAGTGTCACATCATCAAAATTCACCATGGTGTAATCAATCACACCGGGTTTGATGTTCTCCGGTGCAATATCCTTCGCCAGGACTCCCAATCGGATGGCTGTGTCAAAAGGCATATTGGTATTGATGCCGGCTGAGAACTTTTCATAGAATTGCTGCGCCTGCCCTAACAGGACCGGGAAGTTTTCAGGACTCATGACCTTGTCGCGGATCGCCAGGATCACCTTTTGCTGTCGTTTTGAACGCGCCACATCGCCTTCTTTGTCCTTGCGGAAACGCACATAGGCAAGTGCCACATCGCCACGCAAATGGCGCATCCCACAGCAGGTGATCTTGACCTTATCTTTGCCACTGCCCACCTGATCGAGTCTCAGGACCTCATCGTTGTACACATCGATCCCGCCAATCAGATCAATGAATTCCACGAAGGTGCCGAAATCAATCTGTGCATAGTACTGGATCGGCACACCGATGAATTGCTCAACCGTCTTCCTGGCGAGTTCGGGACCACCCCCAGGCAACCGGCTGCCTTCCCCGGAGGAGTAAGCCGTGTTGATGCGGCTATACCCAAACCCGGGAATATTGACCCACATATCGCGCGGGATGGACAACATGCCGGCCGTTTTGGTTAGCGGGTCAATCGTGAGCAGGATCATCGTATCAGAGCGCGGCGCGCCTTCGCCTGCCACCCAATCGCGATAATCGAGACCGATGAGCAGAACAGTGATGCGGCTGGCTCCATCCCAGGCCGGAGGCAGATTGCTATCAGGAATCGCAACGGGCGGCGCAGGCAACTCTTCTACGTCAGGGACAGCTGTGCCTTCCTCGTTCAACGTGAAACCGGGTCCGCCGGTCACCGTGCCACAGTCTGACGGAGCCGCCCCGGGCAGGTCTGTGATCGTCCAGCAAGTAATGAAGCCGCGCACAAAGAAAAAGCTGCCCACAGCCAGGACAAGCCCAACTGCGATGAAAATAATCTGCATCACAGACGGACGCCCCCATTTAATGTTTTTAAGAAAGTTAATTTTGTTCATACGGGTTTAATATATACCATATCCAATCCAAGTCGTTCCAGACCTTCTTTTGCCCAGTGTTGCAGCAGGACGGAGTCCTCTCCCATCACTTTCATCATGATCCGGATGGCACGATGATCGCGGATCTCTGCCAGAGCGCGTAACGCATGGATCCGTGCCGATTGGGAGGCGTCCTGCACCACTTCGATAAGGGCCGGGACTGCCACGCTTCCGAGCTTGATCAGTGCATTGACCGCCAGGCTGCCGACCATGGAATCTTCATCGCTCAAGGCCCGGATCAGAGGCTGGATCGCGCTTTCATCCGGTTTGATCGCCAATCCAAGCGCCGCACACTGACGTACCTCACGGGCAGGATCGTTCAGGAACGGGATCAGCCATCCGGCCTGGCGCGAAGTCACCCAAGGGGCAGGCGATTGCGCAAGGACGCGCACCCCCCACCAGCGTTGATCCGCATCTGAAGAGCGGGTCAAATCCAACAGCGCGGGAATCGCCTCTTCGCCCAGATCGATCAACGCGGAGACAACTGCTTCGGCGCGGGTTTCATCCCCGCCGGTGAGATCATCTAACAAATCTGATAACGAGGCCACTTTACTTCGCAGGAGGTGGGACC
>Ga0105104_10002930_pt1 | contig 12305 bp, 11 predicted proteins | sample PPLLaktember2015_3_FD_87034 | JGI IMG/M metagenome (GOLD analysis project Ga0105104, IMG submission 87034) | Freshwater sediment microbial communities from Prairie Pothole Lake near Jamestown, North Dakota, USA - PPLs Lake P7 Core (6) Depth... | ecosystem: Environmental > Aquatic > Freshwater >...
GCGGCGCGGATGGCGGTGATCAACTCTTCGGGTGCGGCGCGCTTCGGCACATAGCCCGAGGCGCCTGCTTCCAGCATTTTGAAGAAATATTCTTCATCTTCATGGATGGTCAGGGCAACGATGGAAACATCGGAAACACGTTTTTTGATCTCGCGGGTCGCGTCGATGCCGGAGAGATCGGGCAGGCCGATGTCCATCAGGATCAGGTTCGGTTTCAGCCGCAGCGTGGCTTCAATGGCTTCCGAGGCAGAAGAGGCTTCGCCGATGATCTCGACGTCATGCTCGTTTTCCAGCAGCATTTTCAGCCCCGAGCGGACAACTGCGTGGTCATCCACCAATAACAGGCGTATGGTCATCTTTCACCTCTTCCAATCGATCGAAACCCGCTTCGGCGTGATGATACGGGATCAGTGCTTCGACTTCTGTCCCGTAGCCCGGCCGTGACTGCACAGAAACAGTCCCGCCCAGGAGCGCGGCGCGCTCCTGCATGCCTGCCAGCCCCAGACTGGGGCGGCTGGTGCGTTGCTGTTTGGCACGCTCCAGGTCGAAGCCGATGCCGTTATCCCGCACATTGATGCGGATATTTTTCTGCTCGAACCGCAGATAGATATTTGCATGGCTGGCATGTGCATGTTTGAGGATGTTGGTCAGGGATTCCTGGATGATGCGGAAGACAGCGATCTTCATCGACTCGTCCAGGGTGCATTCCTCGCCCACAATATCGACTCGAACGCTGAGCGTCGAATGCTCCTGGATCCGGCCGGCGTACCAGCGCAATGCCGCGGACAAACCCAGGTCGTCCAAATGGGAGGGACGCAGGTCTGAGATCAGGCGCTGCAATTCCTTGAGCGAATCGGCGGTGAGGGATTCCAATTTGTGCAGCGTCCCGAGCGCTTCCTTGTTGCGGGAACTCAGTTTCCCGGCGAGACCGCGTAAGCCCATGCCAATCGCGGTCAGGGACTGGCCGGTTTCGTCATGCAGATCACGCGCAATCCGCTGGCGCTCCGCTTCCTGCGCCCCGACCACGCGCCGGAATAATTCGCCGCGCATGACCTCACGCTGGTGTGATTCTTCCAGCTGGGCGGCTTGCAGGTCGGCGATCTTGTGTTCGGTTTCCACCTGAAAAGCACGCAAAAAACGGATCACAAAAATGGCTGCAGCGATTGCCGTCGCCGCCCGGAACATCTGGACGGGAAAACCGAACAGTTCAAAGAACGTCTGCTGGTTGATAAAATTCGATGGGAAAATAGGGGTTGTTTTTGCAAACAACTGCCCGAACAGACCATACCAGCCAAACGTGATGGATGCCCACAAAGCGTCCTGCCCGAAGCGGATCAGCCCCGAGCGGCGAAAGGCCCGTTGTTGCACGATCAGCCCGATGGCCGTCAGCAGCGAAGCCGGGATGGCAAGCGTGTAGCGGGTCCATGAGTCGGCCACATCCCAGAGAACCTGACCGGTATATTCCCCACGAAAGTGATAAAGCCCAAACACCCAGACGGCCTGCAATCCAATCGGGATCAACAGCAGAAGCCGGCGAGTGATCTCGGTGTCAGCCAGGAGGAAACTCCCAAACGCCACCAGCGAAATAAAGGAGAACGCCAGGGTGGCAAGCTGCATTGCCGACATGATGGACACTTCGAGGGCCGTGGCAGGGTGTCCCATGAGCACATACATCTCCATCCACTCGTGCGCGGCATGGACCATGCCGAAGCCTGCCAGCGGAGGCAATGCTCTACGGAGACGTACGTCTGAGGCGCGCCCGCCTTCCGCGAGAACCAGCAGACCCATGCTGAAAAACGCCAGGCCGTATATGAAATAAATTGGAACGATGTATGGTACGCCCAGGATCACGATCTGCCTCGTTCTTCCTTGTTAGCTGCTCCCGTTATTTATTCGGTCCCGACCCGGCTGCCGCACGTGCGACAAAACCGGTCACCGGGATTTGCACGCGCGCCGCATTCGTGACAATAAGGCTGTTCATCGCCAGCGCCTTCGGCTTTTCGGCGGCGGCGCCTGGGTGGTTTGGCTTCACTCACCTGTGTGGAGCGCCAGTAGGAAAACAAAGCGACCAGGATCAATGCCAGTCCAAACCCGCCGATGATCCATGGCAAATTTGTGATCGAAACCCGGCCAGCGGTGTCCTTTCCCACCGGCTCCACCGGCTGGACTTGCTCGGCCTGCTCCGGATCGACGAGTGCCTCAGATGTTCTTTGATATTCGAGGTTGAATTGAAAGGAGTTTCCCATCTTTAGATGGTCCCTGGTAACCATACCAGATAGCGCCAATCCGTCCGCGGCGATCACGGTTTCCTGTAAAACCGGAGAGGTGATCAATTCTGTGCTATCAGCTGGGACCAGTATCGTGACAGTAAAACCCTTTACATAGTAATCGCCGAACCATTGATATTTGAACTGACGTTTGTTTCCGTCCCGGGTGAGCGGCTGGTAGTATTCAACACGATGCGGCTCATAGGAATCCGCCTGGACCGTGATGGTCTGCCAGTTGCCCTGCTCCACAGGTCCCGTAAACTTTTTGTTGAACAGCCCGCCGCTGGTTTCAATTGCCACCGCCACCAGGTTGGCGTCTTTGGGGAAACGCATGGTGACTGCCGCCGGAAGCGGGGTATCCTGCGAGACGACAAATTCATTGATCACCAGCATGGAGGGCTGGTCGAATTCAGACCAAAGCTCGATATTCATCGAGTCCAGCTTTGTTCCACCTTGTGCGCCCGCTGCGGAGGGGCATATCATTAATCCGAAAAGCAAGGCAAATACAAGCCACTTGCGCATAAGTGATCTCCAAAATCTATATAAACTACATGTATCTTACCATGCAATGAATTACGCTTAATACAACAAACTACACCAACTTGGTGGAAGAATGTCATTCATTGGGAATAAGGCGCAGTTTATGGCGAATTGCTTATCCACCCAGTGCTTTGACCAGCTGCCAGCAGGTCCAGTTCGCAAACGGTTCAAGGTTGTGTTTTTGGGCAGTTTGGACCACCGCCCCGCAAATGGCATCGATCTCTGTGGGCGCGCCGCGCAGCACATCCTGCAGCATGGAGGAATGGTTCGCGGCGGTCCTGGCAGCCACCTCTTCGACAGCCGCAATGGGATCGGGAAAGGGCAAACGGATCTTTTCTGCTTCGGCGACCTGTGCGGTTTCGCGTGCCAGTGCCCTCATCATTGCGCGCGCAGACGGGCGTTCCAGCAGTTCCCCGTTGGGGACGCGCAGCAGTGCCGTCAGGGGATTGATCGCGGCGTTGACGACCAGCTTGCCCCAGATGAGCGACTGTGCGTCTTCCACGAGGTTCACGTTGAAATCCGCAGACTTCAGCGCCGCTTCGATCGGACCGAGACGCGGATGCCGTTCGATGGAGATGGTCCCCTCCCCGCCTGCTCTTACGGACCCGGGACCCAGCAGAGTCGCGCCGGCGGTGGTAACGCCCAGGGCAACGCGAGATGTTTTTTTAGCCATAGAGTGCACAGAGTTCTTTTCTCCCCTTTTCTGCCCCGGCACCTCCGCCCGGGGCAGGTGTGCGGCAAGTGAATCAAGGGCATGAGCCAGCATTTCACGGTTGCCGAGTCCGTTCTGGAGCGTGACCGCCAGCCCATCCTCTGCGAGACATTCCTTAAGTTGCCCGGCGACGCGTTCCGTCTGCCAGGCTTTGACCAGCACCAGCACGTGTTTGATCCCTCGACATTCACGCGGGTCAGCTGTGGCTTGCACTTCAAAGCGCTGTTCATTGCCATCCGTATCGATCAGACGGGCGCCCTGCTCGCGCAGCGCGTCCAATCCGGCTTGCCAGGTGCCCAGCATGGTGATCGGATTGCCTGCCTGCGCGAGCCGCGCGGCAAAGAACGTCGCGAGGGCGCCTGTACCAACGATGAGGATGTTGTTCATTTTAAATTTAGGTGACTGGCACTTTTGCAGAGCATCCCCGAAGCGAAGCTGAATGGGGCAAAGTGCCAGTCACCTGTTTGATCATCCAATATCTTTTAATAACAATTCCCACTCTTTGTCATCCATCTCCACAGTATGTTCCTGCGCCGGGAAATGTTTTGTTTCCACATCTTCGATGTAATCGGCGAAGGCCTTCTGCATCTCGTGATGGAAGTCGGCGTACTGCTTGACGAACTTCGGCGTGAAGCGGTCGAACAGACTCAGCACATCGTGCGTGACCAGGACCTGCCCGTCACAGCCCGCGCCCGCGCCGATGCCGATGGTCGGAATGGACAGTTTCTTCGAGATCAATTCGGCAAGCCGTGCCGGCACCGATTCCAGCACAATGCTGAAGCAGCCGGCTTCTTCCAGGGTGAGCGCATCTTCGACCAGGCGTTTCGCGGCGAGGGCGGTCTTGCCCTGGGCACGGAACCCACCCAGTTGATTGACCGACTGGGGCGTGAGCCCGATGTGTCCCATCACTGGGATCCCCGCGCCCGTGATGGAACGGATCGCCTCGACGCGTGCGTGCCCGCCTTCGAGCTTGACCGCGTCCATGCCGCCCTGCTGCAGGAAGCGGCCCGCGTTGCGCGTGGCTTCCTCCACAGAGACCTGGTAGGACATAAACGGCATGTCGCCAACGAGCAGCGCGCTCTTTGCGCCGCGTGCTACTGCCCGGCAGTGGTGCAGCATCTCGTCCATGGTGACAGGCAGGGTATTCTCGTACCCGAGCACGACCATCGCCAGCGAATCACCGACCAGGATCGAATCGATCCCAGCCCGGTCCAGTGCCATGGCTGTGGGATAGTCGTAGGCGGTCAGCATGGTGATGGGCTCGCCGCGTTCCTTCTTCTGGCGATAGGTAAGCGTGGTTACCTTTTTGCGCGTGGGCGCGTTGGTGGGAATAGTGGGTGTAGACATGGTATCCTCCGAAATGGTAGGAGCCGTTTGGTGCGGTCGTCCCCTTATCGCCGCGCTTGGACAGCTTCAAGAATTTTGCCGTCGCGTTCACGCAGAGCGGATACGCGCGGCGCATTCATTATTCCACAAAACTCACTTTTCGGATATGCTGAAATGAGTAAATCTTTCGTAGAAATTGACTAAAATGGGCCGAGTCTCTTTTCACCACGGAGTTTTTCTTTTTTTATTCTCTCTGTGAACTCTCCCGGTACCTCCAGGGCAGGTGTATATTCTCCGTGGTGAATTTGCTCAGCGCCTGCCCAAAAATTGAATGAATCGAGCAGAGGCAGTATAATCATTTTGGTAAAGCTTCATCAAATTTTTCTTAAGCTGCGAGGTCGCGGCAAACAGGAGAGAGAACATGAGAAAGATCTTTGGCTTTTTGATCGGCGTGACGGTTGGAGGACTGGTCGGCTCGACGATTGCACTGTTGCTGGCTCCCGAATCAGGAGAACGATTGCGCGGCGAGCTGCGTTCGCGCGGCGAAAGCTTCTTCAATGAAGTTCGCCACGCTGCGGATGAGCGCAGGATCGAGCTGCGCCAGAGACTCGAGACCATGCGCGAGCCGCGGATCGAAGAATAAAAGGTAAGCACGTACACAGGGAAACAGGTAGACAAGAAAATTGTTTATCTGTTTTTATATTTGACCTCTTGCATAAGTTCCCCGTTGCTTAGCCACAGAGTCCACTGCACTCTGCGAGTGTGCTGCGCGAAGACCTTTGAGAAAAGCTCATTTTCTCTGTGTTCTCCCCGGCACCTGCGCCCGGGGCAGGTGTGTGGCAAAAGGACTTATGCAAGAGATCTATTTAAAGAAGACCTTCTTACAAAATCCATCTTTTCCTGGTATCGTCCTTGCAGTTCCATCGCAAATCCAATCAATTCGGCGCTTAATAAGAGTTCTTTCAAATCGTCATCCAAATCTATCTTATGGAGCCTTTTGCCTTGCATTCGTAGTAACTTATAGGATATTTGTCACTTGTTAACACTGGCGGAATGCCCTGATAATCTCTTTATCGGAATAAGAGCTTGAATTTGGCTTGTGGGAATTACCAATAATCCTAATGCCATACGGGAGAGATACCATGGCCTCAAAACCAGTAATCCAGCGCTGCTTCTGGATCGTTTTTCTGGTCCTTTCGGTTTCCTGTGGAATACGGGTAGTTCCTGTGTCGCCAACAATTAGCTTAACAGACATAAACCGAACTGCGGTGTCGATAGCTTTTCGAACCGCGGTGGCGCAGACCGTGAGCGCTATGCCAACCTTAACTGTTGGACCTACTGCTACGCAAGATCTTTTCCCTCTTCCGACAGTTTCATTTTCGACTACGCATCTTCCCGGTCAGTATCCAACCTTAACGGCTATACCAACAAGTACGCCGCCATCTTTTACTCCTGCGCCGACGCGGACTCCGCTCCCATTCGTGCCGCTGGAAGGTTTGCGCGTGGCAGATGAAGCCGGTGGCAACCTATACATTCAGGATAGCGGTAAACAAGCCATTCGACTGACTGATGGTGGCCAAGACAGTAATCCGCTTCTGTCCGATGATGGACAGAAGATTGCATTCTACCGAGGTTGGGATGAGCTGTGTGTGATCCGCGTAGATGGGAGCGGAGAACGGACGCTGGTGTCACGTGAAATGCTGTCTGCCTATGGGTATGATAATGAATTTATCAAACTGTACGACATGGCATTCCTGCCAGGCACTCACCAATTGCTTTTCAATACCTGGATCTATAATAGAAAGAGCGGTGAGGGACATCACCAGCGAAATGATGATCTGTGGTTTGTGGATACAGATACAGGTACATTGAGACAGCTCAGGGCGCCCGGGCAGGGGGGAAATTTCTTAGCGGCACCGAATGGGAAGTGGATCGCGGTCCAGACAGTAGATCATATTGATGTGGTCGATACTCAGGGACAGATAATTCGCCGCAATCTGGTAACCAACCCTCCCATGGATGATTACTATGGAATTACATGGGCTTCCATGTCCTGGACACCCAATTCAAGCGAATTGATTGTCCTGTCTACGAGTATCCCTCCAGGTACCGGCGTCCCGGTGGTACGCGAGGCCTGGCGATACCCTCTGGACGGACGCCCGGTGGTTGAAATCAAGCTGAGCCCTCCACCGGTGGGCGATGCATTCAGCATTTCACCGGATGGGAATTGGATTGCCTACAGTTTTCCCCTGGATGCTGTTAATCTTATGGATTGGATTCCAGAGCTTGTGAGTTGGGATCCCGAGACGCCTATAGGAGTTTATCTTGGAAATCTGCACGATGGCACTTCTCAATTGCTCTACACGCCACCAGTGAACGAGTCAGGATATCGCGATGTGCCGCTCTATTACAATGATTGGAGCCCGGACAGCGTGCATTTTATTTTGGAGGATGATGATTACCGGATGTTGATCGGAAACATCCATGGAAAAATTACCCCTCTGGGTAGAGGAACAGGCATCCTGGGCTGGATCGATGATAGCCATTATTTGTTTGCAGGAGGCACAGTCGTTGGTGAGGTGGGCACACTAGAAAGAACCAATGTCATGGGAGCATTCCCTTACTACGAGGTGGCTGGCTATGACGATAACGCGGTCAGTTTCGTTTTTTTAGGACCCTAGTTTTCATAGCCCCGTCACGCGCTGATAAAACTCTCCCGCTCTTTGCATATTTTGTTTGTATTCCGCGCGGTTGGCGATCATCTCCTGGTTCAAGCCTGCGGCTTTGTCCCGCAGGTCTTTGTTTTCTATAGCAGAGATGATCGCGTCTGCAACAGAACGTGGGTCCGTCGCGTCGAACAGCAAGCCGTTCTCGTTTGGCGTGATCCATTCACGGATGGATTCCAAATCCCCTGCCACAGGGAAACACCCGCAGGCGATGCCTTCGAGCAGGGTATTCGGCGTGCCGTCGTGGATGCTGGGTGAAGCGACGATCTGGGCACGGCGAAATGCATCCGCCATTTTTGAATGCGACAACGAGGGCAAAAGTTCGACCGCCTGACCGATATTTAATTCCTGCGTCCATTGGATTGCCTGCGATTCGCCCGCCATCAGCGCGAAGATGAACTTTGCTTTCGGCTGTTTCTCTAAAACTAGAGGAATTGCCTTGAAGAAAGCCTCGTTGCAGACATACGGACGAAAGCCGCGCGGGTTGATAATGATCGGTTCCAGCACCGGCCTGGCAGGCGGATAAAAAACGTCGCTGCGGATGCCGCCGTTGCCGGGCGCGACCAGAGCCGGTTTTTTCACTCCAAATCCCCATTCGTTTGCCAGGCGGACGTCGCGCTGACAATCCGTGTGCAGCGCGTCTGCAACTTGCATCGTCCAACGGGTGTAGTGGCTCATCAGCCGCGTGGACGGCGCGTGCCAGGTAAAGTCGTTGCCCCAGGTGGAGACGATCAGCGGCACGCCTGTGTACGCGTCGGCAGCCATCATCCCTTCGTAGGGGATTCGCATTGCATGAACAAGATCGGGCTGCACCCTCTCGGTAAAGTCGCGCAACCTTTGCGCCGCGCGGCGGATCGTGAGAGGGCCGAACCAGCGTCTGATCACGGTACGCAGGCCCAGGGTCCGGGCGGAGGCGGTGCCGGGGCGCTGAGTCTCCTTCCGAAACGCGCTGAAAGCCACAGGGATAATCTCAAGTCCCTTAAGTGGGAAATCCAGCGAGCAGGCAAACGTGGAGGCAAGATAGACTTCATCGCCGAGTTCGACGAAGTAACGGATCCAGTTTTGGGCAATGGGGGAGCGGCCGTCAGCCACAAATAGGTTGCGCATAGCGCTAGGATTATACGTCATTGCTTGCTGGAGGGAGACGCGGTATATTTAGCTCTCTATGAGCAAGGGAAGCATTCTGGTCGTTGAAGACAACATGGATAACTATGAACTTGTGCGTTTTGTTCTGGAGCGCGCTGGGTACGATGTTTTTCTGGCGGTTAACGGGCGCGATGGTGTCTCCGCCGCCCGTCTGCAGAAGCCGGACTTGATCCTGATGGATCTGGGGATGCCCGAAATGGACGGGTGGATCGCGACGCAAAAGCTCAAGGCTGATGATGTCACGAAGGCGATTCCACTCTATGCCCTCACGGCTCATACCTTGCCGAGCGAACGTAAACGCGCCATGGAAGCAGGCTGCGATGGATACGTCTCGAAGCCTATTCATATGGATGGGTTCCTGGATATGATCGAAGGGGTATTTGGCGGGAGCAGGGGAAAGAAGACAACAAAAAAGGTTCATGGAATAAACTAACAATGTATCAGTTTCTTTTCCGAAGCAAGGATATCGGCAATGTTGTCGATAAGAGCTTCATCCTGCTTGCACGGAAACATCATTAAACAAAGAGGTAGAACGCTATGAAACAAATTTGTGTGATCGGTGTCGGGTATGTGGGTTTGGTCACTGCAGCCTGTTTTGCCGACCTGGGGAATCGCGTCGTTGCGCTCGATGTCGATGAACGACGTGTTGAAAATCTCAAAAAGGGGATCATGCCGATCTACGAGCCTGGTTTGGAAGAACTGGTCAAGCGCAATACAAAAGGCGGACGATTATCTTTCACGACCTCGTATGCAGATGCACTCAAAGGCGCGGAATTTGCATTTATTGCCGTGGGGACTCCTTCGGGCGTGGATGGCAGCGCGGATCTGCAGTATGTGGACGCCGCGGCGCGTTCGATCGCCAAAAATATGACAGCGCCGCTCGTGATCATCAATAAATCCACGGTTCCGATCGGGACCGGGGATTGGGTCGCCGACATTGTCAAAAGCGCCCAGCCGAAGCCGATCGACTTCGCGGTCGTGTCCTGCCCTGAATTCCTGCGGGAAGGCTCAGCCATTGGTGATTTTATGAGCCCGCACCGGAACGTGATCGGTTCGCTGGACCGGGATGCCGCCGACAAGGTTGCCCAATTGCATCTGCCGTTGCGCGCGCCGATTGTCATCACCGATCTGCGCACGGCAGAAATGATCAAATACGCGAGCAATGCCTTCCTTGCCACCAAGATCTCCTTTATCAATGAACTGGCTGACCTGTGCGAACTCGTCGGCGCGGATGTGAAGGAAGTGGCGGCAGGCATGGGCTACGACGCCCGCATCGGTCGCCATTTTCTGGATGCCGGCCTGGGCTGGGGCGGATCGTGCTTCCCGAAGGATGTGGAGGCGCTGGCGTATATGGCAAAAGAGAAGGGCTTGAATCCGCGTATTCTGAATGATGTCATGAGCGTTAACTATGATCGCCGCAAGACAGTGGTCAGTCACCTGGAGAAGTTGTTGAGTGGTGATTTGAAAGGCAAGACGATCGGCTTGCTTGGACTGGCATTCAAGCCGAACACGGATGATATGCGAGATGCCCCCTCCATTGATATTTCCAACTCGCTGATTGCCGCGGGTGCAAAAGTACGCGGATATGATCCTGTGGCACGGAAGACAGCGGCTCCGTTGATGCCTGCAGTCGAAATCTTCGACAATGTTTATAAAATGGCGAAAGGCTGTGATGCGCTGGTCATCGTGACAGAGTGGAACGAATTCAAACAACTCGATCTCGTAAAGGTCAAAGGCTTGCTCAATTGCGCGGTCATTTATGATGGCCGCAACATTTATGATCCCGCTGCGATGAAAGAAATGGGATTTGCCTATCGCGCCATCGGACGCGGGTTGAACGGAAAATAGTTGTTGGCGGTGTTCAGTAACCAGTGTTCAGTAAGCAGTATTCAGTAAACAGGGAGGAAACTAAGATGGCTAAATTGGAATATGCTACCAGTTTTCGTGATTTGATCGTGTACCGGAAGGCAAGAGAGCTTTCGCTCGCAATTTTCAAGCTCACGAAACGGTTTCCAAGGGAAGAAGCTTACTCCCTCACTGATCAAATCCGCCGTTCCTCTCGTTCCACGGGAGCGCAGATTGCGGAAGCCTGGGCAAAGCGACGCTATGTGAAGCATTTTGTTAGTAAGCTTACTGATTCCGACGGTGAACAGCAGGAAACGCAACACTGGATCGAAACAGCCTTGGATTGCGAGTACATTTCTCAGGAGGAGGCGAATTCTCTTCTTGAGAAATGTACTGAAATTGGTCGTTTGCTTGGCGGGATAATCGCAAAGGCTGAACAGTTTTGTAATCCATCGCCATACCAGGCCCGCGAAGAACAAGCAAACTACTTTGTTGCTTCTTTATCGAACACTGATAACTGGATACTGCTGACTGAATACTGCTGACTGAATACTGATGACTACTCCTCCCGTTTGCAACTACGAAGGCTCTGACTATCAATCTTCCTTTTGGGATAAAGGCGGACGTGAGTACGAAGACCGCACGGAAGCCATTGCCCTCAAGCGCCTCCTGCCCAAAAGCGGGCACCTCCTGCTGGAACTTGGCGCGGGCGCCGGACGAAATACGCCGCGCTACCTCGGCTTTGACCGGATCATCCTGCTCGATTATTCGCATACCCAACTGGAGCAAGCGCAGGTGCGGCTCGGCAAATCAGATCGATATGTTTATGTCGCGGCGGATGTCTATCGCCTGCCGTTTGTCTCCGGCTTGTTCGACGCAGCGACGATGATCCGCACCCTGCATCACATGGCTGATGCGCCCAAGGCATTGGGGCAGGTGAAAAATGCTTTAGGAGCAGGCGGTGTGTTTATCCTTGAGTTTGCGAATAAGCGTAATCTCAAGGCAATCGTTCGCTACCTGCTCGGCCGGCAACAGTGGAATCCGTTTAGGTGGGAACCGGTCGAGTTTGCGAAGCTCAATTTTGATTTTCACCCGAAAGCGGTACGCAGCTGGTTGCAGGATTTGGGATTTACGATTGAAAAGACACTGACGCTTTCCCATTTCCGCGTGGGATTTCTCAAGCGGATCATGCCTACCAGTATTCTTGTTTTTCTGGATTCGTTGTTCCAATGGACAGGTGCCTGGTGGCAGTTCACGCCAAGTGTGTTTATGAGGGCAAAGGTAGCGCGCGATATTACACCGTACTCGCACTACAGCGCAAATGTTTTGTCCTACTTCAAATGCCCCGACTGTGGCCACTCGCCGCTGATCGAGAAAAAAGATCATCTCGAATGTTCGCATTGTCGGAAAAAATGGGGAGTGAAGGATGGGATCTTTGATTTCAGAGAACCTATCGCAAATTAACCTCCATAAATAAAGGCGCTCTGTTCGATAGCAGGAACAGAGCGCCTTTTTGATTGCAAGCGATTATAAGGTTTCCAGCTCGGGCTCTTTCTCCAATTCGAGAAGACGCCGGGCGCGTCGAAGCGAAGCGATGATGGATATGGTGAGAATGCCGGCAATGACCGCCAGTGACAAGCCAATCGGAATTTTATAAATATCGACCAGGACCATTTTGACCCCGACAAAGACCAGGACAGCCGATAGCCCAAGTTTCAGGTAATGGAACTTGTCCACAACACC
>Ga0105104_10002931_pt1 | contig 12304 bp, 10 predicted proteins | sample PPLLaktember2015_3_FD_87034 | JGI IMG/M metagenome (GOLD analysis project Ga0105104, IMG submission 87034) | Freshwater sediment microbial communities from Prairie Pothole Lake near Jamestown, North Dakota, USA - PPLs Lake P7 Core (6) Depth... | ecosystem: Environmental > Aquatic > Freshwater >...
AGTTGTAGCTATCGCCGATCTGGAGACGGCCAAAGCTGTATCCGTCGCCGAGAAGTTCAAGATTCCTCTATACTATCGCGATCCGGAGCGTATTTTTGCGCGTGACGACATTGACGCCGTTCACGTGTTGACCCCGACGAATTCGCACCTGGCGATGACCTTGGCGGCGCTATCGGCGGGCAAGCATGTTTTTGTGGAGAAGCCGATCGCCCGCAAAGCCGCGGAAGCGCAGCGCATGGTGGAAGCCGCCCGCGCGGCGAAGCGAACGTTGATGACGGGCGCGGATTTCCGTTTCCGTCCCGATTCCAGCGCGTTGAAGAATTTAATCGATGCCGGAGAACTGGGCCGCATCAGCACGGTGCGCGCACGCTGGCTGAAGAAGAAAGAGCGCTGGACGCGCAGTCCGTGGCTGAATAACGCCCGCATATCCGGCGGCGGCGTGCTGATGGATCTTGGTATTCAGATGCTGGATGTGTGCTTGTGGGTACTGGGCAATCCCGCCGTCAAGCGTGTCTCCGCACAAGCTATCCGCGACCGTCTGGGGATGCGCGTGGAAGACACGATGATTGCCTACTATTCCCTACAGGGAGACGTGTCGCTCTATCTGAATGTCACGTGGGCTTACATGTCGGATGAGAGCGACGTACAGACCATTTTCAGCGGAGCCAAAGGGACGGCCAGTCTCAATCCGCTAAAAATCACCAAAGAGATTCAGGGCAGCCTGGTCAACGTCACGCAAGGCGGTAAGCCGATGAAGCCCGCGGATCTCTACCGCAAATCTTTCGAACTTGAAATTGATCATTTTCTGCAGTGCCTGCGCGACGGCAAGGAACCGACGTCTTCCGGAGCTGAAGCCGTGGCATTGATGGAGATTGTGGAAGCTACCTACCGCGCCGCCGCCGAAGGGCGCGAAGTTGTCGTGGGAGAATCCTGAGGCACGTGTCGCCGCCTGTCGGCTTTCTGCTCTCCGCCTTTCTCGGCATTCTCAGCTTTCCGCCTGTCGGAATCTGGCCTTTGGCCTATGCCGCTCTGGTGCCGTTTCTGACCAGCGCCGTATCTTCTACTCCCCGCCGCGCATTGCTTTGGGGATACGTTTCCGGCTTTGTTTTTTTTGCCGGAATTCTCTATTGGATTGGGTTGAACAGCGGCACGGCACCGACGCTCGCGTGGACTTCCGCCGCCGCAATGGTCGCGATTTTAGCGACGATTTGGGCGATCACCGCGTGGGCGGTTTCGTGCACGGCGAAGAAAAGCGGTTTATATTGGGCGGCAGCGCTGTTTGTCGCGCTCACTATTTTCTTTGAAGTGTTTTGGGGGACGGGCGAGATGGGATTTCCGTGGGCGATCTGGGCGGTCACGCAGACCGGATTTTTACCCGCCGCGCAGATGGCCGAAATCGGCGACGTGTATCTGATCTCACTCTGGGTGCTGATCATCAACGCTCTGCTTTTTTTGGCATGGTGCGTTCCGCAGAGGCGGAAACGATCACTCACGACGTGCGCTCTCGTTTTTCTCGTTCCGGTTTTGTTCGGCGCGATCCGGCTATACACTTTTTCGATGGGACCTTCCGTTCCGGTTGCCGCAGTGCAGGGCAACACGCCAATGGAAGAAAAGTGGCAGAAGAGTGTCGAAGAGATCTTTGATAACTATTTGGCGCTGACGGAATCACTGACGAAAACGGAAACGGTTCTTGCGGTTTGGCCGGAGACGGCCACCCCGATGCCGCTGCGCTATCGGGCGTGGGCATCCCGCAGGCTGCAAATGTTTGCGGATTCATCGGGAATCAGTTTGTTCACGGGAGCGACGGACTACAAGGAAAACGGGTCCACGGGAATGCTGCCATACAATGCGGCGTTCCTCTATCAGCCGGGGAAACGAGAACCTTTCAGCTACGCGAAGATTCATTTGGTTCCCTTTGGCGAACGCATACCGGGACAAAAATTTATTCCGGCTTTAGGGAAGATCCGCTTGGGGCAAGCGGAGTTCCGACCGGGTGAAACACCGGTTGTGTTTCCGACAGTAGGGCGTGTTCCGCCGTTCGGCTGTATGATTTGTTTTGAAGTGCTGTTTCCGGAGATTGCCGCCGATCTGGTGAAGGGCGGCGCATATCTTTTAGCGAACATCACCGAAGACGGCTGGTATGGAAACTCCTCCGGTCCGTATCAACATCTGGCTTTAACCCGGCTGCGGGCGATTGCCGCACGCCGCGGCATTATCCGCGCGGCGAACACGGGAATCAGCGCGCTGATTCTGCCGACGGGTGAATTGAAAGCCACGCTGGCTTACAACCAAAACGGAACAGTTCACGGTTTGCTGCCCGCGCAGACGAACATTTCGCTCGCTGTAAGACTCGCCCGCATCTGGCTGCCGTTTTATGCTTTGCTTTTAATGGTGGTACTGGCGGGGATGTGGAATCGGGGACGACGCGGCCGAACTGCGCCGAAGGCGGCGTAATGAACGCGCGAAGGCTGCTCCAGCGCATCGTGTTTTTCTGCGCGACAGCTGCGGTTTTTCTTTTCGGCGGTGCGGGCAGAGTATGGGCTTTGGAATGGATCTACGTTACGCCGAATCCCGCCTACAGCCGCGATCTTTCCATGGGGGCCAGCACGATTGCGCTGTCTTACGCTCCGCAATCGCAGAGCATCAATCCCGCCGGACTGCAATTGTTCGACTCGCGCACGTCCTTTCACGGAACAATGCTGGTCAATGCAGGAGGGATTTACCAGATTGCCAATGCGCACGGAACGGACTCTTCGCGCAGCAATACAGATCGGATTTTCGATGATGCCCGCGTCTTGGTTTGCGCCGGAGCCGCGCAAATCCGCATTGCCGCGCTGGCGGTGTATTTTTCCCAGCCGGTCATGCGAAGCGGCGACGTTGCACGCTATGACAACTACCGGCAGCGCCTGCCGCTTGACATGCATCAGAACAGTCTGGCTCTTTCTCTGGCGCTTCATCCGCAGGTTTCCGTTGGCGGGCGGTTTGACCGCTATTACGAGTATGACACTCCGCAGGGAGACGGATATTCGTACGGCGTAATTCTGAGACCGCGCGGTTTGAATGTGGGAGTACAATATCAGCGGTTTCCGGCGGCCGGAGCGTTTGTCTGGCATCCGCTGGATCGGCGCGGCGATGAAACGACCACGGCGGGAGTTGCCATCGAGCGGGAAACGTATTCCGTTAGTTTTCAGGTGATGAATCTGACGAAATCCGATGCCATCGCTTTTCTGGAACCACACGCGGGAGTGGAATGGCGGCCATTGCGTGCTTTGACCTTGCGGGCCGGAGGCATGCAGTTTTCGCGGAGTCCTCGCTGGGCATGGACGGGCGGATGCGGATTGATTGACGCCAACTGGCTGCGGAATAAAGCGTCGCGGCTTTCGGTTCCCGACGATATTCTTCAGGTTTCGGTCGGAATGATTTACGTGCGCGGCGTTCCGGAACAGGCCGTCGGATCCTTGACGTGTGTCTGGAGATTCTAACCTGACCGCTGTGAAACCTTTTTTAGCATTCAGTCGTCTTATGATTGCGGTGGTCGCATTGACTGCCGCGCTGCTAAGTCTTTGTCCGCCCGTTCATTCGGATTCTCTGAACGTGAGTGATTCGCTGATTGGATTGAAACCGGAAGAACCGCTGTGGTCGGATTCCTCTTTGCAGGTCGCGGATTCTCTGGCCGGACAGGCGGGGATTGTGGAAAAGTGGCTGGCTCCGGTTGGAATAATTTTACTTTCGGGATGCGCGGCCATCCTGCTGTTTACGACACGGTCGAAATAGTCTGTTAATTGCATCATTATCCAAGAAATCTGCAACGCATGATCCGTCCGGTTTTTTTTCGCATCATGTTCTTCCTGCTGCTTTTGTCCTTGTCGGCGGGGCTCTTCGGCGGCTGCGCCAAGCAGTCCTTCCGCGAACCTCTGGGTCCGAATGAATCGTGGCAGAAAGCGTTGAATCTTTTCCATCAAGAGCGGTATTACCGGTCGCAGCAGGTTCTGCGCGACATCGTGCTCAATTATTCCGGATCGGCGATTATTGACTCGGCGCAGTTTTATCTGGCTTTGTGCAGTTTTCATTTGGCCGATTACCTGACGGCGGCGGATGAATTCCATCGCTTGGTGGAGCGGTATCCCTACAGTAAATTGACAGGCGACGCCGTGTTCTTCGAGGCGCGCTGCTATTATGAAGAATCGCCGGTGTACCAGTTGGATCAGGAATTCACAGGCAAGGCATTGCAAGGTTTTCAGAGGTTTCTGGAAGAATATGCGGGGCACTCCCTGCTGGACAGCGGCTACCGGTATCTGTCTTTGTGCCGGGAAAAGCTCGCACGCAAGGAATACGCAGCGGCTTCACTCTATTTTGATTTAGCGGAATACGCGTCGGCGATTTTATACTCGGATGTGGTGCTGGACAACTATTACGACACGCCGCTCGCGGAGTCCGCGTTGTTTCTCAAGGGCCGCAGTTATCACGCCTTGAAAGAGTGGGCGCGCGCGCGCAAAGAGCTTCAACTCTATCTGGAAAAATATCCGCAAGGCAAGCATACGGTTCGTGTAAAGCAAATGCTTGCTTCCGCCGAGCGGTCTAAAGACAGCAGTGCAACGTCCACGCCATGAACCGCATTGGTCTTTTCGGCGGGACATTCGATCCGGTGCATTACGGACACTTGAGAACCGTGGATGCGGCTCGGATGGAGTTGAATCTGGACCGCGTTCTAATGTTGCCGAATCCGCGTCCGCCGCACAAGCTGCGCGAGCCGCTGACTCCGTATGAACACCGCAAGGCCATGCTCGAACTTGCGCTGCAGGAGTTTCCCGCACTCGAACTCAGCAATGTGGAAGAATTCGCGGAGGGGCCTGCTTATACAACAGATACAGTTCGCCGCGTGATTGCCGCGCTGCCCAAAGGCGAACACGAGTTGTGGTTGATCGTAGGCGCGGATGCGCTGATTGAACTGCCGCATTGGAAGGATCCGGAAGCGCTGTTTCGCGACGCGAAAGTGGCAGTGCTGCCGCGGATGGGATTCGATTTTAAACGTGTGAATCCCGCTTACTTATCCCGCGTATGCGTGCTGCATTCACCGGAAATTCCCATCAGCGCCACGGATATTCGTAAGCGGCTGCGGGAGGGGATAGATGTGAAGGGGATGCTGGCCGATGCTGTTTTAGACTATATTAGGAATCATTGGCTCTATCAATAGTGTTATAGACACAAGCAGTGTCTGCATATTACAATGCATGATTTGCGCAAGAAACGCTAATCAAATGAAAAATGTCACAGTAATCTATTATTTATTATAGTATTATAATAGCATTGTTTGGGCACAAAGCTTGCCAATATCAGTCTTGATTGACAAGAATTTCGATAAATCGCTGGTCACCAACAGAGGTAAAAAATGAACCGCATCTCATTGATTTGTCTTCTGTGTTTGGTTTTGTCGGCCGTATCGTTAGCCGCCGACAGACTGCCACTCACAACCGCATTGGATCGGGACGAAGTGATCCTGATGCCGTCGGAAATCGGAGCTATCAGCCGGCTTGATAACGAGGAGCCGGACACGCTCGTATATGACGACAACGGCAGCAGCGTCTATTTTTCGACGCTCCGGAATTTTTATTGCTACGTGAAGTTCACGCCGCCGTCTGATTTTCAACTGCGCAGCATCTATCTGGCCTTAGCGGACTCGGTACCGTCTGCATTACCGTGCACGGTTTGGGTTTGCACGCCGAATGGAACGCGGCCGGGAGCGACGCTGGCGATGGCCGTTAACACGGACGTCGGCGAAGGCAGCTGGTTCTACGATATTACCCTGGACGATTCGGTGGATTTCGCGGGACAGCAGGATTTCATAGTCGTGATCGGCAAGGTTCCGGGTTGGCCGGCCGGCTGGACTCCGCTGATTGACGGCGGCACGACGGTGAATCGCAGCTATTACACGAATGCGAACGCCAACCGACTGACCGGAACGTACAACGCGATCACACGCGATTTCCGTATTCGCGCGGGCGGTTCGTATGCGTCGTTCGTGGATCTTTCCGTGGATGAGTGCTTCAACTCCGTCAGCGGTCGCGGTCCGGCTTTCTTTATGGAGCCCGGCGACACGGTTCAGTTGAAGGCGAAAGTCACCAACACTGGAAATCTGCCTGCGCCGACTTACACGTTGAATTGGGTGATCGAAGATACAACCGGTCAGCAGTACTTCACGACGAGCGCCAATGGTAGCGCCCTCGCCATCGGCGCATCCGAAACCTTGATTGCTCCGACCACCTACCGGATCGCGAATGCCGGCAAGTATGTAGCTCGCTGCACGGTTACCGTAGCGGGCGACGCCGTGGCCGACAACAACGTCGCACATCTGGGCATGTTCGTGAATCACATGCCGGGCTGGTATATGTACGATGATAACGAGAGTGACGGGCAGGTCAACTGGAGCGCGGGTACGGTTCTTGGCATGTCTTACATGCCCGTTCAACACACCGCCAAGATTGACAGCATCGCCGTAGCCACGGGCAGCGCAGGCACTTAGACGCTGGAGATTTACCGCAATAATTCGAATGGCGTTCCGCAGGAAGATCCCGCATGGACCCAGCAAGCCACATTTGTAACGGGTCTCAACACGTTCGTCGTGAATCCGCCGTTTCAGGTTTACAGTGGGTCCTTTACGGTAGCCCTGCGTTTCGCGGGCGGTCTTTCGCTGATTACCGATTCCGATCCGCCGGTGGCCTCCATGTCGCCCAGCAACGGCATCGCAGCCTGGACAGTGGGGCAGGAAGGTTGGGAGCTTGAAACAGGCGGCAACTGGATTATACGCGCGTATGTGGATACCTCGATCGCGACACCGCCGTTTGCGTACATCGAAACCCTGCCGGCCGATACGATGAACTTCGGACGCGTGGATACGACGGGCGCGACCATGGGCACGATCAATCTGCGCATCTACAATCGCGGCAACCAGAATGCTCTGCACGTTACGGGCATGGCGATTTTCCCCGTGACAATTCGCAACGTTTTTGTGATTCCGCCGGGTCAGTTGACGATTCCGGCCGGGGATTCCACGGATGTGGCGATCAATTTCAATCCGAATCAGATTCGTACTTACAACGGATTTTTCGTGATCACGAACGATTCCGAAAACGAACCGACTGATACCCTGATCCTGCGCGCTGAAGGCGTGGGTCCGGCGGCGGCGGGCGATCCCGTGAGCACGATTCCGTCCGAGTTCTCGCTCGAACAGAATTACCCGAATCCGTTCAACCCGACCACCGAAATTTCCTTCTCGCTGCCGATGGTTTCGAACGTGAAGCTGTCCGTGTACAATGTGCTTGGTCAGGAAATCGCACTCTTAGCGAACGGCTCGTATTCCGCCGGCGTGCACACGGTGACGTTTGACGCGGCGCAGCTTCCGGCGGGCGTGTACTTCTACCGTCTCGATGCGGGTACGTTCAGCGACATTCGCAAGATGCTGCTGCTCAAATGATCGCGAAGCGATCATCCTGAACCGCTTTCAGCGGTGAAGGATCTCTGAAACTCCCCCCTTTTTGTTTTCCCCATGAAATGGGGGAAAAGGGACTCCCCCCGTAAACGGGGGAGAGAATACAAAAAATCCCGCCTGCGAGGGCGGGATTTTTCTGTTTGCGATTTTCTATTCTTTGAGACGGTCGCGGATTTTATCGGCGATCTCCGCGAGCACGTCGTTCTGATCGTAATAACCGTCGCGGATTCGTTGACGAATGCCGGTCATGAGTTCGATTTGCTTCATGAGTCTGCTAACGGGAATAGCCCGGCGCGGCGTTCGGGGATCCTTGGGGAAATTCATTTCGCGCTTAAGACTCATGACTCACTCGTACTGAATTGCTCCGCAACATTCCTCAGTAACATTATCGGCGAAGACTCGTGAATCTTAACGGGTTGTTCTCATCCAACGGCACGTTTCGCATTCGGGCCCAGGCGGTGAATCAGCAAGTGGAGAATTTCATCGTCGAGCTTGTTCGACATTCTATCGAGCATTTGACGACATGCCTGATAGCCGGTGAGCGCAGGCTTGTAGACGCGATGCGACGTCAGTGCATCGAACACATCCGCCACGGAGCAAATGCGGGTCTCGAGCGGTATGGAAGTTCCGGTCAAATGCCGGGGATAACCGGTACCGTCCATCAATTCATGATGGGTGCGAATTACTTCTATCGCCTGTGGACGAATGACCTCTTGATGTTGCATGAGGCCGACTCCGTGATCCGGGTGCTGCTCCATCTGCTTGATCTCCCACGGCGAGAGGAGGCCGGGCTTGCGCACGATTTCGGAGGGCACGCGGCTCTTGCCGATGTCATGGAGCAGATAACCCATCGCGATGTCGCGTATATCCTCGTTGCGATAGTCGCCGGTCTCCAGCAGAAGCCCGCTGCCGATAACGGAGACATGGACCGAATGCGTATAGAGAGAATAGTCGAAAGCGAAGAGTGACACCATCGTGCGCAGCATCGCGGGTTCGCCCGCTATGGCGGAGACGGTGCGCGTGACGACCTTCTGATTGGTGGATAAGAGCAGCGGAGAGTCGGGACGCTCGAAGGTGGATTTGACCAACGACTGCGAGGTTTCATAGAGCACGCGGGATTTTTCCTGCGGCGGGATGTGTTCGGAGGCCAGTACCTGCCCGATGGTGCGATCCACATACTCATAGTATACGCCCGCATCTTCCTCACGGACATAGAGGGTCTTGACTCCGTTTTCAAGGAGTTCCAGCCGTTTTTTTTCGGTGAACTCCAGATCGGCGGCTTTGTACAGAATATAGCGATGACCCCAGCGCACCGGCATGCAGAGGTAAAGTTCAAACATCGCCCCGCTGTCCGGCCGCAACGTGGCCAAAGGAGCAGGGTGAAAAATGCCGGTGGTTTTTTCCACGGCGGGGGCTATCATAGTTTCGGGATACATCGCCTTCAGCTTAGGGCAAAGCGCGTGCCTGTGATTGTCTGAAATCCACACTCATCCCAAAAATAGAAGCGACCCGGCATTTCTGTCGGGTCGCTTCGCGTGAGGGCGCCGGGGCTCGAACCCGGGACACCCGCCTTAAAAGGGCGGTGCTCTACCTGCTGAGCTACGCCCTCATGCAAAACGCAATCAAGTTGCGAAGTGCACGTTAGAGAACAATCGTTTGATGGCGGGACGGACCCACCGAAATCATGGAAACCGGCACGCCGGTGAAATCCTGAATGAACTCCAGATATTTCTGCGCAGCGGCGGGCAAGTCGCTCCAACGAGAGGCCTTGTCCAGCGGCTGATCCCAGCCGGAAAGCTCTTCGTAAACCGGGCGCACGTCGGAAAGGATGCGGGAATCCGACGGGAAGTGGCGATAGGTCCGCGCTCCGTCTTCATAGGCCACGCAGAAGCGCAGTGGATGAATTCCGGTGAGGACATCGAGCTTGGTCAAAGCCCAGGAATCCACGCTGTTCACGCGGGCGGAAAACTTAGCGACGACGCCGTCAAACCATCCGCAGCGGCGCGGTCTGCCAGTCGTAGCGCCGTATTCCTCGCCCTTTTCGCGGAGGTTCTGGCCACCCTCTTCGGCATTGAGTTCTGTGGGAAACGGACCCTCACCCACGCGCGTGGTGTAAGCCTTGATAATTCCCGTGACCCGATCAATGCGGCGCGGCCCGATACCGAGACCGGTGCACGCGCCTCCCGCCGTGGGATTGGACGACGTGACATAGGGATAAGTTCCCATGTCAATATCGAGCAGCGTGCCCTGCGCGCCTTCGAGAATAATTTTCTTTCCGGCAGTGACGGCCTCCTGAAGCAAGACCGACACATCTTTGACGTAGGGGTCAATTTTTTTATCGAAGGCAATATATTCTTCGACAATGGCGTCTACATCGAGCTGCTTGGCGTCGTAGACGCGGGAGATGAGGCGGTTTTTGTCTTCGACCGCCTTACGGATTTTTTCGCGCACGTAATCGCGATCCAAGAGATCCACGATGCGGATTCCCACGCGCGCCGCTTTGTCTACATAGGCCGGACCGATGCCGCGGCCGGTTGTCCCGATGCGGGGACGGTCGGACTGCGCTTCGGAAAGCTGATCGAGCAGTTTATGATATGGCATGATGAGGTGAGCCTGATGACTCACGAACAACCGGTTTTCCAAAGAAATCCCCGCCGATTCCACCTGCTCGATTTCATTGATGAGGGCTACCGGATCCACGACCACGCCTGCGCCGATGACATTGACCGTCTGCGGCCAAAGTACTCCGGCAGGCAAGAGGTGCAGCACGAATTTGCGGCCATCGTGTACGACGGTGTGTCCGGCGTTAGCGCCCCCCTGATAGCGGGCGATGACGTCGGCGTCGGCGCTCAGATAGTCTACAATTTTACCTTTACCCTCGTCACCCCATTGGGCTCCGAGGACGACCGTTACCATAAAGCACTGCCCCTCAAAAAAACAGCCCCGCTCGCGGCAGGGCTGCGCGCGAAACACAAGGGAAGGACTACCGTTTTTTACCTTTGATGACCTGTCGTTCCGTCCATTCGAGAACAATCGGCGCCGCGATGTAAATGGAGGAGTATGTTCCTGTAATTACACCGACCAGCATCGTAAAGGCGAAGCCTTTCAGCACCGGACCGCCGAAAATGAACAGAACGAGCACCGTGAGAAATACCGTCAAAGACGTGATGATCGTACGTGACAGGGTTTCGTTAATGCTGAGGTTGATAATTTCACCCATGCGCATGGAGCGGAGCTTTTTCAGATTTTCACGAATCCGGTCGTAAACCACGATCGTGTCGTTGATCGAGAATCCGAGCAGCGTTAAAATGGCCGCCAGCACAGTCAACGAGAATTCATATCCGAAAAAGGCCAGAATAGCCAAAGTAACTAAAGTATCATGCAGCAAGCTGAGGACACCGCCCACGGCATAGACGAACTCAAACCGCCATGAGATGTAGATCAACAGCAGAATGATCATCACGATGGCGGACATGATTGCCTGACCGCGCAATTCCCGTCCGACTTTAGGTCCGACGATTTGCACATTGCGGATCGTAGCCTCATTTCCGGCGAAGGCATTGGTCAATTTCTGCTGAACCTGATTTTGAACCGTTTCCTGATCGGAATCCGCTTTCACGCGAATCAGGATCTCAGGCTTCTGACCCAAACCCGAAATGGCCTTCACTTCGCCGACGTTGAAGCCGGTGAGCGCCGAGCGAACCTGCGAATCCGACACCGGTTGATCGAACATCACTTGGATTTCGAGACCGCCGGTGAAGTCAATGGACCACAACTGGCCGCGAATGGCGAGGGTCAGCAAGCCGGCCACGATGATTGCCGCCGAGACGGAAATACAAATCCAGCGGGCGCCGACGAAATTGATATTGGTCTTTTTAAAGAACTGTGGCATTAGATGCTCAAGGTCTTGAGTTGACGTTTCTCGGTGATCGCGTCATAGATCATACGCGTAATGACAACGGCGCAGAACACGTTTACAATAATACCGACGGTCAGCGTGAGGGCGAAACCTTTGATGCTGCCCGTTCCGTAGATGAGGAGGGCGACTCCCGCGAAGGCCGTCGTAACGTTGGCGTCAATAATAACGGTGAGCGCGCGGGCAAAGCCGGTATCAATAGCGGCGCGCACCGTTTTCCCTAATCGTAATTCTTCGCGGATGCGTTCGAAGATCAGCACGTTGGCGTCCACGGCCATACCGATGGTGAGAATGATCCCGGCAATACCGGGCATCGTAAGCGTGAACTGGAACATCGCCAAAACCGCCATCAACAGGAACATGTTGATGATCATGACAAAGTCGGCGATGCCGCCAGACAGACGATAATACCAAATCATGAAAAGGACGACGGCGGCGAAGGCCAGGAACAAGCACAGCTTGCCGGCGGCTACCGAATCCTGTCCCAAGGACGGGCCGACGGTGCGTTCTTCGACAACATGCACAGGCGCAGGCAAAGCGCCGGCGCGCAGCACAATGGCGATATCGCGGGCTTCGGGCATGTCGTCCAGACCGGTGATGATAGCGGCTCCGCCGGAAATCTTGTCTTGAATATTGGGAGCCATGTAGACCTTATCATCGAGAACGATGCCGAGGCGATGATTGACGTTCGCTCCGGTGACACGGGCGAATGTCCGTCCGCCCTCTTTCGTGAACTGAATATTGACAACCGGTTTTCCCGCTTGAGCGGGATCGTATCCGGAACCGATGGTGGATTGCGCATCAGCCAGCGTGGTGCCCGTCATCTCCGCCTGCTTTTTCACCAGATAGAGAATCCAGTGTTCGGCGCCGTCGGTAGATTTCATGCCTTTATTTGACCAGAG
>Ga0105104_10002932_pt1 | contig 12299 bp, 11 predicted proteins | sample PPLLaktember2015_3_FD_87034 | JGI IMG/M metagenome (GOLD analysis project Ga0105104, IMG submission 87034) | Freshwater sediment microbial communities from Prairie Pothole Lake near Jamestown, North Dakota, USA - PPLs Lake P7 Core (6) Depth... | ecosystem: Environmental > Aquatic > Freshwater >...
ACAAATACTCTATAATGCGTTTATCGAGATAAGGGGGTCGAATCTCAAGCGAATTAGCCATCGCCACCCTGTCCCCTTGGGATGAAAGCAGGTAATTGCTCAGAAAAACGGCTGTCTCAAGATACTGTGCCCGTGAAACACTGTCCCAGCGGGAAAACTCCGCCGGAAGCGATTCCCTGACTTCAGCCAAACCATCGTAGTCGCCTATCGCCTGCTTCAATTCGTCCGAGAAAAAGACCTTTATCCTGCTGGTATTATCCCACCGCAGAAGATGCGAAAACAACGGGTCCGACAGCGTCTCAAGCCCCCTGCCGAAAAACATTTGCAATGACTGCCCTGCACGGGCCTTGTCGCGGAAGATATAGGGGTATAACTGCTCCGCGAGTTTGGCTCGCTTAGGCGATTCGGGAAACTTGGCCCAGAATTTTCTGACCTTGGTCTCACGGAAGATGTTGTATCCGCCGAAAATCTCGTCTGCGCCTTCGCCGGTCAAAACCACCTTCAGGCCATGCTCCCGGACCAGCTTTGAAAGCAACATCAGGGGAACCGGCGCCGTCCTTAGAAGCGGCTTTTCGCAGTGCCAGAGGCAATCCGCGAAACAGGCGCCGATTTGCTCGTTTGTGGCGCGGCTTTCGCTGTGACGGGTCTTTAGAAACCCGGCCATTTGATTCTGATGACTGCCCTCGTCGAAAGCGGATTCCTCGAACCTGATTCCGAACGTCGTAACATCGCTGTCGAAATTCTTCACAATAACAGCGGTAATACCCGACGAATCCAGCCCGCCGCTCAAATACGCCCCGACAGGCACGTCTGCCCTGAGGCGAATCCTGACCGAATCCAGCAGAAGCTGACGGATATCCTCGCAAATCCGGTCGGTGGAAAGTTCCAATTGCTCGCAACGAGGCACAAAGGGAATATCCCAGTATTTTTTGATTTCTATCTTTCCTTTCGACGCCTTGAGGAAATGCCCCGGCGGCAGCTCCTGGACGCCTTCAAAAACCGTCCTGCCTTTCAACGTGGTCCAGAATGTGAATATCTGATCCATCGCCACCGGGTCAATCCGGCGGGGTACGTCTTTGTTGACAAAAATCGCCTTTATCTCGGACGCGAAAATCAGCGCATCGCCAACAATTGTAAAATAAAAAGGCAATATCCCGACGTGGTCGCGGGCAGCAAATATCTCCCGTTTCTTCGAATCCCATATCGCAAAGGCGAACTGCCCGTTCAATTGCGCGAGGCAGTCCGGGCCGTATTGCTCATACATATGCAGAAGCACTTCCGTGTCTGAAGTCGTATAGAACTTGTGCCCTTTGCTTTCAAGCTGCTGCCGCAATTCCGGGTAGTTGAATATCTCGCCGTTATAGACAATCCACATCGTCTGGTCTTGGTTATGAATCGGCTGCGTCCCGCTCGAAAGGTCTATAATGCTCAGCCGGGCGTGGGCAAGACCAACCCCGTCTCCAATATAAAACCCCGTCTCATCCGGCCCGCGATGATGCAGCATCCCCGCCATTGACTCCAAAATGCCGAGTTCGATTCGGCTTCTGTCTTTGAATTTATATATTCCGGCTATTCCGCACATACCCGAATTTCTTGTCCTGAGATGCTCAAATGCCTGGTTTGGATAAATTTCAGATGGTTGAGTGTTCTTCTTTGCCTTTTATTCTTTCGAGAAACAGCTTTTCGTATGGCCGCTGGAATTCATCAATATAAGGTTTTATTTCGTCTATATCTTTTTCCCACCATCGCGAGGCAAGAAGCTCGTCAATAACTTCCTGTGTAAAACGGTACATCACTACCCGCGCCGGGTTGCCGAGGACTATTGCGTAAGGCGGGACGTTTCTGTTGACGATTGCCCCGGCGCCTATAATCGCACCGTCGCCGATTTCCGTCACTCCCGGCAAAATTACCGAATAATCGCCTAGCCAGACGTCGTTTCCGATTTTCAGAGGAGTCGATTTTACGAGAGATTTTTCGCAATTTCCCAGGGCAGGATTAAAAAAGACGGCATGCGTTGACTTGAACTCAGCCGGGTGATTGGCGTTGACGACTTTTGCCGTTCGCGCGAACGAGCAATATCTTCCGACCGTCGTATTGCTGTAAATCTGATCCGGCTCGAAACAACCGTGCGTGTACATCCCGATTTCCACGCCGTGATATTGTTTGAATATTTTGCGCAGCGTCACGGAAAGCGTCTCTCCGCCTTCCAGTTTCATAACAATACTTCTCAGGATTCTTCTTATCCGGTGATTCTTTACGGCGTAGAGTTTATATAAAAGGTTTGGCGTCATTTTTCGTCCCGTCCGGTTATTTTGAAACCGTTTTAGTCGGGCCTGAGACCTGTTTTTCTGTTAATGTACTCGGACAGGTTATTCAAATTGTCGAGGTTGGCGGGCACAAGCTCGTTATCCTCGATTTTTATTCCAAACGTTCCCTCGACGAACATTATCAGCTCCAGAATCCCCGTCGAATCGATAATGCCCGCCTGCAGAAAAGATGTGTCGTTTTGCAGACGTTCGCCGTCGCCGAACATAAAATTCTGAACAACAAAATTCCTGACTGTCTCAATATTATTCATAATCTTAAACTGACCCTCCCCGACTTCTGACCATTCAATAAATAATTATCGTGTCCGCATTTTATAATATTACTTTCGGCAAAAACTCCCTGACACCTGAAAAACTATCATAACATAAGCAAAAGTATCCTGCAATGACTTATTTTTGGGACCATGGGAGCGATTTCACTGCTGCCAGTCGCCGGCCAGCACGACAAAATCATAAAAATCAATCCGCCCGTCTCCTTCGGCAGGCGATAAATCGCAGCTTGCATTCCAATTTGACTCGCCCTGCCCGCTCAACCATGTATCCGAGAACAGTCCGAGGTCAAGCCACTCAACCGCGCAGTCGCCGCTGAAATCCGACCTTGCGATATCGGAGCAGGATTGGGACATCCACGAACCGGAAAACAAGGCAAAATCCTCGAAACTGACGATTCCATCGCTTTGTTCCGGGGCAATATCGCATACCTGGTCGCAGTAACTGTTGCCTGCGTCCGAAATCCAGCAATCCGTCAAAATAACAAGATCCGTTAAATCAACCTGGCAGTCGCCGTTGAAATCGCCTTTAACCGCCGGGCAGCCGTCCCAGCCGGCTACTCTCGCCATTAATACCCAAAGGGCTTTTGCCAGCCGGACCGCACCGGCCTGACCGATATGGCCTATGCTGCCGTCTCCTAAATTCGCAGATGCAATAAAAGGAAATTCATGCGATTCGTCCCAGCGGTCCGTCCACGTCCTGGTCGTTTGCGCCCCGTTATCGTCATAACAAAGAATGTCTGCGTAATCAAAAAGCACTTTATCCGCGCTGTTTCGCACATAAGCCCTGATATACTCGTTTTTCAGGTAGCCCTGATAACCGTTCTCTCCGGTGTAGCCATCCACCGTACCGGTTGTAAAAAATGTTACCGTTTCAGGAAAATTCGCGTTGTAAGTATCAACCGCGTTAAGATAAACGCCCAAATTAAGCTCATTTCCCGTCAAAGCGTTATCTTCGTCATCCAGACCCCATATACCGTGATTGACCCCGTTCAAATCATAAGTAACGCCGGCCCATTTAACCTTATAAACAGGGTCCTCGACGCCGCCGGGAGAACTAATAACCATATCCCAGCACCATGCGAACCCGAACGCATGAACAGGATTCGAATGGTCTTCCATATAAGTCAGGTGCTGCTGCATCATATTAACCGCGCGAACGCTGGTCCAGAAATCCTCTTCTCCTGCCGATTCTCTGAAGTTGTTATTCTGCTCATTCCTGTAATATGACGTAATCCTTAAATGAGCGTCAGTCGGAGCTTCCGGAACAGTTGAAATGGATGCGTCGAATTTTTCGTATCCCGGTATCGCTTTCAGCAATATCAATCCTACCCTGTGCGCCTCGCTGTGCGACTCGCCGGGTATGTTCAAAAGCATCTTTTGGGCTTCGCTTATCCAGTGGGCCGGAATGTTGTTAATCTCATTCACGGATTCGTGGTCGATTATAATACCTGCTTTGCCGCACGGCGAAAAAACGTTTATAACCGCCAATGCAAGCCAGAATATTATCCGGCAAGTCCGTCGAAAAGACGCGGTATAGTTTTTCCTTCCGGCTCTTCCTTGCCTGGAAACTTTTGTTTCATCTTTCTGTTTTTTCATCATCACCTGCTCACCCCTCCGGGAGACCTCCATTAACGCCTGCCGGTGGTTTTCCTGTTGTCAGGAAAAGGCGTTTGTGCGAATCCATACTTTCCAAAGCGGCCTGGAAACCGCCGAACACGCTGGAGCGATTCTGCAGTACCATATTTTATAATAACAAATGTTTATGACATAAGCAAAAACGCGCATCAGCAGCATTTTGACCGCAGAAGACGCATTTTTAGGAACAATGTATAGCGCCCTCATCGTAAACAGTTTTCCACCCAGATGCAGCTTGTGTTCGTACCTGCCCCTCATACTGTCCAGGAGACGCACTTTTTCATCAACGGCCCTTTTGATTACCTCGCAAAACATAATCCGCCCCCAGCTTATACCGTCGTCGTCACCGGCCTGCCGGGCGTCAAGAAATAAATAATACCTGTCTCCGAATTTATAATAATATTTATACCCCAGGCATTTGTCGCCTATTCTGAATTTCAGCAGGCGTAACCTTCCAAGTCCCAGGTTTGTCTCGGCAAGCTGCTTGTGAAATTTCTCGGCGTCAGGCCAGTCCCCGAAATGACCCGATTTCCCGGATTTGTTCCAGCGAGACCCGTGCATCGCAACAAATTCGTTAAAATAATCGGCTACATCATCTTTCTGCGCCAGAGAGATTTCCAGCGGCATCGGGCTTTCAGCTATCGCCTTATAATTTTTACGTATTTTTTGCCTCTCTTTTTTGCTCAGCCCGGAAAGATAGCCGTCCCAGTCGCCGTTTACGTCAAAATACGTTTGTTCGAACTGCCGACCGGCTTCTTTGCAGTTTGCATCCGGAAAATGCCGCGTGATTGCATCAATAACCCTGTCGCAATCTTTGTATGCCCCGGCCACTGGTCCCAGGTAAAAAATATCCCACTTCTTCTGAGACATCGAAGCGGAAAGCGCCTGCAATACCGGCTCGATATACTCCTGCTTCACGGCCAAACTGAACTGACTTAGAATAAAATCCGTACCTACTATCTTAACCGTCCTGACAACTATCGGCCCAAACCGCATATTTTCAAAAAACAACGGCATTATGCCGACTATCCTGCCGTCGTCGCGAAAAACATAGACGCTTAATTCCCTGCCGTCGCCGTAATATTGCCACCATATCCTGCACCAGTCATAGCTTAAAAATATTTCGCATCCTGCCGATTCGACAAATTCATCCCATTCGGGCTGAACCGCGCGCAACTGCTCGAAATCGTTATAAACTTGCGCCCCAATTCCTTCGGTCTGCATCGTTGAAACCTGTTTTGACATTACAAATCCAAAAGCTTACCTTTTTTTCAGCAGATTGTACGCCTTTTCACATGCCCGCCAGAATATGCCCGCAGCCCTGCTGCTGCAAACGTCGAAAGCCCCGATATATCTGACCTGCTCGCCCCCCATCCGCAATTTGAACTGATATACGTCTGGATTGTTGACGGGGTCAATTCCTCCCAGGTCATAACTCGACATACCTGCGCGTTTTGCGGCAAGCAGGGTATGCCACCAGACCAGATAAGACGAACAAACCTCAAGACCCTTTTCGCTCGAGCCGGCCAGTATCCCCACTGCCGTATCGCCGAGGTGACTCGTTGAATGGGCAGATATCGGTTCGCCGTCCGAATATGCCGCGATTACGTTCACTTTCCTGGCATCAGACAGCAGTTCCTGCGTCTCGATAAATACATCGGGTTCAAGCCCCTTAAAACCTTTGCGGCTCCTGGCCGATTCGTATATCCGTTCGAGGATAAGCCACAACTCCCTGCTTGTCCCCTCTCTTATTTCGATTTTATTGTTCTCCGCTTTATTCAATCCCCGCCTCCAGCTTCGATGGAATCTGCCGCGGATTTCGCTTTCCGTACCCGTCAGCCGAACTATCATCGTGTTATAAGGTTCAACCGTTCTTGCATAACTGAATCCTGCCGACTCCAGCATCTCGTCAACCTGCTTTCCACAGGCATCGTCGCGTATGTTTGGAACAATCCTCAATACGTTGACACGATGCCCCAGATAAGAATTAAGCAGTTCTTTAATCGCCGCGGCATCGCATTCGGCGCCTCCATCAGCGCGGCGAAAAAACGGGCCCCACTGCACGTATCCGATTTTAAATCCGAGCGGCTTGATTTTTTTAATCCGTACATGACACATCGTTACGGCTTCGGATGCGTCGTTTAACACAACAACCCTGTTAAGCTCCTGTCCGTCTTTCGTCGCCCGGACACGCTGATAAGCCGGCGTCTGATATATGCTGTAATCGGCAAATTTTTCAGCATGGCTTTCCCATACTTCGTCGGATATCGCATCTATGGCAACTTTATATTTCATATTCAAAACCTGCTGTCATGCCGTTTAATCCGTATTTGTCTCATTTCTGAATTAATGAGTCAGGTCTCTGATTCTTCGAACGACCTTCCGCCAGGGGCCAAGCCAGGCGTACATCCCGGCGCAGGTCAACACAAACTCAATCTTCCACGCTTCAGGCGACATCGAAAAACGCCCGACAATGTCATCTCCCGCCTCAGGGTCAACCACTTTGGGGTCAAGCGTAAAAATATTTTTATATCCGGCTTCTTTTGCAGCGTTAAGCACCGCCTGGTTATAAGCGCCGTGCGGCAGGGCCAAATCCTCAACCGGACGTCCCAGCATTGTTTCAAGTTTTGTGCGTGAATCCCTCAGCTCGCATTTAATTTGCTCAGCCGGAACCGACGTTAAATCCGGGTGGGTCATAGTATGCGAACCAATCTTTATCAAACCGTTGTTACACAGAGCAGTCAACTGCTCGGCCGTCATTATCTTTTCTTCGCGTTCAGGATGGCTGGCGGGCATCTGCCAGCGGGGGATACCGCCGAGGTTTTCAGCTACTGCGAATACGGTGGCCGGCAACTGGTATTGCTTAATTACCGGTATAGCGTTATCCTGCAGATTGGCAAAAGCGTCATCGAAGGTAACCTCAACGCAACAACCGTTACCTCGTGACCAAATTCTGCTCATCTGCCAGGCAAATCTTTCCTTTTGTCCGGCTGAAATCCCGTGATAACACAATACTACAACGCCTTTTTTGCGAAATCGCCCGAAACCCGTTAAAACAGCCCATCCCAGCGAAAATATCAAATAAATCAGCCGGACTGCCGTGCCTTTTCTTGAATATGGAGACATTGACTGAAAGTTTTTTACGTTTGTTTGTTGTTTTCAGTTTACGATAAAGCTTTTACACACTGTGTCATATAACCAATATGTTCGAGAGCCATTTGCTGGTGTATGGGCAGCACGAGAAGATGGTCTTTCAGGAATCTTGCTTCCGGAAATTCGTCCCATGTCATACCCCGATGATACCCCTGCCAAAACGCCATTGCTGCGATACCGGCCTGGTTTAACGCCTCTGTCATCCGCTTCCTGTCGTTAACCACCAGAGGAAATCCCAGCGGGCATACACCTTCCGGAAGCTCTGTAAACAAAAACTCAAAACCACCGACATACTGCAAAGCGTCTGAAACTGCCTGATAGTTCCTTCGCCTGACATCCACAACTCTTTGCGGGCTGCACTGTGCCAGCAGATTCAGCGACAATCGCGAAGGTCTCCAGTCAACCATTTTTTTATCGAAATAATAGCTTGCGGGCATATCAGGAAATTCACCATCCTGCTGCGGTTTTCGCCGTCGCCAGGATTTTGACAACGCCGAAGCTGCAAATCCATACACACCCGCTGCTTCAAGCCGGCGAACAAATGCTCGTTTAATAAGCGGCAAAGATTTCCGCAGCGATTCCTTCCGGGGCGGGGATTGCAATAAAGGTTCTTTTTTCATCATTGCCCCCCGTGCCGTCAGGACGCCGCCGTCGGGAACCCCTAAGGTCTTGGGAAAGCTGAAAACAGCCGCGTCTCCCGCCATACCCAGCGGGCCTTGCGAACCGCAACTAAATAAACAAAGCGCACAATCTTCGATAATGCGTATTCCTTTTTGTTTGCAAAAGCCGGCTATTTCACTCAGGTCCTGAGGCCAGCCGAAATAGTGTATCACGTATAAGACCCGTGTACGGTCAGTAATCCGGCTCTTGACGTCGTGCCAGTCCGCACTGGCCCGGCGGTCAACTCGATAAAACACGACTTTGGCGCCACTCCATAAAACCGAATCAACCTCAGTCCCGCAATTGTACGCCGGCATAAGAACTTCTTCTCCCGGCTGAATATTCCAGTCCTTTAAAATCAAAACTATCCCCACACGGGCCCGATATGTCAAAATTACAAAATCTCTCTGAAACTGAGGCCAGCGGGAAACAATTGACCTGCTTTGACCGCTATGGCCAAACAACACGCCGCTCTCAAGCCCGGGCATCCCGCAATAACGTTTCTTCACGATATTCTGTTTTCCAGAGGTTTCAGGTTTGGTTGAATTCCAAAAAGGTGAAACGCCATCGCCGCTACGGATCTACGCGCCTTAATGCTCGTTTTTTCATTTCTTCGAATGATAGCGGCTGTTTTCCAGACAATTGTCCGTATCAGCATACTTGCACAGAATATGATTTTTGCCGTCAACCACGCCGCCAGGCCGCGATTCTTTCGATAAAATATCAGGATGCTCTTCTGGCATTGAACATACATCGCCACCGCCACTCGGCTGGTGCTTTTACTGCCTCCGTCCCGGTGAATAATTCTGCCTGCCGGAGTAAATACACATCTCCAGCCCGCCCGCCTGAAACGACAGCACCAGTCCGTTTCTTCGGCATAAACAAAATAGTCCTCGTCCATCAGGCCCACCTGCTCAATTGCCTCACGCCTGACGAGCATAAACATACCCGATACAACGTCCACGTCACTTTGAGTATCACGGTCCCACCAGCCCATATCCGTCCTGCCGAAAAAGCGGGAACGCGGGAACAAACGATTTAGACCGGTTTCCTGTAAAATCAGGTTGCCTACCGACGGAAACGCAAAGCATGTACGCTGGATTTTTGTTTCGTTTTCGAGCACCTGGCAGCCCACTACGCCTGCCCGTGGATTTGAGTCGGCAAAAGCTATTGTCTTTTCTATTACTTTGTCTAAAACTATCGTGTCGGGATTCAACAGCAGAACATACCGCCCGGCGGCGATTTTCATCCCCTGGTTATTAGCAGCGGCAAAACCGTGGTTGTCCTTATTTTCTATCAAACGGACGAGGGGAAATTCCTTCTTAATCATTGATGACGAGCCGTCGCTGGAGGCATTATCAACCACAATAACTTCATACGACACATTATGCGTCTGCTCATATATCGATTTAAGACAATCCCGCACATAATCGCGTGCGTTCCAGTTGACGATTATAATGGAAACATCAAGACAGCCCATTATAACCCTCAAAGGTCTGTAAATTCCGATAACGCCGTATTTGAACGGCTTGAGACGAATGCTTCATTACTGGCATCGAAACAGGCGCAATCCTGATTGACATGCTTCCTATCATAGCCATGACGAGATACCACAAGATATGAATCTGGCCGAAATAAGCAACCCCCATGAAATTCGTGCAGTGCACAAACAAGCTCACTCCAATCGCCCATGATAAAGCCAGGCAATACCTGTGCCTCGATTGAAAACGCCACAGTTTGCCTATTTCCCGAAAAGCAATCGCTATCACCGTGATAAACAGGCATAATGTCAAAAATCCGCCGCGCAATCCCTCTAAAAGGTATTGATTGGTTACATCCCCGGCAAAGATACCCCAGGAAATGACAGTATTACCCGAACAGCCGATAAACCACCAGTCGCTGAAATTCACAATGGCCTGATTTATCAGGAAATATCTATGCCAGCCGGTGGAGCCCCCTACGGCGCTAACCCGCGATATCAAATGCCAGACCGGCGCCTGCATCACTAAATGCAGACCGACAAGGGTTAATACAACTCCCCATCTGACAATGCGCATCCGCCTTCGAAGCAGAAACATCGCCCCGCCTGCGACAGCGGCGATTACAGCCATAACCGGGGTGCTCGATGAGCAGCACAATACAATGATAACCGAGGCCGAAATTCCGACCGCCGCATATAATTTTTGCCTGTCGCCCTTCCACCAGTAAGCGGCAAACAGGGGCGTCATACTCGCCCAGAAACAGCCGGCCAGGATAGCGTGAGAAAAAGCCCCCTGGCAGCGAAGGCGCCCTTCCCGAACCGGCGTAATTGCTTCAACCCCGCCGAAGACGGAAAATATATTATGGCCTGTCCGGCTTTCGAGAATGAAAAAAATCGCAACCGGAACGCTTATTATAATGCTGCCGGCTATCAAACGGTCGATATCCTCATAGTTACGTATCAGGCAGCGAAATAAAAAATACATTCCGAATGCGTCAAATCCGAAACCGAGGCGATTGACCACGGCTCCAAACGTGCCCTGCTGAATTATATTTATCAGCATCGCGCTGATGACCCATAAAATTATCACTACATCGAGCGGCTTCCACGCAAAAGACAAATGCTCTTTGCGAATAAACAATCTCGCAATGCCGAACAACACCATCAGCCGCAAAAACGTGAAATCCAGGCCCGCTATGACAATCCTCTGCGCCGACGGTATTAAACATGCCATTACCAGCAGCGGGAAAACGGACCATCGCCTCGGCAGCAGCAAAACACAAAGCCCCAGGACAACAACCGCTGCCAGCCCCAGCGGATGAACCGTCGTCAGCCCTTCGTACGCCGACTGCCCGATAACTATACTTTCTTCATCCATAGTTTTACGGCTTTGGGAGGATTTTTATGACCCTGGCGGGATTGCCTGCGACCACGTTGTAAGGCAAAACGTCTTTTGTAACCACTGCGCCCGCGCCGACTATCGAATCATGACCTATGGTTACCCCCTTCAGAATCACCGCGTTTTGTCCTATCCAGCAGTTGTCCTGAATCTGCACAGGAGAAGTAACACGTTTTCTATTCTTTGTTACCGGCAAATCGCCCGGCTCGACAACATGGTCGGAGTCCGTTATCAGCACATTCGAGGCAATCAGAACGTTATTACCGATTTTCACGGATTCCGCCGCGTTACACTGAAAGCGATACATAATCGTGCAGTTGTCTCCGATTGTTATTTTCGGCTGCACGCCTTCGGACGGGCACAAATCCGCCAGCACAAAGTCCTTTTCTATCATCACCCTCGATCCGATTGACACGGCGCGGGGATTATTGACCTGCAGACAACGCGAAAGCACTGATTTTCTTCCCAAGCCATTGAGACGCCAGCCCCACAAAAGACGGGTTCTTCCGATTTTCCATCCTTTACAGAGATACTTATTAAACGCTTTCGACAACTGATTCACAGCGTCTCACCCTTCCAGGAGCTTTGCGTTTCTGAATATTTTTCAGTCCCTGTATAAGCGGGAGAACTGTTTTGCTTTGAAAAAGGCAGCAGCCCTGCCCATGGTATCCAGCACATCAGATAATCCTTGAAACCGAGCCCGATAACCGGCTTCATCCATACGATCTGCATACAAATTGCTATGCTGTATGATAAAAGCAGGATGCCGGTTGCCCCGGCAGGTCCCCATGTAATAACCGCAGGATATATCCCCGAAGCAATAAGCAAAACGAGCAGGACAATGTATCGCCTGTGTAAATGGGGCTTGCCGGTCGCCAGATTTATACTTGCCAGCACGCAACTGTGCATGCGAACTAATAAGGTTGCGCACAGCAGCGCAAACGGCAGAGCCATCGAAGCGAATTTTTGTCCGTATAACAGCGCAAGTATTTGTCTCGAAAACACGCCCAATATTAAGACAAGAGGCGCCCCGATTATAATACTTGTTCTTATTGTCTTTATCACGGCTTTGCACAGGACTTGTTTATCATCCTGTTTGGCCGCAAACGCGGGAAGCATTACCCTGCCTATGACCCCAAACAACAACTGATTGAGCTGTTGCGCCAAAGCCATGGCCACAGCATATAAACCGAGGATGTCGGTGGATATAATCCTGCCGAGAACAAAAACATCGGCCTGCATCGACAGCATTGTAAGAAAGCTCAGACCCAGCATCCCGCGCGCGTAATTAAGGATTCCTTTCAAGCTTTCCCTGTCGAAGCTCATTCTTGGCCGGAAAGGACATAAAATAAAAGACAATAAGAATTGAGAAA
>Ga0105104_10002933_pt1 | contig 12299 bp, 13 predicted proteins | sample PPLLaktember2015_3_FD_87034 | JGI IMG/M metagenome (GOLD analysis project Ga0105104, IMG submission 87034) | Freshwater sediment microbial communities from Prairie Pothole Lake near Jamestown, North Dakota, USA - PPLs Lake P7 Core (6) Depth... | ecosystem: Environmental > Aquatic > Freshwater >...
AGGAATCGGCGATGTAATCCATGTGGCTCTGGGTATATGTGCGCCGCGGGATGGCAAGGCGCAGAAGCTCAAGCCTGGGGTAATACCATATTCCTGTCTCGGGGTCCGGGTACGCAAACATGACCGAGCCGATCTCCACGCCGCGGATGCCGCCCTCGCGATAGAGTTCCACAGCCAGTGCCTGGGCAGGAAACTCGCGATTGGGAATGTGCGGCAGGATCGCACCGGCATTGACGTAGACGCCGTGCCCGCCGGTGGGCTGGATAGTGGGAATGCCGGCTTCGTTGAGGCGCGCCGCGAGATAGGCGGTCTGGCCAAGCCGGTAGGCGAGATAGACTTCGTCGAGGCCTTCGTACAAGCCGACAGCCATGGCGTCCAGGTCGCGGCCTGCCAGTCCGCCGTAGGTCGGGAAGCCTTCGCGCAGGATCAATTCATTCTTAATGTGTTGAAAGAGAGTCTCATCGTTCACACAGAGCAGACCGCCGATGTTGACGATCGCATCCTTCTTCGCCGACATGGTCATGCCGTCGGCGAGGGCGAACATCGCCTGGGCGATCTCCTTCACGGATTTATGCTCATAGCCAGGCTCGCGCGCTTTGATGAAGAAGCAGTTTTCGGCGTAGCGCGCCGCGTCGATGAAGAACGGGATCCCATACTGGTGATAGATCCTGGCAACCGCCTGGAGATTTTCCATCGAGACCGGCTGACCGCCGCCTGCATTGTTGGTCACGGTGATCATGCCGAAGGGGATATTCGCCGCGCCGGTCTTTTCGATGAAGCCTTGCAGCTTATCGATATCCATGTTGCCTTTGAACGGATGCGGGTTCGTCGGGTCGAATGCCTCATCAATGACCAGATTGATCGGTCGCCCGCCGCGTGCCCGGATATTGGCGTCAGTGGTGTCGAAGTGCATGTTCGAAGGGACGGATTGCCCCGGCTTGACCAGCACCGCACTGAGGATGTTCTCGGCGGCGCGGCCCTGATGGGTGGGAACGAAATACTTGAAACCAAAAATAGCCTCCACCGCGTCCTTGAGCCGATGATACGACCGTGCGCCCGCGTAGGATTCGTCGCCGCGCATGATCGCCGCCCACTGCTCCTGACTCATCGCGCCGGTACCTGAGTCGGTGAGCAGATCGATGAAGATGTCCTCGGCTTTGAGGGCGAACAGGTTGTAGCCTGCCTCCCGGAGGGCGGCTTCGCGCGCCTCCGGTGAGATGAGGCGGATCGGTTCGGTCACTTTGATGCGGAAAGGTTCGGGGGGATAGTGCATGAAATCTCCTTGTTTGAGCTAGCGCGATTCAGTGTAGCACTGTTCCTGGAAGGGGGCATGTGACAGATTTCATGAAATCACAAGTGAGTTATCCAGATTTATAGTATAGGCATAACACTGACCTTTTCCTTCCCGTTATACACAACACAGGGGCATATTTTGTTTTAGAAGAATTCGAAAGGTAAAGGAGGCTATATGGCTACAGAAAAACAACGCCAGGCGGCCAAAAAGAATATCAAAAAAGCGCAAACTCAATGGAAAAGCATGTCCTCGAGCGCGCGTTCAAAAGCACAGCCCGAGGGGCGTGGACGAAAGAAACCAGGGACGACGGGGGAGGGAAATTACTATCACGTGGAGGTCCGCCCGAAAGATGAGTTCACTACGTTCCGAACCCAGGATGTTGGTGATGGCGGTCATCTTCAGCGGGTGGCAGGGAAACGTTCCAGCGGTTCCTGGGCGACGGTCAAGTGGTTGATCGGCAAGGAAGATGCTCACGTCGAGGGCGGCAGACTGGTACCTGATACCAGGGATGCCAAAGACCTGATCAAGAAGCTGGGCTCGGAGCCGGTCCGCAAGCGCGGTGACCTCTTCGAAGCCAAGCCGAGACGAAATATCCCCGAGCGCGAGAAGCCGACCGCGGCTCAACAACGGGCGCAGCGCCAGAACATCAAGAAGGCGCAAGCCACCCGGAGCAAGAAATCATAGAAAGGAAATAAGGATGAATAAAGGTGAAAATATGCTGGGTGAAAAGTCCGCAACCTGTGAAGTATGTGGCAACACCTACGATAAATGTTTTGAAGTGAAGATGGGCGGCGAGACACATGTGTTCGACAGCTTCGAATGCGCCATCCATGCCCTGGCACCGACCTGCGCGCATTGCGGCTGCAGGATCATCGGTCACGGCATGGAGACCGCGAATGCCCTGTACTGCTGTGCTCACTGTGCCGAGCAACATGGCGTTCACAAACTGGAAGATCGTGTCGAGGAGAAAAGCAAAGTATGAAGCTCAGCGAGATCATGACGCGCGAGGTGGAGGTTATGCAACCGGATGATTCGCTGCAATCCGCGGCGAAGAAAATGCGGGATCGGGACATTGGTTTCTTACCCGTCTGTGATGGGGAAACGTTATTGGGCGTCTTAAGTGACCGTGACATTACCATCCGGGCACTGGCAGACGGCATGGATGTCAACGTCATGCTGGGACGCGATCTGATGACGGCCCCTGCGATCTACTGCTTCGAGGACCAGGAGGTCAGCGAAGCTGCCAAGATCATGGAAGAGAACCAGATCCGGCGCCTGGTGGTGTTGAGCCGCGACGACAAGCGCCTGGTTGGCGTGATCTCGCTGGGTGACCTTGCCAGGAATGGGACCGTCGACCTTTCGGGGAAGGTGTTGCAGAGAGTCTCCGCGCCCGAAACCTCGGAACCGACACAGAAACTCCCGTAAATCGCTAACATAAGAAGGCAGGATCATTTCGCCGCTGGGAACCAGCGGCGAAATATTTGTGCGTAAGGCCTTCGAAACGTTCTTACAACCATCCGTTTTATCTGCCAGGCGCGGCTACTCAGCGCGAATTTTCAAATAGTTCGCGGACAAAGGCGTTGTCTGCGCGCCAATTCTGCAGACCTGGATTCGCGGAAGTGGTATGATTACAGGTCCATCAGGGATCATGATGTACTTTGCAATGCAATCGAGGTTTTCATGTTTGGTTTTTTCAAAAAGCGGGAAGAAGTTTTTCATAAATTGATTCAGCAGCAGGCTTCCATCACCTATGACGGGGTAAAACTGCTCGTCAAATATTTCGAGACACAAGACCAGGAAATCGCGGAGCAGCTGGCGCTCAAGGAAAAGGAAGCGGATGAAGTCCGCCGCATCCTGATCGATGAGTTGAACCGCACGTTCGTCACGCCCTTTGACCGGGAGGACATCTTTGCGCTCTCGCGTTCGATCGACGATGTGATCGACTATGCCGATAGCACCGTCAGTGAGATGGTGGTCTTAAAAGTTGCCCCCACACCGTACATGCTGCGGATCGCGACTCTTTTGAAAGATGCTGCCTACGAGATCTACCAGGCGGTTCAACGCCTGCAAAAGAACCCATCTGTAGCGATCGATCATGCCCAGCGCGCCAAGGCTCTCGAAAACCGGGTCGAGGGCGTTTATCGCGAAGCGATCGCCGACTTGTTCAGCGGCCCGGAAGATATTCATCACGTCGTTGAGATGCTGAAATTCCGCGAGGTGTACCGGCATCTCTCGAACGCAGCCGATCGCGGGGATGAGGCGGGGAACATTATCGCGGATATCGTGGTGAAGAAAACCTGACAATCCATGTCGTTGCGAGCCGCAGGCGAAGCAACCTTCTGTTCAAGAAGACATTGCTTCGTCACCTGCGCTTCGTCTGTGCCCGCCTGACGGCTCGCTCCGCTCAGCGCGAGGTTTCTCGCGAGAGCATACGGATATTTTTATGTCCCAAGAACTCATTATTGTCATCGCCCTGGCACTGATCTTCGATTTACTGAACGGGATGCGGGATGCCAGTAACATCGTCGCGACGATGATCTCTTCGCGCGCCTTCGGTCCGCGCACGGCATTGGGGCTCGCCGCGGTGGCTGAATTTTTGGGTCCCTTCCTGTTTGGGATCACGGTTGCCAAAACGATCGGTGACGAGATCGTTCAATCGAATGTGCTGACCCTGAATGTGATCCTGGCTGCGCTGATCGGGGCGATCCTGTGGAATTTGATCACCTGGTATTTTGGCATCCCGGGCAGTTCCTCGCACGCGCTGATCGGTGGGATGGTGGGGGCGGTGCTGATCGGAGCCGGAATCGAGGCGATTAAATTTGGCGGGTTGTACAAGGTCCTGATCGCCCTCTTTGCTTCCCCGATCATCGGGTTCATCATCGGCTTTGCGATGACCCGATTGATTTACTATCTGGTACGCAATACCTCGCCCAGGATCAACAGCCTGTTTAAAAACGGTCAATTGGTCACGGCGGCCGCGATCGCGTTCAGTCACGGGACGAACGATGCCCAAAAGACGATGGGCATCATCGCATTAAGTCTGGTGATCGGTGGAGTGCTGCCGGAGTTCCAGGTGCCGACCTGGGTGATCGCGGTCCGCGCGGGGGCGATCGCCCTCGGCACGAGTCTGGGCGGCTGGCGCCTGATCCGCACGCTGGGTGGAAAGTTCTACAAGATCCGGCCCTTACATAGTTTCGCAACCCAGTTAAGTTCTGCGGGGGTGATCCTGGCTGCGTCCTTCCTGGGAGTTCCAGTCAGCACCTCGCAGGTAGTCAGTTCGGCGATCATTGGGGTTGGCTCTGCGGAGCGCGCCAGCAAGGTTCGCTGGAGCGTGGCAGAAGAGATTATGACCGCCTGGTTGATCACCATCCCGGCGAGCGGCTTGCTTGCCGCAGGGATATACTGGTTGCTGGTGAGCAGCCTAAGGTGATCAGCAATCATTGGCGAGTATAATGGGCTGAACTTTATCCCCGATCGCCACGAGGACTTTGCGCGTGACCAAACTCTTTTTTGCGACAGACATTCACGGGTCGGATATTTGCTGGAATAAGTTTCTCAACGCAGGAAAATTTTACGGAGCCGATGTGCTGATCCTCGGCGGTGACATGACGGGCAAAGCCGTCGTGCCATTGATTCACCAGGGTGGGAAAAATTACCGCGTCACTTTGCTCGAACAGGTGTTTGATATTTCAACCGATGACGAGCTGCAGGACCTGATCAAACGCGTCCGCAGCCGTGGGTACTATCCATACCTGACCACTCCTGATGAAATTGCCGAACTCGAAAAAGACCCTGAAAAAGTGCAGCAGATCTTTTTGAGTGAAGTGCTCAGGGTGATGCAGCAGTGGATGGACCTCGCCGACAAGAAACTGGATGACACGGATATGAAAGTTTATTGTTGTCCTGGCAACGATGATATGGATGAAGTGGATGAGATCGTTCGTTCCTCCCGACATGTGCTCCTGGTCGAGGGGCAGGTGACTCTCCTCGACGGCCTCCATGAAATGATCGCCTCGGGCTGGTCGAATCGCACTCCCTGGGATACGCACCGTGAAGAGGATGAGGAACAGCTCAAGCTGCGGTATGAGGCAATGATCTCCAAACTCCAGGACCCGCGTAACGCGGTCTTCAACATCCATGTGCCGCCCTATAGATCCAGTCTCGACGAAGCGCCGGAGCTCGATAAGGACTTGCGCCCGAAAATGGCCGGGCAGGCGCTCAAACCTGTCGGCTCGACCGCTCTGCGCAAAGTGATCGAAGAGACGCAGCCCTTACTCGGCCTGCACGGACACATCCACGAAGGGCGCGGCGCCACCCGCATCGGCCGGACGCTGTGCATCAACCCTGGCTCGATGTACGAACAGGGGACATTGCTCGGCGCGCTTGTGACGCTTGGTAAGAACAAGATCCAGAATTACGTATTGACCACAGGGTAGTCCCATTACCCTTACATCAAACCAAAGGAGCATCTCATGACCAACTTGTTTGTTCGCAAGGCGACCGGCCTGGTGCGCTCGTGGTCGGTCTTCGACGCATTCATCTACGCATTCTTCTCGATCAACCTCATCACCCTCGGTTTGTATAGTTTCAGTCAGATGTATTACTTCGAGGGTGGCATGATCAATGCGCTGATCATCAGTGCGATCTTTATCTTCTTTGAAGTCATCGTGTATGCCGGGTTGATCGCCGTCATGCCTCGCTCGGGGGGGGATTATGTCTGGCAGAGTCGCATTTTGGGCGGCGCAGTCGGCTTCATCCTGGCGGTCACAGGCTGGTGGTTCATCCTGTGGCTGTGGGTGCCTTTGTATGGCGATATGTTCCGACACATTGTGCTGGTGCCATTACTCGGTATCCTGGGCGCAAGGGATACAGCATTATGGTTTGCGGGCACACAAACGGGTACCTTCACGGCTTCACTCATTACTCTCGCCATTGTGAGTTTGTTCATTGCCCTCGGCATGAAGACCTATGCCCGCATCCAGAAGTTCTCATTCTATGGCGGTATGTTGGGACTGCTGATTGTCATTGCGTTGTTATTCACCGGATCCAACGCGGCATTCAAAGCGGGACTTGATTCAAATGCAACTGCCTTGTTTGGCGCGCAGCCCGGTGTGTACGATGCAACGGTCGCGCTTGGCATGGAAGCCGGCGCGCTGACACCCTTTAGCGGGGGAGCGCTGCTGGCGGTCTTCCTCGTCCTGCCTTATCTGGTCTTTTTCAATTTATGGCCCAACTGGGGCGCGACCCTGTACGGTGAGGTGCGCGGCGCCACGGATTTCAAACGAAATATTATGGGGATGGGTATGGCATTGGGGGTAACAACCTTGCTGGGCATCCTGCTCCTTTACGCCATCAGCAGGACCATCGGCTGGGACTTTTACGTGCAGGCCGGCGCAGCATGGTGGAATTATGCATGGGGTTATGTGACGGAAATACCTGCGTTACCGGTCTGGCCCTATCCTGCTTTGTTTGCCGCCTTCCTAACCTCCAACCGGATAGTGCAATTTGTCGTTGTTGCATTGATGAGTCTGTGGTGGTTCGGCTGGAGCGGAACGGTCTTCCTTTCCTCCACACGTGTGATCTTTGCCGCGGCGTTCGATCGCCTGCTGCCCGAAAAGGTCGCCGAAGTGGACGAACGCACCGGCACACCAGTCAATGCGCTGTTGCTGATGGTGATTCCCTCGGTATTCATAGCCTATCTTTTCTCCTATAACATTGCTGACTTCCAGACATTTACGCTCTGCTCCACGCTGGTCATTGCGGTGACCTACTTGGGCACGACGATCGCAGCAATCATCCTCCCGTACACCAAGCCCGATCTGTATAAAGCCTCTCCGATTGCCAAATATAACGTTCTTGGCGTTCCATTGATCACGGTTGCCGGCTTGATCTTCGGCGGCTTCCTGGTGTTCCTGCTCTATCAATGGATCTTTGACCCGAACGGTCTCTACGGGATTGGCATTACCAATACAAGTTCGGTGATCTATATGTTGTCCATGTACGTGTTGGCTGCGCTCATTTACTTCGGTTTCAAAGCGGCCCGCAAGAGGCAAGGCATCGACCTCGATAAAGTCCATGCGGAAATTCCGGCAGAGTAGAGAATATTAATCCAATACCCCTCTTCCCTTCAAATGGGGAGAGGGGTATAAAGAACGATATGGACATCTTACCCGAACTCGCATCTGAAATGAATCGCCTGATCGCGGCGGCTCACCATCATCGCATCCACTTGCGGGCTTTTGGGGGGCTGGCAATTTATGAACATAGTCGCAACGACATGCGTCTCTTCCATCGTGAGTCTCCAGATGTGGATTTCATGGTCCCGAAAAGAGACTGGCGTAAGCTGGAAGCGTTTTTCCAACAAATGGGCTATGCGCCTCACAAACAGTTCAACCTCCTGAACGGCTCACAGCGCCAGATCTACTACAATAAGATGAGAGGCCATCGGATCGACATCCTGGTGGGCGATTTCGAGATGTGCCATAAATTGCCCCTGAATGGGCGCTTGAAAATGCATCCGATCACCATTCCTTTGGCAGAGTTGTTTCTTTCCAAGGCACAGATCGTCCAACTTAACCGCAAAGACGCCTTTGACATGATCTCTTTGCTGCTCAATAATGATCTCGGTGATGAGCGTGACGGGAAAATCGGTTTGGATCGGATTGCCCGGCTTTGTGCCCGGAACTGGGGACTCTATAAAACCACGTCCATCAACCTCAAACGGATAGAGGATTTACTTCTCGCTGAAGACCTTCAATTGAATCAAACAGAACGCGAACTTGTCCTGCACCGCGTTCGAAAGATCAAGTCGGTTTTGGAAACCAGGCCAAAGACAGTTGCCTGGAAGATGCGCAACCTGCTCGGGACGCGCATCCGCTGGTATGCGGAAGTGGAGGAAGTGGAGCAGTGAAAAGAGGCGTCCGGGTCATCCTGGGAATGATCATCCTGGTCCTTTCCTGTGCATTGTTGATCTGGGGCCTCCTACCCGCACGCCGTGAGGTGCGGACGCAACCAATCTCGCCTACGGACCTGCAGCTGCCGACTCCCTCGTCCTTGCTCGTTCAACCGGAACCTGTTTTCTAGATTTCATGCGAATTCACAACCGGGCTTTTCTTTATTCAATTATTACCGTAGTCATCGTTCTCCTTGGCTGTGGCATGCCCGCGAGTGTGGCAACACCCGAAAGTGAACCTGGAGATGCGCAGCCAACGGAGTCTCTGCTTCCTGAGGCAACCGAGTCGCCATCGTCCGTATTGCCTACCCCTCAAGCGGCACTGCCGGAACGCCGCCGTCTGACCCTGGAATTCCCGCCTCGCATCCGCGCCGGCGATTCGGATGTGGTCCGCCTGACGCTGGAGGTGGATGAGCTGGGTAATCTCACACCGACCGCGGAAGTTGGCGGGAATGTTGTCACGGGGGAAGTGATTGAAATCCCGAACCTTTATGAATCTCATCACGTGGTTGCCGAGGCGCGCTTCGACCTCGCGGGGGTGGAAGTACGCCCTGCAGACTTGATCAGTGAGCCGCTGGCACAAGGGAATACAGCCACGTTTTACTGGAGCATTCGTCCGCCGGAAGTGGGTGTTTATCGCGGGACGATCTGGTTGTACCTGCGGTTCGTGGACAAGTTGAACGGGGAAGAAAGCCGAAAAACGGTATCCGCTCAAATCGTCGAGATCGAGGCAGCTAATTTGCTGGGGCTTTCCGGACAGTTCGCCCGTATGACCGGAGTCGTCGGTTCGATCGTGGGCACAATCATCGGCTTGCCATTCCTTGAAGATATTATCAAGTTTCTTTTTAAGGGACGAAACAGGCGTCATAAGTGAATATAGGACGAAAATCACCCAAAAAATTGACATGCTTTCAATGGCAGCGATTGTCCTTCATGGTACAATTTCGCCGTTTGTAATACAAATTTTGCCGTAAAAGATATATTCACCATGGAGAATCTATGAATCTATGGATTTACGTTGGTTTGTTCCTTATTGTTGGGCTGATCATCCCAATCGGCGCGATCGCGTTCGCGTGGATTTTGGGACCGAAAAAGTCCAATCCCATTAAATTGACAACGTACGAATGCGGTATCGAAACTGTCGGAGACAGCTGGGTACAGTTCAAGGCTCAGTATTACATCTTTGCCCTGGTGTTCCTGGTTTTCGATGTCGAGACCGTGTTCCTGTTCCCCTGGGCTGTGAAACTGGGTCAACTCGGGTTGTTTGCCGTTGTGGAGGGTATCATCTTCATTCTCATCCTGATTGCCGGACTGGTGTACACCTGGCGCAAGGGGATGCTGGAGTGGGCGTAGTCTCCACGTAGTAAGGAAAAAAGAGGCTGATTGGATACAATCCACTCAGCCTTTTATTTGTGTCGACCTCATCCCATCTCTCCCCCTGGGGAGGGAGTAGGAGTAGAAACGTATGAGTTTTTGGACTGATCCTCTCAAGGTAACCTCAGACTGGTTGCTGGGTATTTTCACGGGCTGGGGGATGCCCGAGATTGTCGCGCAGATCCTGATCGGCTTTCTCGGTATCTTCCTGCTGGTCGCCCTGTTAATGGTGCTGGATATCTTCCTCGTCTGGATCGAACGCAAGGTAGTGGCGCGTTTCCAGGACCGGATCGGTCCCAACCGCCTGGGACCCTGGGGGTTGATCCAGCCGTTCGCCGATATCATCAAGCTGATCATCAAGGAGGACACAACGCCCGGCGGCGCAGACAGGGTGGTCTACAACATTGCGCCCATGCTTTCGATGATGTCCGTGTTGATCCTGTGGGCAGTGATCCCGCTGGCTCCCCAGATCATCGGCGTGGAAGATCTGAACATCGGCGCGTTGTACATCATTGCTGCAGGCGCGATCGGCACGCTTTCCATTATCATGGCAGGCTGGTCCTCGAACAACAAGTTCGCCCTGATCGGCGCGTTCCGCCAGGTGGCGGTGATGGTTTCGTTCGAGATCCCCATGCTGACCATGCTGCTGATCCCCACCATTTTTGCGGGATCGATGGGGTTCAATGCCATCATACAAGCCCAATATCCCCTCCCATTCTTCCTTTTTGCCCCCCTTGCGGCAGTCATCTTCCTGATCGCAGCCATCGCGGAACTGGGACGGGCGCCCTTCGATATGGCGGAAGGTGAGTCTGAGCTGGTGGCTGGCTTCAACACCGAATATTCCGGGATGAAGTTTGGCATGTTCTATGCCGGCGAGCTTCTGCATGCCTTCACATTCGGTGGTTTCATGGGGATCCTCTTTTTCGGTGGCTATGGTTTGTTCGGCCTGGAAAAGATCCCCGCACTGGCGTGGCTGAATAGTCCGTTCATTCATATTTTCGTTCTGCTCGCCAAGGCAATGTTCGGCTACTGGATCATCATGTGGATCAAATACACGTTAATGCGCATCCGCATCGACCACATGCTGGCTTTCAACTGGAAGTTCCTGACCCCGCTGTCGTTCGTCCTTTTGATGGTTACGGCGCTGATGAACGCGCTGCTTAAGGGGTCCGCACTCTGGGTCTACACACTGGGCATGTTCCTGTCGAATGTCGTCCTGGGCTGGATCGCGCTGGAAGTGGCGCGCGTGTACAGCCGCAGGGAGCGTGCAAAGGTCGAAGGGTTGAAATCTGTAGCTGAAGCAGCGCAGCACTAATTGGAGCAAATCGTAATGACTGGCGAACAAATCATCTTTCTCCTGGTTGCTCTCTTTACACTCGGTTCCGGCCTCATGGTCGTGATCTCGCGTAATCTTATCCATGCGGCATTGTGGCTGGTATCAGCCCTCTTCGGTGTCGCGGTGACGTATGCTCTGTTGAGCGCGGCGTTTCTGGCAGTGGTCCAGGTGGTGGTGTACATCGGTGCGATCGCCATCCTGTTCATCTTTGCTGTAATGCTCACCCGCAAAGATATGCGCGACCAGGGTCCGCAGATGAACGCAAACTGGTGGTTCGGCGCAATCCTCTCCGTGGCGGTCTTCGCCGGGCTGTTCTTCCTGCTTCAGGGCTGGAGCGGCTTAGCGGGAACGGCATCCGCCATCCCGGCCGGGTTTGACGCGATCGGCGAACTGGGAGATGCCCTGACCTCACCCAACGGATACGTCCTGCCGTTCGAAGTCGCGTCCGTCCTGTTGGTGGCGGCGCTGGTGGGCGCGGTCTACGTCTCGTTCAACCGGAAATAGAGAGGCACACATGGTTCCACTTTCCTGGTATCTCATTTTTGCGGCGGCCTTGTTCAGTATTGGTTTGTTCGGCGTTCTCTCCCGCCGGAACGCGGTGGCGATCCTGCTTGGCATCGAATTGATGCTCAACTCTGTGAATATCAACCTGGCGGCTTTCTGGAGATATGGTGAAGATGTTACTCAGATGACGGGCCAGGTGTTCGCGATCATCGTCTTCGCGGTGGCTGCAGCCGAAGTCGCTGTTGGTCTGGCACTGGTGATCTCTGTCTATCGTCGCCGCAACACGGTTGTGGCGGACGAAATCAACATGATGAAGTGGTAGGGAATACATGACGACTGAAACATTGATCTGGCTTATTCCGCTCCCTCCGGTCCTGGCATTTTTCCTGATCGTGCTGATCACGAACAAGAATAAGGCGCTCAGCCACACCATCGCCGTGGGCGCAGCATTGCTTTCGTGGCTGGGCAGCATGATCGTTTTTGTGCGTGCGCTTGGCGTGGAACATCTGGGTGAACATCCGTTTGCGGATGCAATCGCCTGGCTGCCAACAGGTAGCACAGCGCTCGAGATCGGCGTATTGGTGGATCCGCTCACCGCGGTAACACTGTTCTTCGTGGCATGGACCGTGTTGATGATCTTCCTCTACAGCGTGGGTTATCACAACTTCGGTCAGCCCAAAGGCGATCACGACCACCCCGGTTTGCCGCCTCATGGTGCGACCGTCGAGGAGCACGGACACAAGCATGTCGTACCCTCCGTCGAGCCGATGTACTCACGCTTCTTTGCCTTCATCGGGTTGTTCGCCTTCGGCATGTTCGTGCTGGTGCTCTCGGACAAT
>Ga0105104_10002937_pt1 | contig 12287 bp, 6 predicted proteins | sample PPLLaktember2015_3_FD_87034 | JGI IMG/M metagenome (GOLD analysis project Ga0105104, IMG submission 87034) | Freshwater sediment microbial communities from Prairie Pothole Lake near Jamestown, North Dakota, USA - PPLs Lake P7 Core (6) Depth... | ecosystem: Environmental > Aquatic > Freshwater >...
ACTTTCCCCCCCCGCCAAAAGAAAGCTCCGCGCGCATATATGCCACTATAGAGCGCAAAATGCAAGTCTTGAGTCTGTTTCCCTGAAAACGCTTTAAGCGATAGAGTCAAGCAAGGCGGTACGTGCTGCGGCTGAGTGACTCCAACTCGGGAGGGGCGTGCGCTGGGAGTGCAGGCGTCTCGCCTGCGCTCCCAGCGGACGCCCCTCCCGAGTTGGAGTCACTCAGCCGCCGCCGAGATCCTGCCGGCGAACGCGCTTAGAGCGTTTTTAGAGGTTCTGCAACACGCTTGTGCTTCTCGACTAAAATTCATATCCTTAGCCCTGTCTGCGAGCAGTTGACAACGGGAGGGAACTTGGGTTCAGACGAAGTTGGCTCCTCCTCCGAAGGACTCTCGAGTGAAGAGATCCTTCGCGAGTTGAAGGAAGTGTTGAAAAGCGAGCACTTCAAGAACTCCGGTAAACTGAGCCACCTGCTCGAGTACGTGTGCAACGCCGCAATCGCCGGCAATGGCAAGCAGCTCAACGAATACCTCATCGGCGTGGAGGTGTTCGAGCGAAGACCTGATTTCTCTGCGAGCGCAGACTCGATCGTCCGGGTTCGCGCTCATGATCTGCGACGACGCCTGCGGGAATACTACTCGACGGAAGGCAAGGATCACCCGATTCAGATCGTACTTCCCAAGGGCAGTTATTGTCCGGAATTCCTAAAGACAACGGTCTCGGCACCCTCGAACGTGACCGCCACTGAAGCGGCGCCAGCTATCTCCCCTCCTGAAGCGCTTCCGGCCGTGGGGAACCGTGGCAATGGGGGCTTTCGCTTATGGCCGTTGTTCTACGTCATGGCCGCCATTCTGGTGTTTTCGCTCGTCGGCAACGTCCTGACTTGGCGAGCTCTGCGGAAAAGCAGCCGAACCGAACCACCAGTAACCGCCCAGGAACTGGCCTTTTATCACGAGCTCTTCGGCCCGCTGGATCGTGACAACCCGCGAACGACGACCATCAACCTTAGCAATCCGAAGGTGATGTTCAAATTTGTCAGCCGATCGCCCAATCCGACGAGTTATCTGGGCCGGGAACCGCAGCCCCTCGACTCCGAACTGGGCAGGCTCCTTCCGCTGAATGCAGACGACTCGGGAATCCCCTACCGACCCGGGGACTCGATGTTCTATTTCCTGCACGTCTCGGACGACGAATACACCGGCATGGGAGAGGCAGCGTGCGCCTTCCACCTGGCTCGGCTCTTCCATCGGCTCAACCGGCCGGCGCAGTTGTCTCAGGCGAGGTTTTTGACCTGGGAAAAAGCCGGCAAACAGGACGTGATCCTCCTGGGCCAGCCGCTCATCAATATCTGGGCCGAAAAGAACCTGGCTGAACCGAACTTCTCTTACGTTGCCGCCCTCTATCGCAACCGGCATCCGGAACCGGGCGAACAGACGGTCTACAAGTGTGAAGTAAATGGGCGGTCGACAGCGGAAGGCTTCATCGATTACGGTTTGATACTGATGCAGACTCTGCCGAACAAGACACGAGTCCTGACATTGTCAGGTGCCTGCAGTTACGGGACTCTGGGGACGGGAGAGTTCTTCTGCGATGCGGTCAAGATGCGGCCGGTCTACGAGGCGCTCAAGAAGCGAAGCCCCGGCGGAGTGATACCGGCCGAGTATGAGATCCTCGTGAAGGTCGTCATAAAGGAAAACATACCGGTCGATACGAGCCTCGTAGCGTGCCGGGCAGGAAGGCCCAGCTCCTGATCACTGTCCACGCTTACCGCTCCAAAGGCCCCGGTGAATGGCAGTGGGGTTCCCGTCTGCGCCTCTAACTCCAAAGCCTCCCCGATATTCCCAGACTGCCCAGTCGAAGCCATATCTGTCACACTCGGCCCGCACGCAAGCCATCCAGCGAGCCGCTGAGTCCTTGGGTGCAGCCTCGAAAACGCCGAATTCGTTGATCGCCACCTTCACCTTCTTCTCCCTTGCCCACTGTGCCAAAATCCGGAATTCGCTCTCCACAAAACTGCAGTCCAGGGGTATTCGATTAAAACGCAAAAGATCCTGCCCTTCCACCCCTCTGCTGAAGTACTTGTCCAGATCGTTAAGGTAGGTCGGGAATTTGACCGGCTTCTTGTATTTCTCTCCGATTTCCGTGTACGTCGTCCCCTGGTGGGTGAAAATCAGCGGCTCGTAATAATGAAAGACGTAGATGATGTTCGGATCATCGTGGACCTTGATGTACCTGGCGAATCTGAATTGCGACCAGTTGTTGCCGGTAACGTAAAGCACTCGAGCGCTTGAGACCCGGCGGACGGCCCGAACGGCTCGTTCCATGAGGAGATTGACCGCCTCCGAATCGGACGTCACCGCTTCGTTCAGCAGGTCGAAACGCAGGTGGGCGCCCTCGGAGCGGTAACGTTCCGCGATTTGTCGCCAGAGATTTGCGTGCTTCTCCTGGAGTTTTGGGTCGGTGAAGAGTCGTTCATCCAGAGCCCTGGGAAGGAAATTCGCGCCCTCAAATTGGTGGCAGTCCAACACGATTCCTAATCGGCTCTTCTTCGCCCACTGGAGAAGCAGGTCGACCGGCCGGAGTGTTTCTGCTTTTAGGCGGCCGTTGGGTCCGAGGACTCGAGTCGCATCAAACGGAAGCCGAACGTGGTCGTACCCATGGCGAGCGATCCACTCCAAATCCTCCTGCCGTGTTGTGACGGATCCATTCACCACCCAGTCGGTGATATTCACTCCTCGCTTGAAGGTCGGCTGCCAATTGTTTTGCGCCCGGCCGCTCTCGACAGAGGCAAGCAGTAGTGCACTTACCAAGATAAGCGATCGAATCTTCATCTCTTCTCCAGTTCGCTGTCCGGCAGGCTTTGTACTCTGCCGCGGTTGGCTGGCACAAGCTACTAACGGTTAGGCAGTGAAAGGGTAGGCTGAAGGCCGTGTCGGGACCGTGTTAGTTTCCCGTTAATAGCAGACCTAACGGTAAATGTCTTTGATCCGACAAATTGGTGACACGCTCGTACTACGCCTGTAAGTAATTGATAAATCAAGGCCAGTCGCTCGGTCTGGCACCAATTATGCCCGCACCCTTGGCACCTTCTTGGCCAATGCAGGCAGTGACATCAACGTTCCCTGGGGGGACCCGATCCGAAATGCGTACCAGACGTAAGAGAAAAGTCAATCAGTGTGCGGAGTTACGATTGAATAGCGAGCGTGTCACGAATTTCCGGCCGTCTTGACTCGTATGATTGTTGCCCCTAGAATCCCGCACTACATGAGCCGATGGGGGATAAGATGAGCCTCAGTAAGCAGGATCGACGTGATTTTCTGGGAGTTCTCGGGTTCGGTGCGGTGGCCAGTCAATTCTCGCTCCATAGCCACCTTTTCGGAGCACTCCCGGTGTTCGCAGCGCCGTCGAACGACCGGCCCTGGAATGTCGTCCTCATCCTGGTCGACGACATGGGCTGGCGAGACTTAAGCTGCTACGGCAGCGAGTTCTACCAAACGCCGAACATCGACAGGCTCGCTGCCCAGGGAGCTCGTTTCACGGATGCGTACGCGGGCGCTCCGGTTTGTTCGCCGACTCGCGCCAGCCTCCTTACCGGACAACATCCGGCTCGCCTCCATCTGACCGACTGGATTCCCGGCAGGGCCCCCTGGCCGACCGCCCGAATGCTCCCCGCCCGAATGGAGCAACAGCTGGCTCTCGAACGAAAGACCCTGGCAGAAGCGCTGGCAGAGTCAGGCTACATTTCGGCCAGCATCGGGAAATGGCACCTCGGAGGGCCTCAGCACTACCCTGAATCGCAAGGGTTCGCCTTGAACGTGGCCGGCAACCATCGGGGTTCCCCAAGCTCGTACTTCGGACCTTTCGATCTTCCGGGCTTAAAGGGAGGAACATCCGATGATTACCTCACCGAGAAACTGACGGAAGAGGCCGAGAGATTCATCGAGGCAAACCGCGAGAAGCCTTTCTTTCTCTATCTCACTGAGTTCGCTGTGCATCAGCCGATCCAGGCACGGCAACCGGTCATCGACAAGTACCAGGCGAGGCTGCGACCCGACGACCCGCAGCAGCACCCCGCCTATGCCGCCATGGTCGAGTCGGTGGATGTCGCGGTGGGACGCGTTGTGCAGAAGCTTGAGGAAGTTGGGATCGCTGACCGGACCGTCGTGATACTCACGTCCGACAATGGAGGCTTGATCTACGAGGGACGGTCCAAACGCGCGGTCACCAGTAACTTGCCGCTGCGGGCCGGCAAAGGGCACCTGTACGAGGGAGGCATCCGCGTGCCTTTGATCATCAAGTGGCCGGGAGTGACCGGCGGGAAAGCGTGCCCGGTGCCCGTCTGCAGTATGGATCTTTTCCCGTCAGTCCTCCAGATGATTGGCCGCCCGGCCAGTGAGGGACTTGACGGGCAAAGCCTGGCCAGCCTGCTTAAGGGAAGTCAGCGGCTCGAACGTCAGGCGCTCTACTGGCACTATCCCCACTACAGCAACCAAGGCGGGGTGCCGAGCGGAGCCATACGACAAGGCGATTTTAAGCTCATCGAGTTTTACGAAGACGGCCGGCTCGAACTGTTCAACCTGAGGGAGGATTTAGGCGAAACCCGAAACTTGGCTAAGGCAAATCCTGACAAGGCCAAAGAGTTGCAGCAGATGCTGGAACGGTGGCGGCGTTCTGTCAACGCGACCATGCCGGAGTCGAATCCTGGTTACGACCCGGCCAAATCCGGCCAGGGACTCACTGGCGCTCAATCCCCGACCCATTGATCGATTGTGCGGAGCGACGGCCGCTGGGAGCGCCTTACGGAACCGCAGTCAAGCGGAGGGCGTTGAAAAAGGTCGAAGGCCTGAAGGGGCCAAGAGTACACCCAGAGCTCCCAAGGAAGTGGCAGCCGAAGGGGACGGCGGCTGGGAGCGCAGGCGTCTCGCCTGCGATGCACAATCGATCCCGCATCGCAGGCGGGACGCCTGCGGCCCCAGTGCAGGCGAGACGCCGGCGCTCCCAGCGGACGTCCCCCTTCGACTGCCACTTCCTTGGGAGCTTCGCTCGGCTTTGCTGACCCACTACCAAATCGCGATAGTCATTGCAATGTCGGGTTCAGTCAACTAACATCCGGCTAGTCGCTGAGGCTCCTGAATCCTATGTCTAGAGGAAGCATTTCGCCACGGGCCGACGCAGTCCCCTTGAAAGGCTCGCCGGCCACCGCCGGGATTGACCCGGTAGCTGTGAAGGAAGAGCTGGAGCGGATCCTGAGCAGCACTGCCTTTGCCCAATCGCAACGCATCAGTCGTTTCTTGCGGTTCGTGGTCGAGGAAGTGATGAAGAACGGGCCGGACGAACTCAAGGAATATAGTCTGGGCGTAACCGTCTTCGACCGCGACCCTAACTACGACCCACGCATCGATTCAATCGTTCGAGTCGAGGCCGGACGCGTCAGGACCAAGCTGCGGGAATACTACAATACGGAGGGTCAGTGCGACCCGGTGATCATCGATCTCCCCAAGGGGAGCTACATTCCTTCGTTCATAACCCGGGAAGCTTTGCGCCAGCGGGCCAAGCCGAGCCAGATTGCCATCAGCAGGGGAAAGGTCCTTCTGATTTTGACTGCGGTTTCCGCCCTCCTGTGCGCCGGGATTGCGGTCTACGTTTCCTATCAAAACGCCCGGATGCGTGAGGAAATGGAAGCCAGTCGCAGGCCGGTTCTGCCGGAGGAGATCAAAACACTCTGGGCTCCCTTTCTTTCCCCTGGTGTCCAGACCTATGTCGTGTTCGGAAGTCCGTTTTTCTATTTTTCGCCCACTCAGCGTCTGTTTATTCGTCCTTACGACATAAAGGACGCTGAGCGCTCCGAGGCTGATCCGATCTTTCAGAAACTGCAGGAGCGATTTGGCCCAATCATTCCAACTCCCCGATACGACTACGTTCTGGAGGGGGATTTACTAGCCATGCAGCGATTAACCGACTTCCTTGTTCGAAACGGGGTCTCGGTCAGGCCGATGCCCGCCTATAACACGACGTGGGATGCGCTTCAGAGCGGGAACATCATACTGCTCGGCGCTCCCCGCATGAATCATCTCTTGAGTCACTTTCCCCGGGATTTGGATTTCGAATGGGAGTCGGAAGCGAACCTGCGCAATCGAAATCCGCAACCAGGTGAGCAGGAGGTTTACACCGGGATGGGACCGCAAGGGTACTCATCGGGTCCCCGGGACCCCCGACAGCATCTCCACGACTACGCAGTCGTCGGGTTATTTCCCGGACTGCGCCCGGACAGTGAAATCCTGGTGATATCGGCGCATGGGGGACCGGGTGTCAGCGAAGCCGTAGAGTATCTGACCCGACGCGAGACTCTGCGCCATCTGCTTGACCGCCTGAAGCTCCAGGATTCCGGTAAAAGACAATACTTTCAGTTGCTGCTGCGGGTCTATGTCGACCGCGGGATTCCGGTGAGGACCGAGTACGTCACCCACCACGCAGCTCGCTCCACCCCTTCCGAATAGCTGCGCACGCCGGCTAAGACGCCTCCCAAACCCTCTTTGTAACCTCGTTTAACGGTGACGTGACGGTCACGTTTCGGCAAGAGACTTCCCGACTGACTGCATGCCGACAGATCATCGCCGCGGGCTGGTAGAAGACCAGCCCGGCATCCCGGGCAAGGCGGGGAGTGGGTTTGCAGGCTCCGTTTATTCACTCGCTCCACCGCCTGCTCGACCCCCAGAAAGGACGCTTCATGACCGGTCTTTCGCGGCTCGCTGGCATCATGGCTGTTCTTTTCCTGCCATCGTGTGCGCTACTCGCCCAAGCCGGGGACCCCTTCCCTGCGATCCCGCCCACGGTGCTGCCAGTGGCAGACCAGGAAATTAGAACATCCGACGATCCCATGGCAACGAGGTTGTTCAGGACCACGTCGGTCAGAACTCAGATCCAACTAAGCGGGTTCTGGGATTTCCTCCCCGACCCTCGAGGCCAAGGCGAGGCTGACAGGTATTTCGACCGTTTTCCGAAGCCGGAGACCCGGATGTGGGTGCCCGGAACGTGGAATACGTACGCCCGTTACTGGCACTACGAAGGCCCCGCCTGGTTCAGGCGCACCTTTCCGACCCCGGCCGAGGGTCGGCTTCGACTGCGGTTCGCGGCGGTGTTTTACAGGGCCAAGGTCTGGCTCGACGGCAAGTTCCTCGGCTCGCATGAAGGCGGTTACACGCCTTTCTCCTTTGTCGAAGCTAATCTCGGGAAGGGGGAGCATGAGCTCGTGGTCCTGGCCGACAACACTCTTGACGACGAGAGCATTCCAAAGAGCGGGGTCGACTGGTTTCCGTATGGCGGCATTTACCGCCCCGTCTACGCGGAGCTCGTACCCGACGTTTTCATCGAGGACTTCCACGTCATGGCATCGGTTGCTTCCGGCACCAATGCCAACCTCCGGGTTAGAGCGTTTCTGCGAAACTTCTCGGCGACAGACAGGGAGGAACAGGTCACATTCGAGGTTAACGGCCGGCTTCTGTTCTCAGAGAAGCTCAAATTGAGCGGACGCGATCCCGAAGTCTCGTTCAGCGTACCCCTCGCGGATGCCAGATTCTGGTCTCCGGGATCGCCTTTTCTGTACACTGCCCGTCTTCACCTTCCGCAGGCAGGCGACGACCAGTACACACGCTTCGGCGTTCGGTCCTTCGCTCTGGATGGCCCTCGAATCCGGCTCAACGGCGAGCCGTTCAAAGTCGAAGGCGCGAACCGCCACGATGATCACCCGGACTGGGGCCCGGCCCTCCCTCCTCATATGATCCGCCAGGATATCGAGATTCTGAAGCGGATGGGCGCTAACGCTGTTCGCAGTCACTATCCGACCGACGAGATGTTCATGGACTACTGCGACGAAAACGGCCTGGTCTTTCTTGCCGAGGTTCCGGCATGGCAGAACCTGCCCGAGCAGCTTGCAAAGGAAGTCGTCCAGGACAAGATAAAAGCGCAGTTCCGCGAGATGGTTTATCGGGATATGAACCATCCGAGCGTTATGGCTTGGAGCCTGGGAAATGAATGGCCCGAGTTCGAAAAATCGCACAACGTCATCAAGTCGTTGATCGAGTACGCGAGAAGTGTCGACAACAGCCACTTCATCACGTTCGTGACGGGCGGAGCACGAACCGGCCCGATCTCGGCGCTGCTCGACCTCATCTGCACAAATTGGGCTCAATACCTGTGGTACGACCCGTTCACCTCCCTCGACCTGCAGGAGGCCGAAAAAGCCATCTCGAAGCTGAACAGGATTCACGACAGTTTCCCCGACAAGGCGGTTCTGATTACAGAGCTCGGCGCGGCCGAATCGCAGGCAGGGTGGCACAACTGGGGGAACGTCAAGTGGAGTGAAGAATACCAGGCAAGGAATGTATCCGATTCGGCCCGATACTCGCTGGATCGGGATTGGATAGCCGGCGGCCTCGTCTGGCAGTTTTCCGACACCAGGAGCTCACCTTCGCGATTCCTGGCCGGCCGTCTCAGAGGATGGAACGCCAAAGGAGTCGTCGACGGTTACCGCTCCCCGAAGATGGCGTTTTACAAGCTGCAGGAGTTGTTCCACGACTTTCAGGCAAGCGAGGCCCGTCCAAGAAAAGCGACCGAAGACACGGGTGACCGGACCGGTCGACTCGCATCGGAGCGTTAACGATTGAAACTTAATTGCACTCGGATCAGGAGGATCGCCATGAATCAGAAAGCCATTGAAAACAAAACATTAACGCGGGCCAGGCCCGACATCCGGCACTTGTCTTTGGCCGTGGGTCTTTCGTTTGTGGCCCTGCTTCTCGGGATTTCGACGACAGCAAGCGCCCAGTCGACGCATGGCGCGATAGTCGGGACCCTGACAGATGCAACCAACGCGGTGCTGCCGGGAGTTTCGGTCACTGTCACTAACAAGGACACCAACATCAGCCGGACTGTGCTTTCCAACGACTCCGGTTACTACGAGGCTACTGCACTGCTCGCTGGCACGTACCGGGTCCAGGCGGAATTTCCCGGGTTCAAGACGCTCGCGCGGGATGGCGTCATCCTCGAAAGCCGGGCGATTGTCCGCATCGACCTGCGAATGGAGATCGGGGAACAGACGACTGCGATCGAAGTGGCCGCTTCTTCCCCAATCATCCAAAGCGAAACCGCCAACCTGGCCGACCTCAAAACGGCGGTGCAACTGGAAGAGCTTCCCACGCTGTCGACGGTGAACAACTGGAACGTCGTCATCACGCTGCCGGGGGTCCAGCAGGTCCAGGGGCGCGGCATTTTCTCGTTCAACGGGGGGCGGGGCTCCCAGGGTGAGATCATGTTCGATGGCATCAACACCCCCCGACTGGGATACCCTCTGGCCGGTATTCCCAACAGCACCGAGGCCACCGACGAAATGCAGATCTACTCGTCAAACAACAGTGCGGAGTTCGGCTCATCTGGCGTGGTCAACCTGGTCAGCAAGTCCGGCGGAAACCGGCTGCGAGGTAATCTGTATTACTACCACGCCGATGACAAGTTGAACTCGAAAAACCCGTTCCAGACCACCAAGGCGCGATACAAGCAACACGATTTCGGCGGTAGCGTGGGGGGACCCGTCGTCCTTCCAAAACTCTACAACGGGCGCGACCGCACCTTCTTCATGGTTACGTACTACGGGAACCAGATCCCCCAGAACATTTACTACACGAAGGACGTACCGACCTTGGCGATGCGGGGAGGCGATTTCTCCAAAAGCAGTGTGACCATTTATGATCCTGTGACGCGTCAGCCGTTTGCCGGCAATATCATTCCTACAGCCCGGCTCAACCCCATAACGCTAAAGATCCAGGAGAGATTCTACGACCTCCCGACCGATCCGGACCCAACCGCGCTGGTCGGGAATCTGCGGGGTACGATTCCTGCGCCGACACACGAGAACCGGATCGACGTTCGTGTAGACCACAAGGTCACCGACAAGAACTTCTTGTACGTGCGCTACAACTGGAGGGGCCAGACTCAAGCGCCGCTTAGCAGCCTCCCTTCGGTTGGTCTCACTGACGGCTACCGCGGCGGAAAAGGCCTGGTCGTGTCGGACACGCACCTTTTCACGCCCAGCCTGATCAATGAGTTTCGGTTCGGTTTCCAGAAGAGCCCCAACCGGCAAATCGCGGAATTTGCGGGAAACGAGGTCCTCGCGGATCTCGGCATACAGGGCATTGAGCCGTCGGATTACTACGGCATGCCCGATTTTCGAATCTCAAGCTTTACCGGAATCACCGCTCAGAAACATCTGGATGACATGAACCAGATCCACCAGGCAACGGACACGTTGAGCTGGGTGCGGGGGAGTCACTCCTTCAAGACCGGCGTGGATTTGCAGTTTAACCAGGCATTCGGCCCGAGTGTCCCCAATGAGATGTTCGGCTATTTCAGTTTCGAGAACTTCTTCACGGGTTACAGTTACGCCGACTTCCTGCTGGGTCTTCCCCGGTACTCGCGCAGGGCGGGATATCGCGGAGACAGAGACAGGCACAGCAACGACATGGCGCTCTATTTGCAGGATTCCTGGCGCCTGGCGCAGAAGCTCACCCTCGAATGGGGACTTCGTTACGAGCGGCAGTTTGGCGCGGTCGATGACAAGGATCTGATGTACAACTTCGACCCGGCCACCGGCAACCTGGTTGTCCCGGACAAGGCCCTGACTTCCGGCAAAATCAACCCGCTGTTGCCCTCCAACATTACCGTCGTGAGCGCGAGTCAGGCAGGCTTTCCGCAGACACTTCGGAACCCGCAAAAGGGGAATATTGTTCCTCGCCTGGGCCTCGCCTTCCGGCCCTCTGAAAACACGGTCATTCGGGGCGGCTACGGGATTTTCATCGATGGCTTTGGAACCATTGTCATCCCGCCGCAGACGACCCCGCTGTTCGGCTACGTTGAGGAGTTCCGTAACACGAATCGGTGGAGTCCGACTTATGTCTTCCCGAACCCATTCGTGGGTACGGGCGCCTCGTCCGGCACGCTCGATGTCGGGACGACGAGCGCTCCGGCCTTCGATCCCAACATCAGAAACCCGAAATTCCATCAATGGAATCTGACCGTCGAGCGACAGCTTGGAGAGATTGGAGTCCGTCTCTCCTATATCGGGTCGGCGAGCAGGGACCTGCTCTACCGTCAATACCTGAACGTGCCGGAGCCCAGCACGATAAAGTACGACGCCTCGCGAAAGCCCTACCCGCAATTTGCGAACATCTACTACGCCTCGAACGACGGCATGGGAGTTGGGAACGCGGGATCCGATTACCACGCCCTGCAGTTCGACATTGAGAAGCGGTTCGGGGACGGGCTGTATTTCCAGGGCGCCTGGACCTGGGCCAAGCTGATGGCCGATGTTGAAGACTGCCGGACCGAATTCGGCCCGCATATTGAAAATCCGTTTGACGTCAGCCGCGAGCGATCGGTCGAGGCCCACTCGCCTCGGCACCGGGTGAACGGAGCGGCCATATGGGAGCTCCCGTTCGGCAGAGGCAGATGGCTGGGCGGCAACATGCCCGGCCTGCTCGACAAGATCGCCGGACAATGGAGTCTGTCAGCTCTCTTCTTCATCGAAACCGGCCAGTTCTTTACGCCCTACTTTACGGGCAAGGATATCTCCGGAACGAACATACTCAAAGGGATACATGACGAAGGCGCGCTCGCCGGACTTCGCCCGGACCGTATAGCAAACGGGAACCTGCCCGACAGTCAACGCACCCAGAACCGGTGGTTTGATCCGTCGGCCTTCGTGATCCCCGACGCGAACATCGGCCGCTTTGGAAACTCCGGGCGGAACATCCTCGAGGGCCCGGGATTCAATGTGCAGCACGCTTCCTTGAGTAAACGCTTCGTACTCAAGGAAGGAACGACGCTCAAATTTCAGATCAGCGCCAACAACGTGTTCAATCACACGAACCTGGGGCTCCCGAACGCGGATTTGGGGTCAGCCTCGAAGGTCGGCAAAATCACCGGCACTCGCGGCACCCTCGAAAACGGCGGTCCGCGAAGCATGCTCCTCGAAATGCGGCTAATGTTCTAGGGTCCCACCCGCCGGAGAAGGCCATCGGGCATATGGAGCGCCCGATGGCTTTCTCGACATAACCTCGCAAGCCCGTGCCTCTAGAGCACCAGCAGTTGCGAGATCTCTTTCGAAGTGCGGCGGCCTTGACCTGCACTTTATACACATATTGGGACCGAAGGCAGCTGCTGGAGTCGTGTTACCGAGCCGCGCACGCAGTGGAGAGGCTCGCTTTTTGAGCCTCGGAGCGGAGTAAGCGGGACCA
>Ga0105104_10002938_pt1 | contig 12287 bp, 13 predicted proteins | sample PPLLaktember2015_3_FD_87034 | JGI IMG/M metagenome (GOLD analysis project Ga0105104, IMG submission 87034) | Freshwater sediment microbial communities from Prairie Pothole Lake near Jamestown, North Dakota, USA - PPLs Lake P7 Core (6) Depth... | ecosystem: Environmental > Aquatic > Freshwater >...
GGTTGAAAACCGGAGATTGCTTCGCCTGCCCCGGTTGGGGTAGGCCGGGGTCGCTTCGCTCCTCGCAATGACATCACAATGTGTTTGCCTCTAATTGAGGGTCACGCCCCATGCATTTCTCCAAGCGCGTCGAAAACCTGAAACCATACCCCTTCGCCCGGACGGCCGAAAAACTTGCGGCCCTAAAAGCGCGCGGCGTCGACGTCATCCGGATGGACATCGGCTCGCCGGACATGCCGCCGGCGGAGCATATCCTCGCCGCGGCCGAAAATGCCGTCCGCGATCCGGGTACGCACGGATATCCCGCGTTTGGATATGGAACCCCCTCGTTGCTCGCAGCGGTCGCGGATTATTACAAAGCCCGGTTTGAAGTTGCGCTCGACCCGAAACGGGAGATCACCGCGCTGCTCGGGTCAAAAGAAGGCATCTTTCATCTGACGCAGGCGCTGATCCAGGAGGGGGATGTCGCCCTGGTGCCCGATCCGGGCTATCCGGTTTACCGGGTGGCGGCGGAATGGGCCGGCGCCGATGTGCACCCGCTTCCCCTGCGGCGCGAAAAGGAATTCCTGCCGGATCTGGATTCCATCCCGCAGGAGGTTCTGCGCCGGGCGCGAATAATGTGGATCAACTATCCGAACAATCCGACCGGCGCCGTCGCCGGGCGGGATTTTTACGAACGGGCGCTCGATCTGGCGCGCCGCAATAATTTTCTTCTCTGCCACGATGCGGCCTATAGTGACGTCGCCTACGACGGATACCGGCCCAAGAGTATCCTCGAGCTGGATGGCGCCCGCGGGTGCGCCGTCGAGTTCAATTCGGTGTCCAAAACGTACAACATGGCCGGCTGGCGGCTGGGGTTTGTATCGGGGAACGCCGATGCGGTTTCTGCCATACGCAAAGTGAAAAGTAACATCGATTCCGGCATCTTCCCCGCCGTCACGGCGGCTGGCGAGGCGGCGCTGCGCGGCGACCAGGCCTGGATTGCCGCACGCAATGCCGTCTACGCCAAACGCCGTGACAGGATTCTGGCCGGGCTGGCCGGGATCGGCATCCGCGCCGATACCCCAAAAGCGTCGCTGTATATCTGGGCGCCGGTTCCGGATGGCTTTACCGCCGAATCGTTTGCGGATTCGCTTCTCGAGCAGACCGGGGTATGCATCTCGCCGGGCACTTTTTTCGGCCGGGAAGGGGAAGGGTACGTGCGGATATCAATCGCCACGCCGGACGAACGGGTGCGGGAAGCCCTGCAAAAGATACGGCGGTGGAAACCATCCTGAACCGGCAGGTTGGCATTGACTGAGGATTTCCGCTGAGGAAATCATGCTTTCCAATCACATTCGCCCGATTGCCATTTGCATCGCCCGCCGGGGCGGCGACATTTTTGTTTTTGAAGCCCGGGATACCGTCAAGGGGGAGACCTTCTATCGGCCGTTGGGAGGCGGGATCGAATCCGGAGAGCGCAGCGAAGATGCCGTCCGGCGCGAAATGATGGAGGAGCTCGGCACGGAAATTACCGGTCTTAAAAAGATCGGCGTCCTGGAAAATATCTTCACCTATGAAGGCCGGCCCCGGCACGAGATCGTCTTCGTCTTCCAGGCGGATTTTACCGACCGCACCCTGTATGATAGGGATTTCGCCACATGCACAGAGGATAACGGCGTCCAATTGCCCGCCATGTGGAAACCGATATCTGAATTTGCCCGGGGTAAAGCGATCCTCTACCCGGATGGGTTGCTGAATTTGATTACCGGATTACCTCCCGGGCGATGATATGCACCCGTCGGATTCGCGCAAAAATGAAAATGTCCCCTGACAGTGTAAATATATGAACCGGAATATGCGGGAAATCGTACAAGCCGGGTATAACGCGGACGATTACGAAAAAGCGTTCCGGGCGGATCCCATCCTGCAGCCCATGGAAATGGAATTCCTGGATCTGCTCATTAAGGGATTTCCCATGAGGGCGCGCATTCTCGATTTGGGATCGGGGACCGGGCTGCCGTACGATAAATACCTGGCGGGCAAGGGGTTCCGCGTGACCGGAGTGGATTTCTGCGCGAAGCATCTGGCCCTGGCGCGCAAGAATGTCCCGCAGGCGGAGTATATCCAAGCGGACTTCTCGAAAGTCGACTTTTCACCGAAATTGTTTGACGCCATCACGGCGTTTTATGCGATCTTTCACCTGCCGCGCGGGGAGCACTCAGCCATATTTGCTAAAATGCATGGCTGGCTCAAGCCGGGCGGCAGGATTCTGGTCACGCTCGGGACATCCGACACGGAATGCGACGAGGAAGCCGGCTGGCTGGGCGCGCCGATGATGTGGAGTTCGTACCTGCCGGAAGAGTACCTGCGGATCCTGGAGCGGACGGGCTTTTCCGTGCGGAAGAGCGGATACGAGGGCGCACCCGGGGATGAGGAACACCATTTTTGGCTGCTCGCGGAAAAACAATAGGGAATAATCCAAATCGATACGAGCCACCCCGGCCTTGAACGCAGGTCCCTCCCCGATTAAATAATTTTGGCTCTTCCACCTCACCGAGGGAACGCCATTCATACGATTCCGAGCGGATCCTCCGGCGCCTGATTCGTCGTAAAAAAGGCTGCCACAAAGAGCACAAAGGGCACAAAGTATTCCGAGAATTTGTCTTTGTGCCCTTTGTGTTCTTTGCGGCTAACCTTGCCTTTCCCAACCATAAATCGCCGCCATGGTAAAAAGGCTTGTATTCCGTGCAAAGGTCGGAACGGATCGGGAAGGACTCCCGGGGGAGCCCACAGATCTTGCCGTTGTATGCGGAAGGCGATTCGACAAGATCCGAGGAGTTCAGCGCAGGGGGTATGATCCAAAGGGCGGGGCATCCCCTTGCCGGAAGGAGCCATCCGGCATGCTTCCCTTTTTCTTTACTCCATGCGGTTGCCGAAAAGTTGATGATGACCCACACGATTTGGAAGATCCATTAATAATCTCCTCCGAAAAATCCATCCGCCTGTTGTATACTTGCCACGCGGTCGAGATTGGGAAATAAAAATTCCATTGCTTTGGAGATAAAATGCTTTCCAACCGAATCCGCAACCTTGTCCCGCCACCCCGGCCGGTTCCGCTTCCGATCATCTGTTCCGCCATGTTCGGAACCACCGGCGGGTTTGGGGGCCTCTTCCTGGTGCTTGGCCTGGGGTTCACGCTCATTTTCACCCACGGTTACCGCCCGTTCGATGATCTGCGCCTGGCGCTCTCGCGCGAGACGGTAAAAGGAAAAGTCACACGCGTCATCGAATCGAATGCGACGGAAAACGACGTGGATGTGTATGAATATGAATACGCCTTCACCACCCGCCGGGAAGAGCGGATGGCCGGCAGCAGTTACACCACCGGCCGCCGCTGGCCGGAGAGAAGCTCCGTCACCGTTGAATACGTGCCGGATGCCCCGTTCATCTCCCGCATCCAGGGAGCGCGCACATCTATGTTTTCGCCGTGGGTCTTGTTTGTGTTGATCTTTCCGGCCGTGGGCGGGGCGCTGTTCCTCTCAGCCGCGATCGGAGGCCTGCGCCAGGTATTCCTTCTGCGCAACGGCAAGGTCGCCGACGCGCGCATCACCGCCACCCGGTCAACCAACACCACCGTCAACAACGTGCCCATCCTCGAATTCACCTATGAGATCCAAACCAGCATGGGGACGGTCGCGGATGGGAAGGCCAAGGCATTCCCGAGCGACCGGCTCGGAGACGAAGAAACCGAACCCGCCCTTTATCTGCCATCCAACCCGGGCCGCTCCACGCTGGTGGACGCGATCAGCCTTAAATATCCGCTCGATGTGGATGGGCTGTCGGGCCAATGGGTGTCGACCGAGGGAAAATCCGCCGTGGTGCGCTACATCCTCACCTGGGCGGCCGTTCTTCTGCTCGGAGGATTTTGGATCATAAGTCTTCTCGGGATCATCCGGTAGCCTGTGGAAAAATTTTCATCAAGAGCGCAGAAAAATATGCCGCCATTCCTCAACGCGGTGATCGCCGGCCACATCTGCCTGGATATCCTCCCGGATTTCGAAGTCGCCGCCGGGCGCGATCCGCAATCCCTTATTAAACCGGGAGCGCTGGTCCAGATCGGCGTGGCGCAATTCTCAAGCGGGGGACCGGTTTCCAACACCGGCTTGGCCCTCCATCACCTCGGCATCCCCGTTCATCTGATCGCCAAGCTGGGTGCGGATCCCTTCGGTGGGATTCTTAAAGCCATCGTCCAGGGCAGGGGGCCGCGGCTTGCCGACGGACTGATCACCGATCCGGAAGGCGTCACCTCCTACAGCATCATCCTCAGCAACCGGACGACCGACCGGATGTTCCTGCATTGCACGGGAGCAAATGACACCTTCGGCCCGGAAGATATCGATTTCCGATTGGTGGAGAAGGCGGATCTGTTCCACTTCGGGTATCCCCCGGCGTTGAAACGTATGTACCGTGGTGACGGGCGGGAACTGGCGGGGGTGATGCAATCCGCCAAAGCGGCCGGAGCGACCACTTCACTGGATATGTCCCTTCCCGACCCGGATTCCGAAAGTGGACGGACCGACTGGTGCCCGATCTACCGATCCGTCCTTCCGTATGTGGATATTTTCCTGCCCAGCCTGGATGAACTTCTGTATACCCTGCGCCGGGGACTTTTTATCGAGATGTCCTCCCGTGGAGAGTTGCTTCCGCAAACAACCCCGGGACTTTTGGAGGAACTTGGCGGCGAGTTGATGGAGATGGGGGTGGGAATCGTCATCGTCAAAATGGGGAATCGCGGAGTATATGTGCGTACGTCAGCCGAAAGCCGATTAAGCGCCATGGGCCGTGCGCGGCCGGAAAAAGGAAGCGGCTGGGCCGGAAGCGAGCGATGGACCCCGTGTTTTAAAGCCGGCGTGGTCGGGACGACCGGGGCGGGGGATGCGACGATCGCGGGGTTCCTGGCCGGATTGTTGCGCCGGACTTCGCTCGAGGAAGCGCTCCGCATGGCCGTCGCGGTGGGAGCATGCAATGTGGAGGCCGCCGATTCGCTTTCAGGTTTGCGGACGTGGGAAGGGACCCGGGATCGGGTGACGGCGGGCTGGGAACAGCTCCCGCTTGGGATCCAGGAAACGGGATGGGAGTGGGATGACTCGGGAATGATGTGGATCGGTCCGCTGGATTCGACGCGTAATTATTAAAATCCGCCGCAAGGTGCGGTGTCCTTTCTGACCCTTTGGTGGTTCCTTTTTAAAAAAGAAAATCCATCGGATTTCTTGCTGGAAGATGTTGGTTTCCGACTATGGTTTTCATATGGATCGGGATATTAATATTAGGATCCTGATAGAAAATCGACGAAAACGGATGGCGCGGCCGGGCGACAAACGCCCGGACTGAAATTATTTCTTTCCCTTGGTTTTATTTTTCTTCCCCGGACGGAATGATTCCAATATCTCATCGTCTTCCTGTTCCAAATCGAAAGCATATTTTTCCATAAAGTCCGAGCGCCGCATGCGCAGCGATAACGCCGACACGGCATTCAAATCCGCCGGATCCGCCCGGTCGCGACCGTCGGCGGCGGCGTAGGCCCGAGCGGCTTCGAACAGGACGCTCGTCCCCCGCAGCGAAGATACCTTCAATGTCTGGATCGCCTCCAGCCCGCGCCGGATAGTTTCCGGAGCCAGCTGCACGCACGGCAAGCGGTTGCGCGCGGCGAGAATTTCCGCCGCGATCGTCTCGGTTTCCTCGCGGAAGTATTCAATGAATCCGCGCGGATTGAGCTCGAACGCATGCGACCGCTGATACGCCTCCCAGCGCTCGGCGGAACTCCCCAGCCCGCGGACGATCGCCCGCAGCCCGAAGCGGTCGGCGATCTGCGGCCGAAGCATCCCCTCTTCCGGATTCATCGACCCGACCAGGATGAACCGCGAACGGTAGGTGGCCGAGATCGGGCCGCGCCGGACGGTATAGACGCCCTGGGCGGCCGCATCCAGGATCGCATCCGCCACCTCGCGCTTGAGCAGGTTGACCTCGTCGACATACAGCAGGTTGCGATCGGCGTGGGAGAGGATCCCCGGTTTGATCTGCATCCGCTGGTGGGCCGCCGCCCGCTCGTCGATCCCGCCGATCACATCCGCCAGTTCCGAATGCAGCGGAAGCTCGATCAGCCGCGACCGGTCTTTGAAGGTCAGCGGATCCCCCTGGCCGAATTTCTTGGCGCAATCCGGGCAGATGGATTCAATGCCGCCGCTTTCGGCGTCCTCCGGCATGCACCCGTATGCGCATAGACTGCGCATTACATCCGGAAGCAGGGGGGAAAGGCTGCGCACGGCGGTCGTCTTGGCTGTTCCACGCGGGCCAAGGAGAAGCACGCCGCCGACCGCCGGATTGATCACCGCCAGGAGCAGCGAGAGTTTCATTTCCCACTCGCTGACGATAGAGACAAAGGGGAACGGCAGGGACTCGGCAAGTCCGCGGTCACCGGGTTCGACAACCGCCAAAAACCTCCGTGAGGAGGCGACTTCCAGCAGATGGGTGAGGCTGCGAATGGCTTCCGCCATGGGGGCGCTATTCGACGTCTTTTTTAAACTCGCCGGAATCCATCGTATGCAAAAGGTCCGGCATATCGTCTAAAACATCCATGAGATCGTAAGATAATTCCGACATCTGGGGCGGAAGGGGGATGGAGGCCGGAATCCTGGGTTTGGCGGGAGGTCTCGGAGCGGCGCGTTTGGGAGGAATGGTCTCCAGACTTTTCTTCCGCAAAATCCGCTGGTCGGGGGAAATCGTGCCGACGTACGTTCCGTCGAGGTTGTAAATCTCCTTTTCGCGGGTTGCCCAGCCGATCCATTCCCCGGTCTGATTGAAGAGATAGGGATAGATCAGGAAGGCCCCCCAATCTCCCCGGGAGGTGAAGATGATCATCGGCGCGGGAACGGTTCTGCTGCTCATGGCAAGTTATCGGACATCATTATACGTCCAGAACCGGTTTACCACAAAATTCCAAACCAGCACCACCAGCACCGCGCACCCCAGCGCGAGGTTCCGCGAAAGCTGCTCGGCCGGAAACGGAAGCGCCGGGACGCCTTCGAGCACCCCGCGCCAGACGGGGATTAACGCCGCAAACAGCGGTGTGCGGATGGCCAATCCGATGAGGTTGACAAATGTGAATTGGAAAATCTGCCGCCAGACGGGCTTGGAGCGGGAATCGGGATAAGTCCAATACCGGTTGAAGATGAAGTTGCTGGTTACCGCCGCCAAGAAAGATGCGACCGAGGAGGGCACCGGCGGCAGATGAAAAACGGCGGTCAACAGGTTGAAGGATCCGAAATCCACAACCGCGCCGATGGCTCCCACCACCAGGAACTTGGCGAAGCGTTTGCTTTCCATCCGCAAATCCATATGCTTTTCTGTATTCATACCGTGCTCCAAAAACCCCTTTTTACCGCAAAGCCTGCCCCGGTTGGTGTAGGCCGGGGGCGCAAAGATCGCAAAGAAAAAAAATTATAAAAAATCTTTGCGTCCTTTGTGTCTTTGCGGTGAGAACTATTTTTTCTTGTCAGGGAATTTCGTGCGGAAATACTCCACCGTCCGGCGCAGGCCTTCCGCGAGCGGAACCTTTGGCGACCAGCCGAGGACGGTATTGGCGCGGGTGATGTCGGGCTGCCGCCGCTGCGGATCGCCCGAACCGCGCCGGTTGGGGAAGAATGCGATCTCCCTCGGCGGATCGAACATCCCGGCGATTTGGTTGGCGAATTCGAGGATGCTGATCTCCGCCGGATTCCCGATGTTGACCGGATCGTGTTCGGCGCTCAGGAGCAGCCGATAGATCCCCTCCACCAGATCATCCACGTAGCAGAAGGAGCGGGTCTGCGTGCCGTCGCCGTAAATGGTCAGCGCCTCTCCGCGGAAAGCCTGGCCGACGAAGTTCGGAACGACGCGCCCGTCGTCGAGCCGCATCCGCGGGCCGTAGGTGTTGAAGATGCGGATGATCTTCGTGTCGAGGTTGTGGTAACGGCAATAGGCCATCGTCATCGCCTCGGCGAACCGCTTGGCTTCGTCGTACACCGAGCGCGGGCCGATCGGATCCACATGCCCGAAGTAGGATTCGCGCTGCGGGTGCTCCAGCGGGTCTCCATAAATCTCCGAGGTCGAGGCGAGCAGGAAACGCGCGCCGCAGGCCTTCGCCACGCCGAGCGAGTTGTGGGTGCCGAGCGCGCCGGCTTTGAGCGTCTGGATCGGAAGCTGGGGATACCCGAACGGGCTGTCGGGATTGGGGCTGGCCGGGGATGCGAAATGCATGACCGCGTCGACCTTGGCCGAAAGTTCGATATGCTGGGAAACGTCGTGTTCGATAAGCTGGAAGCGCGGATCGTTTCCCAGATGGGCGATGTTTTCCCGCGAGCCGGTGACGAAATTATCCAGTCCGATCACCTCATGGCCTTCGGCCAAAAGGCGGTCGCTAAGATGGGAACCGATGAAGCCGGCCGCTCCGGTCAGCAGTATGCGCATGAATACTCCAGGAAATATTTTTTCCAAAAACATGCCGTACGCGGATTACGCGGATGGTTTGGATTTCGCGGAATGGAAGTAAAAATATTCCGCGCAATCCGTTTCTCCGTGAAATCCGCGTACTAGATTTCGTATAATGCAGGTCGATTGTTCGGACGATCCTTGTTTATCGCCAGTCGATCATTGTCACCTGGCCGTCGCCGGTGAGCTGACGGCTTTCCCCCGTGGCGAGGTCGATGATCCAAAGGTTGCCTTCATAAATCAGCGCGATTTGTTTCCCGTCCGGTGACCATTTCGCTTCGCCGGCTTCGCCGGGGGTCAACCCGGGTTCGCCCTCGGGCGGAAACACCGCCGCGGCGTTGCTGCCGTCGCGGTCCGCAATCACCAACCGGTACTTGCTGCGGTCGCTTTCCAGGGGCCGCGCGGCCTCCAGAAACGCCACATTATACCCTTGCTCATACGCGCGATCGGTCAGCGGTCCGGGCGACGGATAGGCGAACATTCCCGCCCGCTCGAACAGCGTGATCGGCGCGCCGCCGCCCGGCGCCAGCGCGACCAGATCGAATACCATGCTCTCCTCGGGCGATTCCTGCGCGGCCGGATCACTGTGGCGGACGGTGACCAGGAACGCCCCGTCCGGCGACCAGCGGATCGCCGGCAGCCAGACCCAGTCCGCCCGGGTGCGGTAGGGCGGGAAGGTCAACAGCGGATGGCGCGCTCCGCCGGTGGCGGCGATCCATCCCACCTCGTCCGGCCGCGCATACGCCAGGCGCGCGCCGTCGGGCGACCACGCGAATTTCGTCCCCCACCACGCGTAAATGCCTTCGGCGTTCGGCGCGACGAGGATTTTCTCCCCGGCCAAGGTCTGTTTCTCGTCGAAGGAGATCAGCCGCAGGTCGTTGCGGGCCTGCCAGCCGGGGGAGGAAGAAACCGGTTCGACGGTCGAATAGGCGATGGTGCGTTTGGACGCGGGCGACCAATCCGCGAAATGAATGACATTGAATATGGAAAGCGGGAAAGGCTGTTCGCCGCCGAAGGTGGCGACCACGAACAGCGCATTCAGACGGGTTTCATCCTCGCGCGAAAAGAGCAGCCACTGCCCGTCCGGGGAAAGCGTGAAGATCCGCGAATCCAGATCCGCCGACGCCACCAGCGGGAACCGGTTGCTCGAATCCTGGGTCAGGATCCAGGCGTTGCCGCCGTCGACGTAGACCAGCGCGCCCTTGAGCGGTACGGTTTCGAAGGAGGAGGACGCGCCGATCATCAGGATCTCCGGAACCGGTTGTGCCAGGAGCGTGGTCCGCAGCGGCGTGCGCGAGGTTTCCAGACCATCCTCGGTCAGGATCCGGTAGGTGATTTCCTGCAGGCCTTGCTTGCCCGCCTGGACCAGACGGGTTTCGTCGGGCGGGAGTGCTTCGTTGCGGACGATCTGGCGCTGGAAGGGAATGGCAACCTGCTCGACTTCGAACGATTCGCGGACCCGGATCACGCGCACCGTCGCCCCGTCCGCGATCAGCGAATACAGCGGAGGCGTCACGCGGTCCAGCGGCCCCAGATCTATCCCCGCCTGCGCCAGGACGTTGGCGACGGTGGTGCCCGGCGCGATCTCCAGATCCCGGCGCTGGCTGTCGGCGATCACGCTAACGGCGATATCCGGCGCCCGAACCTGCGGCGCCTCGCAGGCCGTCAGCATCGCCGTGGTCAGGCAGGCGGCCGCCCAGACGGAAAGGAAACGGCGTCCGGGAGATTTTTTCGCCGGAAGATTTGGAGGAGGCGCTGGTATAATTTCAATGGACATTTGGTTCAGTGGCCGATGGCCGGGGAAGACTCTATCGCAGGACTCCGCTGATCGCGATCTGGCCTTCGCCGACGAGAACTTCCTTCACTTGAAAACCGGTGGCCAGGGAGCCGACCGTTCCCGTGAACGCCTCGGTCAGCACGCTCGAGACTCCGGAAAGCAGACCTGCCGGTAGATCCAGCGGACCGACTTGGGCTTGTTCCAGGATGAAATTGATTTTGCCCTGTTCGGTGACTTCCGGGCGCAGCACGAGGAGGGCGGATGCGGACGTGCCGCTGGTCGAGAGCATCCCGTAAACCTTGATCCGGCCGTCGCGCAGGAACACCTGGGCGGAGTGGAACGTGTTGTTCGGATTTGCCTCCAGCCTCTGCTGCAGGTAGGCGGTCATCTGGGCTTCGCTGAAAACGACGGTCACGGTTCCATCGCCCGAAAGCGCCGCCGCATCCTTCCAGGATTTTTCAATCGTTTCCTTGTCCCCTTCCGGGGTGATGGCCGGACCAGGCAATTCGGGTCCGCCGAGATAGACGGAACAGGCGAATGCCGGAAACGCCAAACCGAGAAAAACGAGAGTCTGCGGGAGGATTGTCCGCCGATGCGATTTCATAGCTCACCGAGGAGGCACGCGGGAACCGTCGCGCGTCCTGGAAAGATTATAGCATGACGAATCACGCCGCCGAACCCCTGCCGCTGCACGCATTGGTGGAGAGCATCCTTTTTGTGGCCACCGATCCGGTGCCTGTCCCGGTCCTGGCGACGGTGCTTGACGTCAAAGCCGGAGAGGTGGAGGACGCGCTGAAGTTTTTGAGCGGGGAATATTGGAAGCGCGGCCTGCAGCTCCTGCGCATGGGGGATCGGGTCCACATCACCACTTCGCCGCGCGCCGCGCAGGCCGTGGAGAAATTCCTCGGGATCGAACACACCATCGGGTTGAGCCGGGCCGCGCTGGAGACGCTTGCCATCCTCGCCTACAAACAGCCGCTGACCCGGCCGCAGATCGATGCCATCCGCGGGGTTAACTCCGATAGCGTGATCGAAAACCTGATCGCCAAGGACCTGGTGGAGGAAACCGGCCGGACCGAGGGACCCGGCCGTCCGATCCTGTATGGAACGACCGAAGCTTTTCTGCAGCACTTCGGTCTCGGTTCGGTCGCCGAACTGCCCGCGCTCGAGTTGGAGGAGCCGTCGAACGACGGCGCGGCTGCGCCCGAGCCTCCGGCGCCCCTCCTGAAAGAGTGACCCCATGACCCGCGAACGGTTGCAGAAGATTCTGGCTGCGGCCGGATTGGGTTCCCGCCGCGGCTGTGAGACGCTGATCGAAGAAGGCCGCGTGGAGGTGAACGGCGTGCGCGCCTTGCTGGGAAGTTCCGCCGATCCGGGCGTCGACCGGATCCGCGTCGACGGGTCGCCCCTCCCGGCGCGCCCGAAGGCCCGCACCTTCGCCCTGCATAAAACTCGCGGGATAGTCTCCTCGCTGTCCGCCCAGGGGGAACGCGCCACCGTTCGCGACATGCTCCCCTTCGAAGGGCGGTTCTACCCGATCGGGCGGCTGGATATGGACAGCGAAGGCCTGATCCTGCTGACCAACGACGGAGAGTTGGCGCAGCGGATTTCACACCCGAGTTACGAAGTTGAAAAAGAATATTCGGTCCTCCTCGCCCGGAGGCCTACGGATGAGCAGCTGGCGATCTGGAGGAGGGGGGTCGTCCTGGAAGACGGATTCCGGACAGCGCCCATGGCGGTGAAGTTCGAAAGCACGTTTGGGCGCGGCGCCTGGGTGCGGGTGGTCATGCACGAGGGCCGCAAACACGAACTGCGCGATATCGGCCGGACGATCGGCCTGCCGGTTGTGCGCATCATCCGCAAGCGGATCGGCGGCTTCAACCTCGGCGACCTCAGACCCGGCGCGTACCGCGAGCTTACACCCCAGGAAGCCGAAACCCTCCAGGCGCTCCCCGGACTGCAGAAAAAAATCGCCTCGAAAAAAACCGCGCCCGGCGGGAAA
>Ga0105104_10002939_pt1 | contig 12281 bp, 10 predicted proteins | sample PPLLaktember2015_3_FD_87034 | JGI IMG/M metagenome (GOLD analysis project Ga0105104, IMG submission 87034) | Freshwater sediment microbial communities from Prairie Pothole Lake near Jamestown, North Dakota, USA - PPLs Lake P7 Core (6) Depth... | ecosystem: Environmental > Aquatic > Freshwater >...
AGCTGCGTAGCCAATGGCTCTCCAACGCGATCCCTTTTGCTCACGCAGGAGTTTTGCTCGCCGGAAAGTAAAAAGGCTCCATGAACGTATCATCAATAATGGCCGCTGGTAGACCGGCTGATGGGTCTGAATAGCCTGCTGCGAAACATTCCAGTAACTATATAACCGTTCCCATCTCCTGGTATGCGAGAGATTTTTTTCATGCCAGCGATACACAATGACAGGCGTCGGCAGAATCGCTGCTTTATAAAGGGTGATGATGCGAACCCATAAATCCCAGTCCTGCCCCCAGCGGATGGTCTGGTTAAAAACACCGACATCAGCAAGGATGGACCGGCGCAGCATCACCCTGGAGGGATTTCCAATCGTGTTGTAAACCATCATGTCGCGCCGCAAAGACTCGAGACTACGCGGAACCTGACCGGAAGTCGAGCAATGATTCTTGATCACATTCCACCACCATGCAAAACCACTGACAAGGGCAACCTCCGGGTGTTCGGAGAGAAAATCGAGTTGTATTCGGGTTTTGTCTTTGAGCCACATATCATCTGCATCCAAAAACGCGACGATCTCGCCGTTCGATTCCCGGAGGCCGTAATTACGCGCCGCGCCCGGGCCCTGATTCTCCTGATAGAGATAGCGCACTCCATTTTGAGAATAGGAGGCAACGATATCCCTGGTGCGGTCCGTAGAACCGTCATCTACAACGACGATATCATCAACAGGGCAGGATTGCTCCAGAACGCTGTTAATAGCTTCCGCGACGAACATCTCACTGTTATAGGCAGTAATGATCGCGCTAACACGCATCTTAGTCATCGGACCCCATCTCAACTGTCATAAGCTGCCTGGGTTTTAGAAATGTTCGACGGAAAAGATCAATTCCGGTGCGCACTGTATCGCGATCCAACCACCACATCATAAGAAGGTATACCAAAACGCCGGTAAGAACCATTACGGTAAATCCCAATAATCCAGACAATGGAAGAATGCGAAGCACTGCCAATAAAACGAGTGACATAACCAGGGCAGATAGAAAGGTGGGCGCCAAAGCATTAATGAGATCCTTCGCGGAATATCGCATGATATAGTTTGCAGCCAGAGTATCCAGGGACAGGGAAAAAATGCCGATGGCAACTTGTCCTGCCGCGACACCGCTGATCCCCCAACGCGTGGAATACCAGAGGACAGCAACAGCCGCGGGAACTTTGATAAGGTTTAACCGGCTGAGGAGTTCTGGTCTTCCAGTAGCTTTATAAAGGACCCCGGGGACGTGACCCATCGCAGCAATTCCCAACGCAAGCGAGATCAACATGGTGGGAAGTATGGCCGGGTTCCATTTCCCGGAGAAGAAGAGAGGAATGAAAAATGGCGCGGTAAGAGCCAACCCAACCGCAACCGGAAATATGATCATGGAAAGAGAACGGAGGTAGCCAAAATAGAAGGAGCGCAACTGCTCCCGGTCTTTTTGTGCAATCGACATGACCGGCAGTGAAACCCTGCCAACAACAATATTCACACTCCGAATCAATAGCTCGGGTATTCGATAGGACATGGTGTAATACCCCAGTGCAGCAGCACCCAGGATACGGCCGACCAGGAGGTAATCCACATTGTTTCGAAAAGCGCCGGCGATCTCGAGCAGCATAATGTGAAATCCGTATGTCGCGATCTCACCAGTCGCCCGGGAATTGAAACGCCAGGTCGGACTCCAGCCAGCCAGGATCCATGCCAAAACTGTTGCGATGGCGGTCCCGGCAAGTTGTCCCCACACCAGGCTCCAGACACCCATTCCCATCCATGCCAGGATAATGGAAACCACACCTTTAATAAGATTCTGACTTATTAGAGGAAGCATTCTCGTCCTGAATCGCAAATGGCGTTGGAGGAGAGTGTCCGGAACCATCCCCAGTCCGCTCAAAGGCAGGTTCAAACCCATTAGGCGCAGGACAGGGATCAATTCTTCCGTCTTAAAGAAGGCAGCTGCCGCAGGTGCAATGACCCACGTCAATCCAAAGGAGATGAACCCCAGGAGAATATTTGCTACGAAGGCTGCATTCGCTGCTTCTTCAATGTTTTCACGCCGTGCGATCAACGAATTGTTAATCCCGGCAGAGTTCAGTATGTCGAGATATTGGATTGTGACCAGGCAATATCCAACCAGTCCAAATTGCTCAGGCAGCAGTAACCTGGCAAGAATCACGGTCGATAGAAAAGTAAGGACTTTTCCACCGAGGAATGTAGAATACGACCAAAACACTCCCTTGAGGGTCTTCTGCGCTAGATCGGGGGACGGATCAGGTTCGATCATTGCTCAGGCTCAAGCTTGCTCTTTGCACCTTTTGCTTCCCACTGCACGCGCGCCGCGACTGCGGGGAGAGCGTACATGATGCCAAGCAAGAGATAAAAGTAACGAGGGAATGCCGCATGGATAAATAGGGCTGCGATCAGGTAACTAATAAACCCGATGACGAGACCGTTAGCCAGATGAGCATAGTCTGGCTGGGATGCTTCAAGGAATATTTTCCGGGCTCGCGCGACAGATCGGAAGGCGTACCAGATCAGTACCAGAAACACGGATAAACCGACGAGACCGGTTTCGGTGGCCACTTCCAAATACAGGTTATGAAGAGATCGATTCGTGGCGTCTGGTGCCAGACCGATTTCCTTGCTGTATTCCGAGTAAAGATGGGAAAAATTGTTGAGACCCACGCCCAACAGGGGCCTTTGCTTGAACATTGACCAGCCTGTTAAGTTCTGGCTTGCCCGTCCCTGTATCGAAATGTCACTTCTAACATTAATCCCCCCCTGCTGGTTTGGCAGGAGATCCCTCAAAGTAAGGATTCGATCGTAATAGCTGGGTGGGATGAGAGCCAACATGCCGATGCCCAGCCAAATGATTGCGATGACCTGTAGGGGTCGAGGTCGATTTAGAACGAACAATATAGCCAACACAATTATGGCAGACAGAAATGCTCCGCGTGAATACGTGAATATCACGGTTAGCGTACTAAGTACTCCCACCAGACCCGCCAGCAGTCTGAGGAACAGCCTCCGCTCATGCAACATGCGTTCGAACCCAATCGGAATAAGCACAACCATGATCTGGGCAAAGAAATTTGCATCACCGATGGGCCCCGTGAGGCGGTATCCACTCGAACTGCCTGCGATGTTATGCAATTCTGCTCTTGCGAATCCTCCATAAATCTCTTTAAATGTCCCGGTTAAATATTGGAATACACTGAGGGTTCCCAGTAACAGACCAACGGCGAGGAGAGTCCAGATGACCTGACGAAAAGCAGGTCCCCGCTTTAATAGTACGATGATAACAAGGGCAATCAGCGCGTCTTTGACATAGTCGCCCAGAGTAAGCAGGACAGGTTCAGAATACTCGGCATAAGTAAGCGACAGAAACCCAACGAAACCGTATAAGCCAAGGAGCAATGCGGGAACCTGCCAGTCATCCGGTCGTTCACCAAGCACTGCCCACCGGACAAAGATGGCAACGATCAGCAAACCGACAAAGAATTTGGCGGCCGAAGGAGCATTATATAAATCAATGGCGATATCGGAAAACCGCGTGTAGGTAATGAAAATAAAGAGCAGCAATCCAAATTGCGCTGAGACAACTGTAGCGATGACAACCGCCACTCCACCCAATGCCAACATCAGAAGGAATGGATTTCTTAGTCCAGTTATCGCAAAACCAATCAAAGATCCAATCAGGATGGCAAGTCCCGAGTAAATCAGGGCCGTGCGCTGTGGTGATGACTGAGATTTTTTAACAGTAAGTTCCATTTCTTTTCTGCCTTACTAACCTGAATAATAAGCATTGGTTCTGCAATACACGAAGCCGCGCACCTTCACGCTCTACCAGATTAACTCAGAGTGCCTTCAAGCGAACAGAGGACCCGCTCGGGAGGATCAAGAATTATCCGCGTGTTCCAGACTTGAAGGTGCAAAAGGATGCGCGCTATTTGTCAGATACACTATATGGGCTGTGTCGCCTTCAGAAGATACATTCCATTATTGTTCTTCTCTGCAACATCCAGCGCCCACTTGACATTTTTCACCATGGTTTCAACCGTATCGCCAACACGATATTCAGCAATCCCAATCTGTGGGTTTAGATGGACTTCTTCTCCCGCAAGATCGATCTTTATCGGTGCCGATAAGGCTTGGCGAACTCTTGCCATCGTATTCACGGAGGCGTCCCCCGGCGTTTGAAACAGCAGAACCCCAAAATTGAGTTCATTCCAACGTCCAACCAGGTCGTTGCCGCGTAATTGATCCCTCAATATTCGAGTAACATGACGAAGAAGGGATTGGATGCTCGGTTGAGGCAATACGTTCATATATTTGTCCAGCCCTTCCAAACGGACCAGACAAAAAGAGAAATCGCTTGTAGATGCAAAAGCAGCTTCAGATAGTCTTTCTTCAAATGCTGTCCGATTCAAGGCAAGGGATACCGGATCAACTTTGCGTTGCTGCATAAAATTCTCGATGGGAGCCTGGATTAACTCACGTGTAAGCGCCAGCACCACTCCCAGGGCAAGTCCCACGACCAGGGCAATTCCTGCGTCGCGTACGGGCTGAGGTGAGATAGGCCTGCTTGGCACAAACCCCGGATCCAGGACCGACATCTCATAAACCATATACAAACCCTGGATATATTCCAACGCATGCTGCCCGACACTGTTTACCAGAAGTGTAACCGTCTGCGGGTTCGGACCTTCAACGGAAAACTCAATGATATTGGTATCGGGAAGAACAACAGCCGCATAATTGTAACGATCTACATCTGAAGCATTAAGCTGGAGCAGATCGTAGGTTTCCCGGTGGATGCGGGGACTGTTCAATATTTCTGCATACGTTGTGATGATCGAGCGCTTATCCAGCGTAGCCAGACTGTTCAATACGTTATTTCCTTCAGCAACAAAGGCGGCGCTGGGGGAAATAACAAATCGCGTAGTAGCCCGATAAATTGGCGTGACCAGGTATGAAGCAATCAACGCCACCAATACGGCTGTTAGTGTGGTAACAGCGATAATCCACCATCCCCGCTGAAGCATTCGAAAATACAACTTGATTTCCATGAGATTCTCCTAAATATCCTTTTATCCGAGTGATGAAGATAAACTTAACTGAGTAAACAGTAATGACAACTTTTTTGCATTTGAGGACAACTCAAATTCGTCAAGGACCCACTTCCTACCCGACCTGGCACGTTTGCTTGCCTCAGCCGGATCTCCATAAATTTGCGACAACGCCTCTGCGAGCGCGTTCACATCTTCAGGCGGCACCAGCCAGCCCGTATCCCCGTTTCTGACCAACTCCGGTATTCCCGAAATGGAAGTCGCCACTACAGGAATCCCGGTTGCCATGGCTTCCATCAAGGCAACCGGAATCCCTTCCATCTTGCCAGATGGGGTGACAATGCTCGGTTGAACGTAACAGTTTGCCGTCCGCAATAACCGTGACACCTCATCCTGTGTTCGCGCTCCCATCAACTCAACCGAGTCGCTGAGATGCCCATCCCGGATTGTGCGCTCAAGCATCGAACGCAATTCCCCGCCTCCCACGATCCTGCACCGGAATGGAATACCGCGCTCCCTCAATTCGGCACAGGCCTTCACCAAATAGATGTGTCCCTTATATGGCTGCAAACTCCCGACACTAATGATCTCAAGATGACGAGTCTCCTCCATTTTCATTCCGTTGCCGTTCCCATACAACGCTGGATCAATTCCACAACGGATGATCTGCGTCTTGTGCCGGACCCATGGACCGAACATATCCGCCAAATACGTGCGATTGAATTCTGAAATTGACGAAACAAAAACAGAGTCCTGCAACTTGGTCACGAGCATGGACTTCTCTACAAAGATATCATGGGCATGAACAGTGATGCTGTACGAAATACCTGTCAGTTGGTTGATCAGCCATGCCACGAGAGCGGGATGTGTGGCGTAATGAGCGTGGATATGCTTGATACCCTGCGCCTTAAAGCGCTCCGCCATCCAGACCGCACGTGGGAATAAAAGAAGCGCTCGCGCCAGGAACTTGGGACTGCGAAAATTCTCTCTTAAAACTCTCCAAAATAATGAGGAGTACTGGCGCGGTCGACGAATCATTCTTTTAAGATTTGCCTTCAATAAATCCAGTGATACCCACGGTACAGCATGAGCACGCGAAAGCCAGGGACGCGCCTCATGGTGGATGACTTCCTGCCGCTGGATGATCAAAGGATAAAGCTCGATCTGACATCCCAATTGTTCAAGGGATATCATCTCACGTAGAATGAACGTTTCAGGCAGGTGCGGGAACCTGGAAACAATGTAGGCAATCTTACTTGGCATCCACACTCTCCCTTATCGCGCCCCATTTCGCATGAAAACAACGGTAACTGTCTTATATAAAATCACAATATCCAAACTCAAGGAACGTCTTTCCAGATATCTTATATCCCAACGAAGCCACTCATCGAAATCCTCGCTGCCACGGCCGAATACCTGCCATAAGCCAGTAATTCCTGGCAAAACATCCAACCGCTCTGTATGCCAAAGTTTGTAGGATTCTGGACTCCACGATGTCGGGCGAGGTCCTACCAGACTCATCTCACCAAGGAGAATATTGAATAACTGGGGAAGTTCATCGAGGCTTGTCTTGCGCAAAATCCGCCCGATCGGTGTAACGCGGGGATCATTATCCAGTTTCAAGGGACCGGCTAAATCGCCGCTCGCGTTAACCGTTGCCAGTTCTCTTTTAAGCTCCTCAGCATTGGGAACCATCGAGCGAAATTTATACATCTTGAATCGTTTGCCACCTTTTCCTGTACGTTGTTGACTGAAAAAGACGGGATCGCCGGGCGATGAAATGAATATCATAATGGCAATAAGAGTCATCAGGGGCAACCAAAGTGGTATGGATAGAATAACTAACAAAACATCCATAACTCGTTTGGCAACGAAATAGGAACGTCCTCGAAAAAAGCGTTTGTTCGGATCGAATCGCTTGATCCAGGTTTCTTGATATGCAGTGGCTATATTTAATACGCTCATCACTCTACCTCTTCACGAATTACCGAGTATCGATCACTGCAATGGACTCACTTGGGATTGGCTCAGAATACGTGAGGCGTTCACGAGCCCTATGTAATAAATCCTCAAAGGTCAGAGCTTCATCCGGAAAAGCAGCACTTCCCCAAAGAACCCGCAGACTCGTTCTTTCCTTGATCTCCTGGGAGATCCTTCTCGCCAGTAAAGAAACGCTGGAAAGATCAGTTTCCGGACACACGATAATGAAGTTACCTCGATAATCCCTTACAACCAAATCTGTCTGGCGGATCCGGTCATCGATGATCTGAGCGACCCGCGCTGAAGTAAAACGGCTCATTAGATCGTGCTGGATGCTCTTCATCATTTCCCTGGTATTTTTCTGGTCTTCCGACTCAGATTTAATCAGGACCACACTGAGGGGACGATGATAACGGCGGCTGCGTGTCAACTCGATCTTGATTCGTTCATCCTCGGCATCAATATCGTGTGCACGGTTGGGAAACGCGCTCACTGCCAGGGCATCCATAATGGATTCAGCATGGCTGAGCTGCACGGCAAGTTGATGCGCGAACCAGACGCCAACCTCCAATAAGATAAATTCCAAAACGATGATGGAGAAGTCACTCGAGTCTGTGGAGAGACGTCTGTTAAGGGTGAACACTAAAACAAAATAGATGACTGCCCAAACTCCCAGTGGCACATATGAAGACACGCGAGAAATGGAAGGGAAGAAAAGTGTAAGCGGCAAGGCAACCATCACTGCCGCATAAAAGTAATTGGCAAAGTTGATGATGGGCCAGTCTGTATAATCAGCCTGTCCAAGCACAAAAATTAACGCTAAATAGATTGCCGCTCCAAAAAACGAACGCTTTAAGTTGGTCATATATTCCTATTTAATTTCAAGACTGCAATGCTGGCGGGGTGGAAATTGAGTATACTAAGCTAAATATGTCCGTAAAACCGTATTTATGCGAGAAAATGACCTTTTGCGGCCACCTATATCGATTACATATGACTCAAGACGCCGAAAAGCACCAAATGTTACACACAATGTCTAAATTTTGTTTAAATATAAACTTAACACTTCCTTAATTCCAAGGAATAATTTTGGCAGGCATCGAAACATCCACAGGATTGCTACGCTTATGAACGACCTCTACACCACGGCACCAACGCAGATCGTCTTGTACGCAACCGAATATTGTCCAGACTGTACGCGTGCAAAAGGATTCTTTGAAGCGAACAATATTCCGTACCTGCGGGTGGGATTGGAAGGCAACGCCGAAGCTACGGATTTCGTGAAGAAAATCAACAGAGGCTATAAGAGCGTTCCAACCATCATTTTCCCGGATGGCTCCATCCTGGTCGAGCCAGGCTTGGATGAACTCAAGGCAAAATTCTCAAAATCGTGAGTCAGACAGCTGATATCGTCATCTGCGGCGCTGGTATTAGTGGAGTCGCGGCAGCACATTTCCTCAGTCAGGCAGGCATAAGAAATATCCTGCTGATCGATGAGCGTCCGCCGCTGTCGCTTACCAGCGACCAGTCCACGGAATGCTATCGCAATTGGTGGACCGATGCAGAAATGGTCGCGCTGATGAATCGCTCGATTGATTTGATGGAAGTGTTAGCCAATGAAAGCGGGGATGTGTTTCGGATGAATCGACGAGGCTATCTATATGTGACCGCCAATGAAAGCAGAGTTGCGGATCTGGAAACCGCTGCGCGCGTGACCTCAAGCCTGGGTGCGGGTCCGACGCGCGTTCACTCGTCTTCAGCATTATACTACCAACCCTCTCCCCCGGAGGGTTTCCATGACCAACCTACCGGCGCGGACCTCCTGATCGGAAATGATCTCATACGTAAATACTTTCCGTATCTAACGGAAGGCGCGGTCGCAGCACTGCATGTTCGACGCGCAGGTTGGTTGAGCGCGCAGCAGTTGGGAATGTATCTTCTCGAAACAGCACGCAGGCGTGGGGTCCGCTTTGAATCCGCACGCCTCACAGGCGTCGATGTGGCGAACAACCGCGTCAATGGAGTCAGGTTGAGTTCGGGAGAACGCGTCGATTCTCCAATATTCATCAATGCTGCAGGTCCTTACCTCAGAGAGATCGGCAGACTGCTCGGCGTTGACCTGCCTGTCCACACGGAATTACACCTCAAAATCGCGATCAGGGATTCGCTGGGTGTAGTCGGACGCGCTGCACCCTTGTTGATCTGGAGCGATCCACAGTCATTACCATGGGAAGCCGAAGAGCGCGAGGCACTGGCAAACGATGATGAGACAAAATGGCTGACCGAATCATTTCCTTCCGGGATACATGTACGACCCATCGGCACGGGTGACAGCCAGACGATTTTGATCCTATGGGATTACCAGTCCAGAGTAATGGAACCGGTCTGGCCTCCAAAATTGGATGAGCAGTATCCCGAAGTGGCATTACGCGGACTCGCCGCGCTGCTGCCACGCATGAAAGAATACTTCGCCAGAATGCCGCGTCCACAACTCGATGGCGGATACTACACCAGGACGCGCGAGAATCGACCGTTGGTGGGATCGATGGGCGTGGAGGGCGCGTATGTGACCGGCGCAGTTTCAGGCTATGGAATTATGTCTGCCTGTGGAGTTGGCGACCTGCTCGCCGCGCACGTGATTGGAGCACAACGACCAACCTATGCACCTGCATTCGCGTTATCAAGATATGATGATCCTGAATATTTGAAGAAACTGGAGAATTGGGAGGATGAGGGACAACTATAAATAAGCCCGTTTGTCCTCAGGACTGCGAGTACGCTTGTACACGGAACACACGGACAACACGGTTTGTCCGGTAAAACAACGGAAAAAGCTCCGTCCACTCTGTGGGGTACTGCCACAGTTAAACGTAGTTGTCCATCACGGACACAAAAATTCGTCCGCTAACTCTTGCACCTGGCGCACACCTGCCCCGGGTGCAGGTGTCTACGCAAATCCGCGCGAATTGGTTTTGGATTAGCGAAAATTAGCGTGAATTCGCGGACAAAAAACCTGACCACGTTTAAGTGCGGTGACACCCTCCGTGGAATCCGTGTACAGGCGTACTCGCAGTCCTGAGGACAAAAGAACTTAATTCCGGACATTAAGCAAGCCATACAGCTTAATGAAATAGTACTTTGCTCTTTGATGGCAAGCGGGATACAACCCCGCACGTGTCGCATCGCGCCATCAGCGTGACTTCTTCTCTTCCGCTTTACGTGGCGTGCGGGGTACAATGATAAAGAGGAGAAGAAATGAAGACCATTCCTACAATTCTATTAATAATCCTTATGCCTTTCCTGGCATCGTGTGGTGGCTGGTTCATTCAGCCACTCCCCAACAACCCACCCACACCCTTCCTGCCGCCTACGAACACACCCTCCATCTTTACAGCAACACCGGTTGTGATCGGAGTCGCCAGCGCCACGCCCCAAATTGCCACCTCAACCAATTACTCATTTCCAACGGCGACCAATACAAGCACTGCTACAGCACAGTTAAATCCCACTGATACACCAACGATAACCCAAACCAATTTACCAAGCGGACCGTCTCTTTCCGTGGAAGTTCTCGGCTGCAACACCAGTTTTGACGTGACCCATAGCATGGGCGAGGTGACGAACGCATTTATTGTGATACAAAACACAGGCGGTGTCGAACTGACAAACCTGAAAGCGACCCTTTATGCCCTCGATGAAGGCCGTGAGCACCCCGATAAAACTGTTGACGTGACTTCCCTTTTAGCAGGTTACGAAGTGACGTTGAAACTGACGGTGGACAGCACCTATCGTGAGGAGACCCCCATCCAGATCGAAGTGAGGGCTGATGGTGGAATGTTCCAACGCGTGGGAGCTGACTCCTGCAAGGATATTGGCTTGTTTGCACCCAATCCGGGTACGAACAACACACCGGTACCGGGCAATCCATAATATAATCATCCCATGCCTAATGAAACACTCACCAACGGTCGTCAAAGGATCGCCATCCTGATCGATGGCGATAATGCTCAATCCTCTCTCCTGCCGCAAATGCTCGTGGAAGCAGGCCGGCATGGACAGGTCACCGTCCGCCGCATCTACGGAGACTGGACCACCAGCAGCATGAATTCATGGAAGGAGACGTTGAACTATCATGCCTTCCAGCCGATCCAGCAATTCCGCTATACGATCGGCAAGAACGCAACGGACAGCGCCATGATCATTGACGCCATGGACATCCTGCATTCCGATGTAGTGGATGGATTTTGCCTCGTCTCCTCCGATAGTGATTACACGCGTCTCGCGACACGCATCCGTGAGACGGGAATCTTCGTCATGGGCATCGGGGAGAAGAAGACACCCAAGCCATTTGTCAACGCCTGCGACCTGTTCGTTTACACGGAAAATTTGGTGGCAGAGACGAAAGCTGCGCAACAAAAACGGACTCAAACCAGTCGTGCAAAGAAGGTGAGCACTGGAGCTGCATCAGAAAAAGACGAAGCTGACCCCATGCCTGTCCTGAGCCAGGCATTCGAAATGGCAGTGGGACAGGATGGCTGGGCGCGGCTGGACGTGATGGGCAACGCCATCTATCAGGTCGACCCGGGCTTCGATCCGCGCACGTATGGTCACAAGCAACTCTCGCGCATGTTGAACAAGCTCAAGGATAAATTCGAAATGCGCACCAAGGATCTGGAAGGGCAATTGATCTTTTACGTGAAGATGAAAGAATAGCCATTCACCTAATAAGGGAGGAACAACATGCCGCAATCTGTCAGCATTGCTGTCGTGCAAATGAATGCGACTCCAGACTCCGTCGGCGCGAGGCTGAGGCGGGCTGAGAACTTCATTGCGCAATGTGCTCAAAATGGAGCCCGGCTTGTGGTCCTGCCGGAAGTTTTCAACTCCGGTTACGAATACAGCGATAATAACTATTTGCGGGCAGAATCTTTCAATGATCAAACCGCCACCTGGATAAAGGAAACTGCGGCACGTTACCACGTCCACCTGGCAGGTACATTCCTCCGTAAAGAGCACAACGATATATTTAACACCCTGCTTCTGGCTGCTCCCGACGGCAGGCAATGGCACTATGACAAGAGTTACCCCTGGATGTACGAGCGAGCGTATTTTCGACCCGGTAACGCCATCACTGTTGCAGATACCGAACTCGGAAAGATTGGGTTTCTCATCTGCTGGGATGTTGCCCATCCCAATCTGTGGCAG
>Ga0105104_10002940_pt1 | contig 12280 bp, 9 predicted proteins | sample PPLLaktember2015_3_FD_87034 | JGI IMG/M metagenome (GOLD analysis project Ga0105104, IMG submission 87034) | Freshwater sediment microbial communities from Prairie Pothole Lake near Jamestown, North Dakota, USA - PPLs Lake P7 Core (6) Depth... | ecosystem: Environmental > Aquatic > Freshwater >...
ACTTCGGCCGGTATCCCCTCGATCCGTCGCTGATCTTCACGATGAAGTAATACCGCCGGCACCCAAATGAAATGAGAGCCGCAAGCGCAGTTTAGTGCGCGGCTCCCTAACGCGTTCTAAACTGCGGCTCTCTTGAATTGGGCACCGGCATTTCGACTGGTGGTTCTTATGACACAAAACGAAAGGCCAGTGTGGGGCTCTGTTTCATGGGCTGATCTGACTGTCCCGGATGCGGAAAAGGTCAGGGATTTCTACAAGAGCGTGGTCGGGTGGACAACCACGGATGTCGACATGGGCGGGTACAGCGATTACTGCATGAACTCGCCCGAGGACGGGACGACCAAGGCGGGAGTCTGTCATTCGCGAGGGGTCAACGCTGATTTACCGCCCTGCTGGCTGATTTACATCACTGTTCCGGATCTGGACGCCAGTATTGCCCGTTGCCTGGAGTCGGGCGGCAAGGTGATTTCGGAACCGAAGGATTTGGGTCCCAGCGGGCGTTTCTGTGTGATCCAGGATCCCGCCGGCGCTTACGCGGCGCTGTTTAGCCCGGCATAAGCCTCACAGAGCGGCGAAAAAGGTCGAGCCTGACGCTTTTTTGGAGTGCGGTGGCAACGAGAGGCCGACGTCTTATCTGGCCTCGAGGCGACACCGCTTTGGTATGTGCAGTATTGTGCCGAAGTCACCCCGCAAGTTGCATGTACCAAAGCGGCGTCGCCGGCAGGCCTGATAAAGCATCGGCCTCCCTCTGCCGCCGCACTCCAAAAAAGCGACGGTCTTCTCACGCGCTTGTGCTTTTACTTCACACTCTCGCTCATCAACGCCAGGAGATTACCTTCTGAGTCATCGAAAAATGTCATCCAGACGTCGCGGTCCTGCAGCTTCGCTATGCAATGGGGTTCCGCGCGGAAGTTGGCGCCTTTGGCCCGAAGACCTCCATACGCTTCCTGGATGTTCGAGACATTGAAGTAGAGAATCGAGCCGGGGTGGTCGAAGGCGGGAGATTCAGGCACGGAGAGCATCACGCGCAATCCGGCGCAATCGAAAAACGCCAGTTTCGGAGACGGTTTGAACAGAAATTGAAGCCCCAGGATATCGCGATAGAAAATGATCGCCCGATCGAGGTCTCTGGCTCTCATCGAGACCTGCCCGATACCGGTCAGAAGCCCGGTCTTTTCGATGGTGTCCATACAAACCAATATAGCAGCAGAAGAAGCCGATGATCACACCGTAACACCGGGCGCCCCCCTTGATGACCGTCCAAACTGCTAGTATAAAAGGGCGTGCGGTTGGGCATGGCAAGGAGGTCTTGATGGAACGGAAAAGTACCTCGCTCATTCTAGTTGGGGTTTTGGCCGCAATCACTGCTGTTCATGCTGAGGGAAAGATGAAAATTGAGAAGAGCGTTTTCGGAAAGACGAAGGACGGTCACTCCGTGGACCTGTACACGCTGACCAATGACCACGGGATGATCGTGACTTTGACCAATTGGGGAGCGAGTATCGTCTCGATTCAGGTCCCGGACCGATCCGGGAAGAACGCCGACGTCCTGCTCGGCTACGACAACGCCGACGGGTACATCGGCGACACCGCCTACCTCGGAGCGACTGTCGGGCGTTACGGAAACCGGATTGGCAAGGGCCGGTTCAAGCTTGACGGAAAAGAATACAAGCTTGCGCAGAATAACGGCGAGAACCATCTGCATGGCGGAGTCGCCGGTTTCAACAAGAAACTCTGGGATGCCAAGGAGGTCAAGGCTGCGGACGGCGTCGCGGTCCAGATGCACTACGTGAGCAAAGACGGCGAAGAAGGCTATCCGGGCAACCTCGACGTAACCGTCACGTTCACGTTGGACAACAAGAACGAGATCAAGATTGACTATCTCGCGACGACCGACAAGGCCACGGTTGTCAACCTGACCAATCACTCCTACTTTAACCTCCTCGGGGATGCTGCCGGCGACATCCTCGGGCACGAAATCATGCTCAGCGCCGATCGCTTCACTCCGGTTGATGTCGGCCTGATCCCGACTGGCGAGCTTCGTCCGGTCGCGGGCACTCCGCTGGACTTCAAGCAGCCGAAGGCCATCGGTGCGAGGATCAACGACAAATACGAACAGCTGGTGTTCGGAAAAGGCTATGACCACAACTGGGTCATCAACCCGACCGGCCCGGCTCCAAGGCTCGCCGCCCGGCTGTCCGAGCCAAAGACAGGCCGGGTAATGGAAGTCCTGACCACCGAACCCGGTATTCAGTTCTACAGCGGGAATTTCCTCGATGGCAGCATCAAGGGGAAGAAGGGCAAGGCGTACCAATTTCGCAATGGCCTGTGCCTGGAAACGCAGCATTTCCCAGATTCGCCGAACCATCCCGATTTCCCGTCGACGACCCTGAAGCCCGGGGCGAAGTACCAGACGACGACGATCTATCGGTTCTCGGCGAAGTAGGTGAATCTCACGTCCGTCAGAGCCGGGAGCGGCCAGCGCCGAAGGCGCAAGCGACCGGTCACCCCGTGCCCGCAGCACGATCCTCTCCTTGGCACGGAATGACCGGTCGCTTGCGCCGTAAAACGGCGCTGGCCGCTCCCGGCTCTGTGGAGCTGTTCAATCCACAATCGGCAGGGTCTTGGCGTTGGGCAGCTGATAGTGCCACCACTCCGTTGGCATGGCCTCCAGCCCGACCTCTTCCATCACCTTTCTCAAGAGCATCCGGTGCGCTCGCTTCTCAGGCGACCCCCCCTGGTTGTAATGACTGGCGTCCGGGGTAAACGCATCGAACCCGGTCGGCATCTCCAACTCGTTACCTTGACTATCAACCAGCGTCAGGTCCACCGCGGCCCCTCGATTGTGATTCGACCCGCCGGCGTTCGGGTTGGCGACGTAACGTTCATCCGGCACGAGCGCCCACATCTTTTTCTGGACACTGGGCGGCCGATAGCAGTCGTAGACCTTCAAGCCCAGTCCTTCTTTCTCCAGCCCCTGCTCCGCCTGGCTGAGCTTGTCGGCCATGCTCGGAAGCAGTCGGCAGCGATTGTCGGTATAAACCGCGGTTTTCAGGAAATTGTTCGGGGTCGCGTACCTCAAGTCCTGAATGATCTTCGGATTCACTTCACGTAACTCGACCAAGGCCGGGCGGTGCTTTACGACATACGAGGCAACGTTGCCGATCGTATCGATCCAGATGCCGTTTTTGGGATCAGAGGCGTACTGGCACAACTCTTCCAGCATCTTCATCCGAGTGACCTGACGAGGACCGGATGGCGCGATGTCGTGACCCGCGAGGACCAGCCATTGACCATTTTGCATCGCCTGGTCGATCGTCGACTTCAGCTGGCTGAATTCCATATCGTCCGTCGGCACGCCGATCAGCTGTGCCATGTCGCAGAAAGAGGGGTCATTAGGCGACTCTCCCAGCCACCCACGGCCTGTTTTAAACATTTCTGCGACAAGCGGGATGTAACTCCTCAGGTTGACGCCCCGGCCGACATAGCTCTGTCCGCAGGGGTAGGCAAAACTGGTTGGGGTGACGCCCAGGAGAGCCTGGACCTGCCGGTTGGCCTCCGTCAGCTCGGTCCGCATCTGATCGAGGGTGTAATTCTCGAGTGCCTTTTGACGGGCCCAGGGGAAGTTGCCGCTGCAAGGATGAACCAACGAGTGGTTCCCGATCTCATGACCCGCCGCAATAGCACGTTTCCAGGCGTCGACTCTCTCTTTAAGCCGGTCAGGCGAGACAAAGAAAGTCGCGCGAACGTGATAGCGATCCAGGAGCGGCACGCCATTATCGACCTGGCTGGGGCGGGCGTCATCAAAACTGAGACTGATTGCGCCTCGCTTCCCTTCCGGCCAGCGGATCCCCTGTTTCTCTTGGGCAGGCGCAGTATCCGCTTGATACTGCCGGCCAAGCGCCTGGGCGGCGAAGACAAGAGTCAAGAGGATCAGCAAAGACCCCGTTTTTCGAATCAACATAAGAAGCTCCTTAGATCAGGCTATTTCGGTATCAACCGCTCCGCATTCTTCCAGAAAAGATTCTGGGCCACCTCGGGTTTCAGCGACAGTCCCACAATGGAATACCCGCCGCGGCACCGCTTGAAAGGCGGATTTTGCTGCACCTTATCCGTCAGGAAGAACTGGTAGTGGCTCTCAAGGAACCGGACGGTCGAATCGACGTAACCCTGGTGGGGATTGTCACCGGGCGCCCCGAGCTCACCGGGCTGATAGAGGCACTGCGCCTGGACCCCTGTCGGGACGTTCGTGTCGTCGTAGATTGAGTCTGTCCCGAACAAGATGCGGTCCTGGTACTCGATCAGAAAGTTCTTGGAGTCTGCAGCATGTTTTGGCAACCCAAGCACGGGAATGCGGGCCGAAACGTCATAATAGAGGTTCGGCAAAGCGTCGAGGTCATCGGCCGCCAGCTGAAGGCTCTCCGATCGACTCCCGACATGCGGGCAGATGAAGATCGTGCGGGGATGGCGCGCGATGACCTCGTTCCTCTCTCCGAGCAGCTCATCCAGGCTCGGATAACCTTTCCGATAGTAGGTCCACCAGGCATATTCGCCGTATAACACGCCGTTCCAGAAGTTCTGATCGTTAACCGGCTGCCAAAACGCTGGCGGATCGCCGGCATGAATCAGGATAGGAATCCCGAGTTCCCCGGCCTTGGCCCAGATCGGGTCCAGTCGCTGGTCGTTAATCCGCCAGAATTCGCCGTCGGATTGGCGGTACTCGAGTCCGAGCGCCTTGAAGATTTTCAGGCCGCGCATCCCTCGGGCGACGTCCTTCTCCATCTGCTCAGCCGCCTGCCAGGCGAAGTCCGGCTCATTGATGCGCTTGAAGTCGATGTTGCCGAAGACAGTGAACCGTCCAGGATAGCGATTGAATATCGCCAGATGCTGCTCGAGCGTCGAGCCGAAACCATCGTGCCACTCGAGCGTAACGCACCGCTCGATACCGCAACGGTCCATCGCCTGGACCGCCAGCTCGATGTATTGCGGAAAGACATGTGTGTGGGCGTCAATGATGCGCATAGGCGATCGACCTCCGTTACGGACACACACGGACTCACACGGACTAACACGGACTGACACGGACTAAACGGATACCATCATCGTCCGTGTTAGTCAGTGTGCGTCCGTGTGAGTCCGTGTCATCCGTAGCGCTACTCCAGCAACGCAATCACTTCTTTGCTTAACGATACTCTGCTTTGACGCGCAAAGTCGCGTAGCGCTTCCCGGCAAGCGCCGGGATGGATCGTGTGCGGCGAAGTGACCTTGAACGAAGCGAGGAGGCTCGCCAGCTCGTGGGCGTGCTCGAAACTGAGCCCAACTGAGAGACCAACGATGAGTCCGGCCAGGTGCGCATCTCCGGCCCCGGCTGTGCTGGAAACGTCGACCGGAATAGCGGGGCGGTAAATCAGGCCTCGCTCTTCGCAGATCCAGCTTCCCTCGCCGCCCAGGGTTATTGAGATAAGCAGACGCGGGTAGTGCGAGGTGAGAATGCGTGCGGCCGATTCAACGATGGTTTTGCCTGAACATTCTTCAGGATTCAGCCGCGCGACCGTCGCAGCCTCATGCCGGTTCATCGCCAGCAAATCGAGCTTCCCGATCAAACCTTGCTCAAGTGCGGTAAGAACATCCTCCGAGCTGAACGTCGCGACATTGAAGAAGCCGTGGTCCCGGCCAATTTCAAGGAGTCCCGCCCGGACCTCTAGCGGTACCTCGGGGGCAGCAAGCGCGATGCCTGTGCCGCTGAATCGGTTGAACTCGCCTTCAACTTCAGCCAGGTCGGAAACATCGATCGTGCTGCAGGCAGAATCGTCTGTCGTCAGATTGCCGCCGCTGCCATCCGGATAGACGAAGCAGAACGAATAGAGAGTGGGGTGGCCGGGCGAGGCTTTGACGAACCGGGTGTCAAAACCGGTTTCAATCATCTCCTTAACCAGGCGGCGTCCGATCTCGTCATCACCGACCCGGCCCACGGGAAGAGTCAGGAAATCCGGGCGGAGAAGAGTCGCGATGTAGTGGGCGATGATATGAAGCTTGCAGTAGTCGCGCCGGTCGAGGAAGTGTCCCAGGCGGCTTTCCTCGCGTCCCAGCGTCTCGTTTCCCTTGAGGGCGAAAAAAGTGCCGGTCCCAATCCCGCCAACGCCGACCATGGCGCAATATCGCAGGTTCTCCGGAGCCACGTGCAAGTGCTTCAATCGAGTCCTCATGTATAGCAGAATCACTCTCGTGACCGCCCGCCCAACTACAGAGCCGCGCACGGGGCGAACGGGCTTCAGCCCGTTCACTCCGTGCGCGGCTCTGTAGTTGGGCGGCGGTCACGGGATAAGTTTTAAAGATCAGCCCAAATCCCTCTCACTCCACCCCCAGATCCCACTCCGGGTGCTCGCTGATCGGGTGGCGGGCGGTGTCAATCGTCGCGGTCAGGAGCGCGTCCGGGTGCTCCTGGAGCAGCGTCATCGGGTACTCCGCCGTAATCGGGCCAAACAGGGCCACTCGCAGAGCCGTCTGTTTCCACGCGCCGGTATCGCTGAACAGGCGCACCTTCGTGGCCGACAGGCACTCGCTGATTCCCAGTGTCAACGACATGGGCGGAACAAACTGGTAGGCGCTGCCGAACGTCCGCTGGGCCAAGGCGATAATCGTATCGATGTTGTTCTCCTGGACCCGCAGCCGCGACTGCCGCAACTCCTCGATCGAGATCCGGCTGAACGGATGCCGTCTCGCCTGGTTGTAAGCCATGTGGCCGTCCTGTCCCCAGCCCCCGTAGGTGATGTCGATTGGAGCGGCCATGGCTGCATCATGCATTTCGTCCAGGTTCGAGAGCGCGGGCCAGTGACGAAGCTCGTCAGGCACAGCGAGCCGTGCATCAACGGGCGCGTAGAAGTGCTCCTCCATAAAGCCGCGGAAACTGTACGGGTGGGCTCGAGGAAGCTCGCGCCCTTGCCAGTCCAGGCACTCGTCCATGTGGAACACCTCGAATTGTCGCAAGCTGACCTGATCGCGGTTCACCATGTCGGTGAACGGGCGGTACCAACACATCGGCCCGCAGGGAATGATCGCACGCGTCTTCTCGCCCCTGTCATTGTGTCGCTTGATTTCGTCGACCAGTTCCCGGGCCATGATCTGTCCCATCTCGGCTGAATCTCGGCACAGCCGGAAAGGGATCTTGCGATCCGGGTGATGCTCCAAGTCCTGGTACGGAATTCGGCACCACTGGTACAGGTCACGAAGTGCGAGTCGGTTCATCCTTGGTCTCCTCTACGAGCTCCGCCTCTCCATGCGTGAGCACACGGAACATGTATTGAATTTCACTGAACCCTTTTATCGCCGCGTATGCTGAGAGACCCACGAACAAAACGCCCGTCACAAGCAGCACGCCAAGCCAGACGAGCTTCCAGACGGCCAGGGAGTCCGACTGCCCGGCGCCCAGGATGGCAACTACTGTCACTGCAGCCACTCCTGCCAACACCAGAATCCTTCCGCGGACTGACGCCATCCGGGCGAACAGCGACCCGACGACCATGCCCACGAGCGCCGCGACATAGCTCAGCACCCCGATCGTCCCCGTCCAGGCGACCGGGTCCGGCACCAGGAAATACAGGAAAGTCGCACTGCCTCCCAGCAGGAGTGAGCAGAGCGCTCCCAGGCGGTGTGCGCCTTTCCAGTAAATCCCGCCGACCAGGGTCCAGAAGGTCCCAGCCAGAAACAGGTTAGCAGTCATCTGGAGATAAAAGTAGGTGGCCCCGGGGATTACGTAAAAGAGGCCCCACACAACGATAAACACCGTCAGGCAGAGAACCGTCGCCCTGTGGATGTACATTTGATGTTGCTGCTTCAAGGGGCGTCCGACTAGCGGCAGGACGACGTCCTGGGAGATGATCGAGCCCCAGGCCAGCAGGTAGCCGCTGTAAGTGGACATGGAAGCGGCGAGCATTCCCGCGACGACCACGCCGATGACTCCCATGGGCAGCACGCTGCGGAGGAATTCAGGCATGGCTTGAATGGGAACACCCGTCTGTCCCTTGAAGTATGCGAGCGCAGCGATTCCCCAGAGGAAGGGAAGAATGGCCCGTCCCAGGAAAAGCAGTCCGGTCCAGGCAAAAATGCGCTTCACGACCGAGGGGCTTTCAGAGGCGAACGTCCTGGCTGCGATCGGCGCCCAGGAGGTGATGATAGCCAGCCAGGACAGAGACTGCCACAGAATGAACTTCCAGCCGAAATCCGGGTGGGCGACAGGATTTAATCCCTTGGGACCAATGTGCTCGGTGACAGTTGTGACCATCTGGGAAATGCCAACGGATGTGAAGCAGTAAACCGTGATGATCATCATGGCGACGACCAAAAGTATGTACTGCACGTAGCCCGTGATGATGACAGAAATCATCCCTCCCATAGCGGTGTACGCCAGGACAAGGGCCATCAGAAGGACCATCGTCCACAGGAGATACTCCAGGGGAATTCCGGTGACGATGTTCAGAAAAGTCGCTTCTATGATGGGGAAGACGCCGAAATTCAGTGCTCCGCCCACGGCCATCAGGACTCCGGCGAGCACCCGGACGTCACGCCCGTAACGGTCTTCAAAAAACTGCGGAATGGTCACCAACTCCAGTTCCCGGCACCTCTTGATCACGAAGCCCGTGCGTCCGACGACCACGTACATCGCCGCGGGAATCAATCCGGCGAGGAATGCCGTGAAACCATAAAGCACGCCCATCTCGGCGTAGTACATGTAGGTGATGATCCCGATCTCAGTCGCGACCAGGGAGATCATGCCGACATGCAGACCCATGCTGCGCGAGGCGACCAGAAAGTCGGTACTGCTCTTCACGTACCGCCTTCCGTAGATGCCGGCGTAGAGATTGGCGAGCAGGAAAATGGCGAGGATGATCCAGTCGACAAGCGAGAAGTTCAAGAAGTCACCTCACGATCAGTTGTTTTTGCCAGTCTCCCTGGGAGCGCAGGCATCCTGCCTGCTAGCGTTAGCAGGATCGACAGTTGCATCGCCACGAGCAGGCAGGATGCCTGCGCTCCCAGGGAGATTCTCTTCCCCGGTCCTGCTACCCGACTTTGCGGACGTGCCGCGTACCAGCGAGAGCAGCCCGGCAACCGCCAGCGTCAGGACCGAATAGGAAACGACGGTTACGCGCTCCCCGGCGGGAACCGAGAACAGGAACAGCAATGTCAGGATGCCGATTGCGGCGGTGGTCAGGCTCAGAAATCGAAAAACCTTCCGCGTGGGATCCACCGAATCGCGAAGCTCAGAAGCCACGTCGACCGGGCGGTTAAGCCGGTCGAACAGCGCGTCTCGGGCCGCGGCGTGCGCCTGGTCGCCGCCTTCGAAGAGGCGCGTTCCAAGAAAGACCAGCACCGAAACGGGAACCAGGGTGAGGACGTTGGTAACCAGTCCCCACTCGAAAATGAAGCTGCCCAGGCAGCCCAGGACGAGCGAAACGGAGAATGTCAGCAAACCGGACCAATGGGGTGTCCGCTTTACGACCAGGCCCAGCAAAGCCGGAGGGCCGTAGGCCAGCGAAATGATGGTGTTGAAAGTCACCATGACCTGAAACACGCTGCGCCCCGTGACGGCCAGTTCGGTTGCCAGCAGGGTGATGGCGGCGCCGACGGCGACCGTGGCGATTCGCCCGACCCTCAAGAGGCGTTTCTCATCGGCATGAGGTGCAAAGGCGGCCTGGTAGATGTCTTTTGAGATGATTGCTGAATGGAGGTTGAGCAGCCCCGAGATGCTGGTAATGGTGGCGCTGAAGATGGCGGCCAACATGATTCCGATCAGCCCGTTCGGAAGTAGGGTCATGCTGGCCAGCGCGTAAGCCGCTTCCTCCGGGTGTCGCCATCCCGGCCAGACAGCCGAGACATCGGGATAAAGCACGCGCATGGCCATCGGGGGGACGAACCAGATCAGGGAGCCTACGAAAAACAACGCACTGCAGAGCAGTGCCGCCTTGCGGGCGGACGACTCGTTGTCCACGCTGAAATACCGCTGGGCTTGCGCCGCGGTGTTATAACCTACGCTGACCATCAGCGTCCACGCGACGACGTAAATCCATCCGTACCCGGGCAGGCTTAGCGAAGTCATGTTCGCCGGGAGTCGGTCGATCATGTTCGCCAGTCCGCCGGTCTTGATCAGCGCAGTCGTAAAGAGGATGAGGGCGAAAGGCATCAGGATAACGGCCTGGAGGAAATCGGCGACCACCACTGCCCAAAGACCGCCGAGCATGCAATAAACGAGAACGATCGTGCCCGCCACGGTAGTCGTCCATACCGGCGAGAGACCGGAGACTGAGGCGACAAACAGGCCCACCCCGAAGAGCATGCTCGCACCCATGAAGATCTGGAAGAACACCGTTGTAACGGAGAACAGCCGCCGGGAGCGATCATCAAAGCGCTCGGACAGGTACTCCATCGTGGAAGAGATGCGCGCCCGTCTCCAGCGTGAGGCGAACACCCAGTAGCCAAGCAGGAACGTGCTGGCGTTGCCGATGTAAGTAGCGATGGCAATCAGGCCGTCCTTGTAGGCAATTCCGGCCATGCCGGTAAACGTGAAGGCGCTGAAGCCGCTCATAAAGGCACTGAGCGAGGCGACGAGCCAGGGGATGCGATTCCCGCCGCGAAAATAGTCCGAGCCGCCCCGGTTCAACCGCATGAACACCACGCCGATAGCGAGGATCATCGCCAGGTAAATGACAACCACGACATAGTCAAGGCCATTGGCCGTCTTCACGTTTCAGCTCCTTTGGTCGCACGGACTGCGATGGACGAAATAGACGAAGTGGACGGTATGGACACGGGCTCGTCCACAGAGTCCATTTCGTCCATGTCGTCCATCGCAGTCCGTGCCTTTTCACCGCCACCGCCACTCTTCGCGCACGTTGGTGATCTCACCCGGAGTCTCGGGCGTGCCGGAGGCCGGACCGTGGTACAAGCCGCCTCCAAACGTCGTCAAATAGAGCATACCCGGATTGTGGATGTCCACAACCGGACGGTGTCCCCATTTGAAGTTGTAGCCCTTCAGCCGGGTCCAGGTTTTCCCGCCGTCATCGCTCCGGAAGGCCGCGCTGTCGAAGGTGTTGATAAAGAGTGTGGCCGGGCTGGCTGGGTCGATCGCCAAGGCGAAGACATGTGCGTCCTCGCGGAAAATCCGTTGCCAGCTCTTTCCCCCGTCCTGGGTCTTCAGGACTCCGCCTGACACCTCTCGGCCGTACTCATTCGTTCGTGGCCAAAGGCACAGGTACATGCGCATGGAGTCGCCCGGGTCGAGCACCAGGTCGTTGGGAAAATTGACGCCGGGAGGCAAAGCGACTGGCGTCCAACTCTTCCCGCCATCGCCGCTCTTGAACATCGCGCCGTCGACAGCCTTGCCGTCCAGAATTCCGTGCGCGACGATGGCGAACAGAGTGCCGTCGGGGGTCAGGGCCAGGCGCCAGACATACTTGCTTGGCCATGGAAGCTCACCGGCCTTTTGCCAGTTCTTGGCCCCGTCACTCGATTTCCAGACGCCCGTCCCGAATCCCGACACGTACAACGTACGGGAATCCCTGGGGCTGCGCGGGTCGAGCACGATATGAGTGCAGGTCGACGGCGCCATCCCGGTGCTGCTGGGGATCCACGTTCGGCCGGCGTCATTACTGACTGCGACTCCACCTGGACTCTTCTCTAGATTGCTGCGTCGCATCATCTTCTGGCGGGGAAGGTCGTGCGCACTGCCCCAGACACTCCAAACCCGTCCAGGCATCTCTGGATCGAAAACGGCCCAGTAGCACCCGTTGATCCACTCGCGGGGGATCCCGTTGGTTCCGTGCACCCAGCTCTCGCCCCCATCGAACGAGTGAAAAGCGCCGACATCCGTGTACGGGACATAAAGATGTTTGCGATCGGCGGGATCAAAGATCACGCCGTAGCAGTTGGTGACATCGAGGCCTCGGCTTCGCCAGGCCCTCTGCTGACCGACTTTGTCGGTGAACACCTGACGCCAGGTCTTACCTCCGTCCAGGGTGCGATAGGTGCAGCCGAAATCCGAGGCATAGCAGATGTCCGGGTTCAACGGACTGACGCCGAGGGACAGCGGATACTCACCCCACTCGGGGCTGTACTCTTCCATGACCCAGCCGCCGTCATAGTCGGTGTCCAGCATCTTGCCCTCGCTAGCCCGGAAAACCCAGCGCCAGTGGCTCCCGCCGTCGTCCGTGCGCAGCGTACCGAATTGGCGCTGCGTCTCGCCATTCACTGCCCCGTAATAATGGGAACAAGAGAGGTAGACCGAATC
>Ga0105104_10002941_pt1 | contig 12279 bp, 12 predicted proteins | sample PPLLaktember2015_3_FD_87034 | JGI IMG/M metagenome (GOLD analysis project Ga0105104, IMG submission 87034) | Freshwater sediment microbial communities from Prairie Pothole Lake near Jamestown, North Dakota, USA - PPLs Lake P7 Core (6) Depth... | ecosystem: Environmental > Aquatic > Freshwater >...
GGATTGGGGATTGCGGATTGACGATTGCGGATTGGGGATTGCGGATTGGGGATTGATGGGGCTTCGGGGGTATCGTCAATCCCAATCTGCAATCCTCAATCCCTCCATCCGCAATCCCGGCAATCCGCGATCCCCAATCCGCAATCGTCAATCGTCAATTCGTTGGCCTAGAACTTCACCGTTTCCAAAAACTTCAGGCTCTCGGGCACTTGTTCGTGTACCCGGGACGACTCGTCTTCGATGAAGTAATATTTGACCCCGACCTTGTTGGCCGCCCTCAGCACGGCCGGCATATCGATCTGGCCGGTTCCCAACACCACGTCGTTGTTAGGATCGGTCCCGCCTGAAAGGTTGCCCTTGACGCCCTTCTTCAGGTCTTTCAGATGCATGAGCGCCCAGCGATCCTTGTACTTTTCGAGAAGCTGGACCGGGTCCTGCCCCGGAAACACTATCCAGGTGATGTCCATCTCGAACTTCACCAGTTTCGGGTTGGTCTCCTGCATCAACAGGTCGAACAGGGTGCCCTGACCGTGGGGCTGAAACTCATACCCGTGCTGGTGATCGAAGAAGGTAATCCCTTGTTTGGCCAGTGCTTCGCCCGCTTTGTTGAACACTGCCGCGGCCGCCCGGCATTCCTGCTCGTCAAAGTCGCCCTTGTGCGGGACCCATGCGACGCCGGCGTATTCGAGTCCAAGAGCCTTGGCCTCCTGCGCCACGCTGTCCGGGTCCTTTTGGAATCTGCCGTAATCAAAATGGCCCGCAATCGCTTTCAAGCCGTTGGCATCGAGCTGCTTCTTGAACTCCGCGGGTGACAGGCCGTAGTTTCCGGCCAGTTCCACGTACCGAAAGCCGTAGTCATGGACTTTCTTCAAGGTCCCAGGTACGTCTTTTTTGAAATCGTCACGAAAACTGTAGAGCTGTACTCCGATCGGCCCCTTGAAACTTGGCCCCAGGCCCGCTTTGGATTCGGTATCCGACCAGGCGGGACCCGCGCTGTAGGCTGCGACCAGGAGAATGCAGCTGAAAACAAAGGTGATGCTTGCGAGTTTCATCATGCAAAAGATATAGCAGAAAACTCGCCGGGGGAAAATTGCGGGAGGACCGAAAGCAAGCGGAGCGCTCGACTGACAAACTGACAAACTGACAAAAGGAAAGAGCGATCCGTCACCGAACGGTCAATCCTTGTCACTTTGTCAGTCTGTCAGTTTGTCAGTTGGAGTACTCCGCTTGCTAGCCTGCTTTGAATGAATTGGTGCTTACTCGGCGGCGCTAAGGGCGGAGTTGGGGCATTCCGGTTCGCAGGCGCCGCAATCAGCGCAGTTGTCTTCATCGACCACCGCTTTCCCGTCCTTAACCTCGATTGCCGCAGTCGGGCAGGTGTCAACGCACGTTGCACAGCCATCGCAAAGCTCAACATCCACTTGAACTGCCATACTATTTACCCTCTAGTCCTTTCTTTCTATAAAAGTCGAAAGCCACTCGTTATGTAGCGTTCGTGTAAAGAATCCATGAATTCTACCCGGGAGATGCACCGAAAATCCAGAGTTTTGAACAACCCGAGTTGTTGGGTTATCTACCAGGCGCCAGACAGTATAGTATAGTCGTGCCTGTTTAGGGATAGAGGTGATCTCGATGCTCTTCGAAAAGAATGAATCGCCTTGTTGCGAGCTACTGACACCGGAAGTCCAGGTTCTTCATCCCGGGAACACGAATTGTCCCGGCTGCGGGATGTCCCTCGCTTTGCGCTGGCTGGAGCGTGCCTTGCCAAATCGCCGCCTCACACTGTGCGTACCGGCCGGTTGCGCGGTGGTCACTTCAGGCGCTTACCCCACGACTGCTTTCGGGGTTCCGGCCGTGGCAACCACTTTTGCTTCGGCTGCAGCCGTCGCCAGCGGAATCAGTCTAGTTGACACACTGAACAACGAGAACGGCCTGACAATCTGCTTTGCCGGCGACGGTGCGACTTACGATATAGGGACTGCCTGCATCTCCGCGACGGCAGAGCGGAACGAGGACGTCATCTACATCTGCTACGACAACGAAATCTATGGCAATACCGGGGGACAGCGGAGCAGCGCCACTCCGCTCAGTGCCGTCACCACCACCACTCCCCGCGGTAAGCGGCATTGGAAGAAAGACATGATGGCGATCGTTATCGCCCACAAGATCCCTTACGCGGCGACCTTGTCCCTCGCGCACACGGACGACCTGATCCGCAAGCTGCGCTATGCCGCGGGCATTCACGGTTTCCGTTTTCTGCTCCTTCATTCGCCTTGCCCGACCGGGTGGAAGTCGGACCCCCAGGAAAGCGTGGAGCTGGATCGTTTGGCAGTCGGCTCCGGCCTCTTTCCGCTTTACGAGGTGCTGGAGGGAGGCCGTTACCCGATTAATGCGCGCCCGGACGGAACCCCGCTTGAGGAGTATTTTCGCCGCCAAGGCCGTTTTCCCCGGGGAATAGCGAACCCGGAAGTTGCCCGACGGCTCATTCAGGAGGAGTGGGAGTACCTCGAAAAGATGGCGAAGACGTTCCCGGCGGATCCGCTGCCGGTGGAACACTGATCGCTGGCAGCTGCCCGCTGGGCAGTGGCAGCGGTCAGTGGGCAGCAGTTTCCCGCATCAAATCCCGCGCGAGCTTCTGCACCGTCTGCACCATCGCCATGAGCCCCATTCCCTTCCCCATGGAGATGTTCTGCCGGAAGATCGTGGAGACGATGCCCGGTTTGACGCGCAGCACCTCGTCCAAGGGAACACCGGACAGAGTCCGATCGAGGATGTAAGCAAGCGCCTTTGCCGATATTCCTGACGGGTTCTCCACCGCGAAGTGGAACTTGGCGGTGCCATCCGGCTGCTTTTCCGCCCAGACGTAAGCCTCTGATTCGCAGAATGCGACGCGGCGCTGCTCCGGAAACGGGCGGCGCGCGACCCGCTCCGGAACCTCCTTGAAGTGGCCGGCGAAGTCCAGAAGCATCTGCACGCGCTGGTTCTGGTCCTCGACTGAACTCATTGTGTCCAAGAGCGACCGCAGCTTTTCAGGCAGTTCTTCCGTCGATTCTACTTCTCGATCGGGACATTGACCAGGTTGCCCCATTCTGTCCAGCTCCCATCGTAGTTCTTCACGTCCGGAAAACCCAGAAGGTACTTCAGAACGAACCAGGTATGGCTGCTCCGCTCGCCGATCCGGCAGTAAGCGATGATTGAATCCTCAGGTTTCAGGCCCTGCTCTTTAAGATAGATGTCCCGCAATTCTTCAGCGCGCCGGAACGTCCCGTCGCCCGGATTGGCCGCGCGGCTCCAGGGAACATTGGCAGCCCCCGGGATGTGGCCGCCACGCAAGGCGCCTTCGTTCGGGTAGGCTTCCATATGCAGCCGTTCCCCGGTGTATTCCTCCCGGCTCCTCACATCGACCAGCCGCCCACGCTGACGCAGATGCTCGAGCACATTTTCACGAAAAGCCCTGATCTTCGGGTCCTGTCTTTCCGGAGCCTGATAGCGCGCCGTCTTGAATTGCGGGATGTCGCGGGTCATCGGGCGTCCCTCATTCTGCCACTTCAGCCTCCCGCCATCCATCACTTTAGCCCGCGTATGGTTGAAAAGCTGGAAAACCCAGAAGGCATAGGTTGCCCACCAGTTGTTCTTGTCCCCGTAAAAGACGACCGTGGTTTCCGTGGTGACCCCGATCCGGGACATCAGTTTTTCAAACGCTTCACGGTTTATGTAGTCGCGTCGGATCGGATCGTTCAAATCGTTGGTCCAATCAACCTGGGCAGCGCCAGGGATGTGCCCCGAAGGGTACAACAGCGGATCCTCGTTCGACTCGATGATTCGAATGTCGGTGTCGTTCAGCCGATCAGCCACCCATTGAGTCGAGACGAGCACATCAGGGACGGCATAGCCTTTATCCAAGACCTCGCGGTCTAAAACTTGAGACATAGTTCTTCCCCTCTCGTGGAAACGGAATGTGTTGAATGGATGCTGATAATGTAGATCAGTTTGGTAGGCAATGTCCAATAGGCGGGAGCGAGGCTGCCGGACACGACAAAAAGGGTGAAGGATGAAGGATGAAGGATGAAGAAAAGCAATTGCCGCTTGGGCTTTCTTCATCCTTCATCCTTCTTCCTTTCCCCGCTTAGTCCACCGGCAGTCGCGCGAGGACTTTGTAGCCGCCGTCTCGGACTTCCGCGATGTAGAGGTCGCGCCGGCCGTCGTGATCGGGGCCCAGGGTGTAGGTTCCACCCACTCCTTCAACCCGGCGTTTTTCCTCGATCAGCTTGTCCAGATAAGATTTGACGTCATCCCGACTGAAGCCCGCTTCGCGCACCGCCTCGGCAAGCAGGTAGACTGCGTCGTAGGCGAATGCTTGTCCGTAACCCGGCTCGTCTCCGGCCAGTCGTTTATAATCAGCCACGAACTTGGCGGCTCGGGGGCTGGCGGTGTCCGGCACAAAAAACTGGGAGAACCGGATCCCGTGAGCTTCGAGCGGCGGGCCTTTTAGAAACTCGACGGTTCCCAGGGTATCCCCGCCAAGGATTTCTGCTTTACTGCCTGAGCGGCGGATCCCTTCGATCGTCCAATTGGCCGCCTCTTCGCGCTGGAACAAAGCATAGAGCTGCGGCTGGCCTTCGCCGTTAAGGCGTTCGATTGTGGAGCGAATCAACTGCTGATCCTCAGGACGAAGCAGATTTCGGTGCATGACGCTGGAAACGATGGAGCCGCCCAACCGTCGCACTTCCTGTTCGAACATCTGAGCCACCCCGCGGCCGTAGTCATCGTTCACGTAGAACGTGGCAATTCGCTTCTTCCCCCACTTTTCGACGGCGTAGCGGGCAAGCGCCGGCCCTTGTTTGGCATCGGACAGGCAGAGCCGATAAGTCCAGTTACCTACATTGGTAATCGCGGGCGAGGTCGCTATCGTGACGATCTGCGGAATCCGGCGCTGATTGTAAAACGCGGCGCCGGAGAGGGTGGAAGCGCTATCGCTGTGACCGATCACGGCAATCAGGTTCGGAGTGTTGGCGAAGCGTTCTGCCCATTGCAGAATTTCGCTCGCCTGGGCTATGTCTCGGACGGTCCAGTCCATGCCTGCCAGTTCGATGGGAATACCCCCGATGCCGCCGGCCCGGTTGATTTCATCAGCCGCAAGGCGCACTGCTTCATGGTTTTGTACGCTCAGAGCCACTCCTATGACCACCTTATCCGGGTCCGATGAGCAGCCGGCCAATAGGACAGCGAGCATGACGCTGAGCAGAAGTGACAGGCGTTTGGATTGGACGTTCATTTTTTCAGGATTCCGTTCGTATTTTCCGGCGCGCTCTCCGCGGCGGACTTGACCTGGTCGGACGTATAAAAAGGCATCGAAACCGCCAGGGACAGGCCGTTTTCACTACTCTGACCGCTTAGCCGTCCATGGAGCTGGTCAGCCAAGGCGGAACACAACGCCAGGACCGAGGACAAGGTCTCGGGCGTGTTCTTGTCTGTCGAAGCTCCGCCTTTCTGAGGATCACCGCTTTTCTTAAGTCCGCCATCGCTGAAGATCTCGACTACGGCCCGGTTCTCTTTGACAGCGGTTCTCACGGTGATGGACGCGGCGCCGAATCTGTCTCGAACCGACTCGTCGGCCGCTGTGAGGAGCGTCAGAATCAGCTGGCGCAGCTGAGAAGCATTCACATGGACCACGGGGTTCGACGAGGCATATTCGCGGACGAGACGGACGTTGTGTACTTTCATCTCGTACTCGCGAAGCTGCACGACCGGCTCAATCAAGCCGTTAATACCGAGGAACGCCTCTTCGCCCGCTAACGGTTCGGCCACTTGAAGAAGATTTGAGACAATCCGCCGGCAACGATCCGCCTGGGCAAGAATGTCTTCAAGGATGCGAATCTCGTCTGCGTCCCGGCGTGTCGCGGCCACTTTCATCTTCTGCAGCTCGGCAAAACTCGCGATGGCGGTCAGCGGGTTGTTCAGTTCCCGTGCCGCTCCCCGGATCAAGTCGGAGAGCACGTTGACCGAGTGAGTCCGGACCAGGTCGGACTGCAGGCTCTCGACCTGTCTTTGGCGGGCCTGGACCTCGCCTTCCAGGGACGCGTAATTGGCCGCCAGTGTATCGGCCATGAAATTAAAGCTGCGGGCAAGCTGTCCTATTTCGTCTTCGCGCCTCACCGGCGATCGCACGGATAAGTCACCGTCCCTGATCTGCTCAGAGGCTGTGACTAACTCCTGAAGAGGTTGCAGGATCCGCTTTCTGAGCAACCAGGTAATGAGACCGAGAACCAGGACGAGGACAGCGGCCAACGAAGCAATGGCCAGCTGGGCTCTCTGCAGAGAACCGTTTACACTTCGCAACACGGCCTGGAGTTTCTCGACCTGGACGCGATTCAACAGTTCGAATTCCCGCTCCAGCCGCTCGCCCAGCTGTTCCAGCCGGGCAATCCCTTCCCGGGCACCGTCTCGCTCTCCGGTGCGGAGCTCTTCAAAAATCTGCAGCGCCTCGACCGCCAATTCACTCTGCAGGCTGCGGATCGCCTCGACGGTCAGACGTTCTTCGCTGCCGATGTTCAACGTGACATACCGCGTCTGCTTCGCGCCCAATTCGTAGTTAAGTTGGCTGAACCGATGGGGGAAGACAGGATTGACCTGCTCGAACTGCCGGTGGACCATGTTGATCTGTTCTTGGATGCCTGACCGGAGTTCTTGGTTCAGTTCGAAAGTATTCTGAAGGTTGCGGGCCAGCGTATTGGCCTGATCGGAAAGGACCATGTACCGGTAGGTCAATTGGCCGATAAACAACAGCACAACCAGGAAGGTGACGGTCAGGATGATCAACACCTGTCCGGAGATTTTCGTCCAACCCGGTTTGCTTTTGGCCGCCGTCCCCGCTCGCGGAGCGGTTAGGCTCTCCGCTTTTTCCATGCCGCTCGCCCTATGATAGCCCAAGTACAGGGTTTGAGGATGGGAATGATGATAGTAAGCGCCGGGGGCAGGGAAGGGCCGTCTTTGCCCCCGTTAGGGGGCAAAGACGGCCCTCCTTCCCTGCGCCGCCCTAGGTTCCCGGTTCGGTACAGACTGTCGTGCCTCCCAGCGTCCGAATCGCATCCGCACTCGACCAAACTGCCCGAAACAAGTCCGGCCGGAACCGGTCGAGTGGAAGGTCATTGCAACCGTCGTGCGCGAGCAGACGGCCCTCGTTGAGAAGCGTGCGCAGCAGACGAGCGCCCAGCCTTGATCGAGAATCAGTCGCTTGGTCCAGGGCATGTTCAAGAGACAGTTCACTCGTAACAGGCAATGACTTGACGAAATTGATGATACGAGCGGTCAGGAGCAGCGTGTAAAGGTCATCCCTGGAAACGAGGTCCGAATGGCAGGGCAGCGCGGTCAGACGGGCGAATTTCAGCTGATCGGCCCTTCCCCGCTCCTTCTCCCACAGCGCACAGCCCGGCGCCAGGTAGAAAATCGAAGCGCCGACGAGCAACGGCAGTCCCGCCAGGAAGGCCAAGGTCCGGATCATCGAGTCGAGTGACTCTCCGGGGAGACCTAAGATCTGGTAGCCGATCACGCGCATACCGAGCTGAAACGCCGTCTGGACCGTCTGCTCGAAGGCGACAACGTCGCACGGACGGTAGTGGTCCGAGCAAACCTGGGGATTCGCGCTGACCAGGGATAGATTAAGCTGCGAGAAGCCCGCTTTCTCCATTAGCACGACTAGCTCGGGGTCCAGGCCGAAGTAGCACAGCCCGTTCATTGCGAACAGTTCCAGGGAACCGGGCGGGAAGCGGCCAATGACTTCTTGAAGCAGCTGCTCTGTCTGCCGACGGTCAGCAGCGAAATTGTCGTCTTCGAAATCAAAAAGTGAATAACCGTCCGCATACCGCATCGCGATCTCGTCGAGGATCGACTGATTGGATCGTCTCCGGTAGGCCTTCCCAAAAGTGCTGCGAACCGAGCAGAAATCGCAGCGGTAAGGGCAGCCGCGAGAGGAGACAATGGTCGCCACGGGCCGGGCGCGCGAGGCGTAGTGGCGCGGATTCAAATCGGATGAATCGGGAACGGGCAGATCTTCGATCGAAAAGCTCTCGTCGGAATCATTCAGGATGCGCTGACCTTCATACTTAAATCCAAGGTTAGCCACCGTCCGCAGCTCGCTGCCGCTCTCAAGAGCTTCAATCAATTTCACCAGCGGACGCTCGCCCTCGCCGCGAATGATGAAATCGACGGCGGGATCGGCGAGCACGGCTTCCGGCAGTGCGGTCGGGTGGCTTCCCCCCATCACAATAGGCACGTCGATCCGTTTCTTGATTTCGCGTGCGCATTTGATCGCCTCTTCGTGGTAGGTCGAGAACAGGGACGAGATGCCGACCAGATCGGGCTTCTGTTGGGCGACGAAAGAACCGACGTCCTCAAAAGCCGCTCCGAAGTGGTAGTAGGCGCTAAAGAGCGAGAACGGGCTCAAATCCTTGCCCGGGTAGTAGGCCCTGAGGTATCCAAGCTCGTCAGGCAAACGGATGGTCCGCCTCCCATGTCCGGCGTGGAAATCTTTCACGAGGACTTCGATGTGGGGAAGATGCTTTCGGACAGCCGCTTTGAGGTAGCAAAGCCCGATCGGCTGCAGGCGAAGCTCCGTATCGTAGTAGTCCTGAACGGGGGGCTGAAGGAGGAGGAGTTTCATAAAGCAGGTGCAGGCCGCTGGCGCGGCCTGCAGAAATCCCCCGCGGTTACGACTTCGGCGTGGGGTGAGCGATCTTCGTCCAGGCTTCCTTGAAGTTGAAGCCCTTGAAGGTGGGGCTCTGCTGGTTGTGACACGTCTTGCACTGCTTCTCGGCCGAGCCGTCAGCAACGGAGATCGGAGTCAACCCAGCGGCAACAGCCTTGGCATGGTCTTTCATGACCGCCATGGTTTTGTAGTCGGAGCCCGCGCCGTGGCAGCTCTCGCACTGCACACCGTCCTCTTTAACGAACGTCGGCTTCAGATCCGCGGCCGCGGCGCCGGCGGCGGCAATATGGCACTTCAGGCACTGCTGTGCCTCGGAAGCCGCGCCCTTTACGCCGGCCTTCTCGGCCACTTTCTGGGCCTCGGGCGTCTTCAGAGTTGCAAAGGCCTTCGCATGGCCGCTCGCCTGCCAGATCGGTTGCTGCTTCCCCTGCTTGTCTGTCTTATGGCAAGGAGTGCAGGCTTTGACACCGACGTAGGAGTGGGCCCCGGCGGCCGCGTAGCCGGTCATAACTGATACTAAGAATGCCAATGAAACGGTAACGACTCTCCTCATCAACACCTCCTCTACTGTGAACGTGAGAATTGCTTCTACTTGGCCGGAGCGGCGGCCGCCACTACTTTGGGCGTGCTGACGTATCCGACCATCTCGTCCTTTCTCACCTCATTGACGACCACTTCGTACAACGCTCGGTTGCGTCCGGCATAAAAAGTCACCGGCTTATTCACGTAAATCTGCTTATGATCCATGGCCCGATCGTCGACGAACAGCTTAAAATCGACGTACTGCTTTTTGACATCGGCTTTGCGCAGCTCAAGTCCGATACCGGCCAGATTCGTTCGCTGCTTCTTTCGGATATTGAAGGTCAGATAATCCCTTTCGCCGCGCTTGCGCAGCTCGTCGAGCCCCGAGGAGTTCGTGGCTATCATGCTGCCTTGTTCGGTGACCAGCACGCCAATCCGGGCCAGCTCGGCTTTCGTCTTGTTGAGCTCTTCCTGCCCGCTTCGGACCTCCTCTCGGACCTGGGTCACGTCATTGCTGACCCCGGCGATCTTGGTATCGGCTTCCTGTTTTAACGTGTCGACCTTCTCCGCATCGGCCTTAGCCGCAATCTGCCTGCTCAACACATTGACGTTGCGGGCCTGTTCCTGCTGGAGTTGACGAGCCAAGGCCTGGGCGCGCTTCAACTCGGCTTCCGTCAAGCCCATGTGCTCTTGCATCACCTGGGTCTCTGACTGGAGACCGGCCACCTTTCTGTCCCCCTGTTCCAGCCGGCGGGTTATGAGCTCGAGGTTCTGGTCAATCGCCGCCAGCCGCGCCTGGGTCTTGGCGGCCTCGTCTTTCCGCTGCTCGTTCCAGGTGATGAGGAAAAAGAGGATGACACCGCCAAGCAACAGGGCCACGACTCCCAAAATTGTGGGGAGGGCAGATCCGCCGCGGTGTCCGGGTTGAACCTTGGGTGGAAGCGGGCGACCGATGAGGTCATTCAAGGGCGCAGAGCGCGCCCCCGGCTCACTGTGAGGAAGGGGTGGGGGGGATGGAGGGGACACCCGCAAAGGAGCACCGCACGAAGAACAGAACTTGCTGCTTTCAATACTGGTTGCGCCGCATTTTTCACACGTAGCCATATTTTCCTCTCAATCTTGAGCCGACAATTCAAGTTTTTCCTCGGGTATACGGTCGAGAATATACTGCAGTGTCCCGTCGGAAGTCGAGTTTCCGCTGACCGCTGACCACTACCCACTGCCCGCTACCCACTGCCCGCTGCAAGAGAAGTGGCATATTTAACAGTCTGTCCATTACAAGTTTGCAGTTCCGATCACAAATCCGGATGCATTGCGGGTGGGAAGCGTTCATTTGGGCAATTCGTCAGTGGTCAGTGGTCAGTGGTCAATGGTCAGTGGTCCGTGGTCCGTTGGTCCGTTGGTCCGTGGTCAGTGACTTTTCCCTTGACTCTCCCCTTGGGGGAGACCATAGATTCCATAACTGCCGAAAAGAGAGCATGTCGCGACATGGCTATGTACACCATCGGCGAGTTCTCGAGGATTACCGGGCTGTCGATAAAGACAATCCGGCTGTATCACGAAAAAGGGTTGCTGGAGCCGGCTTTCGTGGATGAATTCACGAATTATCGGTACTTCACCGACCACAATGTGGAAAGAGCCCGAGCGATCGCTTATTTGCGACAGCTCGAATTTCCGCTGGCCGAGATTCAGAGCCTTCTGTCCGAGTTCCGCGAAGATGCACAAATACTGCCGTTCCTCGAGAAACAGAAAGAGGTCATCCAGTCGAGGATCAGGGAGCTAAGCCAGGCAGCCTCCTCACTGGACAACATTATTAGGCAGGAAAGAGAGGTTATGACCATGAAGCGACAAATTGAGACCGAGGTTCAGGAGAAGGACGTCGACGACCAAACGATCATCAGCTTGCGGTGGAAGGGAAAGTACGCGCAGTCGGGCAAGATGATCGGACAGGTGGCCAGGCAGGCAGGGCGCTTCATCCGCGGCGCGCCATTCAACCTGTATTACGACTCGGAATACAGGGAAGACGATGCGGACATCGAGTCGTGCTTCCCGGTCGGAGGGCTGTCCGGGAACCACGCCAAAGCCGCCCGCATTCTGCCGGGCGGAAAATGCCTCAGCTTGATTCATCGGGGGCCCTACAAGCAGATCGGACTTTCGTACAAGCGGATCTTCGGGTACCTGGAACGAAAGGCCTATCACGCCGTCCCGCCCTCGAGGGAAATCTATCTGAAAGGCCCGGGAATGATCTTCCGGGGCAATCCCAGGAATTACCTCACCGAAATTCAAGTCATGATCGCACCCGAAAAGGAGACAGTCTGATGAAAGCCAAGACGGACAACAAGATTGATTTCTCCAAGACCCACAAAGACCTCTATTCGGCGACCCAGAAGATCAAGGAAGTGAACCCCGGCCGAGGGACCTTCTTGTCGGTCGTCGGGCAAGGAGCGCCGGGAGGGCCTGCGTTTCAAAGCGCGGTAGAAAAACTCTACACGCTGGTCTACACCGCGAAGTTCGGCGTTGCGAAAGCGAAGGGCTTTGACTTCAAGGTCTCCAATCTGGAATGCCTGTACGATATTCCAGACCCGGCACGCACGCCTAAAGACGAATGGAAGTGGCAATTCCTGGTCCGAATTCCTGAGCAGTTGTCCGAGAAGGACTTGCAGCAGGCCCGGGAAGCGGTGCAGAAGCGCAAAGAGCTGGACACGTCCGCAGTGAAGCGGATCCCGTTTGAGGAGGGCCGCTGCCTCCAGACGCTGCACTTGGGACCGTACGACCAGGTCGGGGGGACTTACGACGCGTTGCTAAAGCACGCTTCGGAGAACGGCTTGGATCCATCCGGAGCCGCCGCTCACGAGATCTACCTGAACGACCCGCGCCGAGTCCCGCCCGAGAAGATCAAGACCATAGTCCGCCTACCGGTGGCGGAGAAGAAGTAGGACAGGCCAGTAGGCCCGCGCGTCTGGAGCGCGGCTGTTAGCGACGCCTGACGGCGTGCCCGCGGATAACGCGGATCCACGCAGATATCGCGGATAAAGGCGCGCCGCCCAACGGCC
>Ga0105104_10002942_pt1 | contig 12278 bp, 10 predicted proteins | sample PPLLaktember2015_3_FD_87034 | JGI IMG/M metagenome (GOLD analysis project Ga0105104, IMG submission 87034) | Freshwater sediment microbial communities from Prairie Pothole Lake near Jamestown, North Dakota, USA - PPLs Lake P7 Core (6) Depth... | ecosystem: Environmental > Aquatic > Freshwater >...
TCAACCAGCACGGGAATTTTTAACGCGTTACATTGTGTAATGATTTGCTGGCATATCTCGGTACTTAGCAAGCCTTTTGCATAATCTGACAAAATAACAATGGCAGGTTTTTGTGCAAGCTGCTGTTTAATTGCATCTAATGCCTGAGTATTTTCGGCTGCAGTGAAAGCAGAGTTGTTCTCTTGATCTAAGCGCATCATTTGCTGGTGCCCGCTTAGAATCCGGGTTTTAGCAATGGTCGGACGACAGTTCGAGTGGATAACGCAGCTATGCTCAACACCGATTTTGCCAATCAAATCGAGCAGAATAGTTGCCTCGCCATCATCACCGACGCATCCTACTATGTGGGTTTTAATGCCCAGCAGCGCTAGATTGGCAGCCACGTTAGCAGCACCACCAGCGCGATCATGCTGTGACTTTAATAACACAACAGGAACCGGAGCCTCCGGCGAAATGCGGCTGACATCACCTATTAAGTAGCGGTCCAGCATCACATCGCCGATGACCAGTACATGCTGATTGAGATTGCCGAAGTGTTTTGCAGTGTCGAGTAATTTCTGTTGCATTGATGGTTAGGATTCTAAAATTTCACAGAGCGAATGACCGACAAAGATATGCGCTTCTTGAATACGCGCCGTGACGTTTGAGGGAATAATGATGTTGTAATTGCATAAGGCACTGAGCTTGCCGCCTGTGCCACCAGTAAGCCCGACAGTAGTTGCATCGATTGCGTTGGCCGCTTCAATGGCGCGCACAACGTTTGCGCTGTTGCCGCTGGTGGTGATGCCTATGACTAAATCTTCCGGTCGGCACAGGGCTTCAACCTGGCGCGCAAAAATATAGTCATACCCGTAGTCATTGCCTATAGAAGTAAGAATGGAGGTGTCAGTTGTGAGTGCGATGGCAGGTAAGCCCTTGCGTTCCTTTTTAAAGCGGCCGACAATTTCAGCGGCTATATGCTGGCTATCAGCAGCACTGCCGCCGTTGCCCATGATTAAAATTTTTCCGCCATTTTTAATGCAGCGCTGCATAGCTTCACCGATATCACTGATGAGTGGAAAGAGCGGTTCAAGTGCATTAAACATTGCCATATGAGCATCATGTTCGCCTTTTAAGTAATCAACATACTTTTTGGGAGTACTCATTAGCAGTATTTATCCTCTTGTATTAAGTAATTTTGTACATAGTCGCGAACGCCTTCTTCCAGGCTATGGAACGTCTGCTTGTAGCCGGCGCCGGCGAGTTTGCTCATTGTTGCCTCGGTAAAGTACTGGTACTTGCCCTGCAAGTCTTTCGGCATGTCTATAAACGTAATATGCGGTTCACGGGCCATGCTGGTCATGACTGCAGTCGCCAAGTCTTTAAAGCTGCGTGCTTTACCTGTGCCGATATTATAAACACCATTTGGTGCAGGCTTGCTACCTAACGCCGACTCAAGAAAATAGCAGACCACAGACGCGGCATCTTTTACGTAAATGAAATCGCGCATTTGCATGCCATCTTCAACGCCGGCTTTGGTGCCTTTAAAGAGCTTCATGGTACCGGTTTGGCTAAATTGGTTAAAAGTGTGAAATGCTACGCTAGCCATGCGCTCTTTATGATATTCGTTGGGGCCATATACGTTAAAAAACTTAAACCCCGCCCAGCTTGGCGGTGTTGGCAGGTTTTTACTTACCTGGCGCAACGCCCATTGATCAAAAAAGTGCTTGGAATAACCATAGCCGTTTAGCGGGCGCAGATTATCAATGGATGCATCGTCGTAACCCAAGTTGCCATCACCGTAGGTGGCGGCGGAACTGGCATAGAAAAACGGTACTTTATTGCGGGCACACCAAGTCCAAAGGTTCTGTGAGTAGTGAATGTTATCTGCAACCAGCTTGTTAAAGTCGCGCTCGGTAGTGGCGCTGATTGCACCCATATGGATGACCGCTTCAATGTCATTGCGACTTTCCAGCCAGGACATAAGCTGGTCTTTATCCAGATACTGCGCATATTGACGATGTGCAAGGTTCTGCCACTGATCCTCGTGCGTGATGCGATCTGTTATAACAAGATCATCGCGCTTGAGTTTTGTGTTGAGATGCCAGGCAATGATAGAACCTATCATCCCTGCGCCGCCAGTAATAACTATCATTGATTAAGACCTAAAATCATAATTAAGCGCCAAAGGAAAATATATGACGAAATTAAAACTTGTAAAGCATGAAGTATAACGCTTATTGATTAGCGGCTAAACTTTGTGCCCTTAATTTTGTTATTTCTGCTTCTTTTTTAATCTGTGCACTATCCCAATCGGCGTGTACCCAGCCTTGCAGGTTATCCAGTGCAATTGCGGTCATGGCATGTATCCATGCGTCGTTTTCATTGAGTGCAGGGATATAGTGGTACTCGCCCCCGCCGTTACTTTGGAAGATATGTTTGCCTTCGATTGCAATTTCTTCCAAAGTTTCCAGGCAGTCACTGGAAAATCCGGGGCAAATGACATCGATGCGTTTGGCCTTGGCTTTTCCTAAAGCCTCTAAAGTTCCGGCCAGGTATGGTTTAAGCCACTCTTGTTTACCGAAGCGCGACTGAAATGCTATTAGATATTCATCTTTGTTAAGTTCCAGAGCTTCCGCTAATAGTCGCGCTGTTTTTTGGCATTCGCAATGGTAAGGATCCCCCTTCAGCAGGTGGGATTTAGGTACGCCATGAAAGCTCATTACCAGCTTTGCGGGTTTGCCGCCATTAATGCGCCAATGTTCACGTACGCTTTGTGCTAGCGCTGCGATGTAAGCTGGATGGTCATGGTAATGCTTGATCGTGCGAATCGCAGGCATATTGCGTGTTTCAAGCAATACACGCCAAACTGCATCCAGTGCGCTAGCGGTGCTGGATGCAGCATATTGCGGATAAAGTGGAAACACCAAAATACGGTCGCAATGCTGTGCTTTTAATTTTTCGATGGCGGATGCCATTGATGGATTGCCGTAACTCATGCCTAATTCAACCGTAAAAGGCGATTTTATTTTTTGCCCAAGGAATCCACGAAGTAGTATGGCTTGTTTCTGGGCGTGTACTAGCAATGGAGAGCCTTCTTTTGTCCAGACGCTGGCATATTTCGCTGCAGATTTTTTTGGTCTAACCGCTAAAATAATGCAGTTTAGAATCAGCCACCAAATGGCGCGCGGTATTTCTACAATACGCCTGTCACTTAAAAACTGGCGCAAGTAGGGACGTAAAGCCTTTGCAGTGGGTGCGTCGGGGGTGCCTAAATTAGCGAGCAGGATGCCGACTTTAAGTTGGTCGCCGTGTTCGTATTTTGGTTCGGAGTTGTAATAAGCCATGTGCGCGTTTCTGATTCCCGGTGGGAGGTTGTTTTTAACTTGCTGATAGTGCACTGGAAAGCAATTTTGCAGTGACATCAACGATTGGAATTACGCGCTCGTATGCCATGCGTGTAGGACCAATTACACCTAAAGTGCCTACAATTTTCCCATCCGCTTCATAAGGTGCCGTGACCATGCTGCATTCGTCTAAAGGCAAATAGTGGCTTTCTCCGCCGATAAATATCTGTATGCCTGTAGCCCGTTTGCTGCTGTCCAGAAGTTGCATTAACTGTGTTCGGCGTTCGAATAACTCAAAAAGTTTGCGCAAGCTTGCAACATTAGTGGATAAGTCATCGGCCTGTAATAGATTGCGCTCACCTGCGATCACAACACTCTCTTTGCCAGTGTTGTTTGCTTTGTCACTCATTTCAAGGGCTGCAGCCATTAGGCGATTGATGTCGCTTTGCATGTTCTTGAGTTCTTCGTGCAATTTTAGGTGAACTTCATCAAATGAAAATCCAACGAAATGATGATTGAAATAATTGGTCGCCTGCGTGAGCTCTGAAACGCTATATGGCCTATCTGCCATGATGATGCGATTCTGCACATTGCCATCAGTAGTCACGATAATGACGAGAATACGTTTTTCACTGAGAGGTAAAAATTCCAAGTGCTTGAACGTAATGGCTTTACGTTTGGGTATCATTACCACGCCGGCAAACTGTGATAGCTGGGATAGCATGTCAGCAGCGCTGGTAATCAGCTCCTGTGGGTCCGGGGAGGAGAGTTCATGCTTTATGCGTTGAATTTCCCTGGACTCCAAAGGTTTCACAGTGAGTAAGGAGTCTACAAAAAAACGATAACCTTTTTGCGTCGGAATGCGTCCAGCCGAGGTATGCGGGCTGGCAATAAAACCTAGTTGCTCCAGGTCGCTCATGACGTTGCGAATGGTGGCTGAACTTACATCCAGGCCAGAATGCTGCAGCAGTGTACGTGAACCAATCGGTTGTCCATCACTGATGTAATGTTCAACCAAGGTTTTAAGTAAAATTTGCGCACGCTTATCCATAGATGGCACCCATACGCAAATTATCGGTTAGTTATCAGTAATAGGCAATGCTATTCAGGCTTTGCTGCTGTTTCTTTTTTCTTAAAAAATTTGCTTAAGTCTTTTACTAACTGCAGCATAGCTGTTTGTTTCTGCTGTAATACTGCCTTGCGCTCTTCATTGCTTAAGGGGTCATCATTACCTTTGCTGGCCTTCATGAGCATAAAACTTTTGCCATTTACCGGCTGGGTGATTTTGACCTCATTATCAACGTAAGCTACTTTATCCCAGTCTGAAACATAAGTATGGCTACGTTTCTCACCTGCCAGCAGGTTGTAGCCGGTGGCGTAGTCACTGGTTGGGTTGGTAACGCCAAGCAATGGCATGATAGAAGGGATGACATCCATATGACTCGTCATCTGGTTGTTCACTAACGGTTTCATCCCAGGTGTATAAATGACAAGCGGGGTGAGTACCTGTGGGTCAACAAACGTGGAATTATGCCCCCAGAAGCCATGCTCCATAAACTCTTCGCCGTGGTCGCCGATTAGTATGACAATCGTATTGTCCAGCAATTGATGTGTTTTAAGGTAATCAAAAATGCGCCCAAACTGTATGTCCAAATGATGTACAGAGTTAATGTAACGATTTTTAATTGGCACGATATTCTCACGCAGGGCTTCTTTACTTAGAGTTGCGTAATTCAAATCGTCGCGGTACGGCTTTGCAATCACACTTTCGGGCGGAAAGTAGTAACGTGCATGAGGGGACTCAAAAAACATGAAGGTGAAGAATGGTTTGCCAGGATCACGTTTATCAATAAATTCAAGCAAATCAGAGACATTGTTGCGGTCATTCTCCCAGCCGGTGCCGGCACTATTGGCATCATGCAGTTTTTCGCTTGGCACCTGTGCAAAAATCGTTTTATCAAATTCCGGGTATGAGAATTTTGCACTGGTGTACAGACTCATCTGATATTGTTGTTTTTGCAGTACATCTATAAATGCAGCGCCTCGGCGAGCTTCCAGAAACGGAAACCAATAGTTGCCTGGAATTCCCATAAACATACCGAATACGCCCATGCGTGTACCGTTGCCGCTGCTGTAGTTACGCGTAAAGCGAGCGGAGTTTTTGGCAAAATTCCAGCTATTAGGCATTACTTTTTCGTCTAGGGTATCTGCTCGCCAGGATTCCGAGGTGAGCCAGATAATGTTGTAAGGCTTTGCTGGCGCGTTAAATTGAATTGGATTCAACGGGTAGTTAAGTTTGCCTTTAACTTTAAGCATGGTTTCACGCTTGGCAGTGAGTCCTAGTTTTTTAAATAAGCTGCGCGCAGAAACTGTTTGGTAAAAAGGGATGGATTCTGCAACAACACTCAATTGATTTTTGGTGTAACTGTCAAATGCAAATCCAATGTGCACGAGCACTGTTGCTGCCAATGCTGTTACGGGTAAAAATTTGAATGAAAGTCGGAATGCCGGTTTTTTTAGATAAAAACGATGCACCACCCACAGAATCGTGACTTGCAGGCTGATAAATCCCAATGCTATCAGTGCAAAGCCAATATCTGAGGCACTGCTGCCACCTAAAGACTCAATGCCGCCTGGAGTCATGACCAGATTGAGAATGAACCCATTAAAAAACATGCCGTAGAGCGAAAATATCTTTGCATTTGCATAGAGCAGTAATGTGGTGACTGCACCAGTTAATGTGGCTGCAATGTAAGTAGCCATAGAATTGCCAGGTTTAAAGCGGCGGCTGATAAAGCTTATCAGGGTGGTAATGGCAATGGCCGGCAGCAGATAGTAAATACCATACAGCAAAAAAACAATCAGCATAAAACCAAAAGGTAGCCAGCCCTCTTGATAAATACTGTTGATTGGGATGGAGTCAGATACTAACCATAACGCGACAAGATAAGTGAGAAAGAAGTAAGTTTTAAGTATGTTGTTTTGCAATGGGGCTGTCATGTTTTTGTATAGGTTAAGTTCAGGGCTGTCATTATATAAGTAAGCAGAAATGATGCCAGATATTTTTTCAATAATGAATATTAATTATCAGATTGATTTTAATAAGAAAAAACCATTTTATTCCCGTTTTAATAATATTGGATAAAGATCATGCGGTCTGTGGTTCCGCGCAAATTGAGCATGACTAATTTCATTTTTTGCACGAAGTAATCACTTCTTGCTTTGCTAAGATTTACTGACTATGTTTTAATTCTGCCGTGTATACAAAATTCGAAAAAATAGCGCTCATTGGCAAATATATGAACAAATCGGCTTTGCAGCTCATGCAAAGCGATCTGGCAGATTTGGCACAGCATTTATCATCTAAAAATCTTGAAGTTTGGATTGAAGAAAGCACAGCACAACACGCGCAGCTCTCGCAGTACAAAACGTTAACACTGGATCAGATTGGGAAAACCGCCGATCTGGCGATTGTTATGGGCGGCGATGGCACCATGCTGAGTGTGGCGCGTAGTCTGATTGAAGCAGATGTTCCATTAGTGGGTATCAATCGTGGCCGCTTTGGCTTTCTAACAGATTTGCGTGCCGAGAATATGTTGATAGAAATCGACCTTATCTTGGCCGGTGATTTTATAAAAGAGCCCCGCATGTTGCTGGCTACGCAAGTGATTCGGCAAAACAAAGTAGTGCATGCCAGCTATGCATTGAATGATGTTGTGATTAAAAGCGGTTTACGTTTGGTTGAGCTGGAAGTGGAAATTGACCGTGAATTTGTTTACAAGCAACGAAGTGATGGATTGATTTTATCCACGCCTACCGGTACTACCGCCTACGCATTGTCAGCTGGCGGACCGATTCTGCACCCCAACCTGGAAGCGATATCTCTGGTTCCAATCTGTCCGCATACGTTGAGTAACCGTCCAATTGCCGTTAATAGCGCAAGTAAAATTGAAGTTACACTGGTGCAGTTTAATGAGGCACAACTCAGCGTAGATGGCCAATTCCAGGAAACTTTAGAAATTGGCGACAAAATTCTGGTGCAGCGTGCCGAGAAAAATATCTTTTTGCTTCACCCTGGTGATTATTGTTATTTTGATATGCTGCGTAACAAGCTCAATTGGGGATAGCTTTATTGCGAAATCAAAAAATGACTGTGCTGTCTTCACCTTGGCGTATGAATAACCAACTTTATAGTTGGTATATCCTACGGACAAGCCAATTGCTGGCTCGCCGTACTATTTGTACTGTCTTCGGCTCGTCGCCTTGTCATTTTTTGATTTGGCAATAAAGTGGGTCATTAATTTATGCTACAAAGCCTTTCCATTCGTGATTTTGTAATCGTCAGCCAACTCGACCTGGAGTTTGAGCCAGGATTTACTGTGCTGACAGGCGAAACCGGGGCAGGTAAATCTATTTTGATTGATGCTTTATCACTGGCATTGGGTGCGCGGGGTGAGGGCGGCGTTATACGAACTGGCTGTGATAAAGCAGAAATTAGCGCCATGTTTACCATAGGCAATAATCCGGATGCGCAATTATGGTTACAGCAAGCTGAACTGGAAAGTGATGCAGGTGAGCTGGTGATGCGCCGTGTGATGTATGCGGATGGGCGTTCACGCGCTTTTATCAACGGCACGCCAGTCACAATTCAGCAGCTTAAAGATATTGGTGAGTTGCTGGTTGATATCTATAGTCAGAATGCACATCATTCGCTACTTAAATTAGCTACTCAACGTCAAATCCTGGATGAATTTGGCAGCTTAACGCCTGTTGCAAATGAAGTGGCAATGAAATACAAGCATTGGCATCATCTGAACGTGATACGCTTGACGCTGGAAAAGAATGCCGCTGCCTATGCAGATGAATTGGCGGAATTGCGTGATGACACGCGTGAACTGGCGCAGCTTGCTTTTGAGGCAGAAGAATGGGAAGCGCTACAGCAAGAGCATACTCGTCTTTCCAATGGAGCCGGTTTGATTAAGGATGGTGAGGCTTGCCTGGAATCGTTGAGTGAAGGTGACTTGTCAGTCTTGAGTTTGTTATCACAAGTGCAGCACAAGTTACATGGCATGCAGGAGTACGATGCAACATTAAGCGAAGCGCTGGAATCGCTTGATTCAGGCATGATCCAAGTGCAGGAAACCAGCCGGTTTATCAGCCGGTATATTCAGCATGTGGATTTGGATCCAGAGCGTTTGAACGAAGTCGAAGCGCGTATTCAGGCGATTCATTCTGCAGCACGCAAATATCGTGTGCAGGTGGAGGATTTGCCAGCTTTGCTTGCAACTTGGCAGGCGCGGATGGCTGAGTTGGCGGAGGTGGAAGATGGTGGGGCGCTGGCGCAGCAGGAGGCGCAGGCGTTGAGTGAATATACACAGCTTGCAGAAAATTTAAGCGCGGGTAGAAAGAAAGCCGCGACGATTCTGCATGAGAAAATCACTGCCGAAATGCAGCGTTTATCATTAAGCGGCGGAAAGTTTGTTGTGGAGTTAAGCCCTCAGCAGCCCGGAGCAAATGGTTTAGAGCAGGTTGAGTTTATGGTGGCTGGTCATGCCGGCGTAGTGCCGCGTGCGTTAAATAAGGTGGCCTCAGGCGGAGAACTGTCTCGTATCAGCTTGGCAATTCGCGTGGTAACTGCACAGCAAGGTAGCGTGCCTACCATGATCTTTGACGAGGTTGATGTAGGTATCGGCGGAGGCGTGGCTGAAGTGGTCGGTAATTTGCTCAAGCAATTAGGCGCGCAGCGTCAAGTGTTAGTGATTACACACTTGCCGCAAGTTGCCGCGCTTGGTCAGCATCACTTGCGCGTAAGTAAGTCGCTAGTGAATGAGCAAACGCTCAGCAGAATTGAACCTTTAGATGACACGCACCGTATAGAGGAAGTTGCCCGAATGCTGGGCGGCTTGGCGATTACAGATACTACCCGGCAGCATGCAACAGAGATGCTGGGTTTGAATTAGAAAAGCTTAATGTCACGGTATGCCGTAATATTGAAAATATACTGTAACTTGACCTTAAATCACACTATCTGAAAATTATATTAATCCGGGATGGCGGCAATTGCATAACAGCTAGTTTTTGCGGTCGCATGGGTTCTTGGTACAGTCAGCATAAATATAGAGTGAGTGCTCATGTATGGTAAAGCCCCTCTCTTTTGCAATCGATTGTTGACGCTTTTCGATTTCATCATCACAAAATTCTTCAACATGGCCGCACTGCAGGCAAACAATATGATCATGGTGGCCAGTTTCGTTGAGCTCAAATACGGCTTTCCCACTCTCAAAATGATGGCGCACTAATAAGCCTGCTTGTTCAAACTGCGTGAGTACGCGGTAGACGGTCGCTAAGCCTACATCTTCATCTGAAGTGATCAGGATTTTATATACATCTTCGGCCGACAAATGCCGTTCTTTGCTGTTTTCAAATAATTCTAGAATTTTAAGCCTGGGCAAAGTGGCTTTAAGTCCTGCATTTTTTAAGTCTTTTTGGTCATGCATGCTTTAGTTACTCGCAGTTTACAATTTTGGTATTTGGCAAACTCAGTGTTTTGGGTTAACGGTCTACGTGTTATATTAACGCTAATTCAAATTAAAGTCATAATATGCGTTATATATTCATCTTACTGGCATTGTTGTGTGCGTCATGTGGTACAGCATTGCCCACTATTAAACCTTACAAACTTGATGTGCAGCAAGGCAATGTGGTGACTTCAAAAATGCTGCTGCAATTACGTCCGGGAATGACGAAATCGCAAGTGCGTTTTATTATGGGGACGCCACTCATTCAAGATAGCTTCCATGGTAATCGTTGGGATTATGTCTATCAGATGCGTCAGGGCGGAAAAATTATTGAGCAGCGCCGTGTGATCCTGGATTTTGAAAAAGAATTATTAAAATCGGTGCGCGGCGATGTGATTCCTTCAGGCGGTGATTCAGCTAAAACGGATGAAAGTAAAAGCAATACTGGAACAAGAGTAGTCGCACCCAGTAAAAAATCAGAAGATAAAGGTTTGATGAATAAGCTGAAGTTCTGGGAAAAAGATGAGGCAGAACTGGCAAAAGAGGCCGCAGAAAAAGAAGCTGCAGCCAAGGCTAAATTAGAATCAGAAGAAGCCGCTAAAGCTGCAGCAGCTAAAGGAAAAGAGGACGCGGCACCAGCACCAGTTGATGAGCCAAAATCGCTTTTGGCAGTGCCGCTGGAAGTGCCAGCACTCGTGGAGACACCTGTTCCAGTCCCAATAGCTGAGCCGCAGCTTAATGCGGCGCCTCAGGCCGATACAGTCAAGGTCGAGCCGGTAGCGCCTACAGTTAAGGCAGCGCCTGCGGAGGTTGTTGAGCAACGCCTTAATGAACCAGTACCTGCCGAGTCGCCAGTAAAAACTCCGGCTTATGAGCCCACATCCGGCATGCAGTTTGACAAAAAGATACGGTTTGGATTGGAGGAAGCAGAGCCTGCTCCGGCTGTCGCAGAGTCGCGAGCAGGAAACAAAGTGGCGCCCCAACCTAAAGAGCTGCCGCAAGAAAGTGACCCAAGTTTTTTTGATCGCATGCTGGAAAAAATAGGCTTCTGATTTTATAGGCACATAGCTGCATAGCTTGCTAAGTCTTGGTTTCGTTTGATTAAGTTGAAAGTATAGAAAGTTACAGGTTTTAGAGTTTATGGTGAATCCACTAAAAGTTGTTATAGCTGGCTGCTCTGGACGTATGGGCCATGCTTTGCTGGAAGGCGTGTTTTCTGATGCAGAGTTGGTGCTTCATGGCGCATTAGACCGAGATGGCAATGCTCATCTTGGACGTGATGCAGGTGAGCAGTTTGGTAAAGAGTCAGGTGTTAAAGTGACGGCTGATATTGATGCTGCATTAAAAGGTGCTGATGTATTGGTTGATTTCACTCGTCCTGAAGCCAGTATGCAGTATCTTGATGCTTGCCAAAAAGCTAACGTGAGTATGGTGATTGGAACTACTGGTTTTTCAGCAGAGCAAAAACTGGCAATTGAGGCGGCGTCAAAGAACATTCCGATTGTTTTCGCGCCTAACATGAGCGTGGGTGTAACGTTGCTAATCAATTTAGTGCAGTCCGCAGCTAAAGTCTTAAATGAAGGTTATGACATTGAAATCATTGAGGCGCATCATCGTCACAAAATAGATGCGCCATCAGGTACTGCGCTGCGTCTGGGTGAGGCAGCGGCTAGCGCACTGGGCCGGAATCTGGAGCAATGCGCAGTATACGGACGCGAAGGTGTCACCGGCGAACGAGACCCCGGCACGATTGGCTTTGCTACCGTGCGTGGCGGTGACGTGGTGGGTGATCATACCGTATTGTTTGCAGGAATTGGCGAGCGCGTGGAGCTTACGCATAAGGCGAGTAGCCGTGCTACGTTTGCGCTAGGTGCGTTAAGGGCTGCCAGATTTTTAATCAGCAAAAAAACCGGTTTATTTGATATGCAAGATGTGCTTGGATTGAACCGCATCTAGTTATATAAACGACATGGCGATGGATCATTCTCGTGCTAAGGCTTATGAATAATCGTCAATATTTAACCTTGCTGCTTGCTTGTCTGAGTGCGGTTTTCGTCTGGTCTGCAATCCGTCCGCACGACTATTTCACCTGGTTTCTAGAAGTGTTTCCAGTGCTCATCGGGTTGCCAATATTAATGTTGACCTATGCTAAATTTCCGCTGACCAATTTGGTATATGGGCTGGTTCTACTGCATGCCATTATTTTATTGGTGGGCGGACACTATACCTATGCCGAAATGCCATTGTTTAGCTGGCTGCGTGATTATTATGGCTGGGATCGTAACTATTACGATCGTCTAGGCCATGTGGCGCAAGGTTTTATTCCGGCAATCATTACCCGTGAGATTTTGCTACGAAAATCACCGCTAAAGCCAGGTAAATGGCTGTTTTTTATAGTCGTTTGTATTTGTCTGGCAATGAGCGCCTTCTATGA
>Ga0105104_10002946_pt1 | contig 12268 bp, 10 predicted proteins | sample PPLLaktember2015_3_FD_87034 | JGI IMG/M metagenome (GOLD analysis project Ga0105104, IMG submission 87034) | Freshwater sediment microbial communities from Prairie Pothole Lake near Jamestown, North Dakota, USA - PPLs Lake P7 Core (6) Depth... | ecosystem: Environmental > Aquatic > Freshwater >...
ACGGCACGCGCCTTCGCCAGGAGTTTCTGGCAGTTGGCGATGAGATTTGCACCGCTCAGCGGCGCAACGGGCCGGCTACCCTTGATGAGCTCGTTTTGCAGGTCCTGTAGCAGCAATGCCGTCCTCTGCGGATTGAGCATTACATCGGTCATCAATGTCCTCCTTCTCCCCATCGAGGCGGATTCAAGTGCAACAGACTTCGACGTCTCAAGCGACAACACGGGTCTGTTCGAGCTGCGGATGGCTCTCCACGGATAGGGATACCACCAAGGGAGATTATGTGATCCCATGTGTACAGGGAGGGGCACATGATCTGGCCAATATCCAGACTCTGCTCCGCTATTGCCATATCCAGCAATCTGGCCATGATGCGTCTCTAACTCACCGCGGATAGGAAAGTATCCAGCACTACGGCCTAGGTGACTGAGGAGCCGGACGAGGCGCATGTCTCACGTCCGGTCTTGATGACAAGTCGTTCCCGCGAGGAAGCGACTTACTTCAACATACAGTTCTTAGTTGAGGTGCGGTAAAATTTGCGATTGATTACCAGATGACCCTGGCGTCCTGCAGGGCTTTGACCTCTTCCAGACTCAGACCCAGCAGGCCGTGGAATACCTGGATGTTATGCTCTCCCAGGTCTGGCGTCCACCGGTCGACCCGGGCCGGGGTCTCGGAGAAGCGCCAGGGCGGGGCCACCGCTCGCTGCCGACCTTTGTCCGGGTGCTCGACGGTGGGGAAGGCATCCCGGGTCAGCAGGTGCGGGTCGCTCATCAGCTGCTCAGCCGAGAGCGAAGGGAAAGCCGCCACTCCTTCCCGTTGCAGTCGTTGGGTCACTTCCTGCAGGCTCAACCGGGCCGTCCACGCTTCCAGGTGACGGTCCAGTTCATCCTGGTGCAGCCAACGCTGGTAGGCATCGCCAAACTTGTCCTCGCTCGCCCAGGCAGGCTTGCCGAGGGCGCCGAGCAGCCCCAACCACTCCTCCTCAGAGCCAACGGCGATGCTGACCCAGGCATCGTCACCGCGGCAGCGGTAGACCCCGTGAGGTGCCATGGCCTCGTCCCGGTTGCCCTGGCGCAAGGCCTCCCGATGATTCATGGCATAGTCCAGCAGGGCTGGTCCCATGAAGGAAGTAGCGATATCCCGCACCGACACGTCCACGTGTTGGCCCAGCAGCGAAAAGCCCACCTGTCCCTTTGAAGAATGTATGGACTTGGCGCACAAGGTGGCGACGGCGCAGAAGGCGGCCATCATGCCGCCGGTGTGGTCCATCGCATGCCGGAGCTCTACCGGCGGGGCATCGGGGTAGCCGGTGAGGTAGCCTAATCCGCCCAGGGCGGCGAACATGGGGGCGTATCCCGCATACCGACTCTCTGGCCCGGTCTGGCCATTGGCGGAGAGGGACACCAGGATGATGTCCGGCTTGACCTCTCGCAGCTTCGGGTATCCCAGCCCGAGCCGGTCCATGACGCCAGGGCGGAAGTTCTCCAGCACCAGGTCACTGGTTCTGATCAGCTCTAGGGCCAGGTCCACAGCCCTTGGCTCTTTCAGGTTGAGGGTCACGGACAGCTTATTGGCATTCACCTGCTCAAAGCTGGAGGGCGGTTTGCCATACATGGTGTGGGGCCGCCGGGTGATATCCAGTCGGGCGGCGCTCTCGATCTTGACGACCTCGGCCCCCAACTCGGCCAGCATAACCCCGGCGAACGGCCCGGCGGCATGGACCGAGAAATCGACCACCCGCACGCCGAACAGGGGGCCACGCCCGTTCATTTCAGCCATTGCAGTCCCTCACTAACATCTTCAAATGGCTCCCCCGCGCGCCAGATCAACCATATCCTGGGGTGAATAGCCCAGTTTCTGGTAGATCAGCCGGTTATGCTCCCCCAGCAGGGGCGCCCGACCGGTCTGCGGCGGGGTCTCACTGAAGTGGAAGGGGAGACCGGGATAGTCATAACACCTGGCCTGCGGGTGATCAACGGACACATAGAAGCCCCGCGCTCGTTGCTGGGGGCTATGAAACACCTCGGCTGGCGTGTAGTAAGGTGCTAGCGGTACCCCGTGGGCCTGTCCCTGGTGATATAGCCATGCTTTGGAGTGCTGGCTGAACCATTCCCTGAGGTGCCGGTTCAGCTCCGGGCCGTACCTGGCTGGGTCCCGAAACTGCTCCGGAGTGGCCCAGTCGGGACGCCCCAAGAATTCGATCAGGTTCTCCCATTGGCGGGGTTCCAGCGTCAAGAGCTCTACATAGCCGTCCTGAGCGCGCAGCACACCTCCGACCCGGAAGAAGCGGGCGAACCGGTCCTCGACGACTCCCTCGGACTCCAGCCGCTGGATGGGGATATAGCCAATGGCGAGCTGCGCTTCCTGGCCGGAGGCGTCTACCGCCTGGCCCGGGGCGCCGGTTCTGCGGGCATACACCGCCGCGAGGAGACCTACGGCGGCGGTCAGCCCGCCCTGATAGGCACCCATCTGGCTCCCCGCAACGATGGGAGCGCGGTCTGGGAAGGTGTCCAGGGCCAAGCCATTGGGCAGCAGGTAGCCTTCGCCCCCAGCGTGGAAGACGTTGATATCGTGGGCTCGGTAATCGGCGTAGGGACCGGTGCTGCCGAAGGGGGTCAGGGCGGCGACGATCAGGTTGGCGTTGCGTTCCGACAGGGATTTTGCATCCAGACCCCAAGCGGCGGCCCGGGCCGGCGTCTGATCGTGGATAATCACGTCGACCATCCGGGCCAGATCACTCAGCAGCACTCGTCCTTGAGGATCGGCCAAGTTGAGGGTGATGCCCTTCTTGCCGGTATTGAGATAGAGGAAGGTTCCGCTGCGCTCGGAATGGGGGATGTCCCCTGGAAAAGGGCCGCGGCGACGGGTAGAGTCTCCTTCAGGTGGGGCCTCGGCTTTGATCACCTCGGCCCCCAGGGAGGCCAGTAGCTTGCCGCAATACGGCCCGCATATCCTTTCGGCGACTTCCAGCACACGCAGCCCGGCCAGGGCCTGGGGTGAGTTGTTTCCGCGCTCGGTGTCCATAGGCTTTACCACGTGACACTCCCGCTCCTCAGTCAATGCTACGGTGCCGTTGAACCTTCATCAGACCGGCAGGATCGGCGGGGTGTGGTCGTCCAGAGGGACGTCCCGCAGGCTGAGGCCTCTGCCGTCGGTGAACCAGGGGATCTTCGGATCTTTGGAGGGGAGCATAGCGGTCGCGAAACCGGGGGCTGTGACCTCCCCGCGCTGGTTTTCCGCCCAGATTTCCACGTCCACCAGCGGCGTGTGGTGGTGGATGTATTTGCGCACGACCTTGCCCTTGCACCACTGGGTGTCGCCGTAGACGTTGAAGCGGCGGCACTCCACCCGCAACCGCTTCAGGAAGCCGTCGTCGCCAATCCAGTTGGTCATGAGGGTGCCCATCCAGGAGACTCGCTGGGGACCGTAGTCATATGCACCGGGGACACCCACAGCTTCGGCGACCGAGTCCCGCAGGTGGCCGATGCCGGTGTACTCCAGCCCGCCCCCGGACTCCGGGTTGCGAAAATAGTGGTTGGGGTGGCGCAGGGCCTCCCGCAGCAGGACGCCGTGGGCGCTGGAGCGGCCGGTGCCCACCAGGAAGGCGCTGACGTCCTGCAGCGATAGGGGGCCGCGCACGATAGGGGTAAGCTCTTCACCGATGTGGGTGTCCTCCCAATAGCGCACCTGACCGCCCCGAGCGCTCTCGTTGAGTACCTGCTGGTCGATGGCCTCCAGTTCCTCGTTGGTATACTGGTGACGCTTGGGCACGTCGGCATACTTGCCACGGTCTCGGGAGGCCCGCCGCTGATGCCTGGTGCACCAGCCGACGACACGGGCCACCAGTTCGTCCCGCTGGTTCGTATAGATGGTCTCCACATACTGAATGACCAGCCTGCCGGAGTACCGACTCTCCTTTTCCTGAACGTCCAACACCCGCTCCACGCAATTGACGGCGTCGCCTGGACGGATCACCCGGAAGAACTCCCAGTCGTTCCCGGCGAAAAAGCCGTGGACGCCCGGCAGCCCCCAACGGGTGCGACCCGACCAGTGGCGCATGTAGGGGGCGCAGGGGTGGCTGATGACCGAGCCGTACTTCGTATAGGCGGCGTACTCCTGGTCTCTGAAGAGAGGGTTGGCATCGCCGATGCCGTTGACGAAGTTCAGCAGCGCCCCCAGGGAGGCGTCGCGGACGTACTGCTCGGTACGGAGCCGCATGCCGATCATCGCTTTGGCGTTGGCGATGGCCTCATCCGAAATTTCTTCCACTTCCGGTAGGGTCTCCACGACCTGTTGGTGTTCGTTTTCTCGAACCATGTTCGTCGCTCTCTCGCTCTAGTTATGGTTGTCACTATGAGCCAATAGGCTGATGGTTGATCGCTGACGGCTAATAAATCACCTGGGTCTCTTCGAGGGCCTTGACCTCTTGTGCTGACATCCCCAGTATTTCGCAGAAGACCTGTTGATTGTGTTCCCCCATGAGCGGAGCATGCCGCCGGATGGCCGATGGCGTCTGGCTCAGGTTCCACATCAAGTTAAAGATGGGCTCCGCCCCCAGCGAGGGATGGTCGATGTCGGCGTACAGACCCCGCTCCCGAAAGTGGGGGTTGAACAGGCGTTCCTCGGCCCCCATGACCGGTACGGCGGCCACACCGTGGGACTGCAGCAGTTCGGTGACGGTCTCGGCGGAGCGGTCGGCCGTCCACTGCGCCAGGTGCTGGTCCAGTTCATGGCGGTGCTTGAGCCGCCCATATCGGCTGGCGAATTTGGGGTCGGCCGTCCACGCCGGACTGCCCAACGCCGCCTTCAGCCCTTGCCACTCCTCGTCCGCCGCGACGGCGATGGATACCCACCGATCCTCTCCTGCACAAGGGTAGTTGCCGTAGGGAGCCATCGTCGGGTCGTAATTGCCGCGTGGCTGCATCACCCGTCCAGTCATGATGTACTCCATTAGACCCAGCCCCTGAGTGGCGACGGTGGCCCGGAGCATGGACAGGTCGATGTACTGGCCGCGGCCAGTGCGCTGGCGCTGGTACAGGGAAGCGACAATGGCAAAGACGGTGTGCAGTGCCCCGCAGATGTCCCCGTACGCGTGCTTCAGGCCCAGGGGGCGCCCTTCCTCGTAGCCCAGGGTGCTGTCCAGCCCGGCCAGAGCGCCGATAGAGGGGGCATACGCCCGCAGGTCGCGCAGGGGGCCGGTTTGCCCGGTCGAGGAAATGGACGCCATGATGAGGTCGGGCTTGATTTGGCGCAGGTCTTCATAGCCGAGGCCTAACCGCGCCATGACTCCGGGAGAGAAGTTCTCAATGACCACATCACAACGGATCACCAATTTCCGGGCCAGCTCTACCGCTTGCTGATGTATGGTGTTCAGGGTAATGCTCAGCTTGTTGCGGTTGACGTTGTGAAACATAGGGTGTTGCTCGGGGTCGGGTTGGTCGCCGATGATCGGGCGGCCCATGCGCATGTAGTCCAGCCGCTGGCGGCTTTCTACTTTGATCACTTCGGCCCCCATATCGGCCAGGACCATGCCGGGGATGGCCCCGGCCAGCACCCAGCCGAAGTCCAAGACCCGGTAGCCATGGAGGGGGCCACGGTTGTTGGGTTGTGTATGCATTTAAATGATCCTGGTCTGGTACAGCTTCGCCAATTGCTGCCTGGTGTAGCCCAGGACTCTGCAGTAGACCTCCTCATTGTGCTGGCCCAGGTTGGGGGCGGGGTTTTGCGGCTTGACCTCGGCGTCGGCCAGCCGATAGGGCGGGCCAGGGTACGGGAGAGGGCCGGTGTCGGGGCGATCGATGTCCACAAAGAGGTCGGCCAGGCTGGGGTCGTGGCGCACGTCGTCATAGCCCTGCACTGGGGCCAGGGGGATGCGGTGCTTCAGGGCGATATCCAGCAGTTCGGCCTTGGTGTAATTCATCAGCCAGGATTCCAGGTAGCCGTCCAGTTCGTCGGCGTAGCGGTTGTTCATCTCCGTCCGGTTGCGAAAGCGGGGATCTTTGGACCATTCCGGGCTGCCCATCACCTCCAGCAGTTGCCGCCACTGGCGTCCTTCTGGCGCGCCCACGAAGATGTAGCCGTCCTTGCAGCGGAGAATGCAGTTGGGATAGGGGAAGTCCAGGGCGTGGTGGCCGGTACGGCGAGTCATCCGCCACTGATAGACAGCCATCAGCGCTTCCGGGCCGTTGTAGACGCCGGCCATGGTTTCCACCTCGGCGATGTCGATGTGCTGACCCGAACCGACATTATCCCGAGCCAACAGGGCCATGACGATGGAGGAGGCCGCGGCCATGCCAGCGAAGTAGCCCACCTGGGGCGTGCCGAAGGTGAGGGGCTCCCGGCCCTCCTCGCCCAGCCCTGTGCAGATGCCTCCGGCGGCGGCGAGGTTGATGTCGTAAGCGTTGTAGTGCTGGTAGGGGCCGGTCAGCCCGAAGGGCGTAATGGAGGCCATGACCAGCCCGGGGTTGACCTGGCTGAGACCTTCGTAGTCCAGTCCCACCCGTCCCATGTCCTGGACCGACAGATTATGCACCAGGACGTCGGCGCGGGCCACCAGGTCCCGAAAGATGCGCTGGCCGGTGGGGGTTGCTAGGTTGAGCGTAATCCCCTGTTTGTTGGCGTTGAGATATAAAAAGAGCCCGCTGCGCTCCCGGTGGGGGTCGTCATGCAGGAAGGGCCCGTACTGTCGAGCCGGGTCACCGCTGGAGGGGGGCTCGATCTTCGTGACTTCGGCCCCCATGTCGGCCAGCAGCTTGCCACAATAGGGCGCGGAGATCAACCGGCCCAGCTCCAGCACCTTGAGCCCTGCGAGCAAGGTGTAAGCCACTCAGCCTTCCTCCTAGTGCTATGTTGAAAAGCAGATGGAATATTCCCGCCAGCTCGGCAGGAATGGCGTTATCCATGCGGTATACTACCGTCCCTGGCTGGCGGTTGAGATACCCGGCTGGCCTTGCCGGTGAGACCGTATCCTACCCTTGGGCTTCCGAGCTTCGTCGACCAGATGGTATGTATCGGTCACCCGGTGTCCCCTCCACCGGATGCTGCCCCCGAAAGCTCTTCAGGACTTCATATCCCTCCACCATGATGGCCACATTTCTGGGATGACCACATTCCTGGGGCATCGTTGTCACCCTTTCGGCGGTACGTCCGACAGTATTGAGTTCCTCACCGTCAGCGGTCGCGGTCGGTCTCCGGATGCGTGCTGATGAACCTGGCAGCCTTCTCCGGGTCGACGTCTGGGGCGCGCACCTGCACCCCCGCAGCCTCTTCTTGCAGCACAAAGGTGATACCACTGTCCTTATCGGCCCAGCCCCGGTTCATAGCCTCGATAGCGATCTGCTCTGCGATGTTCGCGACGGGCATCGGCACGTTGTACTCACGGCCCAGCTCCGTTGCCAAGGCAATGTCTTTGCGGGACAGGGCCAGCGCAAAGCTGGCCGGTTCGAACTGCCCGCGGAACACCGTCCGCGGCAGGCCCTCGTGCAGGCCGCTCATTCGGCCCACGGCGCCGCGACGCACGCACTCCCACAGGGCGTCCGCCTCGACGCCGGCCTTGACCCCCAAGGTCAGACCTTCGGCGATCGCTTGGCGGAGGCCATGGCCGATCATGTTGTGCACCAGCTTGCAGACTGATCCCGCCCCGATGCTCCCGGCATAGAAGACTTTGTCCCCGAAGGCCTCCAGGATCGGCCTAATACGCTCGTAAATCTCGCGCTCGCCCCCCACCATCACGGCCAGGTTCCGCGTCGCCGCCCCTGTTTTCCCTCCGCTCACGGGTGCATCCAGGACATGGGCCCCCTTCTCCCGGAACAAGGGTTCGATCTGCCGAATCAGGGTCGGGCGGCTGGTCGAGAGGTCGACGTATATGCCTCCCGCCTTGATGCCTTCCAATACCCCCTGCGTGCCAATCGCCACGGCCTCGACTTCCTTCGGCCCCGGTAGGGAAGTGAAGATGATCTCACTGAGCTGGGCCACTTCAGCAGGCGACTTGGCTGGCCGTGCTTCTCGTTCCAGGAACGGCCGCATGGCCTCTGGCCGCGTATCATACACTACCAGCGGATAGCCGGCCTTCTGAATATTGCCGGCCATACCGCCACCCATGTTGCCAAGCCCAATGAATCCGACCGTGTCCATGTACCTTCCTCCTTACTTGTAGTACTCACCAAGCGCACGCCGTCCCTTCTGTTGGCATGACCGGCGGGTGGCCTTACGATTCCGCCGCGACTCCCAGCCCCTCGAGTGCTAGGCCGTATCCCAACAGGTCGTGCATCTGACGCTTCAGCTGTTGCGTCAAGAGTACCCGGCTATAGCGCAGGACGAGCCGTGGTTGTTGTGCCAACTGCTCGGCCAGGGGCCAGGCCCGCGGCAATACTCCCGTTCGTGGGAGGACCTCATTGACCAAACCCATCTCCTGCGCCTGCCGGGCTGTGAGCGATTGGCCGGTCAGGAGAAAGGAGCGACCGCGGTTCAGGCCCATGAGGAGGGTGTAGACGATGTGCATGCCATCGCCCGGAACCAGCCCATTGGCGAAGTGGGCTGAGTCCTGAAACGTGGTTTCCTCAGCGGCCAGCACGATGTCACATAAGAGCGGCAACTCTGAATGCCTCAGCGCCGGACCATTGATGGCGCTGGTCATCGGCACCTCGATGTCCAGCAGGTTGAGCAGCAGATGCTTGCCCTCCCAGTAGGTCTTATCCCAGGCCGCGGCCGTCCGTCGGAGTCGGGCCTCCGGCGTGGCGCAAGGTCCGGAAAACGCCTCGCCGGTCCCGGTCATGATCACGACCTTGGTCTCAGGGTCGCTGCCAATATCCCGGAATGCCTCGGGGAACTCGCGGTGGGGCGCTTCGCCCCACTGGAGGGGGCCGCCACTGGTATGGAAGGTGAGCTGCAGGATGCCGTCGCGGCGCTCCATGCGGATGGTCTGGTATTTCTCGGCATAGCTCTCCAACGTCGCCATGGCTCGTTCTCCTCTGCGAGAGCTGACAGATGATTGGTGCGCAGGATATCTGAGCCACGGCCGTGGGTCAAGCCTGCACCCGGGAAGCGCGGCCTGCAGGGCAGAGACGCGGTTTTGAGGCGCTTGCTGGGCATCGCCGTCCCGGCGATGATTCGGGAGCGTCGCCCCTCCTTACAAAGCGGTGGCGTTCTATCAGCCACAAGTCTTGTCGTCGAGCCAATGCTCGAAGGCCCGCGCGCCAGCTGCTAGCCCATGCTGGGCGGATAGGGAGTATAGCTGCAGACCAAATAGCTGGGGCGGCTGCAGCATCACCTGTGACAAAAGACCATCATCACGGCATATGCAGATGGCTTTTGCGGATGACCGTGCCGGGCGTGAGGCGGTCACGCCGACGGGCGGGCCGCTGAGCCCGCCCGCAGCATCGCGGTCGCGCGAGTGCCTGTGCTACTCGCGTAACTGGTAGAACTGGATCGCGCCCTCAGCCAGAATCTTCCGCTTGGTCTCCTCCGACAGCTCCGGGCGCTTGGCGATGAGGTCCGGTGCGCCCGGGAAAAAACCATCGGGGTGCGGATAATCGGTGGCCCACAGGATCTTCTCCGGACCGATATAGTCGGCCAGAGCTGACAGGCTCCCCTCCACCGGCTCGAACGAGATCCAGCACTGCCGCTTGAAGTACTCGCTAGGCTTCAGGCGTAAATTCGTGTCATTGAAGCCCCGGTCCTCGAAGTGCCGGTCCATGCGGTCGAGCCAGCCGGGAAGCCAGCCACCGCCGGATTCCAGAAAGCCGATGCGCACCCCGGGGAAGCGGTCACACACGCCGCCCCAGATAACGCTCAGGCAGGCCAGCATCATTTCCATCGTGTGCGAGATGATGTGGCGTGCCCCGCGGCTCTCGAAGCGGTCCACCCCGACGGTCGCAAAGCCGCTGCTGCCGCTGCCTCCCTCGTGCAGGCCGATGGCGAAGTCGAGCGCCTGTGCCTCGGCCCAGAAGGGCTCGTACGCGGGGTGATGCAGCATGCGTCCCTGGTACGGGTTGGGGCGCAGGAAGCCCGCCCGCATGCCGAGCTCGTGGCGGGCATAGCGCATCTCCACGATGGCCAGCTCCACCGCTTGCATCGGCAGCATGGCCACGCCGAAGAGGCGGTCGGGATGGGGGCGAGAGTAATCGGCCAGCCACCGATTGTAGGCGCGGCAGACGCTGGCGGACAGGTGGGGCTCCTGCACCGCCCCCGTAAACAGGCCGAGGCTGGGATAGAGGAAGGCAGCGTCGATGCCGTCGAGGTCCATATCTTTGATGCGCTCGTGGGGATCGAAGCCCCCTTTGCGCCCATCCACATACCGCATATGCTCTGGGATTCCCCCGTGCCGGGCACCGATAGCACCGAGGTGGCCGAGGCCCTTAGGCCCGCCGATCACCTGATCTTCCACGCGCAGGCGCTCTTTGCCATCGGTATCCACGAACAGCCGGGGGGCGCGGTCGCGGTATTTGGGATCCATGTACCGATCCCAGAGATCAGTCGGCTCTAAGACATGTCCGTCTGCATCGATGACGCGATAACTTCGAGCCATGATGTCCTCCTTTCGGCTGGCCTAGGGTATGCCATGACCCATTGGTTTAGCCCAAGCCGTCTGATCCTTAGGTCGAGAGGCCGTAGTAGGCGGCACAGTTGTCCCACAGGATTTTGCGCTTGCTCTCCTCGGCGATGGGCAACGTCAGGAAGGACTCCACTGCCTTTGGGAACTTGGAGTCGCCGTGCGGGAAGTCGGTGGAGAAGACCAAGCGGTCGTCGCCCAGGCAGTCGATCACGTACTTGACCGGTGCTTCATCGCATTCGACTGACGCGAAACATTGGCGTTTGAAATACTCGCTGGGCGGCATCTTCAGCTCCGGCGCATACACATCCCCCTGGCGCTCCCAATGCTCGTCCAAACGCCAGAGCAGAAAGGGCAACCAGCTACAGTTCCCCTCCAGGAAAGCCACGCGCAAGTGGGAATGACGCTCCAGGATGCCGCCGCCACAGAAACTGCCGACCGCCAGCATCTGTTCCACCGGATGACAATAGACATGCTTCAGCATGCCATTGGCGCCGAACTGTTCGCCCACCTGCCGGAGTTGCGAGCCGGCGCCTTCGTGGAATCCTAAGGGGACCTCCAATGCTTCTAGGACGCTCCACAGTGGCTCATAGTAGGGATCGTGCCAGTTCCGTCCCATTACCTCGTTGGGCCGCAGGAAAACGCCGCGGAAACCCAACTCTTTGACGCAGCGGCGCGTTTCCGCCACCGCGTCCTGCACGTCGAACGGCGAGATCATGCCAGCACCGATCAGCCGGTCGGGGTTCTCCTGGCAGAACTCGGACAACCAGGTGTTGTAGGCCCGCGCCATGGCGGCAGCTAGCCGCGGGTCCATATCCGGGATCGTGAGGGCAAACAGACCGCGTGACGGATAGATCACGGCAACGTCGATCCCCTCCATGTCCATGGCCTCCAGCTGCACCTTGGCGGTCCAGCCGCGTGCCTCGAATGGGCGCCAGCGCTCCTGATTGTAGGCGAAGTCACGCCCTTGGCGCCGGCGGGTGGCATCGCTGTCGGTCGTCACCCGCCCCCACGGCTGACCGTTGTGGGCCAGCCGCAGGTCTCCGGGAAACTCCGTGACGCCAGACGGCGCCCGGTCCCGAAACTCTGGGTCGATGTAGCGTGGCCACAGATCGGCTGGCTCGATGATGTGGATGTCGCTATCCAGAACTTTGAGATTTTTATACGCCATGTTCCACCTCCAAACGTTCATGACACGACTCCAGGTGAGCCCTCCCACGCGGCTGCGTTCGGAAGACCCAGGCCGTGGGGTCCCGCGCCGAGGATAGACCCGACCAGAGCTAGGACCGAGGCCGAATACGTCCCTATGCGTACAGCATTGGTTTGGCGGCTCTGTGCCGCAGGACATCCCCTGTCCGAGGCACCCGCTGACCGGCGCCTCCATAACGATGCCTGTGCCGGACTGAGACCACGGGGTTGAACACGCCGCGTCTAGGGACAGGCTATGGAAACAACCGTTCTCCGGTGTCCGTATCCTCCACGATGATGGCGCTGACGGGACAGTTTTCCGCTGCATCGAGGATCTTCTCCACCGTGTCCCCCTCCGGGTTCACCGCCTCCGACTGCCGGTTCGCATTGAGCACGAAGACCTTGGGGGCGATGGTCTCGCACATGGCATTGCCCACGCACACGTTATGGTCCACCCACACTCGCACTTTGTGCGCCATCATAGCCCCCTAATTCCAGGTCACAGGTAGAGACTTGAGCGACCGGAAGGTG
>Ga0105104_10002947_pt1 | contig 12267 bp, 9 predicted proteins | sample PPLLaktember2015_3_FD_87034 | JGI IMG/M metagenome (GOLD analysis project Ga0105104, IMG submission 87034) | Freshwater sediment microbial communities from Prairie Pothole Lake near Jamestown, North Dakota, USA - PPLs Lake P7 Core (6) Depth... | ecosystem: Environmental > Aquatic > Freshwater >...
GACCGCATCTGCTGCATGTCGAGGAACGTCATCGGGCGCTTCGCGCCCGCCTGCGCCAGCGCCTGGCTGGACAGGAGGAGCAGCGCGGCACAGGCAAGAATGGCGCGACAGGCAAATGATCGGGCGTGTTTCATGGTTGGTCCTCGCTACGGGGTCCGGGGGTGTCCTGGATTCTAGGACGCAGATTGCTAACGCACAACACAGAATGAAGGTTCCACGCGCGAAGCCCGAAGCCTCAGGCGCCGCTCCGCCGGTTCACGAGCCAGACGCCGAGCAGGATCGCGGCGCCGCCGGCGGCCACCGGCCACGTAACTCGCTCGCCAAGGACGGCCGCCGCCACCACGACGGTCACGACCGGCTGGAAATACTGGAACGACGCGAGCGACGAGGCCTCGGTGTGCGCGAGCGCGTCGTACCAGAAGGCGTAGGCCAGTCCGGAGCAGCCGATCCCGAGGAACAGCACGCTCGACCAGCCGGCCGCCGACAGCGCCGGGATGCCCTGCCAGCCGCCCTCGAACGCGGAGAGGGGGAGCGAGGCCAGCCAGCCGAACGTCATCACGTGGGCCATCATCACCGCGGGGGTGTACCGGCCGATCACCCTCTTCGACAGCGTCGTGAACAGCGCCCAGTTGGCCGCGCTGAGGAGCACCAGCCCGTCGCCCACGGTAGCGTGCCGGAACAACTCCGGTGTCAGGTGGCCGCGGCCGACGATGACGGCGGCGCCGAGCGAGGCGACGACGAGGCCGGCCACCTTCGTCCGCCCGAAGGCCTCGTGCAGCATCAGCTTCGCGAATACGGCGGTGAAGATGGGAATCAGCGCCACCATCCAGCCGGAGTTGGTGGCGGTCGTCGTGAGCAGGCCGGTGGATTGCAGCAACTGGTGAACCGTGATGCCGTTCAGGCCGAGCAGGAGGAGCCACGGCAGGTGCCGGCGGTCCGCCACCCTCGCTTCCCGGCGCCAGGCGAGCAGCGCGAGCAGGACGCACACGCCGAGCGCGAATCGAAGCACGACGACCGTGAGCGGCGTGATCTCCCGGAGCGCGACCTTGGTGGCGATGAAGGACGCGCCCCAGAAGGCGGTGGCGGTCAGGGCCTTGAGCAGCGTGATCTTCGTCATGCGCGACGCGACAGCATGACGGATGGAATGAAGAATGCAAACTGCAAAATGCAAAATGCAAAACGCAGGCTGCTGAATGGAGCAGGCCGGGGGTAGAATGCCGGCCATGCAGATCGCCCATTGCCGCATGCCGCGTTCCCTGGTCATTCGTCTGGCGGTGGCTTGCGCCGCTATCGTCGTCCTCTCGGGTCTGCCCACCGTGGCGGGGCAGGCGCCGCCGCCGCAGGGAGCCGTCTTCCCCGGGCAGGACTGGGTGCGGGTGGAGAGGCCCGAGGCGATCGGGTATTCCTCGGCCCGGCTCGAGGCCCTGCGCGCGTGGCTCGGGTCGATCGACACCACCGCGATGCTCGTGTCGGTTGGCGGCCGGTCGCTCTTCGAGTACGGGGACCTGTCGCGCCTCAGCTACCTGGCCTCGGTGCGCAAGAGCGTCCTCGCCATCGTCTACGGAAAGTACGTCGAGAACGGCACGATTCCGTTGCGCCGCACGCTGAAGGAGATGGACTTCACCGACGTCGGCGGGCTGATGCCCCAGGAGCTCGAGGCGACGGTCGAGGACGTCATCACCGCGCGGTCGGGCGTCTACCACCCGGCCTCGAATGCGGGCGACGACACGGCCAGCGCGCCGCCGCGCGGATCCCAGCACCCCGGCACCTACCAGCTGTACAACAATTGGGACTTCAACATGGCCGGCGCCATCTTCGAGAAGCTCACGGGCCGCGACATCTACGACGCGCTGGAGTCGGACCTCGCGCGGCCAATCGGCATGCAGGACTTCGACCGGGCGCGCCAGCGGAAGTCGGGCGACTCGACCAGGTCCAACTACATGGCCTACCACATGTGGCTGTCCACGCGGGACATGGCCCGGGTCGGCCTCCTCATGCTGCGGCACGGCGAGTGGTCGGGCAAGCAGGTGGCGTCGCGCGATTGGACCGCACGGATCTCCAGCCTCGTGACGCCGCTGAACGAGATGAACCCGCCGCGCCATCGCGCGCTCGGCTCCGGCGCACGCTGGGGCTACGGCTGCATGTGGTGGGTCTGGGACGCGCCCAACTCGCCGGGCCCGTTCAAGGGCGCCTTCACGGGGATGGGCGCCGGCGGGCAGTACATCACCGTGCTGCCCGAGCTGGACATGGTCGTGGCGCACAAGACCGATCTGGATCAGCCGCCCGTCTACGCGGCGTCCACCAAGCGCCGCCGGGCGGTCACCCTGCAGGAGTACGACGCCGCGCTGCGGATGCTGATCGCCGCCAAGTGCCCGGGCGGGCGCTGCGAGGGCGGGGTGTAGGAATGCAAGAGGCCAAATGGAATGCAGGGTTCAGGGCGCAGAAGGTGACGGGAACGGGGGGCATCGTGCTGCGGTGCCAGAAGTGCAGCGGACAATCCTGGCTCTGGAGCGGGCCGCCCTGGAGCGCTGGGGGAATGGCGACCCCGGTGGCTTCATCGACCTGGCCGCGGAGGACATCGTCTACTTCGATCCGTTCCAGGCATGCCGTCTCGACGGCCGGGAGCGGTTCGTGCGCCTCATGGAGTCCATCCGCGGCCAGGTACAGATCGAGCGGTTCGAGATCGCGAATCCGGTTGTCCACGCGGCCGACGGCTTCGCCCTGCTGACGTTCAACTTCAATTTGTGGCCCGAGAGTCCCATGTGCCGCTGGACCGCCACCGAGGCGTACCGGAGGGAGGGCGCCGCCTGGCGCCTCGTCCACCAGCACTGGTCGCTCACGCACTCCTGAGTTCAGCTCTTTGCGAGACGCTCTATCTCGCGGAGTTGTGCATCGGTGACCGGCATCACCGAGAGCCGGGGCATCCGGACGAGCGCGAAATCGCCGAGGGCGGGCTGCGCCTTGAGTTCCGCCAGTGTCACCGCGCGCGCGAGGCGGGCGCCGGGGACGATGTCCACGACGAAGGCCTTTCCCGAGGGGGCGGCAGGGTCGGGATACGCATCTCCGGCCGCGGTCGCGCTGCCGACGACCGCCTTCTCGCTCCCGGTGTGGTAGTAGAGAATCCGGTCGCCCTTCCTCACCTCGCGCAGGTGTTTTTGCGCCAACGGGTTCCTCACGCCGCTCCAGGTGGTGCGCCCGTCTCGTTCCAGCTGGTCGAATCCGTAGTGGCTTGGTTCTTCCTTGAAGAGCCAGGTCATGACGCTCCTCCACTCGACTCTCGGTTTCGAAACTGCACCGCGAACAGCTTCAGCTTCGGCTCGCCGTCCGACATCCGCACCATGCGTTCGTAGCGGAGGCCGATCTTCTCGAGCAGCCGTATCGAGGGCCCGTTCTCCGGCACGGTGATGGCGACGATTCGCCCCAGTCCGATGGTGTCCCGGCCGTAATCCAGCACGGCTCGTGCCGCCTCCACAGCGTACCCCCTGGACCAGTACCTCGAGAGGAACGCAAAGCCGATGTCCACGTCTGCCAGCGTGTCGCGCTTCAAGAGGCCACAAATGCCGATCGCCGCTCCCGTGTCGTTCAAGTCCACTGCGTACAGCCCGAAGCCATGCCGCTCGTAGCTTGTCACCGGCCCCGTGGCGATGTAGCGCCGGGCGTCCTCGGGGTTTCGCACGCCGCGGTCCCCGATGTACTGGATGAACGCCGGCTCGTTCAGCAGTTCGACGATGAAGTCCGCGTCGCCGGGCGAAAGGTAACGGAGTTGGAGGCGAGGCGTTTTGATCACGACCTGCGGCATGAACAGATGCTACACGGTTCCTTCGACACTAGGGATGAGCTTCTCCACCCCTGACCGGCGGTCCACGTTGCCTGCCTGCCGCGACCCGGGGTAGGCTGGAGTTCTCCGAGCAAGACAACGCGCTCGTGCGCCCTGACGCGCCGCCACATGGTCCGCGCGTCGCGCCCCCCGTCGCTCCACCCGTCGAGGGTGAAGGAGGTCGATGATGCGAAGGCCCCTGGCTGTCGTCGCGGCCGTGCTGCTCGAACTGTGCCTCGTCCTGCCTGTCGGCGCTCAAACGCAGATCACAACCGGCGTGATCCAGGGCACCGTCGCCGACACGAGCGGGGCCGTGCTGCCCGGAGTCGAGGTCGAAGTAAAGAACGTCGAGACAAACCTCACGCGGGGGCTCGTGACCGACCGTGACGGCCGGTTCGTCGCGCTCCAGCTGCCCCCCGGCCGCTACACAATCACCTTCAAGCTTGCGGGCTTTGCGACCCTCGTGTCGGAGAACATCGTCCTGACCGTCGGTCAGTCGGTGCAGATCAGCCCGGTGATGAAGGTATCGGGCGTGGCGGAGACGGTCACGGTCACCAGCCAGACGCCTACGGTGGAGACGGCGAGGACCGCGGCGGCCAGCACCCTGAACCAGACGACGGTGGAAACCACGCCGATCCTCGGGCGCAAGTTCGAGGATCTCCTGACGCTGACGCCGGGAGTCAGCGTGGTCCAGGGGCCGGACGGCGACGAGATTACCTTCTCCGGCCAGCGGGGCGTGTTCAACAACATCAGCCTCGACGGCGGGGACTACAACAACGGGTTCTTCGGCGAGCAGATGGGCGGCCAGCGCGCCGCGATCGACATCACCCTCGACGCCGTGAAGGAGTTCCAGGTCGTCGCAAACGGTGCGAACGCCGAGTACGGGCGCACGGCGGGGGGGGTGGTCAACGTCATCACCAAGTCGGGCACCAACGAGGTGAGGGGCAGCCTGTTCGGCTACCAGCGGCTCGAGGCGCTGGCTGCCGACGCCTCGAACGGCGAGCCGCTCACCGACTTCTGGCGGTCGCAGTTCGGCGGCACCGCCGGCGGACCGATCAAGACCGACCGCGCGTTCTTCTTCGCTGCGGTCGAAGGCATCCAGGAGAACCTGCAGCGCGCCAATCTCTCGGTACCCCTCGGCGACACGCCGTGCCCGGTCCAGGCGCCCACCATCGGGGCGAACGAGGGGCTCATCGCGGGCAACGCCGACTGCCAGCGGCTCGCGCTCCTGAACTTCTTCCGGACCTCGCGCAACCAGGAGGAAGGGAACCCGATCGATCACAAGATCAACAACACCGCGCTGCTCGGGAAGGTTGACTGGAACCTCGGGGCGAACCACAACCTGTCCGCCTCGTACAACTTCAACTACTCGAAGAACACCAACCAGACCTTCGACGTCGAGACCTACGGCAACTCGGCCAACGGGATCGAGGGCCCGTCGAAGATCGGCGTACTGAACGTCAACCTGTTCAGCACGCTGGCCGGGAACCGGGTGAACGAGTTCCACATCACGTGGTCGCGCGAGGACCGCCCGCGCTCGGCGATCGAGTCCAACGTCCCGGCGGACACGGGCATGGGGTTCGGACCGACGTTCCGCTTCGGCAACCCCTTCTTCCTGGCCCCCAACGTGGACGAACTGGTGACGCGTTACCAGTTCAAGGACAACATCTCGATGGTGCACGGGAAGCACACCTTCAAGGCCGGCGCCGAGTGGATCCACACCAACAACTTCCAGGTGTTCCGGGGCTTCTTCAAGGGCCGCTACCTGTTCGACAGCGTGACAGGATTCCTCCGCTACGCCTCGCCCTCCGCGCCCGGCGGGTTCGGACCCTTGACCGTTGGATGTTCGAACGGCAGCTTCGTGACCGCGCCCGCCTTGTGCCCGTCCGGCACGGAGACGACGGGCGGCCCGCTGCTGTTCTATCTCCAGAGCAGCAGCCCCGACGGCATCGCGCGAGACGCGGCCGGCGAGTCGGACATCAACAACGAGGAGTTCGCCCTGTTCGTCCAGGACACCTGGCAGGCGGGGCGCGGGGTGACGGTGAACTACGGCTTCCGTTGGGACGCCCAGCTGATGCCCGAGACCGTTGACCCGCAGACCACGGCCTACGCGCCCTTCCTCAACGACCCGCGCTTCCCGTCGGACGGGACGATCCCCGACCAGTGGAAGCAATTCCAGCCTCGCTTCGGCGTGGCGTGGGACATCAACGACGACGGGAAGAGCGTGGTCCGGGCGAGCGCGGGCCTCTACTATGCCCGCCAGAACATGCTCAGCCAGGTGGGATCGGTCACGACCAACGGCATTCAGCAGAAGAGCGACTTCCGCAACACCGGCCTGAACTTCCTCGACATGCCGGTCTGGCCGAACCTGCTCGCGCCGAGCGCGGCGGCGCCCGGCACGTTCCCGTCCTTCACGGGCATACGGGTCTTCGATCGCGACTACCGAAACCCGCGGATCACCAGCTTCAACGCCGGTTTCGAGCGCGAGATCGTGCCCGACTGGGCCGCCTACGCGGACTTCACCTACGCGCGCGGCGCGAACCTGACGCGCTTCCTCAACTACAACGTGCACGGGACTGGCGTGGCGGCGACGCAGCCGCCCGACCGGGATACCACCACCTACACGGGAGCCAACCCGTTCGAGCCGCAGCTCGGGGACGTGTTCGTCACCACGAGCAGGGGGAAGAGCGAGTACTTGGGCGCCACCTTCGGAGTGCGGAAGCGCTACTCCGATAGGTACCAACTCGAGGCCAACTACGTCATCTCCAAGGACGAAGACGACGACTCGAACGAGCGCGACCCCTTCACCGACCGGTCGTTCAACTTCTACGACCTGTCGCTCGACTACGGCCCCTCGGACCGGGACATTCGCCACAAGTTCAACTTCTTCACCTACGCGGAAGTGCCCTGGCGGGTGCTGCTGAACGTTCGTGTCCAGGGGAGAACGGCGCAGCCCATCACCACCTCCCCCCGGGTGTCGAACGGCGAGGACCGCGGCCGGAACTGGGACCGGAAGGACAACGCGTACTTCTCCGTCGACTGGCGGCTCCAGCGGCCGTTCAGGGCCGGCCGGACGGAGATCATTCCCATGGTCGAGATGTTCAACACGTTCAACAACGCCAACAACGTCAACCCGCTGTCGACGCCGGCGCTGTTCAACTTCGACGGCTTCCTGCGCCAGGGCGTTGGGGATCCGCGGCAGGTTCAGGTGGCGGTCAAGGTCACGTTCTAAGCTAGGGGCTAGGGGCTAGGGGCTAGGGGCTAGGGGCTAGGGAACGGGCACTGAGCCCGTTTCCTATTTCGGGGCGAATCTCAGCGTCACGCTGACCCGCCGGGTGCCGTGCGCCATCGGCGTCCGGGACTGCGGTCCGAGCGCGTCCGGCGTGTCGAACTTCGTCCCCTGGGCGGGGACGATGTCGAGGAACGCCAGGCCGGTGTCCGGGAACGCCAGCATCGACGGCTCACCATCCCGCGGGCCGTACAGGCCAAAGAACGGGACGTCGGAGCGGTTCTCGACGGTGATCGTGCCGTCCGGCGTCTCGAGCTGCAACCACCGCCAGTCCCGGAAGTAGCCTTTGAATTCGGGGTACGTGAACGACTGGCCAGGCACCGGGTCGTTGTACTTCACCCGGTGGTCGTCGAAGACGCCGCCCTCCAGCCGGTTCCGGTAGGACCGGTACGGCCCGCGGCCGAGCCATCGTTTGGCCGCCACGCCCACCGCCGGCAGGTCGAAGCCGACGCCGAACAGATCCACCTCGCCGTCGTGGCTGTACTCGCACTCGAGGACGACGCCGTCGCTCGCGGATCCCATTCGCCAAGTCGCCTGGCGGAGGATTCCGCGGTAGCGCGCCTCCACGAGGACATCCCGGCCCTCCTGCCGGGACGACAGCGAGATCAGCCCAGCGTCGTCGGGGATGGGCACATGCGTCCGCTCGCGGCGCACGTACGCCCGCATCGTCGGGCCGTTCGCCAGCGGCGCGAGCCGGCTGCCCCGCCGCCACTCGGCCAACGCGCCGGTTCGCCGGTCGAAGCGCAGTTCGCCGGCCGGCCCCGTCACCACCAGCGCATCCTGCTCTTCGCGAACCGTCGTTTCTCCTCTCTTCGATGCCCGCGTCGCCGGCGCCGGGTGCCGTACTGGCACCGACCAGGTCCAGAGTCCCTCCCCGGCGGGCCCGCGGGCGGTGACGTGCAACGCGTCCGCCTCGCGTTGCCAACCTTCGGGCAAGCGGAGCGCGAGCCGGCCGGACGTGCGCGGGCCGAGCGGGGGCGCCGGCGCGGTTCCCTGGGCAGCCACCACGCGCTCTCCCGGCTCTCCTCGCGCGCCGCGGCCGGACGGGCTGGCGAAGCGCAGGAGCTGCCACTCGAAACGGCAGCGTTCGAGGGTCGTGAAGTCGTACCCGTTTTCGACGGTGATCACCCCGTCCCAGGGCGCGGGCAGCTGGCCACCAGCGTCCAGCGGGAAGGTCAGCTGGATGGGGGACCAGATTTCCTTCACGGCAAAGAAGCTGCCTTCTCGTTCGCGGTGCGGACCCGTCATGCCGTCCGGCGCCTGGTTGCCCGCCGTGTCGATCCGGCCATCCTGGTCGGTGCGGACGATGCCCTCGTCGCTCCAGACCCAAAGGAAACCGCCCGCGACCGTCCGGCTCCGGCCCATCACGTCCCAGTAGTCGCGCAAGCCGGCGCCGATCCCCCCGTCGTAGAGGCCATGGAGGAACTCGGTTGGCATGAAGATCTGGGGTCCTGCACTGAGCCTGACCGTGCTGTCGTAGCGCTCGTAGTGGTCCGTGTTGATGCCGCCGCTGACGGCCATGGGGTGGAGCACCGGGCGCGCCTGCGGATCCCACTTCGCGAACTCGCCGTCGATCTTCTCGTTCCAGCCGCCCTCGTTCCCGTTGTCCCAGAAGAGGATGCTCGGGTGGTTGACGTCGCGGCGGATCAATTCGCCGGCCAGCCGCGCGCCGATTGCCGGCGCGTAGGCCTTCTGCCACCCCGCCAGCTCGTCGAGCACGTACAGCCCCAGTTCGTCGCATGCCTCGAGGAAGTGCTCGTCGGGCGGATAGTGCGACATGCGGACGGCATTCAGGTTCGCTTCCTTCATCAGCCGCACATCGGCGTAGCTCTGCTCGCGCGAAACCGTCCGCCCGGTTTCGGGCCAGAAGGCGTGACGGTTGACCCCCTTCAGCACAATCCGGGTGCCATTGAGGTACACGCCGTCGCCCGGCCGCACCTCGACGGTTCGGAACCCAAACCATTCGACCGTTTCGTGCACCGCGCGGCCCTCGGGATCGGTGAGCGTCAGCCGCACGCGATAGAGGTTGGGGGTTTCGGCCGTCCAGGTGCGCGGTTTCTCCAGTTGCCCTCGAACCACCGCCTTGCCATCGACGCTCACCTCGGACCGGAGCGGCGGACCAACCGTGCTGCCGGAACCGTCGAGAACCTGCGCCGCGACCTGTCCGCCGGGCACGGTGCCGGCGAGGTAGACCTCGATCGAGAGGCGGCCGTCGGCGCGGGCGTCGATTGCCGTCCGTTCGATCGCGGCCGGGGGCCGGGCCTCGAGCCACACGGGCCGGAAGATGCCGCCGAACACCCAGTAGTCCGCGGCGCGCTCGGCGTTGTTGATGCTCCGGTTCGAGGACATCTTGGCAACGGTGACCTCGAGGAGGTTCGGTTCGCCGAACTTCAGCAGCGACGTGATGTCGTAATGGAACCGATAGAAGGCGCCCTGGTGCGTCGGCCCTGCCTGGTGCCCGTTGATCCAGACGGTCGTGTCGGTCATCGCGGCGTCGAACACGATCCTCACCCGGCGGCCCTGCCAGGCGGCGGGCACGGTGAACGAGTGGCGATAGAGTCCCTGTTCCCCCGCCGCGGCCGTAGCGTCCGCGTTGATTTCGTTCCCGTAGTTGTAGGCCCCGAAGCCATGCTGTTCCCAGCAGGACGGAACGGGAATGGTGGTCCACACCCGGCTCTGCCGCCCGGTGGTGCAGAAGAACTCCCAACGGACGGCATCCTCTGGTCCATGGCCCGAAAGGTACTGGACGTCCGTCTGCGGGGCGCCGCCCTGAAGGACGGGGGCAGCGGGAACCGCGCGGCTGGCGGGCTCGTGGCCTGTTCCCACCAGGGTGTACGCCCACATCAGGGTGAGGGCGAGGACGGGAGTGACGCGCAGGCCGGAGGTCAGCACGGAGCGGTACGTCATAGTGGCGCCTCTTGTTCTCCGACGCTGACCACGGCTGCCCTGGTTCTTCCTTCGGTCTACAGTGCCTCGAGCAACCCTGGCAACTGCTCCAGGCTGGCAATCTCGAAGCAGCGTTCCCGGGCGCCCTCGGATAGATCGGCGTGTTCGTGGGACCAGCTCAGTTCGGCGGGGACATACACGGCCCACCCGCCCGACTCGACCACGGGCAGGATGTCCGATCGGAGCGAGTTGCCGACCATCAGGAAGCGGCTGGGGGAGACGCCCTGTCGTAAGAGGATCTCCTCGTAGACTTCGCGCGTCTTGTGGCTCACCACCTCGATGCCCCGGAATGAGGGCCGCAGCCCCGAACGATCGACTTTCGACGTCTGGTGGAGCAGGTCGCCCTTCGTGATCAGGATCAGCGGGTGCGACTTCGCCAGTGCCGTCACCGCTTCCCGGGCACCCGGGAACAGTTCCACCTCCTCGGTCAGCATCTGCTTGGCCAGGGCGATCACCTCGCGGAGGGCGGCCCCGGTTATCCGTCCACCCGTCAGCTCGATCGCGGTCTCAATCAGGGAGAGGGCGAAGCTGCTGACGCCGTAGCCGTAGTAGCGGATGTTCTCCACCTCGGTGGTGTTGACCCGCTCCTCGATTTCTTCCTCCGAGCGCACGACCCCTGCCGTCGCGAGGATCTGCCGGAACCGCTCCCGGCCATACCGGTAGCTCCGCTCGTTGTGCCACAGCGTGTCGTCGCCGTCGAAGGCGATGAGGTCGAAACGGGTGGCTGGCATCGTCACCCTCGGCCTGCTGTCGTTGGAGGAGCCGAGTACTCCAACAGCCCGGTGTGCATGATGAGCAGCCAGCGGCCATCAACCTTCGTGTAGCCCTTGCAGGCGCGACCCAGCCAGGGGAAGTCACGCCCGCTCTCCCGCTGCCGCCAGAGGGTATCGACGTCCACCACCGCGAAGGCGCCGTCCCCCTGCTCCGATACGACGATACGGACGGTTCGCCGGCGATTGTGGACCAACGCGTGGGTTCGGAACAGGTCCTCCCACCCCGCCTTCCACCGCGCCCGATCGAAGCGCCCGAGGGGGAAGACCCAGGAGGCCGGGTCGTGGGCGTGGGGGTCGGGCGGCCACGGCCACACCATGTCGGGGTGGAAGAGCGACACGAGCGCCTCGGCGTCCTGGGCGTCCCACGCCGCGGTCTCCCGGTCCACCATCGCCTGGATCTCGTGCTGAGCGGCGCTCATGACGACATCATAATCTAGCGAAGCTTCCACTCATGGACCCCGGCCGACCAGTCTTTCTGCAACTGAACCTCGAGCCGCAGCGCGGTGGTCCGAACCGGCCGGAACGTCAGGGTGTTCCACCCATCCTTGACGACCCCGGCCTGGCCCGCCATCACGACCGGCACCCAGCCTCCACCGGACTTGTAGAGGAGCCTCCATGACGCAGGCACCCGGCAGTCGCCGCCGCCGGTGTCGTCGAACCAGTAGACCGAGGACTCGGAGACGGTGACCGGGTGGTCGAAGGCGTACTCGATCCACTCCTGCGTCCCCTTCTTCGGCCACCAATGCATGTACCCGGTCCCATCGTCGGACGCCTCGGGGTCGTACTGGTCGGCGACGCGCTGGGGGTTCACCGCCTTTTCGGACGCGGCGACCTTGGCCTTCGCTGACAGGCCCGGTTCGCGGGCAATCCGCGCCTTCGACGCCTCGCGCGGCAGCCAGACCGTCATCTCGCCGGCGCCGCGGTTGGCCCAGGCGTAGTACGGAATGAGCGTGATCGGCCTCCGCGCACTCGTCACCTTCCCGGCCTTCTCGACCAGCGCCTCGGCTTCTCCCCTGATGGTGACCACGCCGTTGAGCAGGTCGGGGCGGGTCTCGGTGGCGAGGATGGCGCCGTCGGGCAGGACGAGGTTCGACACGCGGCCGTCGTTGTCCGTCCACTCGGCGCAGTACACGAGCGGGCCGCGCTCGATGGCCACGCGACCGCGGTCGGCCTCGACAGCCTGGTGCGCCGCCACCCGCCGCACCGGCATCGGCAGGGACAACTGGACGGTGTCGCCCGCCTTCCAGCGCCGATTGAGGACGGCGTAGCCCCGCACCAGGTCGACCTTGACCGGCTGTCCGTTGACCGAGAGCGTGTACGGAAGACCGGCGCCGTCCCGGTATCGGTACAGGTCGCTCGGCACCGGCCGGCCCTGCGCCCAGCCCGGGACGCGCACGCGCAGCGCGAGCTCCGTGGCGCGAGAGGGCTCGACGGCGATGCGC
>Ga0105104_10002948_pt1 | contig 12266 bp, 5 predicted proteins | sample PPLLaktember2015_3_FD_87034 | JGI IMG/M metagenome (GOLD analysis project Ga0105104, IMG submission 87034) | Freshwater sediment microbial communities from Prairie Pothole Lake near Jamestown, North Dakota, USA - PPLs Lake P7 Core (6) Depth... | ecosystem: Environmental > Aquatic > Freshwater >...
AAGACACGGGGGTCGGAGACCCCCTTTGAGCTTATTAATGCTCGCAGCGGGTCTCTGACCCGCGGGTCTTACGATGACTCGCTGGCCTTGCCCCAGACACCGGGTGTTTCCGAAGACACCCGGTGTCTTAATGCTGAAAACGGGGGCGGACGCCCCCTTTGACCTTATTAATGCTCCCAGCGGCCGAAGGTCTGACCCGCGTATCTTACCGGTGGGGGAGCCATTTATAATGGATCATCCCATCCTACGGGCACATATCCTCTGGATGAACATCCGGGTTTGCGTACCCGAATACTTTCGACCCCAGTGGGTCGAGTATGTCACCCCTGTGGGTAATTGCATAGACTTTTACGGCATCGCAAGCGGCAGCCGGCCCTCTGCTTTGAAAGGCGTCCCAATATACCTGGGACATCTCGACAAAAGCGCGGCCTTCTACGCCTGAGGGGTAATCTTTTCCCAGGCCCTCTAGAATGGCCTGAGCTCCAGAATTCTGTGCCAGTGCCAGTGAAACCACCATCGCCTTATATCCGGCATATGGGCGCAGGTGGGCCTGTTCGTTGGCCGGGTCGATCCAGTCATCCAGCGGCGGATGATCGCTGGCGACCCATTGGTAGGTAACCAACGCCGATTCCAGTTCTCCCCGCTCGAGCGCTGCATCCGCATCCTGGAGAACGTGTAAGCGGTAGTTGGTTGTACTGAAGATATCCTCCCCGGGTTTCCACGATCCGCTTGCTGGATCATACAGCCAGATTCGGGTAACACTGCGCTGCAGCCCGGCTCCGATAGAGGCGATCCCCCCAGACACGACCACAATGGAAAAGAAACCATCGGCGTCATCATCACTTATCTGGATATCAGGATAGGGCAGATCAATGCTGCTGCCTTCTAATCGGTTTTCATACTCTCCATTATGCCAGACGATCACCTGTATGGTTTCAAAGCAGGTGTGTGCTCCACAGGTGACCAGGCTGGTCACCAGATCTGCGGCGCCGTCCCGGTTTATATCCTGTAAATAGCGGATCCCCGGTGCGCTCTGCTGTTCCCCCGAGTCGAGTTGAAAAGTCTGCTGATATTCTCCAGATTTGCAAGCGTAGATCAGCAGCGTGCCCGCCGGTGGGAGCTGCAGTGACTCAGGGTCGAAGATAGACACGACAATATCTTGACTTCCATCCCGGTCCAGATCCGCCTCAGAAACTGCCTGGGGTTGGTTGGCAACTCCAGCCTGGTAAAGTGCCCGGTCAAGGGTTGGTATGCTGCCCCCCCGGTTCAGGAAATCTCGGATCGTCTCTGGATAAGATTTGAAATCTGTCTCGCGTAGAGTAAGTGCTTCGCTGCCGGGTGGACAGGCGTGCTGGCTATCGGTTGGTGATATTCGGGGAGTTATGCTGGGTTCAAACGGTCCAGCAGCCTGATCTCCTGTCCCGGGAGTACTCAGCTCAGCGGTCGATATCTCCAACGGTACAGGTACAATGGTCCCGCTGCTCGTGCAGGCCGACAGAAATGCCAGCATAAAAACCAGGTGCGTCCAACCCGTAATCCTCGCCATTTTTCTCCAGGCCTGCGATTTGGGTGAAAGACTATCATTTTTCTTCAATCTTCATTATACTGCTAGAGAAGTTCAGGTTTGATCGGTCCCACCGCCGGTTAAAAAGGCGATCTATGCCGACACAAGACCCTCCATTTATCCCAGGTCAATCCGCGCATCTCTCCAGCTTACCGCTTGGGCGCTACCTTCCTCCCCTTCCTTCGGGGATGGTCCAGCCCTGGCTGCAAAGCCAGGTCCCATTGGGAGCCTGGCTTCTCGATCCGTTTGGATCTTCCCCCTGGGTTGCGCTGGAAGCCGCTCAGGCAGGTTATCGCGTCCTGGTTACCGCCAATAACCCGGTAGGTCGATTCCTATTAGAAATGTTAGCCTGCGCTCCCAAGCCGGAGGATTTCCGATCGGCCATGGCCGACCTGGCTTCCGCGCGCAAAGGCGATGAGCGTTTGGAACGCCATATTCAGGAGTTATACGCGACCGAATGCGCCCAATGTGGAGGAATAGTCCAGGCCCAGGCATACCTGTGGGAGCGCGGCGCAAACCAGCCATATGCCCGCCTTTATACCTGTCCCCAATGTGGCGAATCAGGAGAGCAGGCAGTCACTCCGGCAGATCTGAAACGTCTCTCCAATCTACCTCCCGCTGGATTGCATCGCGCGCGCGCCCTGGAGCGGATTGCTCCGGTCGATGACCCCGCTCGCCCGGATGTTGAAGAAGCCCTCAATACCTATCTGCCACGCTCGTTGTATGTCCTATTTACCCTGATCAATAAGCTCGATACCCTGGGGACCCAACCGGCCCGCCGGGCTCTATTGACTACCCTGCTGTTGTCTACCTGCGACGCTGCAAATTCACTCTGGCCTCATCCGACTGCCCGATCACGACCGCGCCAGCTCAGCGTTCCGCCCCGTTTTCGGGAAAATAATCTTTGGATCAGCCTGGATCAAGCCTCAAATGAATGGTCGGGCCATGTGGCTAACCCAATCCCAATCCAGGTCTGGCCAGAACAAGCCCCAGCCGGGGGGATAACCCTCTATCCGGGAAGGTTTAAAGAATTTGCCGAATCGATCCGAGAGATCGATGTCAAGGCGGTCGTATCGGCATTTCCCCGTCCAAACCAGGCGTACTGGACGTTATCTGCATTATGGGCGGGATGGCTGTGGGGACGTGAAGCGGTTACACCTCTCAAGACGGTGCTCAGCCGCCGCCGGTACGATTGGGCCTGGCATACTACAGCGCTTCAGAATGCGCTTGGTAACCTGGCTGCGAACCTGCCGGCTGAGGTCCCGTTCTTTGGATTGATCCCGGAAGCTGAGCCATCTTTCCTGGCTGCCGCGCTGATTGCCGCTGCCCAGTCACACCTCACATTCCAGGGGATAGCCTACCGCTCGGAACAATCGCTGGCCCAGGTCCATTGGAAGACAACTTCAGGAAGTGGGGAGAAGGCGGGGTTGGCAGGTGAGGCGCTGACTCGTTCCGCGATCCAGGATTTACTAACCGATTTGGGAGAACCCACCTCCTATACTCATTTGTATGGAACTGCGCTGTCCCGCCTGGCTCACGCAGGCGCATTGAACATTCCGGCATCGGTGACCCACGCGGATGCACTGGCGAATGTGCAGCACGATATCCGCCGCACGTTAGCAGACCGCGGTTTCCTGATCCGCTATGGTGGAAGCGATCAATCGCCTGAGAATGCACATTGGTGGCTGCGGGATCCTGAAAATCCCGAGACCCCTCAAGCAGACCGGGTTGAAGTTGAAGTCGTGCACTTCCTGCAAAAACAACCTGGGATCCAATTTGCCGACCTGGACCTGGCCATCTGCCAACATTTCACGGGAATGCATACCCCCTCCCAGAGTCTGGTTCAAGTCTGTCTTGAATCATATGGTCACCCGGTGGAAAAAGGCTGGCGTTTACGCGATGAAGATACTCCCTCAGCGCGCCGTCAGGAAATCAATCAGTTCAAGCAAAACCTGGTGGAAATTGGTAACCGGTTTGGCTATCAAACCGAAGGAAGTCTTCCAGTGGTCTGGCGAGAGAAAGATGGCAGCCCGGCGGCCGTTTTTTATACGATCGCTTCGAGCTGGATCAGCCGGTTTGTCTTTTCAGGGGATTATCCAGATGCAGTCAGTTGGGTTGTGTTACCCGGGGGGCGTTCCAATCTGCTGGCTTACAAACTTCGTCACGATCCCCGTCTGCAGCATTCTGTTTCCCAGGGCTGGCGGTTTATCAAATTCCGCAGGCTGCGTGAGCTTGCCAATGCAACCACGCTCACCGGGGAAGAATGGCTTGGCCAGGCAGGCGCTGACCGGCCTGAATATACCGCCGTACGATTGGAATTCTAAACTGGTTCGAGGACAATCATCCCCCGGGCTCATTCGCGGGGTGGGACGGATGGGCAGGAATATTGTTCTCGGAGTTCCGATAATAAGGCAGTTTTTTCAGGGCTGTCTGCTGTGGTATCGGAAATTCGATCCCAAATCAAACAGGTCAAATTCTCCAGGTTCGCCTGGCGGGTCAATTCAGCCGCACGCACCCACTGCCCGGTGTGGGCATATCCCTGGATAAATGGGATCAACTCCTGAGGGAAAAAGGGGGCATACCCTTTCGCAAAAGCTTCATCGCCCAGCGAGGTGGCCTGCCGCCAGTCACCGTTTTGATTTGCCAGATCGGCCTTCTCAAAGTAATAACACCAATCATGGGCGGGTTCAGCTCCGAAGATATCTTCGGGAGGGCGGACTGCCGGTTGTGAAATTGCCGGGAGAATCAGATCGAGATTTGACAGCGAAGCAGCCTTACGCATTTCAATATCCAAATCGGGGTTGTTTGATTCCAGGTATGGATCCAGCACCCGCATACATCCCTGGGAAGCCATCGCAATGCTGATCGACCGGTTGGTATTCCATTCGCGGATCGGCTGGTTGGGCTCCAGGTGCTCGAAAAGGGTACCCAGGCGCAGCCTCATTTCATAGACCACGTAGGGGTTGGTTTCGACAACCGGTTCAGCGGTGTAAACCCACTTTACAGCCGCGGAAAATGCATTATCCGACTCGAAATCCATCGGGATGACATCCGCAAAGATAGCCGTTCCCTCTTCTAGTCGCGGGATCCGCCAGCTCATCTGCCACAGGATTTCTTTCTGGCGAACCCACTCTCTGCGAAAAGTCTCAGCCAGACGGAACTGGTATCCCGCGGCTAATCCCACCATCCCACTAAGCACTACCAGGTGAATCCACCAGCGAGCCGGAATTTTGAGGATCAACACCGGCGCCAGCAGGCTGGCTCCCAGCATAAATGGAAGGGTAAACCGGCTGCGGAAAAATGTCAGCGACACATCCAGGTGAGATAGCCAGAACGGCCATCCCGCCAGGAACAATGCCAGCACGGCAACACCCAGGAGCTGCCAGAAATCTCTCTGTCGAGTGTTCGACAGCGGATCAGGTTTAGTTCTCTGCATTCTATATGAAATCAGACCTACCAGCAGCGCTGCGGCTGCAAATACGCCTAAAAATGCTCTACCGTAAGCAGTCTTGAAGGGATTGAAAGAGAACAACCGTAGGATGGCATAACCCCATGCTCCAAAGCTGGTCATGAATATATCGGTGAAAACATTTTTGACCAGGTACCAGACTTCCAGCATAGGGTTGAAGGTCAGGTTTTCCCCAGACACCAGGTCATATTTGGTCAGATCGCTGAAGTGGAAGATCCGCCAGACCACGACGGCCACGAATAAACCGAGATAAGGCAGCCATACCCAGAGTGTACGGCGCAGGCGCTCTTTTCTTATCACCCATCCCGAATTTGCCAGCACGATCCAGATCAAGATGGGGCGAAGAAGTTCGAGGGTAAAGAAGTATTCAGCCGCGATCAGGTTGATCCAGGAAGTAAGCAGGGCCAAAACAGTTAACCACCAGGTATGTTTGGGGAAGCGGATCCCTAGAATGGTAAAACTCAATGAAAGCAAGAGGGACGCAAATAAAAGAAATCCATGGCCAAATACCATGGAGATAAATTGAAGGGCGAAACCTGGATAAACAACGAAAAGGAAGCTGGCCCAGGTCGTGATATTTTTTTGCCCGGGCCAGGTCAGGCTCAGCATCAACCAGAAGGAGCAGGCGCATACCCACCTGCCAAAGATCCCAAACACATGCCAGGCCACTGGAGAAGAACCGATCAAGTTATAACTGATCTGGTACAGCATGCCAAGCTGCGGGCGATTGTTCTGAAAGAATTTTCCCAGAGCATTCATCCGTTTGGCCAGCCAGATCATTTGCCAATCATCTGAATAGAATCCCAACTGTTTGATCAGCAGCCCATAACTAAGGATGCACAATCCAAATAAAAATATGGGCATCCATTCCGGCCGGAAGGAGACGGTTGTGATTTTTCGATGCAGGGAGTTCAATGGAGTGCCTTTTTCGGGTGGGTATTCAGATTGGTTTGGGAAACCGTCCAAGTATAACATACCCGGGGTTGGCCGGATGGATCAGGTCAACCGGGCCCCCGGAGCGATCATATTAATTAGTTTTTGGTGCGAGACTGCTCGCAGCGGGTCTCCCTGAACTGCCCCCTTCGGCCAGATGGGTCCGTGATTCCCGTCCGGGCTGGCCGCAGACACCTCCGGCAGGCTGACCCGCCACCCATGGGGTCGGAGACCCCAGGGGAGCATCAATCTTAGCGTTTTACACGAAGGACTAATTCGGGGTGGTTGGGGCGGGCGTCACCGGTGTATTCGTTTGAGTAGGAGGAGGCGTAAACGTCGAAGTTGGTGGGACTGGGGTTTGCGTCACCGTGGGGGTAGGTGTGATCGTCGACGTAACGGTAGCCGTAGCGGTCGACGTCGCGGTGGGGGTAGGCACCTGAAGATTTAAATGAACTTTGCGCTCCGCGTAAGTATCTTCTGTGCTCTCCAGATAAAGCCGGAGAGTCACCCGCCCAGAAGGGATATCTTTCATGTCCCAGGTATAAATCTTATCCGGTTGGTTATACAGGGAGCCCGTATCTCCGATCAGTCCGATCCACTCGTTAGGCTCATCTCCCAAACCGTATTCCAGGCGCCAGTGCCGGTGATCATTACCGCCATCGATGACCGCGAAGATTTCCAATGGGTTGGCCGTGATGGTCTGCCCTTCGGTCAGGTTGGTAAACCTCAGGTTGGCATGCGGGTCTTCTGGTTTGCACTCCCGGTCAGGAGCCACAAAGATCGGCTGTGTAAAACCGATCGAATCCGCCCAGGCCCGCCCCTGATCGGTATCTTTGATCCATTTAACTGCCCAGGTGTCACCATAGGTGTTGATAGCGAATTTCTCGTCAAGAAATTCGGGGCAGGCTGGAGAGGCAGAATAGCCGCTCCATGTATCTATACGCACTCTTTGCCAAAGGTCTCTCTCTTTGGGCAGCGGGGGTTGGTCGGCAGCAAAAAACTCAGTCCTCTGCTCGGGACACCACTGCGAAGGCTCGGTGCCCGAAACCGAGCAGATTACCCTTTCTATAATGCCTGCCGGTCGGCCAAATGGGCGAGGATTGCCGCCGGTCAGGGCTTGTTCGGCAAGCTGCATAAACTCAGCCCAGATCGGCGCAGCTCCGGTCAGCCCGGTGGTGTTTTGCATGGGAGTATAGTCTGCGTTTCCCACCCATACTCCTACTGCCAGGTCCGGGGTGTATCCAACCGTCCAGTTATCCCGGAAATCATTGGTTGTCCCGGTTTTCGCGGCAGCCGGGAAGGGGAGGGCCAGGACTGAGTTTGTCCCAAATACAGGCGCCCGCGCATTGTTATCAGAGAGAATTGATGTAATCAGGAATGCATGCTCCGCCCGGATCACCTGATCGCCGATCGGAGGTGTATATTCATATACCAGGTTGCCTTCATGGTCAATGATCTTGGTGATCGCAACCGGCGCAACTCGCCGTCCTTCATTGGCAAATATCCCGAAAGCCCCGGTCAGTTCTAACAGCGACACCTCACCCCCACCCAGGGTTAGTGAAAGCCCGTACTCATTGCGTGTCAGGCTGGTGATCCCCATCCGCTGGGCGAAGCTGATCAAGCCATCCTGTCCTGGAAGATTGGGGTCATCATAAATCCCAACAAAATTCAGTGTCTTTACCGCGGGGACATTTAAAGAGTTGGACAGCGCGGAACGGACGGTGACCGGCCCGCGGAAGCGCTCGTCATAGTTTACCGGTTTGTACGGGGGGCTGGGGTCATTGGGGATACCCGAAGGGGGAAATTCAGAAGGGACATCCCAAATGAGAGTCGCGGGGGTCCAGCCTTTTTCAAAAGCAGCTGCATAGGTCAGCGGCTTGATCGCAGAGCCGGGCTGCCGGGGACTGACTGCCATATTGACCTGACCCGCAATCGCATCGTTGTAAAAATCGGCGGACCCTACCATGGTTAGAATTTCGCCGGTCGTTGGCCGCAGAGCGATCAGAGCGCCATCCGTAACATTCCGGTCAGCCAGTGAGCTGACCTGTTGTTTGACAATTTGTTCGGCCTGGTCCTGCAAACCCGGATCGATAGTTGTATAAACGGTGAACCCGGAACGATAGATGGTTTGAGAGTCGTATTGGGATTCCAAGATCGAACGGACATAATTGACCCAGTGCGGATAACGGATTTCACCGCTTTGCTGCTGGAAATCGTATGCTTCCATTTCCACCGCTGCATCGGCCGCAGTGGTCGCATCCACACACACCCGCTGAAGATTGGTGGAGACGTAGATACAATTCTTCTCCTGGCTGACCTGATACGCCAGGATCAGTACCTGCTTATGCCGGTTTAGAGTGTCAGCCCGGTTATTATAGATATCATAAACGGCCGGCGCCTGGGGTAAACCGGCCAGGAACGCGCCCTGGGATAGGGTAAGCTTATCCGAAGAGGTATTAAAATAAGTCTCCGCGGCCGCTTCAACGCCATAGGCCAGGTTCCCGTAATAGATTTCATTGAGATACAGTTCGAGGATCTCTTCTTTGGAGTAGCGCCGGGTAATTTCCATGGCCAGGACCGCTTCACGAATTTTTCTTTCATACGTGCGCTTGGCTGCCTCCTCGGGCGAAAGCAGCAGCATCCGCGCGAGCTGCTGCGTGATGGTTGAAGCACCAGAAACGGTCTCACCCGTTGTGTAATTCGTCCAAAAAGCCCGCAGAATCGCCCAGGCGTCAAACCCGGGGTGATTGTAGAACTCTTTATCCTCTGTGGCCAGGGTCGCGGCAATCAGGTAAGGTGAGATCCGCTCCAATGGGACATACGTCCGCCGGCCAGCATTCGGATCGAGGATATCGTAAAGGACGTTCCCATTCCGATCGAGGATGCGCGTGGTCTCAAATTTTGCCGCGCGTACTTTTAAATCATTTACGTTGGGTAAACTTGCCGCAATCGTGTAATACTGGTAAACCGCAAAAGAGCCGGCCAGGACAACCGCAATGATCCCGATAAACACCAAAGCGATCACAATCCGCAGAAGGCACCCGAGACTATTCCGCCAGGCGCTCCGGGGGACCGCGGCAGTCCTTCCCGTTGGACTGGAAGCCCGGGTTGGCTGAGCGACTGGCGAAGCTTCCGCCCGGCGTGTGACCGGAGGATAAGCGCTCGGACCGTACGCGGCCGGGGTAACGCGGGTGGCATAGCGATCGACTTCTTCTACCCGGTTTGGCAGGGGCAAACCGTTCTCATCGACCGGGATCGAGGATGGGATCGTCCGCCCTGCACCGGTTCGGGACCGCGGGCGGCCGCTGCTTTGAGATACCCGGGGCTGGTCGTTGGCCGGCTGGCTGGGAATATTGACACGCGTGGCATCTGGGTCGGGAGTATACCAACCGCCGGTTTGCTCAGGATCACCGGTTGGGTGGCGGTCGGGTACTTCAGGGATCGGCGCGGCAGGATCCGGCTTGATTTCCGGGCTGGGAGGTGCATACCAGCCGCCTGTCTTCTCTGGTTCGCCTGTCGGGTGCCGGTCAGGCGGCTCACCCGTTTCAGCAGGAGATTCTGAAACTGGCGGCTCCGCCGGCCCCGTGGATTCCTCTGCTTCCGGAAGAGCGCTGGCTTCAGGTCCAGCCCCATCCGAAGCGTCGATTTGAGCGGGATCAGACAATTCGCCATTTTCCGGGTGAGATGCTTCATCAATTCCAGCAGCATCCGCACCGCCGGGAGTCAGGTCTGTATTGGGTTCCAAAGATTCCGGGTTTGGGTCTACCAACCGGCGGATCTCCTCTCGCGGTTGAGTGGGCCGGTCTTCAGCTGCCGAGTTTTGGTCGCTCATATCCATCATTCTAGCACAAAACCTTTGACCTTCCAGCCAACGAACATTACAATGGGAGTATGCAAAAATGGAACCTGGGCCGCGGGGATCCGCTCACACTCACAATGGCCTGTGATGCGCGCCTCGGCAGCATACCTGTCTACACCGACGATCAAATCTGGGACCTTTCATTAGGAACGGGCGAGCCTCCCGCCATCTCCCTGGAAACCACCTACGGACTCCGAGCCCGTTCGATGCGTATCTTTCCACGCTTTAGCGAACTAAACTCCGCCATAACCGATCCGCAGATATTTCACCAACCTCCCCGGGTACACCAATTTTATCCAAATTATAGTTCGATCACATACGCTCCCTTTGTAGGCATAGACGTTGTAGCCGAGTATTGGGTTCCCAGCAGCCAGACCGTTGCCGGCCGGATCCAAATTACAAACACCAGTATCGTCCCTCGCCAGATCCGTTTCGAGCTGGTAACCCTGCTGAACCCTTTGGATGATGGAGAATGTATGGGTACCCACTCGATGGGTATCACCCCGGTTTTAATCGGGAAAACCGGGGATATTTGCCCGGTACTGTTTCTCACTGGAGGGCCCGAATCGGGTTCCGGACCTTATCCCTCGCTTTACCTGGATCTGGAACTCCTTCCAGGGAATCAAAGACAATTTACATGGTCCCTGGCTTCTTTGGGGGACCCCGAGGCTTCATTCGAACTCGCCCGCCAGACGACCGCCCGGCGTTGGGACGCCGAGCATGCCCTGATCCAGCGGATCAATCATGCCCACCAGCTCGAGATTTACACCGGCGACCCGGATTGGGATGCAGCGTTAGCCTTGAGCCAAAAAATTGGTTACAGCCTGTTTATCGGCCCCGGGGAACATCTACCCTATCAGTCGATTGTTCAGACCCGCACGCCCGATCAGGGTTATTCACGCCGTTCTGACGGGAGCGATTACAACCACCTGTGGAACGGCCAGACTGCCCTGGATATCTACTATCTGCTTGGAATCATCCTTCCCGGCGGAGGAATCCTGGCACAAGGGCTTTTGTGCAACTTTCTTGCTACACAGTCAGAAAACGGCTGGATCGATTGGAAACCGGGGATCGCGGGCCAGCGCGGACGATTGCACGCTCAACCCCTTCTGGCAAACCTGACCTGGCGGATATTTGAATCGACACGGGACCGTGATTTCTTAAGCCAGGTCTACCCTGCTCTGCTCCAATACCTGGATGTATGGTTCGACCCCCAACATGACCGCGATCAGGATGGAGTGCCTGAATGGGACCACCCTCTTCAAAGCGGCCTGGAGGATAATCCAATATTCGACCGGTGGCACGCGGACGGAAAAGGGTTAGAAATTAACGTAGCGGAAGACCCTGCCCTGATTGCTTTTTTGGTTCAGGAATGTAATTGCCTGATCCGGATCGCCGAGCAGTTGAACCAGATAGATGCTGTACAAAATCTAAATAGCCGCATTCAAACTCTGCGTCAGGCGGCGGAAGATTGTTGGGACGCCCGGCAGGCAATTTACCGGATCCGAGATCGAGATACGCATACCTGGCCTCGTTCCAAGGTCCTCGCGAAAGCCAGCGGAACAGCCAATTTAAAAATTAAACAAAACTTTGACACGCCCAGCCGGCTCCAGATCCGCATCCAATCTACCGGAGAAACGACCCGGACGCCGACGATCCATATATTTGGCCAGAACCAATCCGGCGCAATCGAAGAACACATCTTAAATCGGGGGGTTATCTGGATACAACGCCAGGCTATGCTCACCTCTCAACAAGTCTTTACCGAAATCGACCGGATCGAAATCGAAGGCCTTGCGGCAAAGGATCGGATAACCGTCCGGCTGGCCGACTATACGCAAGAAACCATCGCTGGGCTGCTCCCACTCTGGGGCCGCATACCAGACGCAAAGCGCGCCCGCAGGTTGGTCGAAAAAACCATTTTTCATGCTGAGCGTTTTGGCCTGCCCTATGGCCTTCCCGCCTTTCCATCGGCCACTTCAGATTCAAATGTTAATACCAGACTAAGCGTCAATCCTGTCTGGAACAGCCTGATTGGTGAAGGGTTGGTCTCGTATGGTTTCACACAGCAGGCGGTCAGATTGGTTTCATCTTTAATGGCAGCGGCAATCCAATCCCTGAAGAGCGAAGGCGTATATCGGCAGGCGTATCGCGCGGATACTGGCGAGGGTATTGGGGAGTGCAACTCGCTTCAAGGTTTAGCTCCGCTGGGTCTATTCCTCGAGGTGCTCGGGGTACAAATCCTTTCTCCCACCCAGTTAATCCTGCATGGAAATAACCCTTATCCCTGGCCGGTAACCATCAAATATCGCGGGCTGACGGTAGTCCGCAGAGACCATGATACGTGGATCACCTTCCCGGACGGCCAGACTGCCCGGAGCAGCGGCCCCGGTTCTCACCTGGTTTCGCTATCCTGATACAACCCTCTGCATAACTAAGGA
>Ga0105104_10002950_pt1 | contig 12262 bp, 10 predicted proteins | sample PPLLaktember2015_3_FD_87034 | JGI IMG/M metagenome (GOLD analysis project Ga0105104, IMG submission 87034) | Freshwater sediment microbial communities from Prairie Pothole Lake near Jamestown, North Dakota, USA - PPLs Lake P7 Core (6) Depth... | ecosystem: Environmental > Aquatic > Freshwater >...
GGGATTGCCGCTTCCATCCGTGCGCACCAGCATAAAGGCGGCGCTATTTGACGGCCGATCCATGCGGATAACCGCCTGGTCGCCGACTACGTGCAGCTGCCTGACCGGGGCGGAAGTGCCGATTCCGACGTTCACGTTAACCATTGAACTGTTCACATATTTGATGCTTCCCAGCACCAGGCTGTTGGACTGAGAAACGTAAGCCTTGTTGCCGATAGCAGTAGCGTTGGTGACCGAATCCGATGTCCCGTCAATATTGGAGCTAAATCCGATTAAGGTGTTATAATTTTCAACCGAATTTTCATAGCCGGCCGATGGCCCGATAAAAATATTATATGAGCCGGTGGTGTTGCTATCTCCGGCATAACCTCCAAGGAATGTGTTGTAACTGCCGGTGGTGTTATCGAAGCCGCTAAAATTCCCCATGAAGGTGTTTCGTTCGCCAGTGGTGTTGGAAGTTCCAGAATAATACCCCATGAAGGTGTTCAAAGAAACGGTTGTTTTGGAACCGGCAGAATATCCGAGGAATGTATTGGCGCTACCTGTGATGTTAGCCTTGCCGGCATCTGTTCCGATAAAGGTGTTTGTGGCACCTGACGCAGGCCAGGTGCAAACAGTACTGATCCCGGCATTATCACCATAGAAAGTGTTACAATAATTCTCCGTCCCTCCAATGGCACTTCCTGCAAAAGACGACAACATCAAAACCAATGATAATATTATAACAGCTTTCCTCATAACCCCATTCTCCTCTATTCATAATTATTGCTAAAATTAGCACGACATCATCATGACAAGTTCATCAGCAGCCAGTCAGGAACGACAATCTCTAACTCTTGCGGGTTGGAATCTAGCATATAAAATTTTTATTTGAAAATTAAGAATTACAAAAAGGAATGTTTACTAAAATTATCAAATAATTAGTAAAATTCATATCCTCCGGTGAATGAATTTCCATTTCAAATCAATCCGGAAAATCTGCTTTCTTTCCCTGGGGAGACTTTCTGCCAAACAAGTTAATAAACCGGAAATAGTGATGCCAGGACAGCCAGAGCAAGTAAATTGCAGAAAAAATGAGAACCGGAAATTCAACAACGTGATAGCGCGGAATGTTATGAGTCAGAAATATATGAAACAGTTGAGAACAGACGCACAAAAGCGCAAAAGGCCAATACGATGTGAATAGTAGTCCAAAAACAGATAAAGAAATCATCACGCTTAGCAATGGAAAATCACTGAACGCAAATCCGCGCCAGGCAAACAAAGGAAGTGTCTTCACGTAGTTTTTAAAAAATTTAAAATCAAAACGGGTGATGTCTGCAAAAGTTGCCTTGTTTTCCTCCATCTGCACTCCGGCATAATACCCCCTGTAAAAGTATTGGATTTTCGATGCCCAGTCGGGGGAAAAAGCATCCTCCGGAAAGGGAGCGCAGCTGACACGTTTTGAACTCATGTCAAAGCAGATTTCACGATTCAGTTTCTGGCATTTTCCACCTTGAGAAAAATCTGGTTTTGTAATACCTAAAAATGGTTCCAGATAAGGTTTTATCGCAGGATGGGAAAAAGCATAGGCCATACACAAATGCTCACGGGCGGTCGGCTCAGCAGTCAAAACAACCCTTACCGAAGCAACAATTTTTCCTCGTTTGGCAATGGCCGGATCACCAAACAATGTGAAATTTCTATACAGCCATGGAGCCGTGACAACTAGCAGTGCAAATATGACGATCAAAGCCTTTTTTTTATTGATTACAAATAAAATAAAAATAAGCGGGAACGATATGTAAAGAAATTGTGCTTTGGTTAAAGCAAGGATTCCCAGAAATGTGCCAAGCAAAAACGGGGCGAAGTATCGGGAATCAATCAGCCGGCCTTTCACAATTTCATAAAAGATCATAGAGTTTACAAGCACAAGAAGAGCGGCAAGCGCTTCGTTGTTAAATCTATTAATAAGCCTTGGCATGGTGCCATAAAGTAGAAGGGAGACTATTAGAAAGAGCCCGAGACAAATTTTGCTATGAGTTTTAGAAAAAAGGTATGCCGCGGTAAGCCCGATGGAAATGGCGTAAAGTAATATGTTGATAATTTTCCACACATAAAAGTATCTGGATGCGAGTAAATCGACAGGGATTTTCTCTAATGAAGCGATGCGAATGACGCCAGCCGTTAGAGCCGGCCATGCCGGTTCTCTGGCCATGTCCGGTTTTTCCGGACTGCTTGATGAAAAAGATGAATAACTGATTATGTTTTTGGCGATTGTTAAATTATCGAGCCCGTCGGCAATGATGGGTTCGCGGTTCACCAGACTGAAAAAAATACTGCATGCCATAATAGCGGAAATAACTGCTATGGCAATCAATCCTCGTGTTCCGGGTGTAATAACAGATTTTCCCATGATTAACCGATCAATTTGTTAGGATTGGCATTAACAGCAGGGTACGTTACCAAGTCGTAAACAGTTTTCATCTTTTCACCCTTTAACAGAGAACTATATGCTTTCTAACGGTAAAGTTCTTTCAGCTGCTGAAGCTGCTTTTGGTGCAGTTCTTCCCGGTGTTTTACATTTTCTGCATCTGTTGTGGCCATGGAAGCATTATCTGTTGTATTATTGGCTGATGTTTGCTGATTATTTATCGATGCCAGTTTTTCTGCGCTGGGAATATATCGCATCATCTTGCCGTTGTGCATATCATACCGGACCCCTGCCTTGGCCAGTTCGGGATTTTGGTCCACGGTTCTTTTAAACTGTTCATCAGACAAGCCCTTAAGAACATCCGGCGTTAAGCCGTTTTGCCAGGATACCGGCCGGGAGGCATTGGCTGATGGTGCGGCTTGCTGGTCCACTGGTGGCCGTTTCGTTTCTGTCGGCCCCTGCCCGACATTTTTGCCCAAATCTGAGACGGATAAAATAATGCTTGCGACACATATGATTACCAGTGGTACGGCTATGATATATCCCCAGTACCTGTTCCAGATTCCCCTCAAGCCTGTTTGTGAATCAAGCAATTTCCCGCAATGTATGCATTTTAATGCTTCATTTTTAATCTCCTTAGAACAATACGGACATTTTTTCATATACACTACCCCAATGTTAAGAAATTTATTATTATTTTCATTATTCGGTTTCAGGAATTATTTCCATCCTTTGCACTTTCAAAGTTAAAAGATTATCTCATCTCGTATTTTTTCTATACAGGAAACACTCGTTCATTTGCTTATTGCGATCCTTCATGATTCTCAAGGATGCAAAACCTTGCCGGAATCATAAATGAGCATACAAAAAACGTGAAGTCGCCCGCCACCGTGATCAGCCGGCCTGACAAAACTGCCATGAGCAGATCCGTTTCAACAACAACACCTTTCAGCAGCAAAAGTAAAACCATTTCACGGATTCCCAATCCGGCCGGAGCCCCGGGGGTGATAAACCCTGCAAACCAGGCAATGATATATGCTCCACCGATTAACAGCCAGTTCTGTGTGCGCATCTCTGAACCACCGTCAATGAGGGCAAGTAGGGCGGCAAAGATCACGCCGGATAATGCCAAAAACAGTGTCACCATAAAGAATGAAACCGCGACTTCCCGGTCGATGATTTGATGCAGCAAATATGCAACAAGCAATACCGTAACGGCCCAGAGGAAAATGCTCAACGCCAGCGGGAACCCAGGTAGAAGCAATGGCAAAACCAGCCAGCCATACAATGCTCCGGACACGGCAAACAAACCAAGTTCCCAGGCGGTTGTTTTGACCAGAATCCCTCCTGACACACCCGTCGACATTCCGGTTGCCTGTCTTGAGGCAAGATGAAAAATATTACCGGGAATATATTTGGCAAGTTGAGATATTCCGTAAATCCGGATGGTCCACAATCTCGTTGCATACACTCCAAAATGCGCTAATAATTGCCGCCAGGCCGATGCCGGCAGCAAATTGGCAAATCCATAGAGCAAAGCAAGCCCGAAAATCGAAGCCCATTCTGCCAGTGTGATCTGCGAAAGACTTAAATTACCATAATAATCTTTTATACGGAAAGCGACAAAGACAATTCCAGTCAGTGCCAGTCCGCCTCCGAACCAATCCAGTAAACGGCGTAAATTTTTATTCATACGGGGCTCTTTGGTCGACAAAGAAGCATGATCCACGGTAACGGACTCCGCATCTCCACCACTTCAAAATATTTGGAGACCAGCCGGATGAAACTTTTTTTCGACCAGTGCTGAATGTGGCCTGGTGTGTTGCCCCAATTCGAGATATATTTGCCACGGGCAAGATTGAGCACACGCCAAAATGGTTCCTGCGGAACGCTGACGATCAAATACCTGTCCACGATCCTTTGAAGTGCCTGCAGACCGGCATCCGGGTGATATAAATGTTCAAGCACTTCACAACAGACGACAAGATCGGCGCTGTCCTGCCCGGCATCCAGATCGTAAATACAGCGTGTTTTAAATATGGAAGGTGAAAGCCCCCGGCGCCCGGCGTTCTCGCTTGCAATTTGAATGACCTGTTTTGAAAAATCGCATCCCCTGGCCTGCAGACCCTGTTCCTTCCATCGTAATACCCAGTAGCCTTCGCCACATCCTATCTCGTGTATTGATTCAGGCGAGGCCATGTCAACGAGAGAAAAGAGGGCCGATTCAAACCCGTTCATCATCCATTTAACGAGCGGGTTGCCGGAAGCATACTTGTTGTATACATTCCCGACAACAAATCCGTTTTCTTTTACTCCTTCCGATATTTTTATTTCCATTAAAGTGCTTTCTCGTTTTTAAAAAGATTCACTGTGATTGTCGCTGTCTTTTGAATTGGTTCCGCCAGTGTGTTCATCTTTTTTCAACTGGAAAGTTCTGAAGCGGATATCCTCCAGTAGTTTGCGGTTTGCGGACAATAAATCCGCAATAAATGATATTAGCAGGGTCTGGAATCCCATGCCCAAGAGGATAGACGATAATATGAGGGACTGGATATGGCCGCTTCCTTCGCCGCCCAGGTATTTCCACAGGAAACGCAACCCAATCAGAAAGCCGGCGAAAAAAAGTGCGGCGCCAATTGTTCCAAAAAAAACAAAAGGCCTGTAGATGATAAAAATACGCAAAATGGTGAGAATACTTTTCCTGATATAATCAGGGACGCTCTTGACAAGATGAGATGGCCGAAGTTGCTTGTTGACCCGGACCGGTACCGAAACGATGGCCATATTCTTCTGGCCTGCCTGTATGATGGTTTCCAGTGTGTAGGTGTAATTGTTGAACACCATCAAGTGTTGCGCTGCGGAGCGGCTCATGGCGCGATATCCGCTGGTTGCATCAGGAACATCGGTTTTGCTTGCCAAACGCACGACCCAGCTGCCCAGCTTTTGCAGTATTTTTTTGATTTGTGAAAAATCCTCTATGGAGGAAATCGGTCGGATACCGATTACTAAATCGGCATGATGCTTAAGAATGGGCAATGTAAGCGCGGGGATGTCATCCGCGTTATATTGATTATCCGCATCCGTGTTGACGATGACATCCGCCCCTAAATGCAGACAGGCGTCAATGCCCGTCCTGAATGCCCTTGCCAGTCCCATGTTGCCCGCATGACGGACAATATGATCAACACCATGTTTTTTTGCGATTTCAACGGTTTTATCCGTGCTGCCGTCGTCAATGATCAGCCACTCGACCGAGTCAAATCCGGGAACTGTGCGGGGCAGTGCCGAAAGTGTGACAGAAAGCGTTTCTTCTTCATTGAAGCATGGGATCTGGATAATCAGTTTCAATGCTTAATATTCTCCTGGATAAATTATGTATTAATTTCATACCAGTTTTTTCATGGCAAATAAATTTGTTTTTGATATCAAATGCAACATAGAAATTTCACTTCTTAATAGCTATGGATTTCACTGTTTAATGTATTAGCACATTTAAGATCCGTTTATAATTTAATCTATGAAATGCAGGCCGATTTTGACCATGTTTTCTTTATCTCTACATCTTTTACCCATTCAGAGCTTTTTTTCTGGCCGGACAAATCCATCAGTTTTAGGGGAGCGGAGTATGGATGGCAGTTTTTTTTAATGATCCATAGATTTAATCCCGCTGCTGCGGGACGAGCGTTAATTCTCCGCAGCTTGCTGCGATATAATAACGTTCATTTCATGCCTCGACAGCTTGCTGCGAGGTGGTTGATTAATAGCAGTAACTGGTTGATATTATTGGTGGGCGGAAGTCATCCACAAAGAGATCGCTGAGCTGTGGTCTGAACTCATTCTGCGGACGGTCTGCCTTGTGGAGCATGAAATCGCACAAGCACAGGACGAAATTTGCAAAAACAATCATCAGGGAAGCCGGAAATGAATGACATTTTACTGGTCGTATTACAGGAGCTGGATAAGGTTTTGGAAATACTAATTGGGATCTTGAAGTAATAAATGGTCGTTAGACGGCGTTATCTTGACAGCAGGTGTAAAGACAATCACAAATTATGAATTTCTTCCTGAAAGAGAGTGTTTAAGAAATTTTACGGATATGCTTTCTTTTATTGCGTAATAAAGACTGGTTGTGTCTGACAACCATAGAAGACTCAAATTTTCTAAAAATTATTTTTTTATGTTTTACCAGTAACCAATCAATCACATACTTAGCAATATTCCTCTTTCGGTGGTCGTCTTCCTTCATTAGCCAAAAATCTTATTGACAAAAAATATCACCTTTTTTACTATACTTTACGATACAAAAAGGAAGTTCTCATCAAGACATATCAATATTAGCCCTTACCATTCTGTAGGATTTTATGAAGAAAGATTCCCGGAATCCCTTTCACAGATGGACATCGAAGAGACCCTTGCGCTTCCTTTTCTCGTTCATTATCCTGGGGCTCGGGCTCGCCTTTCTATCCTACATTGCAGCAAAGCCGGCGGCAACTGCCGGGGCGTCATTCCAGTCGCCTCCTGCCCAGAGCATTCCGATCCGTCTATCCGCAGGAGAATTTGATCCCCTGGTCAAATCAGGACCCGCTCAAATGGCCGAGCAACTTCTAAGCGAGGAGCCCCGGGAGGAGTCGGCGTATTATATCGTCCAGTTCAATGCACCAATCAAATCGGGAAAAAAGGAGGAGATGGAGCGAATCGGGGCCCGCATATTCGACTATCTTCCTGAGTATGCCTTCATCGTCAAGATGACTGGGGCGACCCGCAGGGCAGTTGAATCCATGAAGAATGTGCGCTGGGTGGGAATCTATCAGCCAGGTTTCCGCCTGGCGCCTGCACTGGCCAGGGCCTTGACCGCAGGTGAAACCATTTCACAGCGTCAGTTTATAGTCACGGTCTTTGAAAAAGAAGAAGCCGGGGAAGTGGCCGGGCAAATTAAACAATTGGGCGGACAGATCCTCGATATGTCCGAAAAGAACGTTCGGCCCAAGATCAGAGTGCGGTTGGATTCAAATCAGATTGAGGCCGTTTCAAAGATCGCGGGGGTAAGATGGATTGAGCCTGCTCCAGTATGGAAACTCTTCAACGACAAGGCCGCCGTGATCATGGGGGGACCCATTGTGTGGAACCGTCATAACCTTTACGGGGCGGGGCAGGTGGTGGGTGTCGCCGACACGGGACTGGACACCGGCGTCCGGGAAGGCCCCGCGCTACACGACGACTTTAAGGACGGACGCGGCGGCACGCGGGTATCGCATCTGTTTAGTCTGGCCAGTGATACTCCTTCCGATGCGTCCGGCCATGGCACCCATGTGGCCGGTTCTGTCCTGGGCAACGGTGCTAAGTCGGGGAGCAATCCGCTAACCCATGCTTACGATAACTCTTTTGCGGGCCTGGCCCCGGAAGCCACCCTGGTCTTTCAATCGATCGAAGATCAGGCAACGGGTACGTTGGCCGTTCCCGATGACCTCAACGATCTCTTCCGGCAGGCCCATCAAGCAGGCGCCATGATTCACACCAACAGCTGGGGGGATGACGATTACGGGATTTACAACTCTGCATCCGAGCAAGTGGATCAATATACCTGGAACAATAAAGATTTTCTGGTTCTGTTTGCCGCCGGAAACTCCGGGGTGGATGTCGATGGCAAGGGAGTGATTGCCCTTTATTCTGTCGGATCGCCTGCGACTGCCAAGAATATCATCGCCGTGGGAGCTACGGAAAACTACCGGCCCAGCGGATCTACGCCGTCTCCCGGATTGGATTTCTTGTATGGCACAGCATGGGCCATAGATTATCCGTCCGAGCCCATAAAGAACGATCATTTATCCAACAACGCAAGCGGGATGGCGGCCTTTAGCAGCCGGGGGCCCTGTGTGGATGGAAGGATTAAACCGGACATCGTGGCTCCGGGAACAAATATCATTTCGACGCGATCCTCCCTCGGAGGGAGCGGCTGGGGACAAGGGGGTCTGAGCGATGCAGCGCATCAATTCTATACCTATAATGGGGGCACCAGCATGGCTACGCCGCTGACGGCCGGGGCCGCGGCTCTGGTGCGGGAATTCTATACGAAGGTGAAGAAAATCACGCCAAGTGCCGCCCTCCTCAAGGCGACTCTTCTCAACGGGGCCTTCGATATTGCCCCCGGCCAGTATGGCACAGGGGCGGCCCAGGAAGTTCCGAATTCCCCGAGACCCAACAATGTGGAGGGATGGGGCCGTGTCAATCTCGAAAATACGCTCTTCCCGGCTTCCCCTACGGTGGGGGAATATAAGGATGAAAGAGCCGGCCTGTCCAATGGGGAAAGCCGGATCTACAGCTTCACGGTCGGAGACGGGAGTGTGCCCTTGAAGGCCACGCTGGTATGGAGCGATTATCCCGGAAGCCCGGTCGCTTTATCGCAGCTGGTCAATGACCTGGACCTCATTCTCATCGACTCCAGCTCCGCCCAGCACTTCCCGGCCACCGCCAGCCTAAGAAGTAAGAAGATGGTAATCTCCTACGATGGGGGAACGGGTTCTTATGACTTTGTCGGCACATCTAGCCCCGGCGAGGGGTATGCGGTAAAATTCACGCCCGGCTTCTCCCCGGCCATTCTGGAAAACGTTCGCTTATGTCTGCGCGGAGAAGCGCTTGAGAGGCTCCACTTTCGAGTCAACGTCTGGGCCGACGATGGTCCGGGGGGACTGCCGGGGACGCTTCTTTTTTCAAAGGATGCCACTTACCTTTCTTTCTACAGTGATTCCAGCCAATGGGTTACCGTGGATTTCTCAGGCGTAACCATCACCGGGGGAAGTTTTTACGTCGAGTATCATGCAACTGACGATACCCAGCATTTAAAACTAGTCGCAGCCCGCACTAGCCCGCACGGCAGAAGCTACTATTTCGACGGCACTTCCTGGTCCGCATATGTGAGCGGTGATATCCTCATCCAATCGGTGGTCAGTATCGAGGATCCAACAACCATTGCGGACCGTCGAAACAATGTGGAAGGGATCGACCTTTTCAGCCCTTCCTCCGGCTCCTATTTTATCCGCGTGAATGGCCACAATATTCCTCAGGGGCCCCAGCCCGATGCGCTGGTCGTAAAGGGCGGCAACCTCTCCCCCCTGGTGGTAGCCGTTCCGCCTTTGGCGCCCGACAACCTTTCAGCGGTCCCTGTCTCCTGGTCTCAAATTGTCTTGAACTGGACAGACAATTCCATAAATGAATCCGGCTTCGGGATTGAAAGGAGAAGTGATCCCTCCAAGCCCTTCAGCCTGGTGGCGACGGTTGGCTTGAACACAACCAGCTACCGGGATTCCGGTCTTATCCCGGGGACTACGTATTATTACCGCCTGAAGGCGTTCAATCCCGCCGGTGATTCCGTATATTCCAACGAAGCAATCACGATCATCTGGTGGGGATACGGCGACTCCGATCACCAAGGCCCCTGCTTTATTGCCACCGCCGCCTACGGTTCTTATCTCCATCCCTTCGTTAAAATACTCAGGGACTTTAGGGACAACGTTCTGCTGCTATCTTCCGCAGGCAAAACTTTTGTTGCCTGGTATTACCGGGTATCGCCTCCCATGGCCCGGGTAATCGCCAAAAATAGTGTATTAAGTGCTGGTGCAAGGGTAATGCTCCTGCCCTTCATAGGCCTCGCATGGTTCTGCCTTAAGATAGGGGTCGCCCCCGTTTGCCTCATATTCCTTATCTTCTGCGCCGCTGTCATCACAATCAGTCGGACAGATTGGAGGAAACGTTTGTTTCCCGCTCCATAGTCTGAACACCTGGACGCCTGCCCATAAACAACGGGCAGGCGTTTTGCTCTCTTTCTTTTGTTAATCTGCAATTCCGTTAGTCATAGTTCTGTGTTTGTTAGTAGGTGTAGTCAGGCAGTCTTCACCTGAAAATGCACTTTGACTTTTTCTACGGATTTGGTATTATATTCCCAACAGCGGTGAGTTAAACAAGCTACTTGCTCCGCTATATAAATGTGCTAAAGGCCGGTGTCAGATAATAAATGAGCCCGTTGCCTTTTGGCACGGGCTTTTTGCTTTTTTGAAAACTAAATAGAATACGGCGGGATTTACGGTTAATTGCAGCCGCCTTAACAACTGCTAAACAGCCAATGACACCCCATGGTTTGTTTAAGCCGAGGGGTTTTTTGTTGGCGGAAAGAAAGGTGCCGATTATGGCCATTAAAGTGACGTTTTTAACTGTTGTGACACGCAATGAAACTGTTGAAAGGAGGTATCCTGGCGGCATGGATGCCTACGTGAAAGACAATCGCATCGAAAAGCCTTACCGGGACCGAAACATTACCGGCGTCATATTCATGTCCAGCGGCGAGGCGGAGGAGTTCATTGCGAAGCTGCTTAATCTCAGCTTCAGTTATGACGAGATTACACTTATTGATCAGTTTGTTGGATTACTTTCCCACTGTAATTGGCTTGAGACCAGTATCATATCGTATTTTAGCAGGAAGCCCAGTGTAAAGGCGTCGACATGTTGGCTTAAAAGAAAACCACGGAACACTTCAAGGATTAACAGGAGGACGAAATGAAAGAGAAAAAACCATATGAAACCGAGCCGAGTGATCAACCAGCTGAATCCGAACAGCAGACGCCGGCCTCAAAAAACGGGGTATTTTTAAAACGCGGAAAAGGGCAGAGCTTCGAGGAATTCAAGAAAGTGTGCATTCAACGATTTATCGACGCTGGGCTGATCAAAGAAGGAACCCGTCAACCGAAGGCAAGTTCTGGCTATCCATCAAACGAGCAAAATCTGCCGAACGAGAAAGACCAGCAATAAGCGCAAGGAGGCAATAATGGGAAAGTTTAAGCGGACAGAGGGACCCCCGGCATACGGGGAGGATTATCATAAGCGCATGATGGTGATGATCAGGTTGCGGGACCAGGGCGCGGAAGTCATCCACAAAGAGATTGCTGATCTGTGGGCTGAAATCATGTTGAGGACGGACTGTCTTGTGGAGCATGAAATTGCACAAGCACAGGACGAGATTACCAAGAACAAACATAGGGGAGGCCGGAAATGAATTACATTGTGCTGGTCGTATTACAGGAACTGGATAATGTTCTGGAAATATTATTTGGGCTTTTGCAACAGTAAATCAGATATGAGTGGGCATAGATATGAAAACGACTGGTCAGCGGATGGTAAGGGGGTATCGATCCACGATGCCGGAAGCCTCAGCGGACGATCCGATCAGCATGATTGCTCCAGCGGAGGATTAACGATTACTGTGGTATTAACATTTCAGGAAGACCCTTATCAGATAACCTGTTTGATACAAGTCCTCTTCCTGTTCCTGCGGGGCGGGAAATCCATAGGGCGAGCTTTGATTGTCATTCAATATATCTTCGGAAGCAAGCCATGACGAAAGATGCGAAAAGAAAAGCGTGGGTCTGTCTTCTGTTTTTAAGTCGGATATTTGGATTTCAGGAGTTGATGGTTTCATGAAGTTATAATCTCTAGCTGGTTCAAGCTTGCAGCTTGAACCGAAACATTCTGGAGCAATCAGTATGATTGCTCCAGCGGAAATATCTGTTCGATTATATGCGTTGTATTTTAAAAAATGTCAAATGGTCACTGTTACATCCGGTGCGCTACACATTTGTGCCCGCTATTGTCCGCCGCGATGATTGATGTTGAAAACAATGTGCAGTGAATCTTATGAGTATTCCCGGTTTATCTCCGCTGGAGGTATGGCTTAACGGCCGGACGGACTCCGCGGGCGTGGCTTGCGCCGCCCCATCGTCCGTTAATACACCGGCCTACCTACCTCCGCGGGATAAGCCCGGTGGCCTGGGGAGTCTGCACTATGTCAGTCAGGAGCAGCGA
>Ga0105104_10002951_pt1 | contig 12260 bp, 5 predicted proteins | sample PPLLaktember2015_3_FD_87034 | JGI IMG/M metagenome (GOLD analysis project Ga0105104, IMG submission 87034) | Freshwater sediment microbial communities from Prairie Pothole Lake near Jamestown, North Dakota, USA - PPLs Lake P7 Core (6) Depth... | ecosystem: Environmental > Aquatic > Freshwater >...
AACGGTGATATTGCCACCAGGCCACAACGTGTATTGCCTTCATAACCACAGCCTATTGGACAAAACCCTAAGTTCGCTGGAACACATCCGAATTCACTCCGGAATGTATATCGAACGTGTGGGTGACGGATCCCTGCACTGAGGTTTCAGTTACGGGATTGTCAGTAATTACCTGTATCGTCAAATTGAATCATTATCATTTGGCCGGTTAAAGTGCCACTATCAGGATATTCGTGGTCCGAGTCGAAGATATACCCTGTAGTAATCCCGGCAGGCGCAATACCGCTGAGCATTCTTCCATAGCCGAAGTATTGGGTTTTTGCGCCGATGCCGGTCAGGCACCAGCTAGATTCCCAAGGAGTGATGCATAACGCTCCCACAGAAGATGGATATGTTGGTTCGCTTTTTTCCCAATTATTGCCTATTTTTTGATTGCTACCATTAAAAATGTGCCAGTAATCATAATTGACCCTGATATCACCGAATATAGGAACTGACCTGTCAGTTCGATCATTTATAGGGATCGAGATTGCATATACCGTAATATGGGCTGGAGATGAAAAACAGTGATCTTTGGGTATATACCATTAAACTGTAAATAAGGAATTTCTCCCTATTTTTCGTTTTTTGGATATCTTTGAACCCTATTGGACAAATCATGAAATTCGTATAAAATTATCCCAACTGGGATCATTGCGGCCATAAAAGGCTTTGCCTTTTTGGACCCTGTTTGAGGACACAATTAAATGGCAAAAAAACACACTTATGATGAAAGCAAGGTCAAAACCCTAAGTTCACTGGAACACATCCGCCTTCGTTCAGGGATGTATATCGGGCGTGTTGGTGACGGATCAAATATTGATGACGGGATTTACATCCTTATCAAGGAAGTCATCGACAATTCAGTAGACGAATACATCATGGGCTTCGGTAAAAAAATACACATTTCAATAGAAGGCAAACTGGTAAAAATCAGGGACTTCGGCCGCGGGATCCCGCTTGGCAAGGTCATAGACTGTGTTTCCATAATCAATACAGGCGCCAAGTACAACGATGATGTTTTCCAGTTCAGCGTGGGTCTGAACGGTGTTGGAACCAAGGCGGTCAATGCGCTTTCCAAACACTTCCGTGTAGTCTCCATGCGCGACAACAAGTTTTTTGAGGCAATATTTTCCAGAGGGAAGCTTTTAAAAAAACGTGAAGGAAATGCTCCCAGGGAAAAACCAGGTACCTATGTGGAGTTTGAGCCTGACCCTGAAATCTTCGGGGAATCCAAGTTCAATTACGAGTACATTGACCAGCGGATGTGGAACTACGCCTACCTTAATTCCGGTTTGACGATGGTCTTCAACAAGCAGGAGTACCAGTCGGAGCGCGGCCTGTATGATCTCCTGGAATCCGAAGTCGGTGAAAAAACCGTTTATGAAATATCCTATCACAAGGGAGACCATATCGAGTTTGCCTTCACGCATACGGAAGCCTATGGCGAAAGTTATTTTTCCTTTGTCAACGGACAATTCACCTCTGATGGAGGAACCCACTTGAGCGCCTTCCGCGAAGGCCTTCTTAAGGGTGTGAATGATTTTTACCAGAAAACATATTCCGGAGTGGATGTACGCGAGGGGTTTGCCGGAGCGATTGCGATCAAACTGAAAAGCCCGGTGTTTGAAAGCCAGACCAAGAACAAGCTTGGCAACACGGAGATAAGGTCCTGGATCATCAATGACACAAAGGCTGCTGTCGTGGATTTTCTGCACAAGAACAATACCGCGGCAAAAAAACTCGAGGAAAAAATCGCCAACAATGAAAAGCTGCGCAACGAGCTCAATGTAGTCCGGAAGGAAGCCAAGGATGCGGCAAAGAAGATCGCTTTAAAGATTCCCGATCTCAAGGACTGCAAGTACCATCTCGGTGAAAAGGACGGAGAAGATTCCACTATTTTTATCACTGAAGGACAATCCGCTTCAGGGTCGATGGTTTCCTGCCGTGATGTCTACACTCAGGCCATTTTCTCTCTCAGGGGAAAACCACAGAACATGTATGACCGCAAGCAGGCCGAGATTTACAAGAATGAAGAGCTCTACAACATGATGATGGCGCTTGGTATAGAAAATGATATCGAGGGCTTGCGCTATGCTAAAATCGTCATCGCGACCGATGCCGACAATGATGGATTCCACATCCGCAATCTTCTGATGACTTTTTTCCTGAGCTATTTTGAGGAACTTGTCGTGTCCCAGAGGGTGTATATCCTGGAAACCCCATTGTTCCGTGTCCGAAACAAGAAAGAGACAGTTTACTGCTATAGTGAAAAAGAACGTGATGAAGCAACAGGGCGTCTGGAGAATCCCGAGGTCACACGGTTTAAGGGATTGGGTGAAATAAGCCCAAAAGAGTTTGGACAGTTTATCGGAGACAACATACGTCTTGTAAATGTCAACATCAAGACAATAAAAGAGGTGCCTGGAATTCTTGATTTCTATATGGGAAAGAACACGCCCGAACGCCGTGAATATATCATGGAGAACCTGATCTGATATGGCATACGTAAAATCGCTTTTTGATAAAAACTTTCTGGAATACGCCTCATATGTCATCAAGGACAGGGCCATTCCGCACCTTGATGACGGACTCAAGCCTGTTCAGCGGCGAATACTCCATTCACTTCTGGAAATGGACGATGGTAAATTTCACAAGGTCGCGAATGTCGTGGGCCATTGCATGAAGTATCATCCACATGGTGACGCTTCCATCTATTCCGCACTCGTGGTCCTGGCCAACAAGGAACTGTTCATCGACCGCCAGGGAAACTTCGGCAATATCTATACAGGTGACGAGGCATCCGCGGCCAGGTATATTGAATGCCGCATCCTGCCCCTCGCAAAGAAAATCCTCCATAACCCGGAGATCACCGAGTATGAAGATTCCTATGACGGGAGAAACAGGGAGCCTGTGACCTTCCCGGCAAAGGTTCCCCTTGTTCTTATCATGGGAGCAGAGGGAATCGCCGTCGGCATGTCCACAAAAATTCTGCCGCACAATTTTGTGGAAGTGCTCCAGGCCGTAAAAGAAGGCCTGCGCGGCAAAAAGACAAAACTATTTCCGGATTTTCCCACTGGTGGCGAAGTTGATGTTTCTGATTATCATGATGGAACAGGCAAGGTTTTAGTACGCGCAAATCTGGATATATCAGATCCAAAGCGTATCCTGATAAGGGAACTGCCATTTGGGACCACAACGGAATCGCTGATCAACTCCATTGAGAATGCGGCCAAGAAGAACAAAATCAAGATTGCCGGCATCAATGATTTTACAACGGCAAATGTTGAAATTGAAATCAAGCTCCAGCGCGGGACATATACATCGGAAGTCGTTGACGCGCTCTACGCGTTTACCGATTGTGAAATGTCCATCTCCGTCAATCCCCTGGTGATCGTGGACAATAATCCCAGGATCATGACAGTGAGTGAAATCATAGCACACCACAGCGAACGGCTTGTCAAAATCCTCACGGCAGAACTGAAAATCGAGGAGGGAAAACTCCGGGACAAGCACCACGCGAGGACTCTGGAACAGATTTTTATCCAGGAGCGCATCTACAAAAAGATCGAGGACAAAAAGACCCAGGCCGGTGTTGTGAAAGCAGTTCTTGACGGACTGAAACCTTTCGACAAGCAGATAAAGCGCGAGGTGACCGAAGAAGACGTTGAGCGCCTGCTGAAAATACCGATCCGCAGAATATCGCTTTATGACATCAACAAGGCCAGAACGGAACTGGAAGAAATTGAAGCCAGAATGAAGGAAGTGCGCAAGCACCTTAAAAACACCGTTGAGTATGCGGAAGATTTCATTAATGAAGTGATCCGCGATTACGGGGAACAGTATCAGAGAAAGTCCCGGATCACCAGCTTCCAGAAAGTAGATGTCCGCGAAGCGGCTGCAACACAGAGAAACCTGGACCTGCGCTATGACGAGGAAACAGGTTATCTCGGTACTGAGGTCAAAACCGGCAGGCTGTTGTTCCAGGTCTCTTCGTATGACAGGATCCTGGTAATCCGGAGAACCGGAGCCTATTCAGTCATGGATGTTCCTGACAAGCTTTTTGTTGACAAGGGAATGTATCACTGCGTCATGGCTGACAAGGATGAAATGTCCAAGACCGTGATTACGGCCGTGTACATGGACAAGGATACAAGGCACCCCTATATAAAACGCTGCATAATTGACAGCTTCATCATCGGCAAGGGATATACATTAGTGGATGAAAACACCCAGATGCTGGCTCTCACATCCAGAACAGATGCGGTAATCCGGGTGACATACATCCCCAAGGCCCGCGTTCAGATTCTGGAGGAGGATTTCAAGATTTCCAAATTTCTGGTCAAGGGAATCAAGGCCGGCGGGGTGCGATTGTCAACCCGCCAAGCTGATAAAGCGGATATTATTGATATCGGGATAAAACCAAGGATACCAACAGACAATGCCGTGAAAAAAGGCTTGCTCCAGACAGCAAAAAAGGCTGTCCGAAAATCCGTGGCCAAAAAAAAGCCCGCTAAAAAAACAGGCGGGAAAGGCAAAGCCAAACCATCCAAAAAAAGAAAATAGGACAATATCACAGTGGATAGTATGTCCTTATGTTTTTTTCTCCCGCCTTGAAATGACAAAGAGAAAGACGAGCATCACCATGCAATAGAACAGAACAAGACTGAAACCGGTTTGTATTCCAGCAATTTGGCTGACGAAGCCGATGAGTCCCGGACCGATCATGCCGCCTGCGCCTGCAGCGGCAAACAGGAACGACATCATGATCACCATGTCTTCCCTGTTTCTTTCCGAAAAGGCGGCAGTGAGAGTCGGGAACATGATTGAAAAAAACAATCCGGTGAAAGGCAGGCACCATGCAAACTCTGGCGGGCCGAATATACCCGCAGCAAGGCAGATGATCGAGGCCGCAGTGCAGATGAACAGCATCCGGATATGCCCGACCCGGTCCACGATGAGGCTGCCAAGTAATCTCCCGGCAGTGAGGCCGACAAAGAATAGCGTCAGGAAAAGCGAACCCATATTGCCGGGAAAAGACTTTGCCTTCTTAAGAAAATCGACAATCCATGACGCAAGCCCGATTTCCGCCATCACGTAAAGGAAAATTACGATGTTGAAAAACATCACGCCCGGCTTCAGTGCCTTTTTCAGGATCCGGACAAGGCTGATTCCAGGCTTTTCATCATCTGTGCGGACTTCTCTGTATTGCAGCAACAGGAACGTGACCAGGGCGATTGCGACCGGAATGATACCGACTGCGTACGGAATCCTCCATGAATACCCGAGACCGAGGATTGCCGAAGCGTAAAGCGGCGCTGTGATGCCGCCCAAGCCGTGGAAAAAGGCGAGGAGGTTTAGGGTATTTCCACGATTTTTCACGTGGAGTTCCGTGATCAGGGCATTGGCGCCGACTTCAATGGTACCCAGGCCGTACCCGAGAAAAGCCATAAACAGGGAAAGCAGGACCAGGCCCTGGAAACAGGCAAAGCCAATAATACCAATACCGCAGGCCCCAAGGGCGAGGAGAATAATGTTTTTTTTGCCGATGCGGCCGGCAAGCATGCCGGCGATGAGCGTGGCAGCAAGAAATCCCGCGTATTGTGCCATGAGGATTATCCCGCCATCGGAGTAATTAAAGAAGGGCTCTTCCAGTAAAACAGGGATGGCAGGGCCTTTGATATTGTCCAGAAAACCAAAGATAAAAAAGCAGAAAAAGCAGCCTATGGTGATCAGCATGACCGCTGAGTTTTGTTTTGTCATGCCCGTCTGCTATCCCCAGAAGACCAGGTTCAGGTCCTTGTGGTCATCCACCTCCGGGTGGCAGGGGAGAATGCGGATTCCGTAATTAAACTTGCCGGACTTGGCCGCTTTGTACATGCCGGAATATTTCAGAATGTCTGCCGCTTCTTCCGCAACAGTCATTGGCACAAGCGCTATATCCTCGCGCAGGGCAACATCATCTCCCAGAAAATGAAGCGCGTCCTCCTCCAGGTCCTGGAAAATTACGATCTCGGCGCGTATTTCATCACGGTCAATCTTGCCCTTGTGCACCTCCAGTGCGAAGGAGAGTTCATCACCAACATTCAGAATGTCGCCTTCAATTCCGGAAATGGAAAAACTGTTGATGTGGATACTGGGGAATCTTGCCCGTATGGATTTTTTCCACATGGCAATCTCGCGGGCTTTCTGGAAATTGTCACCTGCAAATGAAACATATTTGTCCGCGGCAGGAATGTACATCTTTACCGTGTAATCCGAAAGCATCCTGTGTGTGTTGAACTCTGAAATCACCCTCGTCATTGAGTTTTTCATCATCCTGACCCATTTGTCCGGAATGCCCTTGGAATTGCGTGTGTAATACAAAGGGATTGTCTCATTCTCCATGTGATCGTAAAAGGAGTCACAGTCCACGATGTCCTGGGTTTCCGGGTTCTTGTACTCCTTGCGGTCTCCAATAGCCCAGCCATTTCCCTCCTCGCAGCATTCGTCCCACCAGCCGTCCAGGACGCTCATGTTCAAAATTCCGTTCATGCCCGCCTTCTGACCGCTCGTACCTGAGGCTTCAAGAGGCCTGCGCGGTGTGTTGAGCCAGACATCCACGCCTGAGATCATCCGTCTCGCCAGCATCATGTCGTAGTTTTCCACGAAAATGATTTTGCCCAGGAATTCCTCCTTCTTGGAGAGCTGGACGATCTGGCGTATGAGGTCAAAGCCTGCCTTGTCGTTTGGATGTGCTTTACCCGCGAAGATTAACTGTACTTTTCCCTTGCTGTTTGAAAGCAGTTTTTTAAGCCGCTCCAGATCTCGCAAGATAAGGGTGGCTCGCTTGTAACTTGCGAATCTGCGCGCAAAGCCAATGGTGAGTGGAGCAGGTGTGAGGTTGGCCAGGAAACGGTCCAGAAGTGCAGGGTCCTCGCCTTCGCGGGTCCAGTTGGCGCTGACGCGCTCCTTGATGAGGTCAAAAAGCTTGTTTTTAAGATTGACGTGGTTAAGCCACAATGTGTCGTCTGGAATCTGGTCCAGCTTTTTCCATTCTGTCTTGTTCAGAAGGTCAGCGTTAAAATTGAGTGAACAGAACTTGTTGATCAGAGCCTTGATCTCTGTTGTGATCCAGGTGGCGGCGTGAACGCCATTGGTGATGTGGGTGATGGGCACTTCCTCTGTCAGGAAACCAGACCAGATGTCCGTCCACATTTTACGTGACACCTCACCATGCAGCCTGGAAACGCCATTGCGTTTGCATGTGTTTTTAAGCGCGAGTGCTGTCATCTCGTAGGGGCCAGTGTCCGTTATGTTCTTGTGGCCAAGGTCAGCCACTTCCTGCCATGGCAGTCCCTGGCTTTCACTGTAGTTGCGCAGGTAGTTTTCCACGAGTGGCATGTCGAATGTTTCGTTGCCTGCCGGAACAGGCGTATGCGTGGTGAAGACCGTACTTGACTTGATGACCTCGCGGGCTGTCTCTATGTCAAGGCCGTGATCCCGGGTGAGGTTTATGAGGCGCTCTATGATCAGGAATGCCGAGTGGCCCTCGTTCAGGTGATAGACCGAAGGAGTGATGCCGAGCTGGCCGAAAAGCCTTATTCCACCGATACCAAGGAGGATCTCCTGTTCAATGCGGACCTGCTTGCCTCCACCGTAGAGCTTGGACGTGATTGTCCGGTCAGCGGGGCTGTTCTCCGGAATATCAGTATCAAAGAAATAGACTATTACACGCCCGACATGCGCTTCCCAGATGCGGGCATTCACCTTGCGGCCTGGAAACTCTATTGAGACAACCATCTTTTCATTGTTGCGGTGGCATTCCAGAAGCGGCATGCGGAAAAAGTCATTGTAATAATATTCAACCAGCTGTTCGCCATCGCGCGATATCCCCTGCTTGAAGTAGCCGTTTTTATATAAAAGACCAACACCCACCATGTTAATATTCAGATCTGACGCACTTTTGATATGGTCACCCGAGAGAATGCCAAGGCCACCGGAATAAATTGGAAGTGACTCATGAAACCCGTATTCCATGGAAAAATACGCTACAGGGTGATGCTTGAACTTATCCTCAGCACCAGCGACAAGGCATTTCTGCTGACTTGTGTATTTTTCAAACTTGGCGACCACATTTTTATACAGCTGGATATAGTTTTCATTGCTGGCTGCATCCAGGAGCTTCTTGGGATTAATGGTCTCCAGTAGCGCTATCGGGTTATGGCCCAGCTTGTCGTACTGCACTGAACCCAGAAGGGAGAAGAGCTCGTGCGCATCAGTGTTCCAGCTCCACCAGACATTGGAGGCAATGTCACGCAAACGGTCCAGCTCGGGCGGGATTGAGGTCTTTACAGAAAACTTCCTGAAACGCGGGCGCTGACTGTCTGCCCCGCGGTATTCAACGTCCTTGAATTCAATAACCCGCTGCTTGACGTGGCCCTGGAGCCTGTTCCTGCATTCCCGCTTGGCGAGATTTACTGCCGCCATGTACTGCTCAAAAAAGATACTCCACTCGGCCTTGAATGCGGTCTGTCTGACATCCTGTCGCAGGGCCTTTATGCGTTCGCGCGACAGGTTTATGAATGATATGATGTGGTCCTTGAGTTCAGTGACAGTGTCCTGGAATGCACGGTCAAAGCGCTTGAGTATTTTTATGCCCTCTGATTCAAGATTCTGGGTAATGATCCAACGGCCAAATCCGGCCAGGTCCGTACTTACCGTGGGTATGGAATAGGCGATTGACTCAAGGGGAGTGTATCCCCATGGTTCGTAATAGGAGGGATAGACCGTAAGGTCACATCCCGAAAGAGCCTCGTAATACTCCATGTTGAAAACGCCGTCATTTCCATTCAGATACACTGGCACAAAGACTATGTTGACGTTGTCATCATGGTTGTTCTGCAGATTGAGGCGCTTGCATGTGTTCACGATTGGATCATTATTGGGATCCCAGAGCGGATGAGTTGATATCTGGGAATAAATGGTCAGGGGAGCCGCCTCTTCAGCGTCATTTTTTCTTTTGGAGAGATCAACGGCACCTGTAAGGATAAAAAGGTATACCAACAGGTGTTTGTTTCCCCAGTTTTCAGGGTTATGGGTCACCTGGGACAGGGCTTCCAGGAACATGTCTATGCCCTTGTTTCGGAACTCATAACGCCCTGAAGTGGAGATTATGACCGTATCAGCAGAGGGCAGATCCCGTCGCAAAAAGTGTGAGGCAAAGGAAAGAAGACGCTCGCGGTTCTTGTTGAAAAAATTCGGTGTTGAGTCGAAGGCAGGCGCTTGATGGACATTAAAGCCATTTGGCAAAGTGAGATCAGGATGGTTTTTCAGGAGATACTGCGCCTCGATTGCCGTGATCTCGCTCACTGTTGTGAAGCAGTCAGCCTCACGGGCAGTGGCTTTTTCAATGGAGTGTTTGGCCTGGACATGGTGGCGGGCTGCTTCCTGGTCAGGATTTATATCAGAGAGAATCTTGTAAATGTCTGTACCAGAACCGCACATGGAGCGGCCAAGCACAGTGGCATGTGTTGTAAAAATAGTGGAGACCCGCGGCACCTTTTTTTTAATGTACAAAAGGCCTGCCCCGCACATCCACTCGTGGAACTGGGACACAATAGCCAGATTAGGCATGGTGTTGGACATGACTTCAATAACCTTGGCCGCCATGGTGGAAAACATTACAGGTTCAATGTAGTCCCAGCCTCCAGACATGGAGTCAACACTGTGGTCCTCCCAGAGCTGGTAGAGCAGGCGGTTGGAGTCAAGTGTGTTCTTGTACCCTACCAGGATCACAAGCGGTTTTTCCGGTGTTTTCCAACGGCCTACTTTAAGATGAAAACCCGTTCGCAGAAGTTCTGTCCGGACTGAAGCAGCCTGTGTGTCCTCCGATTCCTCGAACTCGGGATTATTGTCCAACAGGGGGCCTATGAGACAGTAGTGTTCCCCGAAATTCCTGACTGCTTCCTTTATTTTGCTTTTAATGACTGTGTAGATTCCGCCAACTTTGTTGCAGACTTCCCACGAGACCTCGAATAAAAACGTGTGCTGTTCCGGCATGGACTTCCCTCCAGGCATGATACTGCGGCATTATGTCATTCAAACCGGCGTTTTTTTAACGCGTGACCTGGATCGCTTTGCCGCAAGTCTCTGTTTGACAGTTTCCTTCAGGTCATTCAATACATTGACATAGATTATGTAAGCATCAAAGGGGGTGTCGTAAGGATTGAAGTACTTGTGGACATCCCCGTCGGAAAACCATTTGGTGCACATATAATAGAAATGGTCCGAGGTCAGCAGTTTATGCCAGATGCTTATGATGTCCTTGTCACCAGTCTTGTATACGTCCTTTTCCATGGCATACACCATTTCAGAAGCGGAGTTCTGCATGGGATTGCCGAGCCAGGCTGTCAGGTCCCGCTCTATATCAGCCCAGGACATGAAATGAGGCACGTCTATCCTGGCAACAGGTGTACAATGCTCGTGCGCCTCGCGCGGGGTGATGAACCCGAAGTCTGGATGCTTCATGATCTCGTCTGGCAGCTTGCGCATGAACTGGAATATTCCTGTGTCTTCCCACTGGTGTTCGCCAAAAGTTTCGTAGTCCATGAAAAGATTGACAAGTTCGCCATTGCCTGAAAGCGCGTGCAGCCAGGAAGCGTATTTCTCCGCGGTTAGCGGGTGCTCGCTCCAGCCCTTGTTGGAAAAACGGAAGGCTATGTCGTCCGAGAGTTTGTAGTTTTTTAAAAGCAGGCCCAGTTTATAACAGTCCTTGGGCTGGTACATGAAGTTGGGACTTCGCCAGCCAAGGATATGGTCTGCACCCTCGGCCAGAATGGTCTGGTAGCCCATATCCTCAATAAATTTACCAAGTTCATTGTTGTAGATAAGTTCGGTGTTGCGGAATGTGACGGGTTCCTGTCCGAAAAGCCCCTTTACCATCTCCCTGTGTTCCAGCACCTGTTTTTTAAAATCTTCCTTTGAAAAAAGAAAGGCAAGCGAATGGTAGTAGGTCTCTCCAATAAACTCCACGCAGCCTGTTTGAGCCAACTGTTTGAACAGGTCAATCACGTTTGGAGAAAAGCGCTGGAGCTGTTCAATTGCCACACCTGTGATGGAAAATGAGACTTTAAATTTACCCTTATGCTTTTCAATTAGCTCAAGAAGGAGCTGGTTCATGGGTATATAGCATTTGGCTGCTACCTTGTTGCAGATTTCCCTGTTGGCTGTTTCGTCCTCGTAGAAGTGGTCTGCGCCAATGTCAAAGAACGAATAGTTTTTCCTGAGGCGGAAGGGTTGGTGAACCTGGAAGTAAAAGCAGACTGATACCATGAACAACTCCGTCAGACATTGGATGACAACAACATTGAATGATATATGTTTTTGAGTTTCTGGGCAGCGGTATTCCAGTGTATACTCTGGATTTCATTTTTGCAGTTTTCTACCATTTCAGAGGCAAGCTGTTCATTCTCAAGCAGGGTGACAATGGCAGAGGCAAGTTTGGGCACGTCCCAGAAGTCAACCTTCATGGCGCCGCGCAGAACCTCCGAAACACCTGACTGCTTTGATAGAATTATGGGTACATCGTACAGAAGCGCCTCAAAGGCCGTGATCCCGAATGGCTCGGAGACTGATGGCATTACGTACAGGTCACTCATTGCATACATGCGCTCTACCTGAGCCCGGTTGTTGAGGAATCCCGTGAAGTGGAAGCGGTCAGTGATTTTTAGCGCGGCAGCGCGCTCAATCAGGCGCGGCATCATGTCGCCACTTCCAGCCATTATAAACCTGACATTCGCGTTTTTCTGCAAAACGAGGTTTGCGGCTTCTATAAAGTAATCCGGACCTTTTTGCATGGTTACGCGGCCGAGGAAGAGCACATATTTTTCCTCGAGATTTTTCCTGATTCCAAGGCGAGAGAGCTGTGTGTTTTTTTCCACGGCATTGTGCACGACCGTAACCTTGTGTGGATCAATTCCGTATTTGGTGGTGATGATGTTTTTGGTGTAGTAGCTCACCGCGATGATGCGGTCAGCCTGTTCCATCCCGTACTTTTCTATGTTGAAAATATTGCTATTGATGTTGTCCCCGCTCCTGTCATATTCAGTGGCATGGATGTGGAGGATCAACGGCTTTCCGCTCGCCCGTTTTGCGCCAAGGCCGGCAAGCATCGTAAGCCAGTCATGGGCATGTATAACGTCAAAATCACCAAGGCTGCCCATGTACTCTCCGATGATGCT
>Ga0105104_10002953_pt1 | contig 12256 bp, 5 predicted proteins | sample PPLLaktember2015_3_FD_87034 | JGI IMG/M metagenome (GOLD analysis project Ga0105104, IMG submission 87034) | Freshwater sediment microbial communities from Prairie Pothole Lake near Jamestown, North Dakota, USA - PPLs Lake P7 Core (6) Depth... | ecosystem: Environmental > Aquatic > Freshwater >...
GGCTCGCTCTGCGGCCTGCTGGGTGAGAAGGTCAGCGCTCTGGCGGGCTTGATCCAGGCGCTCGACCAGGGTGGCCAGGGCGGCCGAGTCAGCTCCCATGGCCAGGCGGGCCCGGGCGCGGCTCACAACCAGAGGAGGGACGGCCTGGTGGGCATAAGTCTGCGGCAGCGCCGGGCGATAGCGGTCGGCGGCGTCGGCCGTGTTCAGCCAGGCCGGATCGATCTTTAACCCTTCGGCCAGGTCCAGGATGATCAACTGCGAAGCCAGCCGGTCGGCGTCATCAAATTCCAGGCGAGGTAAAACCTCGTCCAGCCACTTACGCCGTTGATCGGGGGTCACCGGAAGAAAAGACAGGGGCAGCAGGCGCAGCATCTCCAGGCGGATGCGGTCGACCGGGTAAAGAGGCGCCAGCCAGAAAGACCAGTTGGGTGGGAGCGGACCGGGTGGGTTTGGGGGGAGCAGGCGCAGGGCGCTGTCGAAGGCAGCCCGCGCTCGCTTTCTTTCCCTGGCTATCGCGCGCGCCCGTCCGGTCAGGGCCAGAGAGAAGGCACGGATTACAGCGGGCAGTCCGCTGGTCTGGATGCTGTAGGCCCACAACTCCACCGGATGCCTCCAATCTGCCACGGAGGTGTCGAGGCGTTTCAACCCATCCGCTCCGGAAGCTTCGATCCAATCCAGCAAGCCTTCCAGGCCGGCGCACAGCGCCGCCGTGATCTGATCGCCGCGCTGCGGGTGACTTTCATCCCCAAACCCAGGGGTTTCATCCAACAGGGACCAGAAGTTGCGCAAGTCCGCAGCATCTGGCGGTTCGGAACGGCTGCGTTGGGCGGCCACAATTCCGGCTGCGGCCAGGGCTTCCACCTGGCGGCGCCGCTCCGGGTCGGGGATCGCCGCGGCTTTGTTCTGGACCGCTCGCCAGTCGGGGGTGGGGTCGTAGGCGGGAGTGGTATGCAGCTGCGCGGCAATTTGGGTGGCCAGCAGCACCGGCTGCAGGGGATGGCCGTCGATATCCAGAAACTCTTCCCTGCCCCGGATCTGGCGGGTGAGGGTCTCGGCCCAACTCCACATGGACTCCCTGGCGATGCGGTCTTCCAGATCTTCCCAAAACTGCAGCGCGTCCGCGGCTGGCAGCAAGTCCAGGGCCGGCTCGATCAGCAGTGTGCTGAGCTTCCCCAGGGGACAGGAGCGTACCATCTCGGCCAGGTGGGGGCCCAGGAGGCGCTTTACCTGGCCGAACTCCATCGAATGGTCCGGGCTGCGGAAGAACTTATTGAGGCGCGGATGCAGGTTAGGTTCCACCTGGTAGAAGTCGCCCAGGCTTTCGTCTCCGCGCATCAGGTTGATCCATTCCTGCTCACCCAGCTGCCGGTAAGCCTCGCTGAAATCTGCTTCGCTTCCCGCGAACAGGGGGCGGAGCATCTCGGCGTTGAAGCGGCCCAAGAGAGCCACCGCCGGCAGCAGAGTGCATACATCCGGCTCGTGGATGCGCTGGACAATCCGCAGGTTAATGTAAGGATCGATCTCACCGGTACGGATGGTCTCTGGTTTCAGGTCCGGATCATCTTTCAACCAGTTCGCATAGAGGGCCAGGTCGAAGGGGGAGTAACGCTCTTCACCCATTTTTGCTTCGAATTCCCAGTGGATCGTTCCCGGGTCCCCGGTCTCGCGGCTGTTCTCCAGGATCTCCGCTTCCATCTCTTGGGTGAGGCGCAGCTCGCGCTTTTCGGTGAGGTAGAACTGGGCCTGCTGGCGGGTAAAGCCGCGCAAAATGTGCAGCCGCAGGTAATCTTTGCGCTTGGGGAGATAGCTCTCGCCGGTCGCCTGCACCTCCCAGCCCGGACCGGATAGAGCCAGGGGCCGCCGCCCGGCAAATACCACCCGCAGTGAAGGGATTGCATCGTGCAGCGCTTCCAGGATATAAAAAGTCGCTTCCAGGTTTGGCAGCTCGCTGCCCACCGGCTGCAGTTTTGTCAGCTCTTCGCAGGTATCCAGGACGAGGAGGAGGCGTTTATCAAGCTGTCCAAGAATACCGGCAAATTCGCGCAGGATGCTTGTGAAAGGACTGCCGCTCAAGTTGTTGCGCCATTTCTCGCTGAATGGGTCGGCGCTCAAGGCTTCGTGCAGGGCAATCACCTTCGTGTGCAGGGTATCGAGGTGGTTTTCCAGGTCGCGGGTGTGTGCATGCAGACGCAGCTCTTCGGCGAAATGCAGGAGGAGCTGGCCGGGCTTGCGCACCGGGTAATCGGGGCTGAGGTAATCAAAATCTACCCGGCTGAGGATCAGCTTATCCCGGAAGGAGTGCTCCAGATAACGCAGGAGCATGGTCTTGCCGACGCCACCCATGCCGATGTAATGCAGCGCCCAGTGCCCATCCCGATCGTCGCTTAACAGCGAGGTAAATGCTTCAACCTGGTCGGTGATCTCGAGGTAATTTTCCAGATAACGGGCATCCTGCGCGGCGCGGTAGGTCAGCTCAACCCGGCGCTTGCCGGTAAGCACCGCGGTTTCCAGCTCGCCGCCAAGCATCTGGGCCAGAAGGGAGCCGCTGTTAGTCCAGGCCAGGGCCTTGCCGGTCTCATTGGCGCTCACCAGGGCGCGGATGCGGGTATTCAACCACGCGGCGGCGTGGGCCATCCCCTTCCCGGTCTCCCTGGCAAGCTCCGCCCAGCGGCGCACATCGTCTGACAGGTTTGGAGGAGCCGCGGGAGGGCTGGCATTGGCCGGCAGGTTGATATCGCCGCCACCGGTTGGAATCGTTTCGCTGCCTGTCAGGAGGTCACCGTCTGCGACCCGGAGGATGCGCTCGCCAATATCGGCCGCGGTGCTGTGCACTACCTGGGCGCCAAGCTGCTTCTTCATTTCGCTGATTTGGGTGGTGACCACAGCCGCCGGCATCCAGAAACACTGCTCGGGTGTGCCATCCAGGGCCCGGCGGGTGATGGTATCGCACAGCCCGGCGGCTTTCGCTTGGCGGATGAACTCGGGCAGATCAGGAGCCGGGAAGCCGCAGGCTTCGGCCAGGGCTACCGTCCAGGTAGGCACCAGGGCCAGCCACAGGATAGCTTCGCTTCCCAACCGGGCCTGGTCGCTGCGGCGCAGCTCCGCCAGGCGGGTCTCGAACTCATGGCGTAAGGACTGCTCGGGGGTCAGCGGTTCTGGGGATGCAGCGCTCATAACAGCCCCTGCTGTTCCATCCGCTTCAGAATATCGCCATCGTCAGCTGGCACCAGGAAGCCGTCCGACTGACCCCACAGCGCCAGCAAGCGCATCGCATCTGAGGTGAGGTTAATCGGCAGCCCCTTGATCTCGCTGCGCAGCAGCTTGACAAACTTTTCTATAACTTCCGGTTTGGCCTGTGCATTGATCGCCAAAGGCGGCAGGAGGTTGGTGTAGGGGTTGAGAAAGACTCGCTCGTAGGCCAGGATATCTTCTCCTACCAGCATATCCTCCCCCTGGTCGCTGAACGCCTGGATCTCGATCAGCTTTACCCAGGAGTGTCCCGCCTCTTTGAACGGGCGAAGGAACTGGTCGGCAGGAGTATTTTCGGAAAAGGTGAGCACTACCGGCACCGGTTTCCCCGGCTGACCCAGCCCATTGCCGTTGAGCCAGCCGGCCAACAGCGGCTGGAGCGCCTTGTCGTACAGGTGGACTTCGTCGAGCAGAACCAGCACCTGGGTGTTTGCGTCAGAGGCAAGCTGTACCAGGTCGGCGCGCACCGCCTCGACAGCGCTGCCAGCCTCCAGTGATTGCCCCACCGACTTCTCAAAATACTCCATCAACCGGGTAAAGTACACGATTGGAGCGGCATTCTTGATGCCCTCGATCTGAGCCAGGTTTGGCGGTGGAGACTCGATGAGGAGGAGCTGGAGCAGCAGGCTCTGCAAGGGTGGCGGCAAACCTAGAGCCTGGCGGGTGAGGGCGATGGCTCTCAAGATCTCGAAACCTAACTTCCCAGGGGTGGTCGGTGGGTCGATGCCCTTGGGAGGGGAGACCAGGCAGGGGGCGCGGCCATCGCGCAGGGCGCTTGCGGTAAGCTCCTGCAGCAGGCGAGTCTTACCATAACCTGGGATATCCACCTTCACCGGGCATGCCAGGACGCGGTGCCCATCCGGCGCATACAGGTTGTCATAAGCGCGCAGGAAATCTTCGCGTCCACAGAATACCGGCTGGGCAGTTAGAGGGAACAGGTTCAGCCGGTTTTCGATGACCTGGGCGTCAGCGACCGTCTTGGGATCGACAGGGCAGTAAGCGGGGTCGACACACTCGCCCATATAAACAGTGGGGAAGGACCAATCCACCGATTTGGTCAGGGACAGCCCTTCGATGTGCGCCGCCCTCCGGCCCTGGGCTGTAGCCACGACCAGCTTCTGGCCCAAAACCAGGGCTTCGCTGGTGCGGCGGGTAAACAAGCGGCAGGCGTCGTCGGATACACGACCTGCCATGGCGATGACCACCGGGATCCCGCTAGAAACCAGCTTTGCCGCCAGGGGTGAAGCCTCTGGGCCGCCCAAAACTACGCCGCCCGACCCGGTATAGCAGGCGCTCAGGACGACGAGCTGGGGAAGCTTACCGCCTTGCTGTAACGCCTGTACCAGCTGGTCGGCATAAACCGCCTTCTGCTCGCCCTTTTTCTCGCCCTGCAAGATCACATATCCCTCGCCTTTGGCGTCCTTATAGCCGTGGCAGATGAAATAGACCACGTCGGGTTGGAAGCGCTCAACGGACTTTTGCAGGTCATAAAGAGTGGCTTCATAGATCAGGCGGGTATTCATCAGCGAGCCACCCTTGCCTTCTGAGCGGCGCACCAGCCCCAGGTATTCCGTCCCCGGGCGGATCTGGGGATCGGTGAGGGTTGTGCCGACCACGAAGAGCACTTTGGGCGGCGATACCGCAGGTACTGCTTTCAGGTTCGGAGTGTTCTTTACCAGACGGGTATAGGTGACCCGGCGCTTGGGATGTACGACCAGAAAGCTGCCTCCAACGCTCATCAGCTCCCAATTCAAGCGGTGCAGCCCTTTATCGCCGGGGTCCCAGACCAGGGCGATTTCGATGAGGTCAGCGCCGTTGGAGGTGGGAAGGATCTTTTCATTCCAGACCTTTTCACCAATCAGGCAGTCAAACAGGTACGCCCCGAACACCTGGGCCTGGTCCGCGCGGCGGTTGACGAGACTATCATACGCCTTGCGGATTTCGGCGATATTGCCCGAACTGAGGGTGGATTGGGGAGCGTTCTGGGAGGGCAGCTCTTCAGCGGGCGGGCCGGGAAAGAACCCCCCGGCGCCATCCGGAAATTTCTGCATGGCCCGCCCAGGGACAAGCACCTGGTCCGGCGGCTGGCAGGGGTCGCCGCAGCTGATAGTTACTTTCCAGTCCTGGTCGACTTCAATTTTTACACGCAGCAGCTTATCGTCCGTCATCCTTCACCTAATTCAATTGGATCCGTCTGAAGCAGGAGATCGGCGAGATCTTCTTCCGGGAGGACCAGCCGGCTTTCAGGCGCGCCGGCCCGCGTGCCCGGCTCACGGCTGTTCTTCAACACGGGTAACAAATATTCCCGCAGGCGCTCCATCTCAGCGGTGCGTTCCCTATCGTCATCCAGGCCGGCGATCTGTGTCCAGGCCAGGACCGCGCCGCCGATGATCTGGCGCGCCGCGGATAGGCTGGGCTCAGGCTCAGGCGGCAGCGGACCACGCAGTAATGCTGCCCAGTTATCGATGATCCCTCCGGGCTGATAGCAGGTTGGGTCCCAACCGCAAACCGAGGTAAGCGACCCAAGCGAGCCGGCAGGGTAACCCGGGAAATCACTCACCACCCTGGGCAAGATAGACAGGTCGGCTGCGACGACTGCCTGGAGGGCGGGCGCTTGAGGAGTATCGGTCTGGCGGGTGGCGTAGCTGGCCAGATCCTCCGGATACAATGGGTTTATTGGATCAGATCCGAGCGCAGCCAGAAGGCGCTGCATCAGGATCAGGCGCAACACAGGCGAGGGATAACGCGGCCGGCGCTCGGTGAGCATGTGGACTTCATTACCTGTCTCGAGCTCGAACATGGCGTAATATGCGGGCGGCCCGAGCATGAGCAGCGAAAAAACATCGGCGAAGACTTCATTGCCCCATCCCGCCCAACGTCCGGCAGCTTCCTCATCCAGGGCCGGGATGGGGTGGGGATCGCCCGGTTCCGGATCAACTATCAAGGCTTGCATCAGCTGCGCGGCAAAAGGCTCTTCGGCGCCTGCTTCGCGCTGCACGTGGTGGCCTACCTCGTGGCCTAAGTAAACCAGCCACCAGGGCGACCGGACACACCAGGCCGGCAGGCCCACCAGAGGGATGGGAAGCTGTTTGAGATAACCTTCTAACTTTTTCTGGAACTCTGGAGATATATCGGCGGATAACAGCTCGCGGGGCGGGCGGTCGAGCGCCTGTGGGGAATAGAACGGCTCGATATAGGGCAAGGGCGCCGGGCGCAGGAGGGCATCCACAGCAGTTCCCGGAGGAGGGTCGGGGAATATCGCATGGAAACAGCTCCAAACGACCTCGTCGGCCGCGGCCAGAACATCTTTCAGCTCGGGATGGTCGCGCTGATCGAAGCGGCTGCGGTAGTACTCCCACACCCGCTGCACCCAGAGCAGGTACTGCTCATAAGCCTGGCAGCTGCGGTACACGTCGCCCGGTGTACCGGTGGGGGAAATCCCCACCACATGCTCTTTCAGCTTCTGCAGGGAGCTGCTTAGCGTCTCGCGCAGGACTTTTAGTTGGGTAGCATACTGCTGCTGTTTATCGGAGGCTGTCCGGTTCTTCAGCCAGTCATCGAGGTGTGCCCTCAGGCGCTCGAATTCCCCTTGGGTCTGGGCAATCCGGTTTTTGTTCCTCTGGATACTCATCAACCACCTCTTGCGAAATGCCAATGGTGGAAAAAGGAGACCGGTAACCTGGCAGTATTGTCAGCGAAGCGGTTGGCAAAGGTTTCGCAGGTTGCCCCCATGTGGAAAAGTAAACAACCGAAACCTTAAGGAGTAACAAGGACAATCCAGATATAGTATACCCCAATTTGCTTTATTTCGATACCAGTTCATAAATATTGGCGAATAAAGAAGAACCGGGGGTAAAAAATGGCCTATCCAGAATGATTAGTAGACCAGTGGAGGGATGATAAAACTAGCCGCGAATTGCGCGAATTTTCAAGAATACAAATAAAAACCATCTGGTAGGGGTTGCTGCTCACTGGCTGGAATATAAGGGTACCTTATATATTTTGTAGTGCCATTTAATTAATCTGCCCTTTTATCCTGTGCCTTCTTGATGCGCTTCCTCAAGGCCGGATGCGAATAGAACAGCCACTCGACCCACGGCTCGGGGTCGGCGTCTGACAGGTTCTGGTTGGCCAGGCGCGCCAGGGCCGAGGCATAGGCGGCGCCTTTGCCGGTGACGGCCAGGGCATACTCATCCGCGCGCCGCTCGCGCCAGCGCGAAAGGGCATTACTGAGCGGCATAGTCAGCAGGCCGTACACTCCCAGGGTCAGCCCCAGCAGAGGCAGCGAAGCCGGGTCGGCCGGTCCTTGCAGCCCAAAGACGAGCGTCCCCCAGTCCAGGAAGAGCGAAGCGAAGAACAGACCGACCAGGGTCAGCAGGCTTTCCAGGACGATCCCCAGCGGGATGTCGCGGTGGACGTGGTGACCCAGCTCGTGGGCCAGGACGGTCTCGATCTCATCCGGGGTGAACTCCTGGATCAGGGTATCGCCGAGAATGATCCTACGGGTGCTGCCCAACCCGGTCAGAGCGGCGTTGGCAGCCCTGGTACGCCGGCTCATATCGAACTTGTAGACGCCCTGGACGCGCGTGCGCGCCCGCTCGGCCAGGCGCACCAGGCGCTCGGCCAGCTCAGTGTGCTCCTCACCCAGGGGTACGAATTTATTGAAGATGGGCATTAACAGCACAGGAGCCAGGTTGGTCAGCAGCACGCTGAAAATCAGCAGCGCGCCCGCGGTCCACAGCCACCAGGTATCGGGCTGCCAGCGCAGCAGGGCGTAGACCAGCTCGAGCAAAGCCAGACCCAGCGGGGCGCCGATCAGCAGCCCCTTGAGCTGGTCCACGATCCAGTCTTTGAGGGTCTGGTTGGACTGCCCAAAGCGGTGGGGGAGAGTAAACCCGGTATAGAAATCCAGCGGCAGGCTGAGCAGGCTGGCCAGGCCGCCAAAGACAGCCGCGAAGACGGCCACCTGTAGAAAAGGGCTGCCGGTCAGGTTTTCCAATGCGGCGCGCAGCTGCACCGCCCAGCCAAACACCAGCCAGGCCAGGGCGTAGACTCCGCTCAAGGCGGTTTCCAGGATAGATAACCGCCGCCGGATGCGCGCGTAGCGCTTGGCGGTTTTCTGGCGCTCGAGATCGATGGTAGCTTCTGTCATGCGCTCTATTATACAGGCTGCCAGCCAGGCCGCATATGCAGCTACTCCCAAAACCCATATTGGCCTAAAATAAAGCCGGGATAGACTATGCGGACAAAATATTCCTTCGGCATGCTTCTGCTTGTCCCGATCTGGTAGAGGTGTTGATGAGCAAACTCCCTTTTTCCCTTCTCCGCGCAGCGGTTTGCGCGCTCCTGCTCGGCGGGCTGCTGAGCGCGCCGGCGGAAACCGCGCGGGGCTACCACCAGGCCAATGTCACGGTGACGGTCACGCGGGTGGACAACCTGGGTGAGCGCTGTTTCGACCCGGATGGGGCGCAGTGTGGGGCTGCGGATTATTTCGCGCTGATGACCCTCTCCAACGCGGCCGGAGAGAGCAGGGCCTGTTCCACAATTGAGGCAGCGGTCCAGGACAACGACCACATTACCCCGCGTTGGAGCTGCGCGGTCCACATGGGCCTGGATGGGCTGGTGCTGACCCTACAGGCATGGGACCTGGACGATGCTACGCAGGACAGGGCCGAGCCGGCCGATATCCTCCCCGGGCCCGGGACGGACCTGAGCCTGGCAATCAGTGCCAATACCAACGGCTCCAGCCAGGGCGAGGATACCTCTGTGCAGTACAGCGTTTCAATTTCGCGCGAGCCCGCCCGCCTGACCGCCATCAGCCTCAGCACGGCCGCCATCGACCCGAGCATGGACGAGAAGGTATCGATTACCGGGAAGGTGCTGTCCCGGGCGCCGGGGCGCGGGCTGGTTGGCGAGCCGGGGATGGATCTAAACCTGACCATCTACAACCCGGCCGCCCAGGTGGTCATGGTGATCCCCGAGCCGGTATTCTACGACCCGGCCAGTGGAGCCTTCCGGTTTGAGTGGGATGGCAGGCTGGGCGAAGAACCCGCCGCGGTGGCGCTGTATACGTTCCGGGTCAGCGGGCAGGGCGGCGATCCGCCGCAGGCCACCACACCCACTCATGTGGTCAACGCGGTGCAGGTCACCCGGCGGCGGCCCAATGAGCTGGGGCTGCTGGGGGTGGACCCCGGCGGAGGATGGAACCCGGGCAGCGGCCCGTTCCAGGTGCGCTTCTGGCAGGGCGGAGACGGCAGCGCCGGGCTGCGCGTCTTTCCGGGGAGCACCTGCGGTGGGGAGGATGCGGCGCCCCTGCGCAGCACGCAGGCCCAGCCGGTCGCGCGCGGAATTTCCACGCTGGAATGGGATGGGAAGTATGATGCAGGTAACCCGGCTGCCCCAGGATTGTACAGCGTTGAGCTGTTTGCCTTTGACGCGAACGGCGGCACAACTCTGCCAGCCAGTTTCTGCCGCCCGGTAAGGCTGGTCGCGCCGCCCGAGCTTCTGCTGGCCGTGGAGCACGCCCCTGTAATCGTTCAGGTGGGCGACGCCGTTACCTTTTCCGCGGCAACGCTCACGGGGAATGGAGAGGAGCGCCCCACCGGGAAGATCGAGATCTGGACGGCCGGACTGGAGGCGCTGGTCTCGGGGGTGGAGCCCGGTGCACCGGCCGAGGTGTGCGAGCGGGCGGCGGTCTGTTCGCTCGGGCTGGACGATCTGACCTCCGCCGCGGGCCGCATCGCCTATAAAGCTGCCGCCGCGGACCTGGATGGAACCCGCGTGGAGACGGGCTGGCGGCTCCTGGATGTGGTGGACCTGAGCGCCGGTTTGCCTGAGAATCCCCTGATGGCCGGGGTGGCCGCGCAAAGCCTGAATCTGGCAGAGATTCAAAAAACCCTGGACGTGCTCTTCTCGCCTGCCCAGGATTATCTCATGGACGACCCGGCCGGGAGGGGGCGGTTCTCCGGCGATGTTGGCGCGCATATCCACCAGGTCTGGATGCAGCCCTCCGAGCTGCTCGAACACCCCCAGACGGTCAGCTTCTGGGTCAGCCTGCGTTCCTGGCCGGTGGCGCAGAGCGACCTCTTCCATCCAGATGCTCGGGACAATGTGTGCGAGCCCGGGCTGCCGGGGGATGGGTTGGAGGGGTACCCGGTTTTCGCGGATGTTCATGTGGTGTTGCACCACCAGGTTTGCCACGACCTGGCTGCGGGCAGTATTTATACGGCAAGCCAGCCGCAAGTAGCCCTGTTTCTCGCGAAGGATCTGCTGGCCGGGCCGGACAGCCGGATTTTCCAGGCCTGTTCGCAAGGTGGGTGCTGATGGCGCGCCGCTGGCGGATAGGGTTATTGACGATGGGCCTGCTGCTGGCCGGGTGCGGACAAGGCCCGGTGGGGCCCACACCCGTCCAGGCGCCAACCTCGACGCCGCCTCCGTTGTTTACCGGGACGGCGCCGCCTGCGCCCAGCGCGACGGCCGCGCCAGAGGATATCCAGGGGACGGCAAGCTCGAAGAGCCTGGTGCTGCAAATAGAGATCAGCGGGGAGACGGCTACCCTGCTGGACGCGGCGTTGGTGGATAGCCCGCCGCGCGGCACGGCGTTGGACGCGGATACCCTGCGGATCCGGCTGCTGGATGAGAACGGGGAGGCGCTGGGAGAAATCCACACCGGTGACCCGCGCGCCGGCACGGTTTACCAACCGGCCGCGGATGCCAGTATGGGAGGAGTCTGGAGCCCCGACAGCCAGCGCATCCTGAGCTGGTCGAACGGTGAAGCACAGGTGTGGAGCGCGGCCAGCGGCGGTCCCCTGGCCGGTTTGCCCCACGATCAAGAAGTGCTCGGCGCGGCCTGGAGCCCGGATGGAGAACAGATCGCCGCCTGGGCCGGGAATGAGACGGTAGTATGGCAGGCTTCGAACGGCGAGCGCCAGCTCAGCCTGGAGCACGGCCTGGCCGTGAACGGGGCAGCCTGGAGCCCAAACGGCAGCCGGTTGGCGACCTGGGGGGGTTCGGAAGCGAGGCTGTGGAACGCGGGTAACGGGCTGCTGCAGGTCGTCCTGGGGCACCCGGACGAGGTCGGCGGTGCGGCCTGGCGGGCAGCGCGCGACCGGGTGGCGACCTGGAGCAGATCCTCGGTTTTTATCTGGGATGCTTTGGATGGGTCGCTGCTGGCGGAGCTGCCCCACGAAGAAGGCGTGGGTGGCGTGGTGTGGAGCGTAGACGGCGAGCAGCTGCTTGCCTGGGCCGGACAGAACGCCGTTCTATGGCCGGCGGATGGCGGTGAGGCGCTGGTGCGTTTCCAGACGGAAACGCCGCTGGGCGGGGCAGACCTCTCCGCGGACGGCGCCATCGCGCTGACCTGGGGAGGGGACTTGGTCGAGGTGTGGGAGGTGGAGAGTGGGAAGCGGTTATTGAGCCTGCTGCACCCAACCCAGGTAGGCGGGGCTGTCTTTGGCGGCGATGGAAAGCGAGTGTTGGCCTGGACGAGCGCGCAGCTCAAGGCCTGGGATATCGAAGGTCAGCCGGTTACGAGCCTGGATGTGGGGCGGGTGGTGGATGGGGTGGCCTGGAGCCCGGATGAGCGCCAGGCGCTGACCTGGGCGGAAGGCGAGATCCAGGTCTTGGAGGCCGTCACAGGCCAGGTTCTTCTAACTCTGGCGGCCGGCAGCCCGGACCCGGCCAGGATCGCCGCGTTTCCGATCCGCCGCGAGCGGGCCGTGGGTGTATTGGTCCTGCCGTTTGTCCGGGGGATAGCATCCGCAGAGCTGAGCGATGCGGCCAGCGGGGTGGTTTATGGGGTGTTCGATCTTACTCAGGTTATCCAGGAATTCTGCAGCGCCCATCCCAGCGGAGCCGATTGCCAGGCTGTGCCGTAGGTGCAAAGCTTATAGAGAACTAGCGGGGAAATACATCTTACCCCGGCAGGAAAATTGGTGGAGATCCTTTGGCTCAGGTTATCTGGATTATTCCCGATCCGTTTGGATGATTTTGTGGTTATGCCGAACCA
>Ga0105104_10002954_pt1 | contig 12255 bp, 9 predicted proteins | sample PPLLaktember2015_3_FD_87034 | JGI IMG/M metagenome (GOLD analysis project Ga0105104, IMG submission 87034) | Freshwater sediment microbial communities from Prairie Pothole Lake near Jamestown, North Dakota, USA - PPLs Lake P7 Core (6) Depth... | ecosystem: Environmental > Aquatic > Freshwater >...
ATCCTGATCCGTTATGGCGCGTCCATTGGAGCAGGGACAGTCATCCTGCCGGGTATTACAATCGGCCGCTTTGAGCTGATTGGAGCAGGTGCTGTCGTAACCCGGGATGTGCCGGACCATGCTCTGTTCATTGGCAATCCTGCGCGTCAAGTAGGGTATGTATGCAAGTGCGCCACGAAGTTGAGCGCAGAAGGGACAAGCCAATATATTTGCCCAGCCTGCGGGGATCGATATTCATTTTAGATTTCGAGGAATCATGATACCAATTTCAAAGCCCGATATTAGTGACGCAGAAAAATCTGCTGTCCTGGAGGTTCTGGGTTCAGGCGTTTTGGCTATGGGTCCCCGGACAGCTCAATTTGAAGAATCCTTCGCAGATACGTTCAATGTGAAACATGCCATTGCTGTCTCTTCTGGCACCACTGCGCTTCACATTGCATTGCTTGCAAACGGTGTGAAGCCGGGGGATGAGGTGATAACGACTCCTTTCACTTTTGCCGCAACAGTAAATGCAATTCTCTATGTGGGTGCCAAGCCTGTTTTTGTGGATATAGATGAAGAAACGTTCAACATGGATCTTGCACAGGTCGAGGAACGGATCACGCCCAGCACCAAAGCCATCCTGCCGGTCCATCTGTATGGCTATATGTGCGATATGGATCGGTTGCAAGATATTGCAGAAAAACATGGCTTGAAGATCATTGAAGATGCATGTCAGGCTGTAGGGGCAACTTATAAGGACAAGTTCGCAGGCTCATTTGGCACCGGTGCCTATAGTTTTTATGCCACGAAAAATTTAATGAGTGGTGAAGGTGGAATGATCACCACGAATGATGATGAAGTTGCGGAATTATGCAAAATGATCCGCAGCCATGGCATGAAGCGCCGGTACTATCATGAGATGCTGGGCTATAACTTTCGCATGACCGATATCCAGGCAGCCATTGGCTTGGTGCAGTTGAAACGATTACCTGAATTTAACGAAAAGCGTCGCCAGAATGCGGCCTTTTTCAACTCCCGGATCGAATCGGTGATCACCCCCAGGGTAAAAGAAGATTATTTTCATGTCTGGCATCAGTATACGGTGAGAATCAACCATGGAAGGGATCGCGACGCGGCTGTAGATCAACTGACTGCGGCTGGGATTGGTACCGGCATTTATTATCCGATTCCTGCCCATCATCAGGCTCACATCAAGGAGGTGGTTGGGAATGTTAGCCTGCCTGTGGCAGAACGAATGTCCAAAGAAGTCATTTCGTTGCCGGTTCATCCCCAGCTTAACCAGATGGATTTGAACACGATCGTAACCGAGGTGAACAAACTATGACACGCGTTGCTGTAATCGGCGTTGGATCCATGGGCAGGAATCACGTTCGCGTTTATACAGAGATACCTGATGCAGAATTGGTTGCGGTCGTGGATGCCAATCCTGAAGTCTTACAACAGATTGGACGGCGATATCGAGTGCCCGTCTATAGTGATGCCTGTGAGATGCTGGAAAAAGAGCGCCCCGAGGCAGTCTCGGTTGTTGTGCCGACGATTGAGCATTTCAGGGTAGCCAAGCAGGTGCTTGAAGCGGGATGCCATGTGTTGGTGGAAAAACCCATTGCGGCTACTTTGGAGGATGCGGAGAAGCTCATTCTCACAGCTGACAAGTTGAATCGTGTGCTCATGGTCGGGCATATCGAGCGATTTAACCCGGCGATTATCGAACTCAAACGCCGGCTCGTAGCGGGGGAACTGGGTCAAATATTCCAGATTTACGCACGTCGTTTGGGTCCCTTCCCAACACGAATCAGCGATGTGGGAGTGGTGATGGATCTGGCGCCTCATGATCTTGACATCATGCGTTATTTGACCGGAAGTGAGGTCATAAATATTTACGCGAGGACGAAACACAAATTGTCCAGCAAGCAGGACGACCTGTTTGTAGGAATCATAAACTTCCAAGACGATATTCTGGGTCTGTTGGAAATCAACTGGTTGACACCCACCAAGATACGTGAGTTGTACGTTACCGGTATGTATGGGATGTTCCGCGTGAACTATCTCACCCAGGACCTGTACTTCTATGAGAATGCCGAAAGGAACGGGAGCAATTGGACAGCTCTAAGCCTGTTGCGGGGAGTCAGTGAAGGCGAAGTGAAACAGTTTGCCATTCACAAAAAGGAACCGTTACGTGGGGAACTGGAGGCGTTTATTGCATGTGCGCAGGGCAATCGGGCACAGCTGGTTAATGGTAAGGATGCCAAAGCCGCTTTGAGTCTGTCCATGGGATTAATCGAGTCAGCAACAACAGGCCAGGTTAGGAATATGGATTTACAAATATGAACTCTGCCAGATTAAAAAATGCAGTATTAGTACCAACAAGCAAGGCAGATAATCGCCAAATTTATTTGTCTATCAGCCAGATATTGAATGTGATTCTCTGTATCCCATTTATTCCAATCCTTTTGGTCGTTATGGCTGTCATAGCCATCGCGATTAAGCTGGATTCACCGGGTCCGGTCTTCTTCGTTCAAGAACGTATTGGCAGATACGGAAGACGTTTCCATATGTATAAGTTCCGCACCTATTCCCATAGTTACGATCCTCAAGCCGATAAGGCGTTTATGAAGGCATATATTTCGGGGAAGGTAAGCAACCCTGATGCACCAACCCGGCCCATTTATAAGCCTAACAATCATGCTCAGATTACTCGACTGGGCAAACTCTTGCGTAAAACAAGCCTGGATGAAACCCCTCAGATCATCAATATACTGCGCGGGGAAATGAGCCTGATAGGACCCCGCCCCAACATCCCGTGGGAAGTGGAAACTTATCAATTATGGCACACGGAACGCCTGGACGTTTTGCCAGGCATTACTGGTCTGGCCCAGGTCAAGGGCCGCAGCAATTTGTGCTTCGACGAATTGGTTCGATATGATATCCATTATGTCCGTAACCAAAGCCTGGTTATGGATTTAACGATTTTGTGGTGGACGGTGTTGACAGTATTTACTGGACAAGGGGCGGGGTAATCCATTTCAAGTTTGGACAATGTGTCAGGCTGCATGGCTCAATGGAATGGCACAATGCCAGTAACTCGATGTCCTGCTTTTTGATTAGGAGAAAATCATGGAAATAAAAATGTATTTGCGATTACTTCAAAAGCGATGGTGGATGGTAGCTTCGCTGCTTATCATAACATTGGCGGCAACCACCTACTTCACTTTGAAGCTGAAACCGGTATATCAATCCGAATCTACTTATATTGTGCGTCTCAATGCTTTCACCGAGGAGCGGAACACCATCAGCGCTCTTAATACCCTGACCAGTCGAACTGAAATTGCTGCCACGTATGCCGGTGTGGCGAACAGCAGCCTGATCAGGAATAAGGCTGCTGATGCACTTGGGATTAGTCACCAAAATAATTTAACCGTCAGGACTCAAATGAAAAGCGGGACGAATATTTTGGAGATTATTGTTGAAGGTGACAATCCCGCCCTGGTGAGGGATTATGCAAATGCAATTGGTATGCAAACAGCGGTCTATGTCGAGAGCCTTTATGAAACCTATAGACTGGAATTGCTGGATGAGGCAGTTTTGCCGGGATTACCCATCAAGCCAAATTTGATGCAGAATCTTATTCTGGGTGGCATATTAGGTTTTTTACTCGGCATTGGGTTAATAATTTTCATAGAATATTTGAAAGTCCCTTCCGAGACTGACGCCCTTTTTAATATCCTGGATCAGCGGGTTGGCATTTATGATATGCGCTATTTCAGGGAGCGATTGCATCAGGAAATGAGCAGAACCAGGCGACATAAAGGCGCCCTTTCTGTGGCGCTGGTCAATATTGATCATCGGCATCTATTGGCGAATGTCACCCCCAAGACACGCCTCGATGCGATGCGTGGCGTAATCTTGACATTGGGGAAAAGCCTGCGCGATGAAGATGTAATGGCTTCTTCATCTGATACCGAACTGGCCCTATTACTGCCTGAACTGGACGGAGAAGAGGCAAAGATTGCTGTGGAAAGAATTTTGGCGATTGTGAGCAAAGTCTCTGTTGAATTGAGCCAGGATGGTAGAAAAATTAATCTAAACGGAGCGGCCGGAATTGCGGCGTTTTATAGTGGGGACCCGGCCACAACTGATATGCTTATCACGCGCGCTCGAAACGTTCTCGAAAGCATGAAAGAATCGACCTATGGAAGGGTAATGATATCCAAAGAAGGACCAGTGGCTGAAATCTCTGAAGACAGGCGGGTAAACGCTGAAGAGACTGTAATTGCTCAGGAGCCTCTTGGGATTTCAGAACAGAAGGAAATGGCAGCTGTAAAGGACGCAGTCCTCCAGAATCCCAATGGAATGAAGCCTCAAAGTTTCAAAACGAAAAGGAATGAGAGTGGCAACAACAGGCTTGATCTCTCAGAGCAGGAAAGCTGACGAGCATTTGGATTCACTTACTGTAAAGGAAATACGAACTTACGTTCCTGACAATGGGCGAATATCCCGTTGTCAGGTTCGTGGTGTAAAAATAACTCCAATAAATATTTTTTTGATGTCATGTTTGGAATGAGGAGAAGCGATAATCGTGGTTGAACAACCAGAAAATATCATAGCTTCGAAAACCATAAGGGCCTCCTCGTTCGAGCGAAACCTTATTGGCGTTGCCAAAGGCGGAGGAGTTACCCTGGCTGGCAAGATGTTTACCAACGTCATCCGGTTAGTGACAGCGTTCCTCCTCGCGCGGCTTCTGGGCGCTGAACAATATGGCATGTATCAGCTCTCGTTAAATGTGATCACGTTGGTCGCGGGCATGGTTTTGTTGGGGTTCGATCGTGCTTTGACACGTTTTATGGCCATTTCAATTGCACGTCGAGAAGATGAGAAAACCTGGGGAATACTCCAGCTTGGCATCGGAATTCCCCTCTTGTTGAGCGTACTGACAAATGTTGGTCTCTTCCTTTTGGCTTATCCTATCGCCGAACAGATATTTCACGATATACGCCTGGTGCCCTTGCTGCAAATTGTGAGCATATTTGCTTCATTTTCTGCCCTAAGCGATGTTTTGATCGGTGCTGTTCGAGGCTTCAAGAATATGCAATATCCGGTCATTGCTAAATTTATTGTTCAACCGGTCGTGAAGTTAATCCTGGTGGGTATTACGGCCTTGTTGGGGTTGAAGGTATGGCACGCCGTTTTGATTTTTGGGATCGGTGAGGTTGTGACGGTAGTCATGCTCTTTTATTATCTGAACGAGTTGTTTTCCCTGCACCGGCCAATCACCTCAGCACAACGGAATCTTAGAGAGATGGTGGCGTATGCAATTCCGGACTGGCTGGCTGGATTATTGACCACCTTTCGCCTCAATATTCAGGCTTTGCTGATCGGAACATTAGGCACAATTGCCGGAGTGGGGATTTTTGCTGTAGCCGACCAGCTCAACAGGATTGGCCATGATTTCTACACCTCCATAAATACATCGGCAAATCCATATATTGCCGAGCTTTATGATGCCGGTAAACAGAAAGAATTGGGGCAGCTTTATCAGACAGCCACAAAATGGTCCCTCACTATAAACCTGCCCTTTTTCCTGGCTTTCATGTTGTTCCCTGACCAGATCTTATCCATTTTTGGAAAGAGCTTCGTAGGTGGAGCTACTGCCCTGATCATTTTAGCCTGGGCGAATCTGGTGGATGTGGGCACAGGCATGTGCGGCGCGATTCTCAGCATGACCGGGTATACCAGGCTTAAACTCGTAAACAACATTGTTAGCATTTCCCTATCCATAGGACTGAATCTTGTGCTGATTCCGCGCTTTGGAATTGTGGGAGCAGCTGTTTCTGCGTTGGTCATGTTCATTGCAGTGAACACGATCCGCATTCTGCAGGTTTACTATCTGATGCATCTCACTCCCTATAATAGAACTTTTCTCAAACCCATTGCTGCAGGTTTGGTCGCTTTTGGCATTACCCTAGCCTTGAAGATGTGGTTTCCAGTTGGGGACAACATTTTTTTTGTTGCAGCGTATGCTTTTGTCCTTGTTGCAGTGTTTGTTTCCATGATCTGGCTGATGGGCTTGTCTTCTGAAGATCGAATGCTGCTGAACCGGGTTCTGCAGAAGACCCGAAACAGATTCAAGGGGAGCTGAGACTGTCATGGATAAGGGCTCCATATTTATCGGCGGCTTGGATCGCTGCGGCAAGACCACGCTGCGTGCCTTTCTGGTTTCCCACCCCCATATATCCATCCCCGCGGTTGGCTCGAACATGTGGACCTATTTCTACGGTCAGTTCGGGGATTTGAGCGATCCCGCAAATTTCGAGCGCTGCATCGATGCCATGCTGCATTACAAGCATGTGCGCTTCCTCAAGCCGGACGCGGAGGAGATCCGCAAGGAATTTCGGCAGGGACCTGCCAGTTACGCGCGTCTATTCGGGCTTTTTCTCGAGCAGCATGCCCGGCGCGAAGGCAAACCGCGCTGGGGCGAACAGACCGGTCTTATAGAGCGATACATCGATCGGGTCTTCGAAACATTTTCAAATGGGCGTATGATCCACATGATCCGCGACCCACGCGACCGATATGTAGAGTCCCTAAAAATGTGGCCGAATGGCAGGGGCCGGGTAGGCGGGGCGGTAGCACGCTGGCTATATACCATTTCACTGGCTCACCGCAATCTGAAAAAATATCCGCAGCAATACATGGTCGTGCGTTTTGAAGACCTGGTGCACGCACCTGAATCGACGCTGAAAGCCATCTGTCAATTCATCGGGGAAGAATATTTCTCCGGGATGCTGGAGCTGCCCGGCGCACCTGAACACCGCGCCAAAATGATGCGCGAGTCGGGAGATGATCAAACCGGTTCACCGCTTTCAGATCGGCATATTGGCATGTACCGCAACGGGCTTCCGAGATACGAACTCGCTTTCATGCAAAGCATCACCCGCGCCAGTCTGCGTGAATTCGGCTATGAACTCGAGCCCATCCGGTTTTCCCTGTTCGAGAGATTTGCATACATCTTCTGGCACTGGCCTGCCAATTTCATCCGCATGATCGCCTGGCTGGGCATCGAATATTTTCAGCAAAACTATCCCCAAACGTTTGGGCGAAAACCCGCTTCCAAAATGGTCATCAAAGATGTCAGAACCTGAACAAATCGATGAGAAAGTGAGAGCCCCGATTTTCATTGGCGGATTGGATAACTCCGGCAAAACGCATTTGCGTTTGGCGCTTTCTTCGCATCCGAATATTGCGTTGACGCGGCGCTCGTACATGTGGACCCGGGCTTACAACCGTTATGGAGATCTCAGCCAGCGGGACAACTTCGAACGCTGCCTGACTGCGCTGTTGAGCCGCAAGGATGTCCAGACTCTGCAACCTGATCCCAAGCGTATCCGCCGCGAATTCTGGCAGGGTGAGCCGACGTACGGACGACTGTTCGCCCTTTTGCACGAGCATTTTGCTGAACGACTTGGAAAGTTACGTTGGGGCGAGCAGGAAGCTGGCATCGAACAATACGCAGATGAGATTTTCACAGCCTATCCCTCGGCAAGGATCATCCACATGCTGCGCGATCCGCGCAATCGCTACGAGGAGATGCTCCGTACCATGCCTCCGAAAGTTAGATTGGGTCGGGTTGGCGTGAACACAGCAGATTGGCTTCTGTCTGCCCGTTTGGCGAAACGTAATCACATGCGTTACGCCAAACAGTACATGGTGCTTTCATACGAAAGTCTTGTGTCTCGCCCGGAGGATACATTACACAAGGTTTGTGCCTTCATTGGCGAGGACTACGTCCCAGCCATGTTAACGCTGGATGGCGCAATCAGCTTTGGGGTTGGGAAGAAGGCGGGCAGCTCATCGGAGTTGGAGACAGGCATCGTTGAATTCCATCTGGATGGATCACAGGTTTTATCAGCACGGGAAGTGGCATTCATGCAGGCGTATGCGCGGAAGGAAATGACGGAGCGCGGATACATGTCAAGGCGGATTCGCTTCTCTCCTTACGAAGCCTTGCTGTATTACGGTGTGGACTGGCCTTTCAGCCTGATGCGTGTGATGATTCAGCGCATCCGGCCCAATCTTGCAAATTAGGAGTTGGTAAATGAATCGCGGACCAATTTATCTCGCAGGGATCGAACGCAGCGGCACGAGTCTTATGTATGCTTTGCTTGCCTCTCATCCTAATATTGCCATGACGCGCCGAACGAACTTATGGACATATTTCAATAACCAGTATGGTGATTTGAATAAAGCCGAAAACCTCGAGCGGTGTCTTTCTGTTATGTCTCAGTATAAGCGTCTGCGCGCAATCAAAATCGATACAGAGAGGATTCATCGCGAACTCGATCAGGGCGAGAAATCTTATGCACGATTGTTTTCGCTGATCGAAGGCCATTTTGCCGAAGTGCAGGGCAAGTCGCGCTGGGGTGATAAATCATTGAATACCGAGCGCTACATGGATGATATCTTTGCTGTCTTTCCGAATGCAAGGATTATTCATATGATGCGAGATCCCCGTGATCGTTATGCATCAGCCAAAACGCGGTGGACCGACATGAAGGGCCGCGTTGGGGCAGGGACAGCGATGTGGCTGGAATCGGTCAAGTTAGCCAGGCGCGGACAGCAGCGATTCCCCAGGCAATACCTTGTGGTCCGTTATGAAGATCTTGTTGCGCAGCCTGAACAGATGCTTCACAAAGTTTGCGAGTTCCTCGGTGAGGAGTACGTTCCCGAAATGCTTACCATGATGGGTGCTCCCACTCATCGTAATAAAGGAAGCAATAGTTCCTACGGCAAGCGCGAGGTTGGTGCGATCTCCACCGACTCGATTGCACGGTACCGGCAGGTGCTTTCTCAGCAGGAGATCAAATATATGCAGGATTTCTGCAGGGATGGAATGCTGGAGTTTGGATACGCCCTCGATGATATCCGTTTTTCTGCACGTGATTGGATCAGTTACCTTTTTGTAGATTGGTCTTTCAATTTTGCACGGATGTCTTTTTGGACAGCCAAGGAAACATTTTTGGGGATCGTGGGGCGCACCTTACCAGCCCGTCGATTGGTCCCGCAAAAGAATATAGCGCAGGCTTCATAGAAGGCTTGATCAGATGAAATCGAACAGGCGACCATGCCTGACCATAAATGATGGAAAGAGAGAGTATGTCCTCAATAAATACATTCTCCCAACCTGATATCACCACAGCCAAATCGAATGTGATCGCCTATTCCGTCCTCATCGTTGGGGCACTCCTGGCGGTCGTGGCGGGTTACCTGGTCGTGACTGGCGAGTGGCTCATTGGTATTGCCTTTTTTCTGGCAATTCCCGGGGTCATCCTGCTTCATAAATATCCCTGGCTGGCCATGCTGGTCTGGTTGTCTGTAGTTCCATTCGTTACCATAACACCTGACTCCGGGGGACGCCAAATCTACTGGCTGGTTCATCGTGCATTACCTCCCGTCACACTGATGGTCATGTTGGTCGCTTCCGGACTACGAATCAACAAACGCAGTTTTCCCAAACTCGGATGGCCCGAATTAGCGATGACCGGTTACCTATTCGTTAGTCTCGCATCGATTATTCTGCTTAACGATAACCCTTTGAATACGTTCTTCGGATTCTACGATCGTGTGATCAGTCCGATGTGCCTATACCTGATCATCCGCCTCTGGGCTCCAAATGAGGAGGATCTTAAGCGCCTGGCGCCGGTCATTTTCTTTCTACTTACCTTTCAAGTTATTGTTGGTTTACTTGCCTGGTATAAGCCACAGATTCTGCCATCGCTATGGCTCGAGGATGAATTACGAACGACGGGGACATTAGGTTCGTATGGCGCTTATGCCGTAACCATAATCTTCTCAAGTCTTTTTCTCCTGCAGTTTTCATCAAATCAGAGAGCAGGGTTGGTTCGCAATCTATATTGGTTCTCATTTATCCTGGCAGTCCTGGGTGTGTTCATGTCGTTTTCCCGAGGTGCCTGGGCGGCGGGTATTCTGGTGATCCTGGGCTTGCTCTTGATTGATCGAAAGTATATTGTCCGAATTGGACTCGTTGTGATTCCGCTCACCTACTTTTTGGCTGGAGGTCCCCTGGCGGGTCAGATCGATTGGGCAAGGGAACGTCTTTATTCGGAGAGATCCGAACAATCGGCATTAATCAGACTGCCCGTTTTTCAAGCCAGCGTGCGAATGTTGGCGGCAAAACCGTTTTTTGGCTGGGGCTACGAGAACTTCAACCGCTACGATTGGCAGTTCTATAGCGCGGTGGAAGGAGTGGCTGCTCCTGTAAAGGATCGTTCCTCCCACAACTTTTATCTGAATTTGCTGGCGGAACAAGGTTTGATTGGCGCCTTCCTTTTTTTGGCGCCTTTTTTCTGGTGGCTGCTGCATTCACTTAAGAAAATACCCAGTCTGCCTGCTGAAGGTTTTTGGAGCAGGAGGTCGGTCGTCTTATCCTGGTTGTTCATCTTTGCGTATATGACCATTAACACTTTCCACAACATGCGGGTGGTATTTGGCTTGGGCATGTGGTGGGTGGGGCTAGCTTTGATCGCAAATGCTGTCGAGCGCCGTTCCGAATCGAATGGCTCTGGAACTCCATCTCACGCCAACCCCGCAATACGGAACATAGGCAGGCTGCTTTAATGTGAGGCACGTTAAGCGCCTATTGGTATGAATCATATTTCAAGCGCACCGGTTTTTGTTTACCTGCCATCCGAGCTTTCAACCAAATGGAACAAGTCTATTCCAACGTGAAGGAATAATATTTCAAATGAAGAACTCTCAAGTGAATCAAGGGAGATTGTTACTCCTTGTAGTCCTTCTGTTTTCATCCATGTCACCCTTTGATACGAGCCATGCCCTTGCTGCTCCCGGGGAGGATAACCCAATTGTGATCGAAAACAGACAACCCGGCTCAAAAGATTGGAAATTGCCGCGCCCTGGTTTTAAGGCAGGTGATGATATAGAAAAGCAGATCAAAGGATACGCTTCTCATACGAGCGTCAACAAGGGCAGTCCAATCACCTTCTTTATTTCGGTCAATCCCGCCCAGATCTATACCATTGAAGTTTATCGGATGGGGTGGTACGAGGGCCTTGGAGGTCGTTTGCTCCAGCATATCGGTCCACTCGACGGAGTGCAACAACCCGAATGCCCCACGGACGCGACAACTGGAATGATCAGTTGTGACTGGGATCCCAGTTACACGTTCCGTGTCCCTGATACGTGGACAAGTGGTATTTACCTGGCTGTCCTCTCAAATTCAGAGAAATACCAGAACTACATTATCTTCGTTGTGCGTGATGACCAACGCGTCGCAGATTTGCTCTACCAGCAACCGGTGACCACCTATCAGGCATATAACAACTATCCCGACGACGAGATAACCGGGAAGAGCCTCTATAACCATAATAGTTCTGGTGAAAATACCATTGCAGGTGATGCACGTGCTGTCCAGGTTTCTTTTGACCGGCCATATAAGAATCGGGGCGCTGGCGATTTCCTGGGCGTTGAGGTCCACTTTGTTCGCTGGATGGAACGTTCCGGCTACGATGTTGCCTACTCGACCAATATTGATACACACGCTCGTGGTAGAAATTTGCTGAACTATAAAGGATTTCTATCTGTTGGTCACGATGAATATTGGTCCAAGCAAATGTATGATGCTGCCGAGAAAGCACGTGATAAGGGAGTCAACCTTGCCTTTTTTGGCGCCAATGATATTTACTGGCAAATCCGCTTTGCCTCCGCGCCGGATGGTAGGGCAAATCGGATCATGATCTGTTACAAGGATGCGGCACTTGATCCCACGGTAAACCGCACTTTAAAGACGGTAAAGTGGCGGGATCAACCCGTCAATCGCCCCGAGCAAAGTCTGATCGGCATTCAATATACTGCCAATCTTAAAGGCAATATGACCTTCGCTGCTACCATAGTTAATAGTTCGAATTGGATATATGCTGGCACCGGATTCAGTGATGGCAATGCTACAACGGCAATTTTTGGCGATGAGGTCGATCGCTTCATGTCGGAATATCCACCGCCGCCGCATAAGAGCCAAACCCTGCTATCTGAGGCTGAGATCATCAATACAAGTGACGAAGTTGACCACGCAAATTCCTCCATCTATCAGGCTGAAAGCGGAGCATGGGTTTTTGCTGCAGGTTCAATTACCTGGAGCGTGGGACTTGATAAGGAAGGGGTTGTCGATTCCCGCCTCCAGCAAATGGCGGCGAATATCCTGAATCGTTTTGTAGCCTCATC
>Ga0105104_10002955_pt1 | contig 12254 bp, 6 predicted proteins | sample PPLLaktember2015_3_FD_87034 | JGI IMG/M metagenome (GOLD analysis project Ga0105104, IMG submission 87034) | Freshwater sediment microbial communities from Prairie Pothole Lake near Jamestown, North Dakota, USA - PPLs Lake P7 Core (6) Depth... | ecosystem: Environmental > Aquatic > Freshwater >...
TCTTTTACCCGTTCCCGCAATGCAGCCTGGGCGCGCTGGTTGGACAGGGATATGCCCAGGGGGCGAGCTATGCTCTCAAAGAGTTCCATATCAGTTTTGGAGAAATGATTTTCACGCCTGTCCTTCAGCCTCAAAAAACCGCTCGTTGTGTTGCCGCTTTTCAGCGGAATATTGATGACTGAAGCGTGCTTGACGCCGGCAGGGGAATTACCATCATCCTGGCTCATGCCCGGATCCCGGATCGCAAATTGGAAAGAGTCTTTTCCGCGTCGTATTACTTCACATTTATTTTGCGTGTTCAAATCAGGCAACCACAATTCAATTTCATCGCAATGGGCAAAATCAAGAAGGCATTTTGAAATTTCCTTCAGGTAATCCAGGCGTGAAAAAACATGGTTTGTGTAGTCCTCAATCAGGCATGAAACAACGCGAAGTTCTTCGTTTAAATTCTGGTCGCCGGTTTGGATGACTGCTCTCCTCGATAATCCGCCTGTATTGGGTTATATGGATACTATAACAATACTGGCCGACTCCTGCAACCGGAGGCTGGAGTTTCAAGCATGATTCAATGAAAGCCCGGCTGCGGAATTATCCGCGGCCGGGCTTTTTTTATTGTTTTATATAAATATTACTTCCGGGAGCGGCCGGATAGGTTCCTTCCTGCCCATTCCACCGCAGTTGGTTCCCGTTGATCGAATAAACGACCCACAGGGTGTCCCCGGGTGTCAGTAAAGAAGCATAATAGCCGGTTGCGCTGTTCACATGGCAGATCATCCGGTTCGCGGTTTCATCATATGAGGTGATGGTTGTATTCAGTGTTCCGGTCATATTGATGAGGTTGATCGCGTTTGAATTTAAATTGAAAGAGGTACTGGTAAAGGTTGCCATTACGCCCCCAGTCGGAGCCTGATAATACCATGAGCCGGTGAACTCAGGGGATGACGGTGACAGCACTTCACAGCTGGTGAATGCAGTGGTAATTACTGCAAGCAGAATCCCGATAAAAATGAATTTCAATTTTCTTTTCATATTTCCTCCTTAAATCTTATTTCATACTGCATGATAAAAGGATAGGGAAATATTATCCTGACTGATATATGCTATTTGGCATGTTTTTTATGAAAAACTACGGCCTGTTTAATACAGATCAAATCAATTCTATTTCGCGGTCATTGTTTTCTTTTTCGTCAATAATGAGACCACGATCAGGGTGATGAAGGAAAGCGGCATGGAGATGATGCCAGGCTGATCAAGCGGGATGGGCGCGCTTGCGGCAGGCAACCCGTACATCGGGAACATTGCGGGAGAGAGCATGATGATGCCGATTGACGAAACAATACCCACGATTATGGAAAAGGCAATGCCGCGTTTTGTCGTGCCCTTCCAGAAGAGCATCATGATGATGGCCGGCAGGTTCGCGGATGCCGCGACGGCAAAGGCGAGTCCAACAAGAAAGCTGACATTCATGGTTTTGAACAGGAGACCGAGCAGGATGGCGATACCGCCTACCGCGAAAGCGGTAGCCTTGCCGACAACCACTTTCTTGTCGTCTGAGATATTTATCTTGAAAAATTTGATGAAATCATGGGCGACCGCTCCGGATGCCGCGACGATCAGGCCGCTGACAGTGCCAAGAATCGTGGCAAAAGCGATGGCGCAGATGATGGCAAAAATTACAACATTGAAGGAGCGGGCCAGGAGCGGCGCAGCCATGTTGCTGGACTCCACGTCCATGACTCCGCCTGTCATGGCGCCAAGGCCCATGTACATGGTCAGGATATAAAATACGCCGATGGCCGTGATAGCGACAATGGTAGATTTCCGCGCGCTTGCCGCATTGGGCACGGTGTAGTATCTGATCAGCACATGCGGCAGGGATGCGGTGCCAAAGAACAGCGCGATCATGAGCGAAATGAAATTGAGTTTTGACCAGAAATCAGATCCTTCATCCACTTTGAATTTCAAACCCGGCCTCATGACCGATGTGCCCGGCGTGGGGTTCTGGTACCAGATCGTCACCGAATCAGTCCCGTCCTTGAATGAAAGAGGGGCATAGCGCAATACAGTACTGTCCTCGATGATGCTCAGGAAATTGAAGGGGTTCAGGCCGGGGACCGAATCCGTCTCCTTGCCGTCAACGACGATTTTCTCAAGTCTGCCGACAGCAAGAAATTTTCCATGGTCTTTGGGGAGCCCCATGTAAAGAACCGATCCGTCAGCCTTTCCGGTCTTTGAGAGACACTCGACCAGCTGTGTTGTTTCACCGGTTTTTTTCACCATCCACCAGTTGTTGACTCCGTTCTCCGAGAGCCTGACGAACTGCCGTCCATCGGCATTGTATTCGCCTGTTTTTGCAAACATGGTGTTGTCAGCGGCGATGACCCGCTCCGCGGCTGAATCTTCAGTCGGAGTGAGGCTCAAGCCGCGTACAATTACCAGACCGGCTATTACCAGCGAGAAGATGATGAGCAGGCCGCCCTTGATGAACTGCACATAGGTCGTGGATTTCATTCCGGCCGTAGCCACTATGACAATGACGATCGCGCCCACGGCCACAACGCCCACCCAGTAGTCGAATCCAAGCAGGGGCGTGATGATGTCGCCTGCGCCGACCATCTGCGGTATCAGGTAACAGACAGAGACCACGAGGGTGCTCACAGCGGATGTAACCTGAATGCCGCGTGAATCATACTTCGCATTGATCGCGTCGGTGAAGGTGTAGCGGCCGAGCCTTTTTAAGGGTTCGGCTATCACAAAGAGCGCAACAATCCAGCCCGCGAGAAAACCTATTGAGTAGAGAAATCCGTCATATCCGGCAGTGGCTATCATGCCGCAGATTCCCAGGAAAGAGGCGGCCGACAGGTAGTCGCCGGCAAACGCTATGCCGTTTATGCTCCAGTGGATGCTGCCGCCCGCGGCGAAATAGGAGCTTGCAGAGGCTTTTTTCCTGCCGAGCCAAAACGACAACCCGATGACAAAGGCGACAAACACGATAAAGATTGCGATCGCGAGGGGTGAGGCATTGTAAATCATTTTCCTTCCTTCTTTTGCGCCGCAGCCTTTTTCTCAAATCCTGTACAGATCCAGCTGTACACCAGTCCCATGATAATGGGCAGCAGGATCAGGGTAAAACCATAAATGACAGCGAGATTCAGGCCCAGGAGAATTTTTACTCCCATGACCTTTGGGGCAATGGTGTTGATGGCGATAAACGCCGCGTAGATGATACCGTAGATAGCAAACAGGATGAGCCCGAGTCTGGTTTTTTTAGGAGTGGATTTGTCTTCGCCCCAGTCAGTCGATGGTCCGTGCGACATGATGTCTCCTTCAGTGGAATGGGCAATAATATGCTATCCGGGTGTATATGTCAATTTCGTCCGTAATTAATTTTTTCTGCTCCCCGCTATTTCCCCAGATACCCGCAGATTGCTTGTGCAGCCTGGCGTCCGTGCCAGATGGCCCGGACAATAAGGGATGCGCCTGTGTATGCGTCACCTGCGGCGTACACACCAGGAACATTTGTGGCATAGCGTCCGTCTGTTTTTATGTTGCCGCGCTCGTCGTACTCAATTCCAAGATCAGCAAGAAGCCGCGAGTGTCTTACGTGCAGGAAGCCCATGGCCAGGAGCACCATGTCCACGTCAAGAGAAAATTCACTGCCCGGAATCTCCTTCATGGAAAATCTGCCTGTCGCCGGATCGCGGGTCCATTCCGCCCGGTTGAAAAATCCCTTCTGCACATTTACATCCCGGCCTGTGAACTGCAGAGTGTTGATGTTCCAGTCCCTGTCGCAGCCCTCCTCATGAGATGAGCCTGTGCGCAATATCTGCGGCCATGCAGGCCACTCGGGATTGAAGGATTCATTCCACTCGCGCGGCCTGGGGAGTATTTCGTATTGTATAACCTTTTTTGCGCCCTGGCGGATTGCCGTACCCACGCAGTCAGCGCCAGTGTCGCCGCCGCCTATGACCAGCACGGTTTTCCCGGCCGCGTCTATGACTTCCGATTCCGGAATCTCGCCTGCAATGGCGCGGTTGACGCGGACAAGAAAGTCCATGGCAAAGTAAATGCCCTCGAGTCCGCGGCCGGAGACAGCCAGGTCACGCGGCTCGCCTGCCCCCTGTGTGAGGAGGATGGCGTCGTATTTCTGTTTCAGGTACTTGACAGAGATATCGTCACCCACTGTCACGGAGTTTTCAAACTTTATACCCTCGGTTTCCATCTGGGAGAGCCGGCGGTCAATTACGGATTTTTCCAATTTGAAATCAGGAATGCCGTAGCGGAGGATTCCGCCCGGCTTTGCCATCTGTTCAAAAAGCGTGACTGTGTGACCGGCTCGCCTAAGTTGCTGCGCAGATGCAAGCCCGGCCGGACCTGACCCGATGACCGCAACCCGTCTGCCTGTCTCGTGCTTCGGCGGCCTGGGGATGACCCAGTTGTTTTCAAATGCCTTTTCAATGATTGCCAGCTCGATCTGTTTAATCGATACAGGGGCCGCATTGATTGAAAGCGTGCATGCGGGCTCGCAGGGCGCGGGGCAGATGCGGCCGGTGATCTCTGGCAGGTTGTTGGTCATCTCGAGTCTGAGATATGCCTCATGCCATTTCCCATGAAAGACGAGGTCGTTCCACTCGGGAATGAGGTTGATTACCGGACAGCCCATGGCCTGGCAGTAGGGAATGCCGCAGTCCATGCATCGGGCTCCCTGAATTTTCATTTCTTCTTCTGCATGCATTGTCGCAAACTCGCGAAAATCCTTTACGCGCTCGGCCACGGGCTTGTAGTTGAAGCCGGATCTTTTATATTCCATGAATCCTGTGGGTTTGCCCATTATCGGTAGACCTCCTCTGTTACTGACAATGTTTCTGCTGTGGCGAGTTCAAGCTTTTTCTGGCGTTCGAGCGCCTTGCGATAATCCGCAGGCATCACGCGGACAAACTGCATCACATGTTCAGCCCAGTTGGAAAGAATTGCCTGCGCATATTCGCTTCCGGTATGTTTGATGTGCTTTTCTATCAGGTTGTATAGATCCTGCTGCTCCGCCTGGTCTGTGACTGGTTCTATGTCCACCATCTCCAGGTTGCAGCAAGTGTCAAAGAGCTGGTCAGTATCCAGCACGTATGCAACCCCGCCGGACATTCCCGCGGCGAAGTTTAAGCCCGTCTTTCCCAGGACCACAACCCGGCCGCCGGTCATGTATTCGCAGCCATGGTCTCCAACGCCCTCTACAACCGCGGTTGCACCGGAATTGCGCACGGCAAATCGTTCGCCTGCCATGCCGTGAATGAAGACCTCGCCTGATGTCGCGCCAAAGAGGCAGACATTTCCGGTGATGATGTTCTGTTCGGGCCTGAACGTGGAACCCTTGGGCGGGTAAACGATGAGGCGGCCACCCGAGAGCCCCTTGCCGAAATAGTCATTGGAGTCACCCTCAAGTTCAAAGGTGATTCCCTTTGCCAGGAATGCGCCGAAGCTCTGGCCGGCGGAACCCGTGAACCTGCACTGGATTGTGTTGTCGGGCAATCCTTCCTCCCCCCAGCGCAGCGAGACTTCGCCGGAGAGACTGGCGCCCACAGTGCGGTTTGAATTTTTTACCAGGGCAAAGAGTTTTACCGGGACTTTTTTCTCAATTGCCTGTCTGGCCTGCGCAATGAGTTCATGGTCGATTGTCAACTGTGTCTGCACGGGCTTTTTGCCCGAGCTCTTCCGCATGGCGGGGTCCTGGTCTTCCGGTACATACAGCACGCGTGAGAAATCCAGTCCCTTTGCCTTCCAGTGGTTTATTGCGCTGTTTGTTTCAAGCATGTCAACGCGGCCGACCATGTCATCCACGGTTGCAAAACCAAGCGATGCCATGATCTCGCGAAGCTCCTGTGCCACAAAGCGCATGAAGTTGATAACGTGCTCAGGCTTACCCGTGAAGCGTTTGCGGAGCTCGGGGTCCTGCGTGGCTACTCCAACCGGGCAGGTGTTCATGTGGCACTTGCGCATCATGATGCAGCCGAGCGTGACCAGGAAGAGCGTGCCAAAGCCGAACTCCTCGGCGCCCAACAGCGCGCCTATGGCCACGTCGCGGCCGGTTTTGAGCTTACCGTCAACCTGAACGCGGATCTTGTCGCGCAAATGGTTTTTCACCAGGGTCTGCTGTGTCTCGGCCAAACCTATTTCCCACGGGATGCCGGCGTGCTTGATTGAGGAAACGGGCGAGGCGCCGGTTCCGCCGTCGTGGCCCGCAATCAGCACCATGTCCGCATTGCCCTTGGCGACTCCCGCGGCAACTGTCCCGACCCCGGCCTCGGCTACAAGTTTAACGGAAATTCGGGCACGGGGATTCGCGGACTTGAGGTCATAGATGAGCTGTGCGAGGTCTTCTATTGAATAAATGTCATGATGAGGCGGGGGCGAGATGAGCATGACGCCGGGAGTGGAGTGGCGCACGTGCGCGATCATCTCGTCAACCTTGTATCCCGGGAGCTGGCCGCCCTCGCCGGGTTTGGTGCCCTGCGCCATCTTGATCTGCAGTTCGTCTGAATGCACGAGGTAATTGGAGGTCACGCCAAAGCGGGCAGAGGCCACCTGCTTGACCCTGCTCTTCATGCTGTCCCCATTGGCAAGCGGTGCGTAGCGGGCAATATCCTCGCCGCCCTCGCCGGAATTGCTGCCCGCGCCCAGGCGGTTCATGGCGATTGCCAGGGTCTCATGCGCTTCCCTGGATATCGAGCCGAAGCTCATGGCTGAAGTGTAGAACCGCTTTACGATTGATTCAACCGGTTCGACTTCCTCAATCGGCACGGAGATCCCCTGTTTGAACCCGAAAAGACCGCGCAGGGTGCAGAGGTTTTTTGAAGAGTCATCTATCATGCATGAATATTTTTTATAGAGAGAATAGTCATTGGTGCGTACCGCGCGCTGGACTGTGGTTAATGCTTCAGGCGTGAGCACGTGCTTGAAGGAGTTGGTGCGGAAATGGATGTCACCACCCGAATCCAGGTTGAAGTCATCAGACTGCGTCTGTGATACTGCCGCTGTGTGGCGTGTAATCGCTTCGCGGGCAATCACGTCAATTCCAATCCCGTTGATTCGTGATGGTGTGCCGGGAAAATACCTGTCCACAACACTCTCGGCAATGCCCACTATCTCGAAAATCTGGGCGCCGCAATAAGAACGAATGGTGGAAACTCCCATCTTGGACATGATTTTCAGCAAGCCCTTTTTTATTGCCGTTATGTAGTTGTCAAACGCCTCGTCTATCTTCATGTTTTCCGGCAAATCACCGCTTTCGAAGAGGTCGGCTATGGTCTCAAAGGCGAGGTATGGATTGATCGCAGACGCGCCGAAACCAATAAGCAAGGCAAACTGCATGACCTCCCGCACTTCGCCGGATTCCACGATAATGCCGGCCAGATGCCGCAGGCCTGCGCGTATCAGGCAGTGATGAATGCTTGAGACCGCCAGGAGCGCTGGAATCGGGACCTTGTCGCTGTTGGCAAACCGGTCCGACAAGACCAGAAGCGAGGCGCCTTCCCCGATCGCCTTGATCGCGGCCTGGCCCAGTTCCTCCAGTTTTTGTTCAAGCGCAACAGCAGACGCGGGCGAAAAGAGAATGGGCAGGACAGCTGATTTCAGCCCATCCCTGTCCACGTTTCGGAGTTTAAACATGTCGTCATTCGTGAGGACCGGGTGTGGAAGCTTGAGCCTGTGACAGTGCTCGGGCGTCTCATCCATAAGGTTGTGTTCCCGGCCCACCCAGTTCATGAGTGACATGACAAGGTTTTCCCTGTAAGGGTCTATGGGCGGGTTTGTGACCTGGGCGAAGAGCTGCTTGAAATAATTGTACAAAAGAACAGGTTTGTCTGAAAGCACGGCGAGCTGGGTGTCATTTCCCATGGAACTCACCGGTTCCTGCGCGTTTATTGCCTGGGGTGCGATTATCATGGAGATGTCCTCCATGGTGTAGCCGAAGATTTTCTGCCGCATGCGCAGGCTAGTGTGTTCCGTTTCAACCGGGCCAGGTGCCTGAAAGAGTCCCTTGAGTTCAATCCTGTTCTGCTCCAGCCAGCGGCGGTACGGCTTCTGTCTTGAGACCGTGGCCTTGATTTCATTGTTGTGGATGATCCTGCCGGCGGATGTGTCCACCATGATCATCTTGCCTGGTGCGAGCCGGCCCTTGGCCAACACGTCATCGTTGGGGATGTCGAGCACGCCTGTTTCCGAGGCGAGGATGAACTTGCCGCTTTTTGTAACCGTGTAACGCGCAGGACGCAGGCCATTGCGGTCCAGGATCGCCGCGGCCTTGACGCCGTCAGTAAAAGCGATGGCAGCGGGTCCGTCCCATGGTTCCATCATGGAGGAGTGGTATTCAAAGAAGGCGCGCTTGTCCTCGCTTATGTGGTACTTCTGGCCGAAAGCCTCTGGAATGAGCATCATCATGGAATGCTCCACCGAGCGTCCGGAATGGGACAGCAATTCAAATACATTGTCAAGCTGGCCCGAGTCGCTTGAGCCTGGGGTGATGATGGGGAAGAGATGTTTTATCTCGTCACCGAAGACAGGCGATGCGAGTGATGACTCGCGCGCGTTCATCTTGTTGACGTTACCGCGGAGCGTGTTGATTTCGCCGTTGTGGGCCAGGTTGCGGAACGGCTGCGCCAAAGGCCATGAGGGAAATGTGTTTGTGCTGTAGCGCGCGTGAATGAGGGCTATCGCGCTTGTCATGCGTGTGTCGGTGAGGTCAGGATAAAAAATATCCATCTGCGGGGCGGTCAGCATTCCCTTGTATACGACTGTCCTGCATGAGAACGAGGAAAAATAAAAATCCTCGAGTGAATAACCCTGGTCTGCAACCTTGTTTTCAATTATGCGGCGCGTAATATAAAGCTTGCGCTCCAGCGCATCCCCGGCAAGACCTTCAAATTGCACAAAGACCTGCCAGACAGATGGCATCGATTCCAGGGCAATCCGGCCAAGGCATGAATCATCTTGTAGAACTTTGCGGAATCCTGTCAGGATTCCCCCGCATTCATCGATTGTTTCCCCGATTGTTTTTTTGAGTTTTTGCTGAACATGCTCTGTCCGGGGGAGGAAGAGCATACCGGCGCCGTAAGAACCAGGCTCCGGGAGCTTTACACCCTGCAACTGCATGCAGGCTGCAAAGAACTCGTGCGGGATCTGGATCAGTATCCCGGCACCGTCGCCTGTTTTCCCGTCGCCGCCCACAGCCCCCCTGTGTACGAGGTTTTTAAGAACGTTAATGCCGTCGGTTACTATCTGGTGGCTCTTCTGTCCCTTGATGTTTACGACAAATCCTACGCCGCAGGCATCGTGTTCAAATTGCGGATCGTAGAGGCCCTGTTTCTGCAAAATATTCCTCCTCCATTAAGGTAATCAATTATACTGCAAAAAGCATGCCAGTATCCGCGATATAGAGGAACTGATGCGCATTGGCCGCATCAGGGCATGGATTTCAGTTTCTGGTACAATGAGTTTCTGTGCAGGCCAAGATAATCCGCGGCCTCGGTTTTTTTATTGTTGTGCAGGATCAGGGCATGCTCGATCAGGTATTTCTCGACCCTTTCCATTATGGAGTCATAGATTCCCCCGGGAGCGAGCCTGGAAATTTCCTGGATGACGCTTTCCTTCAGTGTTTCTTCCGGTTGGAGACCGATCTGTTTTACAAGCTCCTCGGGCAGGAGAGCTTCATCCAATATGCTGTTTTTGGACAGGAGTATCGCCCGCTCGATCACGTTCTGGAGTTCCCTGATGTTGCCGGGCCAGTTATGGTTGTACAATATCTGGTTGAATCTCGGCGTAGTGCCGGAGATGTTTTTTTTATATCTCGCCCTGTATTGGCTGATGAAATGCTCGATAAAGAGGGGAATGTCATCCTGACGATCCTTCAGTTCCGGCAACTCAATCCTGATCACGTTTAACCGATAGTAGAGATCTTCCCTGAATTTTTTTTCACTCACCAGGTTTTTCAGGTTTTTATTTGTTGCAGCAATCACCCGGACATCGATTTTTATGCTTTTTTCCGAGCCAATGGGTTCAATCTGCTTTTCCTGCAAAACGCGCAATATTTTCGCCTGAAGGCTGAAATCCAGGTCGCCTATTTCATCCAGGAATATCGTGCCCTGGTCTGCGAGCTGGAATTTCCCTTTTTTGTCGCTGATGGCGCCGGTAAATGAACCCTTTTTGAATCCGAAGAGTTCGGACTCCAGCAGGTTTTCAGGGATTGCCGCGCAGTTGATGCTGACAAAGGGATTCTGCGATCGGATGCTCTGCCTGTGGATGTACTGGGCCAGGACCTCCTTGCCTGTTCCTGTTTCACCGGTGATGAGTACTGTGACATCCGTATCCGCTATCTGGTCAGCCAGGTGCAGTATTTCCGCAATCCGCCTGTTTTTGCCAATAAAGAGCGAATCAGGCTCTTTTTCCGTCAATTTTTCCTTTAATTCCAGGTTTTCCTTCACCAACCTGGTCTTTTCCCTGGCCGCAATCACGTGATTGTATATTCTGTTGGAGATAATTGCGGCAACCAATACCATCAGCTCTGAGGTGTTGTCATAATCAGACTCCGAGTGATATTCCTTTTCCAGACTGAAAACACCCACTGTTTTGTTTTCATAGCGTATGGGAACAGCAAAAAAGGAGTTTCTCTCGGTGTGGCTCCTCCTGATTTTCATTCTGTTGAGGAATTCCTTGCTTTCAGCGATATTTTTGATGAATATGGCTTGGCCGCTCTTGTATACCCTGCCGATGATTCCCTCGCCGACCTGATAGACGCCCCGCTCCACGGCCTCCTGGCTCAAATTGTGGGAGGCTGTCACCTTCAGTTGATCATCCTCGTCAAGAAGCACGAGCATCCCCCTCTTGATGTTGAAGGTGGTTGATATAGTGTCCATTATGGATGCGAACATCTTTTCAAGGTTGTTCTGTTCCTCAAGAATTGTTGCGACCTTCACAAGCAGGTTCTGCCGTTTGATTTTGTTGTTCAATTCTTCTATGAGATACAGCCGCTGCAGTATCTGCGCAATGAAAACGGAAATGGTCTCCATGATTTCCACATGGCCCATGTCGAAAGCGCCGAGTTTTTGGCTGTCGACGCTGATGACGCCGATGGTTTTATCCCCTATTTTCAGGGGCACGGCCAGTTCCGATTTCAGGTTTTTACCGATCCTGACGTATTTTTTTGTCTTGCTTGCGTCATTGACCAGCTGCGATTTTCCGGTTTTGGCCACCATTCCCGTGACGCCCTGACCGACCTTCAGGGCTGTCATGACAATCTTTTTCTTCTCAAGACCCCTGAAGGCCTTGACTTCCAGGATCTGTGTTTCCGGAGAAATTATCATGACGCTTCCGGTGAGCGCGCCGGTCGCTTCAATGCATTTGTCTATGAGGTAGGCGAGGAGCTCGTCTGATGAGGATACCGAGTTTATTTCGCCCATTATCTCTTCTATGAGTTTGAGTTTTTCAGTTTCTTCCATGCCACAGCCTTATTATTGGAATGCACATTTATTGTGCTTTATCTATGCTTTCAAACCTGATATGCACTATTATTGTGCATTTTTGGCATCTTGTAAACAGGTAAGATGCATCAAAAACGGCAATACTGCCCGAAAAGGCAGTGCAACAACATGGCACGGTAATTGCAGTTACAGGCAAGTGGAGGATCAAATACATGACTTACAATTCCGGGAATACAGCATGGGTGTTGATATGCGCGGCCCTGGTGATGTTCATGACAGTGCCTGCCCTGGCGCTCTTCTACGGGGGTCTTGTCAAACGCAAGAACGTACTGAACGTGCTTGTCCAGTGCTTTATCAGTCTGGCCATTGTCAGCCTGCAGTGGGTGCTCTTTGGCTACAGTCTGTCATTTGGCCCCGGGAAAGGCATCCTGTCCGGATTCATCGGTTCTTTTGACTGGGCATTTTTGAAGAACCTTCCTGAACCAAGCCCATATTTCGTATCCCAGTCTGCGGGACAGATTCCGCATCTGGCATTTGTCATTTACCAGGGGATGTTCGCGGCAATCACTCCGGCGCTTATCATCGGCGCTTTTGCCGAACGGATCAAGTTTTCGGCCTTTTTGCTTTTTACCGTGGCCTGGTCTTTCCTGGTTTATAATCCGGTCTGCCACTGGGTCTGGTCCGCCGACGGGTGGCTCTACAAGATGGGAGCCCTGGATTTTGCCGGTGGGCGCGCCGTTAATATAAACGCAGGAATCACGGGGCTGCTGACCGCACGAACGAGCGGCA
>Ga0105104_10002956_pt1 | contig 12252 bp, 6 predicted proteins | sample PPLLaktember2015_3_FD_87034 | JGI IMG/M metagenome (GOLD analysis project Ga0105104, IMG submission 87034) | Freshwater sediment microbial communities from Prairie Pothole Lake near Jamestown, North Dakota, USA - PPLs Lake P7 Core (6) Depth... | ecosystem: Environmental > Aquatic > Freshwater >...
GAGGGCTTCATCCCCACCGGCTGGTACCCGACGGGCGTGATGTTCACGCCGGACGGCAAGCGCATCCTCGTGCTGAACGGCAAGGGGCTGGTGTCGTTGCCCAACCCGCGCGGGCCGACCGGCGACTTCCAGTACTCCGGGTCGATGCTGCAGGGCGCGCTGTCCCTGATCCCGACGCCCGACAAAGCCACGCTCGACGCGATGACGAAGAAGGCCTACGAGCTGGTGCGCTACACCGACGCCACCCGCCTCGCGCCGGCCGACGCCCCCAAGGCCTCGCCGATCCCGGGGACCGTCGGCCAGCCCTCGCCGATCAAGCACGTCTTCTACATCATTCGCGAGAACCGGACGTACGACCAGGTGCTGGGCGACGTCCCGCAGGGCAACGGCGACCCGACGCTGACGTTGTTCGGCGAGGACGTCACACCCAACGCGCACGCCCTGGTCAACGAGTTCGTCCTGTTCGACAACTTCTACGTGGACGCCGAGGTCAGCATGGACGGCCATGCCTACTCCACCGCGGCCTACGCGACGGACGTCGTGGAGAAGATCTGGCCGACGAACTACGGCGGCCGGGGCGCGGTTTACCTGAGCGAGGGCGGCTGGACGATGCGCGGCCCGTTCGGAAATTTCGCGGCCCCGCCCAACGGCTACCTGTGGGACTTCGCCACGCGCGCAGCCGTGACCGTCAGGAGCTACGGCGAGTTCGCGGATTGGAAGAAGAAGGGCGGGCCGGTCGAGGCGACGGTGCCCGGCCTGAAGGGGCTCGTGCACCCGCGCTACCCCCCGTACGACACGACGATCCCCGACAAAGAGCGCGTGGACGTGTGGCTCGAGGAGTTCAGACAGTTCGAGGCGACCGGGCAGCTGCCGCGACTCTCGATCATCCGCCTCGGCAACGACCACACCAACGGAACGCGGCCGGGATCCCCGACACCGCGCGCGATGGTGGCCGAGAACGACTACGCGACGGGCCGGGTGGTGGAGGCGATCTCGAAGAGCCGCTTCTGGAAGGAGTCCGCGATCTTCGTTCTGGAAGACGACGCCCAGAACGGTCCTGACCACGTGGACGCCCACCGCTCCGTCGTGCTGGTCGTCAGCCCGTTCACCAAGCGCGGCTTCGTCGATTCCACGCTCTACACGACGTCGGGCGTTCTCCGGACGATGGAACTGATCCTCGGCATCCCGCCGATGAGCCAGTACGACGCCGCCGCCGCGCCGATGTACAACGCGTTCCAGGCGACGCCGGTGCTGACGCCCTTCACGCTGCGCAAGGCCCGGTACCCGTTCGACGAGATGAACCCGCCCAATGCCCCCGGCTCGCAGGCTTCGCTCCTCATGAACCTGGAGGAGGCCGACATGGCCCCCGAGCAGGAACTGAACGAGATCATCTGGAAGTCGGTTCACGGCGCCCGGGCTGTGATGCCGCCGCCGCGGCGGACGGGGTTCGTGCGGGCTATCGGGGATGACGACGATAAGTAGTGGTCAGTGGACAGTGGGCAGTGGCCAGCGAGACACGCGCGTCACGCTGGCGCAGGACGGTGTGATCCACTGGCCACAGGCCACTGACCACAGGCCACTGCAGAAGTCAGCGCCGCGGCGGGCCCGTTTCACGCCGCGGCATCACCCCAGTGCCCAGCTTCTCGACCCTCCGCGCCTTCATGTCGTAGGCGTCGCCGGGCGAGAGCACGAAATACGGCTTCTCCCAGGGCTGGTAGGGGCGCGTGTTGTCGTGCACGGCGACCTTCCACTTCCCCATCACCTCGAACCGGTCGCCCTTCACGACGATCGCGGTCCCTTCCGACAATCCGATGCCGAGCAGGTTCGGGAACTTCTGGATGACGGGGATGAGGTCGTCCCAGCGATTGCGCGCGTTGATGTGCTGGTCGATGGCCGAACGGCGCAGGAAGTTGAACCCGTGCTCGTGCTCGGGCTCCGGCGTCATGATGATCTGGGCCCCGGCGATCGCGCCGCGCACCAGGTAGTCGCCTTGGATCGTCGCCCCGGCGGAGCTGCCGCCGATGACGCCGCCCCGCTCGAGCACCTTGTGGAACTCGCGGTAGGTCAGCGTGTTCATGTAGGAATCCACGATGTTCCACTGGCGGCCGCCGTCGAACCAGACCGCGTTCGCCTCGCGCAGCGCCTTCACGAACGCCTCGGTGTCGGCCTCCTTGGGGTCGTGCGTGTGGAGCATCGTGACGTTCTTCACCCCCCGCTTGAGCCACGCGGCGATCACCTGCTCCTGCCGGTAGACCCTGATCGTCCCGTCCGGGTTCTTGTTGCCGCCGGCCGTCGGCACCACTATGAGTTTCGCGTCGGGCCCGCCCGCCAACTCGATGAACTTCTCGGTGATCCCCGTGCCCTCGAGGGACCCGCCCCCCACGATCACGAGCGTGCCCTTCGCTGGGCCGTACTCGGGGGCGGCCGGCACGGGTGCGAGCTTGGCGGCAGCCGCCGGCGTGGCCGCTGCGGGCCCGGCCGCCGGCGGGGCCTGCGCGGGGGCGTTCGCCGCCGGGAGGAACAGGGTGAGCGCGAGGGACAGGGTGACGTTGCGCAAGACGTGTTTCATGGCGGGGGGATTCTATATCAGGACGACGGGTACCAGGGAGCAAGGGACCAACTGACTACTTGGCAATTGGCAAGTGGACGCTGGTTCCCTTGTTCCCTGACCAGAAGTACCGGGTGCTCGTCGCATTCTGCATTTTGCATTCTGCATTTTGCATCGTGCATTTTGCATTTTGCATTCTGCATTCTGCATCGTGCCCCTTCTCCGTTCTCAATTCTCAATTCTCCATTCTCAATTCTCCATTCTCACTTCTTCTTCCTCACGCCCCATGTGGGCGGCGCGGGTTCGTTGGTCATCCGGTTGACCGGCTTCTCCTTCAGGAGACGCAGCGCCTCCTCGACGGCGCGTTCCAGCTGCGGGTCCTTGCCGGCCACGACGTCCTTCGGCCAGTTCTCGACGTCGAGGTCTGGAGCGGTGCCCTCGTTCTCGACCGCCCACTTGCCGTCGCGCGTGAAGAAGCCGCCTCGCGGCGCGATCATGGAGCCGCCGTCGATGAAGGGCGGCGTGTCGGCCGTGTGGACCAGGCCGCCCCAGGTGCGCTTGCCCACGAGGGTGCCCACCTTCCGCCGCTGGAACATGTAGGGCATCAGGTCGCCGCCCGAGCCCGCCATCTCGTTGACGATCATCACCTTCGGCCCCCAGATGCCGGCCGAAGGGCTCGTGAACGGGTAGCGGTCGCCGGCCACGTTGTTGAAGTAGCCGTCGAAGTCGCGCTGCAGCACGTCGATGATGTAGTCGGCTGCCGAGCCGCCGCCGTTGTAGCGCTCGTCGATGATCGCCCCTTGCTTGTCCTGCTGCGCGAAGTAGTAGCGGTTGAAGCTGGTGTAGCCCGGCTGGCCGGTGTTCGGGACGTAGACGTAAGCCAGCTTGCCGCCGGACAGCTTGTCCACCAGGCGGCGGTTGTGCTCGACCCAGGCCCGCGTCCGCAGCGCCTGCTCGCTCGCCACCGGCACCACGGTCACCTGCCGCGCGCCCTCGAGCACCGGCTTCGCGTTCACCGACAGCACGGTCTGCCGGTTCGCGGTGCCGTCGAGCAGGCGGTAGATGTTGTCCGGAGCCCGCAGTTCCACGCCGTTGATCGCCACGATGAAGTCGCCGACGTTCACGTCCACACCGGGGGCCGCGAGCGGCGCCCGCAGGTCCGGGTTCCAGCTCTCGTTGTCATAGATCCGGGTGATCTTGTAGCGGCCGGACTCGACAACGAAGTCCGCACCGAGCAGCCCGCCCGGCGATGGCGGCACCTCCGGCATCTCGCCGCCGCGCACGTAGGAGTGGCCGATCGCGATCTCCGCGCCCATGTTGTCGAGCAGGTAGTTCAGGTCTGCCCGGTGCATGGCGTACGGCAGCAGCGCGCCGTACATCTGCTTCATCGTCGGCCAGTCGGAGCCATGCATGGTCGGGACGTAGAGGTAGTCGCGCTGCAGGCGCCAGCCCTCGTTGAAGATCTGCCTGAACTCCTCCTTGGGCTCGAGGTACATCCGCAGCGAAACGCTCAGCCGCCCCTGCCCGGCCTGTGGGGGGTTGCGGTCGGCGTCCACGAGGAGCAGGTTCACTCCCCCGCCGCCTGCACCCGGGCCGGCGGCCCCGCCCCCGGGCCCGCCACCGGTCCTGTAGAGCAGCTTCTTCCCGTCCGCGGTCACGTCGTACTCCGCCACCCCGCTGGCAAACTGCGCCGCCTTCCGCTCGCTCAGGCGGTACCGGTGCAGCGTGCCGCCGCCCGCGCCGGGGCCGGCCGGCGCCTCGAGATAGAAGATCGTCCCGGCCACGCCCGCCTGCAGCAGCGAATACTGCCGTTCGGGGACGCCGGGAATCGAGAGGATGCGGCCCTGCAGGCCGTCGAAGTCGATCTGGACGGTCACCGGCTTGGCCGGGGGCTTCGCGCCAGCCCCACCCGCCTGCTCACCGCCCTCCTGTCCCTCGAGCGCGGGGGAAGGCCGCGCCGGCGCCGCCTGGATGCCCTTGTCCTCGTCGCTCTCCGGCAGCAGCGGGCTCGGCTCGCCCTTCTTCAGGACGGCGACATACAGTCCGAACGTCTCCTCGCGGTCGTAGGAGGTCATGTCGAGCCACTGCGATCGAAGGCCGAAATCGGTGGACGCCAGGAACCACAAGTACTTGCCGCTCGCGTCCCACACCGGGTACATGGTGTCGGCCAGGCCGTCGGTCACCGGCTTCGTCTCGCCCGTGTCCACGTTGCTGACGAAGATGGCGCGATAAAGGGACTGCAGCCGGCTGGCGTAGGCCACCCACTTCGAGTCGGGGCTCCACGCCGGATGCAGCGTCCGCTGCGGTACCATCCACGGGTCGCGGCCCACCACCTTGGCCTTGCCCGTCTCGACGTCGAGCACCCAGACGTTCAGCTTGGTGTCCGTGTAGAGCAGCTTCTTCGAATCGGGCGACCACGAGGGCGTGTAGTAGAAGGTCGGCTTCTCCAGCGCGATCTCGCGCGGTGGTGTGAGCCCGTCCTGCGCCTCGATCATCAGCTTGTACTCGCCCGACTTGTCGCTGAAGTACGACACGTACTTCCCGTCTGGCGACCAGGCCGGCTGGCGCTCGGCCGATCCGCTCGAGCGCGTGAGGTTCCGCACGTCGCCCTTCTCCGCGGGGACGGTGAAGATCTCGCCGCGCGCCTCCATCACGACGCGCTTGCCGGTCGGCGACAGGCCGATGTTCGTCATCCGGGCCGTGACGTCCGCCCAGCGCGGCATCATCCACGGGAAGTCCCCCGCGGCGGTGATCTCGACCACGCGCGTCTTGCCCGACTTCGGGTCGAGCTCGTGGACGTAGCCCGCCTGCTCGAAGACGACCGTTCCGGCGCCGGCGTCCATCGCCTTGACGTCGAAGTCCGCAAACCTGGTGACCTGGTTCAGCCGCTTCGCCTTCGGCTCGTACGACCAGACGTTCGCCACCCCGTCGCGGTCCGAGATGAAGTACACGGTGTCCCCCACCCAGACGGGGTCCACGTCCTTCGAATCGGTCCACGGCGGCGAGACCAGGTCCCAGGTCTTGAGGTCCACGATCCAGATCGGCCGGTTCTGGCCACCGCGATAGTTGCGCCGCTCCTCGTCCCACGAGTTGTTCATCCGGTAGGCGATGTGGTTGCCGTCCGGCGAAATCTTCCCCTGGTACCCGCGGGGCAGCGGCAGCGGCTCCTCGACGCCGCGGTCCACCGCCACCGTCCAGAACCGCGGCGCGGCGCTGGGCGCCCACGAAGCGCGCGAGGAAGCGAAGAGCACGCGCGTGCCGTCGGGGGTCCACCCCTGGACGATGTCGCCGCCGGGATGCCAGGTGAGACGCCTGGGCTCTCCCCCGAGGGCCGGAATGACGTAGACGTCCACGTTCCCGGCGTACTCGGCGCTGAAGGCAATCGACTTCCCGTCCGGGGAGAAGCGCGGGTTCACCGCCTGCCCCTGGAAGCTGGTCAACCGGCGCGCGGCGCCGCCGGCCCGCTCGACCACCCAGATGTTGTTGGCGTAGGTGAACGCGATGTGCGTGGCGCTGACGGTCGGCGAACGCAGCAGGCGTGTGCCCTGGCCGTTGGCGGCGGCAGGAACGGCCGCCAGCAGCAGGCACGGCAGCGAAAGCAAGAGCGCGCGAGTCCTGGGCATCTGCATGGCATGACCTCTCGGGAGAAAGGGGGGACGGTTCGCGATTCTACTCCGGACGGCTGCCCGGCATTCTGCATTCTGCATTCTGCCTTTTGCATTCTGCCTTTTGCATTCTGCATTCTGCATTTTGCATTCTCCATCCCCCGGCAGTAGGATCGCCAGTCATCATGCCCAACCTCCTCACACCGCTCTCCTTCGCCGGCCTGACGCTGCGGAACCGGATCGTGATGCCCCCGATGTGGTCGGGGCAGGCGACGCCGGAGGGCTTCGTCACCGACGCGATCGTGGACTACCACCGCCGCCGGGCGGCCGCCGGCTGCGGGCTGGTGATCGTCGAGCACTCGTTCGTGCACCCGCTCGGCCGGCACTCGGCGAACCAGATCGGCGCGCACACCGGGGCGGCCGTCCACGGCCTGTCGCGCCTGGCGTCGGCGATCAAGGCGGAGGGTGCTGCGGCGTGCCTGCAGCTGTCCTACGCGGGCTCCCGCTCCTCGTCTGCCGTCCTGGGAGTCCTGCCCCTCGCGCCGTCGGCCGTGAAGCACCCGTACGAGCCGGAGGGGGAGGTGCCGCAGGAGGCGACCCCCGGCCAGCTTGCCGGGATTGCCGCGGCGTTCGGCGACGCCGCCGACCGTGCGCGGCTCGCGGGCTTCGACGCCGTCGAGATCCACGCCGCCCACGGCTTCCTGCTGTCGCAGTTCCTTTCGCCGCTGACCAACCGCCGGACGGACGACTACGGCGGGGCCGTGGAACAACGGGCGCGCCTGCACCGGGAGGTCGTGGCCGCGGTGCGGGCGAGGGTCGGCGCGTGGTTCCCGGTGTTCATCCGGCTGGGCGCCCACGACGAGACGCCCGGGGGTCTCGAATTGGACGAGGCCTGCAACGTCGCGGCGTGCATGGCCGAGAACAGCCTGAACCTGATCGACGTCTCGGGCGGCCTGCAGGGGTCGCGCGGCGTCGGGAAAGGACCGGCGTATTTCGTGCGGTACGCCGAGGCCATCAAGCGCCGGGTTGGCGTGCCGGTGCTGGTCACCGGCGGCATCGCCGAGCCGGCGATGGCCGACCAGATCATCCGCGACGAACAGGCGGACCTGGTGGGCGTCGGCCGTGCCATGCTCAACGACCCCGGCTGGGCCCAGCAGGCGATCCGCCGCCTGTCGCAGGTTCCACAGGCCTGAAGGCCTGTGCCTACGAGACATTCAAGCTCCAGTGTCCGCGACGGCCACACCGGGGCCTGGGTCCTCGGTCGGAGCAGGGCTTCCCTGGCCTGAGCGACGTCGAAGACAGCCCGGTTGACAGGGACGCGGTCCAAGAGGGCTTCGCTGGCCTGAGCGTCGCCGAAGGCAGCCCTGCTCGAGCCCCCGCTTGCCCGGCGCTGCGGGCGGTGACAGAATCCTGAAGGATGCGACTGATCATCGTCGGCGGCGGTGAGGTCGGTCATGCCCTCGCCCGCGCGCTCTCGCCCGACCACGACGTCTTCGTGATCGACCACAACCCGGCGGTCGGCGACCGCTTCGCGTCGCTCGACGTCGAGTTCCTCCCCGGCAGCGGCACGAGCCTGTCGGTCCTGCGCAAGGCCGGCGTCGAGCGCTCCCAGCTGTTCGTCGCCTGCACCGGTCAGGACGAGGTCAACGTCGTGGCCTGCGCGCTGGCGAACCAGATCGGCTCGCCGGAGACAATCTGCCTGGTTTCGCGGGAAGACTTCCTCGGGGCGGACGGCGGCAGCGCGCTGCTCCGCGAGCACTTCGGCATCGACCGCGTCTTGTGGCCCGAAGCGCAGCTGGCGGCCGATATCGTCCGCATCATCGAGGCGCCGGGCGCGATCGACGCCGAGGAGTTCCTGGACGGGCGCGTGCGCCTGCTGGAGTACCGGCTGGAGGAACGGTCCCCCCTGTGCGCCGGCCCGCTCGCCACGATGCACCTCCCGCGCGGAGCGCTGGTGGTGGCGGTCAAGCGTGGGGACCAGTACATGATCCCCCGCGGTTCCTCGCGACTGCTTCCCGGCGACAAGGTCTTCCTGATGGGCCACCCGGAGCCGATGCGGATGATCCAGTCGCGCCTGGTGACCGGGCGGCCGGCGCGGGATCGGCAGAGCGTGACGATCGTCGGCGGCGGGGACGTGGGCCTGCGCATCGCCCAGCAGCTCGATCGATCACCCGACATCGACCTTCGCGTGATCGAGTCCAATTCGGCGCGCGGGGAGATGCTGGCGGCCACCCTCAGCCGGGCGTTGGTGCTGAACGGCGACGGGACCGACCTCGAGCTGCTCGAGGCCGAGGAGATTGGCCGCAGCGACGTGCTGGTGTCGGTGATCGACAACGACGAACGGAACCTCTTCGCCTCGTTGATCGGCCGGCAGCTGGGCGTGCGCAAGATCATCACCCGCGTGAGCAAGGCCGGGAGCCTGCGGCTGTTCGAACGCGTCGGCGTGGACGTCCCGCTGTCGGCGCGCGGCGCCGCTGTCGCGTCGATCGTGTACGGCGTCAAGGGCGGGCGCTCGCGGCTGTTGGCCGTGCTCGAGGAGGGCCAGGCGGAAATCCTGGAGCTTGCCGTGCCGGCCGGCTTCGTCTCAACGCCGCTGATGGATCTCCAGGCCCCGCCCGACTCGATCGTCGGCGCGATTCGCCGGGGCGACGAGGTCATCGTCCCACATGGCGACGATCGGATCGAGGGCGGCGACACCCTGATCGTCTTCACCACGGCCGCCTCGGCGGACCAGGTGCGCGACTTCTTCGGGCCACCGGCCGACTGAGCACACGATGCGCCTCGCGGTGATCGTCCACCTCCTCGGCGGCATCATCCGCATCTACGCCGTGACATTCGCGGCGCCGATCCTGGTCGCCGCGTGGTACGGAGAGTGGCGCGACGCCTACGGCTTCCTGGGGGCAGGCCTGCTGACGCTGGTTATCGGCGTCGTCGCCGTCCGGGCGTCGCCCGGCATCCCCGACGACTTCCGGCGTGCCGAGGGCATGGCCGTCGTCTCGGCGGCGTGGCTGGTGGTCGCCGTGTTGAGCGCCATCCCGTTCGTCTGGACCGGCCTCGGGCCGATCGACGCGCTCTTCGAGTCGATGTCCGGCCTCACCACCACCGGCTCCACCACCCTCGTGGACTTCAGCTTGTACGGGAAGGCCTTCTTCTTCTGGCGCGGCCTGATCATGTGGGTCGGAGGCCTCGGCGTCATCGCGCTGTTCGTCGCCGTGCTGCCGCGGCAGGCGATCGCCGGCCGGGAACTGTTCTTCGCGGAGGCACCGGGCCCGACCGACGAAAAGCTGACGCCTCAGCTGCGCCAGACGGCGATGGCCCTGTGGAAGCTGTACGTTGGGCTGTCGGCCGCCCAGGTGGCCGCCCTGCTCGTCACCGGCATGCCGCTGTACGACGCGGTCTGCAACACCTTTGCGACCCTCGCGGCCGGAGGGTTCTCTCCCCATGCCCAGTCAATCATGGGGTACAAGAACCCGGCAGCCGAGTGGGTGATCACGGTGTTCATGTTCCTCGCCGGCGCGAACTTCGCCCTTCAGTACCGGGTCCTGCGCGGCGAGCCGGGCGCACTCTTCTGCGACGAGGAATTCCGGGCCTACTCAGGCATCGTGGTCGTTTCCAGCGCGCTCGTCGCCTTCTACCTGTGGCAGGCCCAGATGCCGGTGCTCGCCGCAATACGACACGGGGCCTTCCAGGTCGTGTCGATCCTCACGACGACGGGGTTCGCGAGCGTGGATTTCGAGCTGTGGTCCGATCAGCCGAAGATGGTGCTGCTCGCGCTCATGTTCATCGGCGGCTGTGCGGGGTCTGCGAGCGGCGGGCCCAAGGTAGTTCGGCACCTGCTGGTTGCGCGCTTCACGATCCTCGAGCTGGCGCGCACGCTACACCCGCGCGCCGTCCTTCCCGTGAAGCTTGGCGGGCGCGTGGTACCCGACGCGGTGATGCGCGCGGTCGTCGTGTTCATGCTCTTCTACCTGCTGGTCTTCGCCGTCTGCACGACGATCGTCGCGCTGCTCGGCGCCGACCTCGTCACCGCCATCACCGCGACGATTGTCACGCTCGGCAACACCGGCCCGGGCTTCTCCAGGGTGGGGCCCATGGCGAACTTCGCGCACCTCCACCCGCTCAGCAAGATCGTGCTCACGCTCGCGATGTGGGTGGGAAGGCTCGAACTGCTGACGGTGCTCGCGCTGCTGCAGCCGGGGCTGTGGCGGAAGGCCCGCTGGAGATGACGTCTACATTCTCAATTCTCAATTCTCAATTCCCAGACGGGCCGCCAGCCCGATGCGTTGCAGCTTCCCCGTCGGGCCCTTCGGCAGGCGGTCGAGGAGCAGGATGCGTTCCGGGACCTTGAACGCGGCAAGCTGCCTCGCGGCAAAACGGCGCAACGCCTTCTCGTCGGCCGCGCCGTCCTGCCCGAGCACCACCGCCGCCCCCACGGCTTCGCCGCGCGAGCGGTGGGGGACCGCGAAGCAGACGGCCTCGGAGACGCCGGGGCAGCGCAGGAGCACGTCCTCGATCTCGTAGGGCGAGATCTTCTCGCCGCCCGAGTTGATCAGTTCCTTGAGCCGGCCGGTCAGGCTGTTCCCCCCTTCCCCGTCGATCACGCCCTCGTCGCCGGTGCGCAGCCAGCCCTCGTGGAACGACGTGCGGTTCGCCTCCTCGGGTCTCTCGTATGCCGTGATGACCGTCGCCCCCCGCAGCGCGATTTCCCCGGGCTCACCCGCCGGGAGCCACTCGCCGTTGGGCCCGAGCACCCGGACGTCCGGCCCAGTGGACAGCCCGACACCCCGCCGGCAGCCGGGGCCGTTGCCGGCCGGCGGGAACGGCGTGCATGACACCTGGTGGGTGGCCTCGGTCATCCCGTAAGCGTTGATCACGGGAACCTCGAAGGCAGCCGCGAGGGCCTCGCGAACGGACATCGGCAACGGCGACGAGCACGATCGGACGAAGCGGAGCGGACGGCGGACGTGCGGCGGCGTGGCGGACGCCGACGAGGCGCGGGCGACGACGGCCTGGTGAATTGTGGGAACCGCGGTGTACCAGGTCGCGCCAGACGTCTCCAGCCAACGGAGAAACCGGTGGGGGTTGAAGCCGGGGGCGCAGCAGACCGCACCGCCCGCCGCGAGCGACGACAGGGCGGCGCCGATCAGGCCGTGCACGTGGAACAGCGGCATCACGTTCAGGCACACGTCGGCGGGGCCGAGGCGAAGCGACGCGGCAATCGCGCGTGCCGACCGGCAGAGCGACTCCCGGCCGAGCGCAACGAGCTTCGGGCGCGAGGTCGTGCCCGAGGTGTGAAGGAGCAACGCCGTGCCAGGCGCGTGGCCTGGGTCCCTTGCCGTCCGCGACGGCTGCCCCGCCGGACATTCGAGGTGGAAGATTCCGGGACCTGCGGCCGCGGGGCGCAGGGTGAGGACCGGGAGATCGCAGGCGACCGCCGCACGTGCGGCCACCGCGCCGCACTCCCCCGCCACGACAACCGCCCGCGCGCCAAGGTCCTCCAGGTAGAAGCGGAACTCGGCCTCGGTGAACGCGGGGTTGAGGGGCGCGACGCATGCGGCGTCGGCGGCTGCGAGCGTCGCGACAAGCGCCTCGGGGCCGTTCGGCGCAACGAGAGCGATCGCATCTCCGGGCCGGACCCCGCACCTGGCGATCGCCTCGGCGTGGCGGCCGATCTCGGCTCGCAACGCCGCCGAAGTCAGCACGCCTCCCTCGACGGCCGCAATTGCCGGCGATGCGTCATCCCGCCCGCTCAACAGATCCAACAGGGTCATCGATTGCTTTCCAGTAGATGGGCGAGCCGAGGAGGCGTTTCGCCGCAGCGCAACCGGTCGCGCACTCGCGCGACGTCGCGCCCAGCCGATTCGGCAAGCTCCGCGAATTCCTCCGCGAAGCCACCGGTTCCCGGGGTCAGGAGGGGCGCATTGAGGAGGGAGGATAACACGGGAGAAGTGGCTGGTGGCCGGTGGCTGGTGGCTAGTCGTCACGGCTGTCACGCAGCCGGCCGACGTTCACCACCAGCCCACAACCACTGGCCACTCCCAACGTACTCGCCACGAGTCCCGGAGCGCGTTTGCGTTGACGATCGTTGCGCCGCGCGGC
>Ga0105104_10002957_pt1 | contig 12249 bp, 11 predicted proteins | sample PPLLaktember2015_3_FD_87034 | JGI IMG/M metagenome (GOLD analysis project Ga0105104, IMG submission 87034) | Freshwater sediment microbial communities from Prairie Pothole Lake near Jamestown, North Dakota, USA - PPLs Lake P7 Core (6) Depth... | ecosystem: Environmental > Aquatic > Freshwater >...
ATATTCACCAACGCCTGCCAAAGCCGCGCCCATCCCAATCAGAATGTTAACGCGTTCCTGGGGATCATCGAAACCTGAGTCCAGAATCAGGTTCAGAGCCTGCAAAGAGATTTCCACGCGTTCGCGCAATAATCCATGGGCGCCATATACACTGGCGAGCGTGGCCAGAGCTGAGGATAAAATGACGGGCGAATTAAGGTGTCTGGCAAGGTCAACCGCCGCGTTGGCAAACTGGACTGGCGTCTCGGTTTTTTCGTGGAAATGGAAGATCAGGGCATCGATAGCCAGGATTCTAAACAAGTTTACTATTTCGATATGTGGGGGCTCGTTCCTCAAGGGCACTAATAGCTCATCCACTTTGGAATGTAAAGCGCTGCTGATCTCGAACGCGATACCCGTGTTTTCAATCCCGGTGTTTTCCCACATTCCAGCAACTGTCTGAAAAATTTTACGATACAAGCGCGCCGCGACGATTTTATCGGCTGGCCCTGTTGCCCGCCATAGTTCAAGCGCCGATTCGTAGGCTGATATTGCATCCAGGCTCTGACGGGTCAACCGATAATTATCAGCTAACATCTCCAGGAGCGTTCTGCGCATTTCCCCTTGTTCGCCTTCCTTCAGCAAGTCAAGGGCAGTTCGCAGATGCAGGCTGGCATCTTCATAGGCATAAAGCGACTCATCGCGTTTCGCCGCCTTGAGTGAATATTCCATTCCAAGCTGGCGCTCGCCCGCGGCAATGTAGTGATAGGCGATCACCTCATAATCATCCGGCTTGCAGGAATGAATGGCATCCGCTAGTTTGCGGTGCCAGGAGGCCCGCCGCGGCGGAGTCAGGTTGGCATAGATCGCCTCCCGCATCAAATGGTGAGCAAACACAAACCCGCCATGCGTTTCGCTCTCACGCAGAAAACCACGCTCCCGCAAGTCATCCAACGCGTCCAGTGACACGCCTTCCGCCCAGCCACCAGCAAGCGAAACAATATCGTACTGGAAGGTTCGCCCTGCAGTAGCTGCAGCCTGCAGGAACGTTCGCGCCATTTCACTGAGGCGCGCTGTGCGCGCAAGAATGGTTTCACGCAGAGACTCAGGCAAAGGGACATCTGCATCCTCCGCATCCTGAACGAAGGCTCCTGACCATTTCCCCTCCTCGACCTGGATCTCGCCGGTCTCGATCATCCCCCGCACGATCTCCTGCAAAAAGAAAGGATTCCCGGCAGTTTCGGTAAACAGCCGATCGGAAAGGATATTTGCTTTTGGCTTATCAATACCGGAAAGATGCATGACCCACTCGCGATTTGCCTCGCGTGACAACCGCTGGAGCGGAATGATTGTGACGATGTCCTCGCGTTCGAACCGCCGCGCAAGGCGTGGCAGAGCATGCTGTATATTGATTTCGTCAGTTCGATATGTGACCACCACAAGCATACGCTCATCATGGAGACGCGGTGTGATGAATGTCAGCCAATCCAGTACTGATTCGGATGCCCAGTGCATATCCTCGATAATCAATAAAACCGGCTGTCGCTGCGACAACAAGATGAAGGACTGCAGCACTGCTTCGAATAACTCCAGTCGCAATTCATCCGGCGAGAGCCCCATCTCCGCGGGTTCCTCTATCTCAAATGCATCAGGCAGGAACCGGGCGAGTGTCGCCCGGTGTGCGGAAGAGAGGGTCAATGTCCGGATCAGGTGAGCGGCCGGTCGAAGCGCCTCAACAATCGGCTGGTGGGGAAGCGCGTTTTCGAATTCATAACAATGACCGATGAGTGGCAGTCCGCCTCTGCGCGAGATTTGATACGCCAGATTCCGAACGAGATGACTCTTGCCCACCCCTGCCTCGCCGCAGACGATCGTCAGGCTTCCCTGACCACGGACGGTATTTTCCCATAGTCCGGTCAGCTTCACCGTCTCGTTCTCCCTTCCAACCAGTCTGGGCGGTATCTGATACAACGGCGAGGCAACACGAGATACTTCCTCATCACCCAACAAGGACTCGCCGCGCTTGATCATATCCACAAGAGTGCAGGTCTCCTCCATGGGCTCTACGCCTAGTTCTCGCTCCAGCATGGACTTCAGCCGCTCATACTCCGCCAGTGCAGAAGCCCGATCCCCCACAAGGGCTAGCAATCGGATGCGATCCTGATACACAAGCTCCGATAGGGGTTCCAGCTGCAGGGCGCGGCGGACGAGTTCCAGGGCAGTCACATACTCCCGCAGATGCTGATAGTGTGCAGTCAGTTTACGCAGGGTCTCGAACTGCATCTGCCGGTACCGCTCGCGTACAGGCGTGAGCCATTCCTCATCCATATCCACCAGCAGGTCGCCTGTATACAGTTCAATGGCGCGAAGCAAGCTCTCCGAATCCGCCTTTCGAATTTGATCTTCGAAGGCTTCCACATCCAGCCAGATCGAGGCTGATGCGTTCCATGTGATCTTATCGCGGGCAATCACCACCCACTCCTCACTGCCCGGCAAGCCTGCGCGCAGGTCACTAAGGGCGCGGCGCAGCATCCCCAGAGATTCCGTTTCGTTCATATCAGGCCAGAGGGTAAATGCCAGGTTTTTTCGCGGGATGCTGTTTTTTTTATGCAGGAGCAAATAAACAAGCAGACGCTTGGCGCGGGGACGCAGCACCGAATCTGCTGGCTGGTCAGGCTGCATCTGAAGATAGCCAAATAACCTTACCTCAAAGGTCATAATACTCGTATTATACGCTGCAATGAATACTGAAACAGCCATTTCTGACCCCTGTGCTGGCTACTTGCTTCATCCGTCAGTTTTTCGAGAAAGCTAAACGGGAATTTTGCCAACTTAATTACGTCTATCCAGATGGGAAAGCTTTGGTACTGGAAAGCCCTGATTGCTCTTTCATCTTGTGAAGGATCGCGGCGCTGAAACCCGTCGGGACCGCTCCGCGAAATTTCGATAGACAGCACCCTGGAACCTGTTCCAGGGTGTCGTCGTTTAACTGTATGTCGTCAGAAGATCTGACGACACTATTGGTCCTTACCTGACGATTGGAATCTCATCTACAGTCCCCTTCATGGTCGCTGTCATGCCCCATAGCCAGCAATTACCGCTCTGGTCGGAAATCTTTACGTACCACCAGGGATTCTTCAGATTATCGTTTCTCCCCAGCACTTCCAATTCCTGTCCTCTATAGAAAACAGTAATCTTATCGCCGTTTCCTCTAGGCTTGTCACGGCAGTTGGCGCTGTCTACGGTAACCGTTGCTATACCGACCACTGAAGAAGGCAGTGTGGCTGTAGGTTCGCGTCCAATGATCTTTTCAGGTGAAAGGTCAATCGGCAGGAAGCGTGCATACGCGGGCAGCGTTGCAGGAGAAGGAAGAAAACGGATCAGGCTGAACGCACCGATCAACACCATCGAACAAGCCAATACCCAACGTGCAGCAAGCTGCTCCAGGCGAGAGTTACAGCCCACCCCAGGCTGAAAAAGTTATACATAGTCGCCACTGCCATACCGATGGAAACCCTCAAGCGATTGCGTAGGACCCAGATAAAGCGCAGAATATGCAGGAACAGAAAGACGGCGGGGATAGTGAGGATCGTATCTGTCAGGGGGCGCACCTTCACTGGGCTGGAAAAAAGATTGAAGACTGCACCCAGTACCGGGAAAAATGCAAAGAGCAAGTTAAAGACATCGGAAAACCAGCCCAACCCACCAACCAGATAATAATATCGTTGGGCGAGAGTGAGTTTGTTTGTCGGGTCTACCCAGTGTGCCCAAGGCATGAGGGCTTCCCAATGTTTTTTGAGAATTTGAATACCGCCAAAGCACCAGCGGAAACGCTGCTTCTTCAGCCCTTCGAAGTTAATTGGCATCATCCCGCTTCCAAAGGCTCTGTTGATGTATAGCGATTGATAGCCCTTTTTCAAAATACGCAGGCTGGCTTCGCCATCTTCTGTGATGCACCATTCATCCCAGCCACCGATTTCCTCGAGCACTGATTTGCGAATCAGTCCCATCGTTCCTGCAAAGATAATGGCATTGCGCTCGTTACGGGCGGGCATCGAGACCTCGAAAAAACATTTGTAGCCGCGATAGGTGGACTCAGAAAAGATATCTCCCTTCGAGTCACTGTAATCCTGCGGCGTTTGTACAAATGCCACCTGCGGGTCGGCAAAGGCGGGTATAAGTTCTCGCAGGAAATCAGGATGCACATCACAATCGGCATCGATAATCCCAATAATCTCCGCGTGCGGGTCGGTTTGGGTGACCGCAAAGTTGAGCGCACTCGGGAAAGAGTTCCGCCAACCTGGGCAAAGTATACGTCCGCGGACCGTCCAGTTCACCGGGGACCAAAACAACTTTATTGACTCCCGTCTCGGCAAGGATTTTGACAATGTCATCCCCCTTCAAGAAAGGACCACAAGCATGAGCATGACCATCAATAATCATTCAAGCCTCCATTGTCAGTAAGTTGCTATGGTCTTGAAACGGTTTTAGATAGGATTATATTCCTCCTAGAATCCCTGCGCCCGGTTCCGAAATAGAATATATAATTTGGACATCGTAACCTTACGCTATCTGCGCCATCCGCCATATAGCGCGGACCACTGAGGGGCCGGACATACAGGAATGGATCAGGAGATGTCTGCGCCGAGATTGTCTATTTCCCTGGGGATGGTCATCGGCAAAAATCAAAACAACGTGATTATGTGGAGAACAAATGAAAATAAGCTCCTGCATGAAACGAAATGTTGTGTCCATTCCCATCACCGAGACAATCCTGGAAGCTGCGAAAATCATCGTGAAGAAACATATTGGCCTGTTGCCTGTTGTTAATGAGGCTGGCAACCCTGTTGGTGTCATCGGACTGGGCGACCTGCTCACGCTCGAATTGCCAGATTTTGTCAACTTCCTTCCAGATGTGGATTTTGTCCACGATTTTGGCGCGGTAGAAGATACTCGTCCACCGGCAAAGGCACTGAATCAAACAGTCGAAACCCTGATGCTGCCACCTATCACAGTAGATGAGGATAGCGGTTTGTTACGCACCTATGCGCTTATGTTGCAACATCATCTGCACGATATACCTGTAGTTTCCAGGGAAGGAAAACTGGTGGGCATCAGCTCACGGGTAGATATCGGTGTTGCTATTCTTTCGACGTGGCAAAAGGCGGATTAATGACGATATTTATCGGGGTCATTACTACTGCCATCTTCTTAGGGAGTTTGATTCTCATCTTTACTGAAAAACTGCATCGTTCCATCACTGCCATTGCAGCGGCCGTCTTAATGGTGGTTTTCGGAAGGGTTTTTGGTTTCTACTCCGAACAAGCCGCGCTGGAAGCAATTGATTTCAATACATTAGGACTTCTACTAGGTATGATGACTCTCGTAGCAATGCTGGAGCCGACAGGGTTCTTTGAGTATCTCGCCGTCCTGGCTGCGCGTTCTTCGAAGGGAAAGCCGATGCGCCTGTTTGTGTTGCTAGGTGTAATTACGACAGTCCTTTCGATGTTCTTGCCCAATGTAACAACGATCGTTTTGATCGCTCCGATCACGATCCTGATTAGCGAAATCCTGGGCGTGAGCACAGTTCCTTATTTGGTCGCGGAAGCACTTCTCTCGAATACAGGCGGTGTAGCCACCCTGATCGGCGATCCACCCAACTTGTTGATCGGCTCGGCTGCCGGATTCTCGTTTAACGATTTTCTGATTTATTCTCTGCCAATCGTGCTTATCTCATGGGCCGGGGCACTGATCCTCCTGCGGTATCTCTTCCGTAAGGAGCTGTCCCGACGCCCAAAGAATGTTGAAGCGGTGATGCAACTCAATCCCACCGAGAGCCTGAATGACCCGCGAACGGCACGGCGTGTTTTGATCGTGCTTGGAGGAGCTATCCTGTTTTTCTTCCTGCATCATGCCCTGCAAATCAGTCCTGCATTTGTCGCGATGAGCGCGGCTGCAATGGCGTTGGTCTTGGTCCGCCCGGATTTGGAGGAAATGCTGAGGAAAATCGAATGGAGCGTGCTCATATTCTTTGGTGCGCTCTTCATCATGATCGGAGGAATAGAGGCGGCTGGCGTACTAGAAACAGCTACCAGGTTGATCGAACGCGTGTCGAGTATTCCACCCGTGTTGTTCGGAATCGCAGTCATCTGGATTGTTGCGGGCCTGTCCGCGGTCGTTGATAATGTTCCCATCACGATCGCCCTCATTCCTGTGATTCAAAGACTCGGTGCATCAGGCATGGATGTCACACCGTTATGGTGGGCATTGGCCTTTGGTGCGGGATTTGGTGGAAATGGAACGATCGTTGGTTCAACGGTTAATATTGTTGTAGCTGAGCTTTCTCAAAGAACGCGCACACCGATTACTTCTGAGATTTGGAACAAGCGTGGCTTGCCTGTCATGCTGGTCACTTGTGCCATAGCCAGTGTCATGTATGCTGTTTTTTACCAGTTGTTTTAGTGTTCCTTGTGTGATACCGTACGGCGACATGTGGGCCTAACACGGGTCAGTCATTCATCTGCTATTGAGCGCCTTGCGTGATGATATTCGTGCGCTGTCGCAACAACCATCAGAGTCATGAGGTATCTATCCTTCTGCAGGGGATCTAAGTATAAAGCACTATGATTGTGAATTCCAATTTACAACTGTTCGAAGCGCTCCACTGGGACAACGAAAAGAGTCGCTCGTTTCTCACCTGATGGCAGGGGAGTCAGTTTCTTGCGGATCAAGTCCAGCGCAGACTCCACATGCTCATCCCGCACACCCAGCAAAAGGGTGACGACACCCCTTCTCAGAAACCCGCCCGTGGACGCAATGCGCGTGACACGATATTTTTCGGACGTCAGAGCCTGTGTTATCTCGTCCGAGTCATTATCTTTGATTATGAGAATAATCATTTTCACGATACACGCCCTGGCGATCAAATTTCTTCGAAGTGTTCAACAGGTAACGCGAAAACGGTCGCGCCGCTCACGGTAACGGGAACAGGTGTTAAGATAGGAAGAGGTGGTCTCCCCAAACGGAAAGTAAGGTATTCAATGCGCTGCCGAGTCGATTCCTCCAGGGCTTTGAGCGCTTCCGCCTCCCTGCGCAGTTGAGTCTTGATCCCGCCCCGTACAACCGCGAACAATAATAGTTGTGCCCATCCATCTTTCATACCAAGCTCATGAAGTGGGCTAGAGACTCCGACTCTGCCCCATTGCGGGAAATATCCACTCGTCTTTAAAGTGTTCATGCAATATTCGGTAGTAGTACAGCGCTTCTTTGTTAAGCAGACGATATTCCCAATCGTTTAGCAAACGAACCGATTCTGACTGGAAATCGGCATCGGAGACTTCGCTTTCGGCGACTTCCGCGATGATATCTGAGGACCCGGCGCCTTTGGAAAATTTCTGTTTTGGGCGGTTTACAATTTCTTCAGGCAAGTCAGCGCTAAAAGCCTGGCGCAACAGATACTTGGCCGGCTTGTCACTATGGGTTTTCCATTCGGCTGGCAGGCCGAGTCCCAAACCAACAGATTTGATATCCAGAAATGGAACGCGTGCTTCCAACCCAAAGGCCATCGCAATGCGATCTGCGCGCTGAAGGTTTGTGTTATGCAAGGCCGTAGTAATACCTGTCATTTCCTGCTGGAGCTCGTCATGGGATTCGAAAGAACGGAGGTAATCATAGCCAGCGTAAATTTCGTCTGCACCTTCTCCAGTGAGAATAACTTTGACATGTTTCGATGCCAGGTCAGCGAGAAAGAAGTTGGGAATCGCCGAGCGAACAAGAGCCGGGTCGAAGGATTCGAGGTGGTAGATCACTTTTGGGAGCGCATCCAGCATCTCGCGTTCGGTAAAAATCCGTTCGTGATGGCGGGTTCCGAGTACCCCAGCCATTTTGCGAGCAGCGCTTAGATCCTCACTACCTTCCACGCCAACAACAAATGAATTTAGATGGGCCGTATTCTGACTGGCAAGCATGGCAACGATACTGCTATCCAGCCCACCGCTCAGACTGATCGCCACGGGGACATCGGCAAGCAATCGCTTGCATACTGCTTCCTTGAGGACCGCGCGGATGAACTTCAGGGCGTGCACCTCGTCGGGAATATGCTCCCTTACAGACTCGATCCTGAAGTAAGAATGCCAACCGATCCGTGAATGAAACCAATGTCCCGCGGGGAATTCATTAATATCATCAGTCACCTGGGATAACGCCTTAATTTCGGATGCAAAGTAAAGACCTGCATTGTGCATACCATAGTAGAGCGGTTTGATTCCTAGCGGATCACGCGCCATAAAGAATTCATCGCCATCAATTATTACAAAGGCAAACATACCATCAAGCAATTCGGCACAACGCGTACCAAATTTGCGGTAAAGATGAAGAATGACTTCGGTATCACTATGGGTTTTCAAAGAGGTTTCCGTTAAATACTCACAAGCCAGCTCACGATAGTTGTAAATCTCCCCGTTGAAAGTAATCCAGGTATTACCAAATCCCATCGGCTGATCGCCGCCGGCCAGATCAAGAATGGCGAGGCGTGTGTGACCCAGGGTACCGTTTGGCAGATTCTTGAGGCCCTGCCCATCCGGTCCGCGATGGGTCAATGTACTGATCATTCTTTCTACATTTTCCGACGCTTGCTTGAGAAAAACACCTGCGATGCCGCACATTAGTTCACCCGGCCTTCCTGTACATAGCGAGTCAACTCACTTACACTCCACTGCTCCAATCCCAGCCCTTCCACAGTACGTCCTCGCCGCCAATAATCAGTGTGATGGATAATCCCACCCAAGCTTATGATACTTTCCATACCCCGAACAGAGACGCCATAGCGTTTCCCCAACGAGGCAATGGGCACAAGACTCATTGGCACATCTTCAAATATGTAACGATGTGTAAGCATGGCGGGAGCCTTAATGCCATAATAGCCCGGCTGGTTGTGAATGGCTTCATGCAGATCAACACCCTCTGTGTTGTATGCTAACTTGAGCCATTCCATGGAAGTGCGTGCCCGGATCCCTACCGATGACGCGACCGTCACACGCTCGCGATCGAGCACTTCCAGCACCCGTGCCACAGAAGGCGTCACGCCATCAATGTAGAATTGATAATCACCATGTGTGTGCTCGATCCAGCCTGCATTGAGCAGTGTCAGGGCCGGGTGGAAAATGGCGCCCATATTGTTCAAGCCGGTATGAAGCACATCAACCCCGTCTATGAACTGTGGGTAGGCACACCGGATGGCATTCAAGACCAACTCGTTGCGGCACGACGGCAGCGCGGCCAGTGGGACAGCTTCCTTGATGCGGAAGATACGAGCCTGTGCTGGTCCATCTGCGCGGCTGGCATAGATAAACGTTTCCGCCTCAGCCACCGTCACATCTGATGTACAACCGCTGTCGCGGATCACTTTCGCGACCTCCAACGCGCCGAGTGTGCGCCCTGGGTGCAGGATGAGGATCTGCCTATCTTTGAGATGAGGCGCCATAGCTTTTGCAACCTCTGCATGAGCAGAAGAAGGCAATACCATCATAATGACCTGCGCGTGCCCAATCGCCTTCTCGATATCTGAGGTGACAAGACTCAGTTTCCCGAACCCATGGGGTCCCCCCTCGGCACTTTCCAATTCAATTCCACCACGTTGCTTAATGACTGATATGTGTTCAAAAGTGCGATTCCAAAGGGCAACATCCATACCCATCAAGGCCAAGTGTGCGGCCATTGCCTTGCCCCCATGGCCTGCTCCCAAGACTGTATATTTTTCTGCCATGTTTGCTCCTTTGCACTAGATAAAAATCGCTATTGCAATGTGATCATAGATTTCCAATTCTTCAGTGTCATGTTCCCGCTGAGAAACTATGGCCTGTTGGACTGTCGCTTGCAACCTGAACGCTCAAAGACCTCCGTAGTCTTGCGATTGCGCGATTCTGAATCATCTGTAGAGCATTGATGCTTTTACCGACAATATCCGCTGTCTCTCGGAGGCTAAAATCTTCCAAAAAACGCAAGGTGATTACATGCCGTTGGATTTCGGTTAATGTATTATCCATTGCGGACACCAGCATATCCAAAAGAACACGCTCATCGATTTGAGTGGATCCCGTCATTAGCTTGACAGGTGATGCGGTGGTGAGATTCTGATGACGATGTGGGCGGTTTGAGAGCGAGTGATATGCAACTCGATAAAGATAATGCCGTAAATTTCCAGGAGGGCGTGCGCCAGCGGCGGATCGTTCCAAAAGCTGCCCAAACACATCACCTACTATGTTGTCAGACGCGATGGGGTCGTGGCACAGGCGCAATGCATATCTATAAATGGCCGGCGCGTATTGATCAAAGACAGCCATCAACGCCTCATGATCGAACTTTTGGGCGTCGTTCACAAAAGCAGGCTCGTCGCTCATAGTATTAATTCCTAATCACTGAAACAAGCTGTATATTCTGTGAAGTAATACACTCTACTTTTACTCGTCTCCCCGGCCTAGTTCGCAGGATTCTCAAGCGATACAAAACATTAGTGCTGCTGACAAATAAACTCGAACGCTCATACTCTTACACGTTCATCCTGAAAACGATCCAAGCGGATAGACATTTCACACAATAGATCGCAATTACATTTTCATCCGATCTCCTTCCCAAGTATTTTGCATGTCACTAAGACTGCAGCGGCGATAAACATAAGACATATTCTTTCTGGCAGGAAGCAGCACTGCGCGAACACTTCCTACTGACCCGTCGAAGCACGAATGAGCAGTTCCGGCTGAACGATGATCTCGCGCGTCTCAGACGACGGATCATTCAAACATCCCAAGAGCATCTGCACGAGTTGACGGGCAATCTGAGCAATTGGGATCTCCAGTGTTGTGAGCGCAGGTTCTGTGTGATGTGAATCTTGTATGCCGTCGAAACCGGCAACGGCGATATCTTTGCCAACGATCAACCCTTGTTCATGGGCGGCGTGCAAGACACCAAGGGCTGTCTCATCATTGACCGAAAGTATTGCATCAGGTGGCGCCGAACCAGAGAGCAGAGTCTGTGCAGCTTCATAACCGCCTGTACTGGACATATCCGTTGAAACAACATTAATTCGATCAACTTCCATGCCAGATTTTTTCAATGCGGACTTAAACCACTTCAACCGGTCAATTTGATTCATGAGATCGTTTGGTCCACCGACAAAGGCGAAGCGCGAAAAACCGTTTCCCTGGATATGCCGCACAAGTTCTAAATATGCATCACTCGCCTCGATATGAACACAAGGGTACTTGACCACATCTTGCGACTTGCCAAGCGCCACAAAAGGAATGCCCCATTCTGAAAGAAAGTTAACTCGCCAATCATGCCTACGAATTCGACTGAGTATGAATCCATCCACCTTACGGCTGTTAACCCAGCGTCGATAAAGATTTCGTTCCGCATCATCAGTCGTCGCATTCGAAATTAGTAGATCAAAGTTCTTGCTGGATAATTCCTCACCCAAACCTGAAACGAACTCCGTGAAAAAAGGCTCATTAAAGCGTTTTGAAATGGAAGGGAGAATAAACCCGATCGTCTCCGTTTTCTGACGGCGCAGTTGCCGCGCAGCCCGGTTAGGAACATAGCCCATTTCGTTGGATGTCTTAATGACGAGTTCGCGCGTCTGGTCAGCCACATCCTCATACCCATCCAGCGCACGGGATACAGTGTAGATCGAGATGTTCAGTTTTTTCGCAACATCATGGATAGTCGTTGGCATGGATACTTTCCTAAACGTTTAGGTAATTTTATCATAATATGCTATAATTTTCCTAAACGTTTAGGGGAATTAACAAATTTGTGCGATTTTCTGTCCAACTTACGGGGTGGGTCTGCTTACATCACATCGCCAGGAGGAATATGGACAAAAAAACAATCAAAATACGCGTCGGCTCATCAATGCTGCGCCGTCAATTTGCCTTAATCGATGTTATTACAATCAAAATATGGGGACAGCGCATCGAGGAAACAGCGTCATGAGACTAAATCTCAATCCTGTGAATATAGCCAACCAGGATGAAGATCTTGATTCGTCAATTCACAATTTCCTAACACACAGGACATTGATCATCGCTTCCAACCGCGGACCGGTCACTCTCCGCCAAAGTGAAAGTGGTGAGTTGGAATATCAGCGCGGGAGCGGGGGATTGGTAACTGCGCTGACAGGAGTCCTCCAACACGCCGAAGCGCGCTGGATTGCCTGCGCGCAGACAGAAGAGGACAAAGCCTGGGGCAGAGGCGAGGTACCGCTCGGGGAGAGCG